>Ga0163217_1071524_pt1 | contig 11696 bp, 12 predicted proteins | sample SynspAceP_FD_185933 | JGI IMG/M metagenome (GOLD analysis project Ga0163217, IMG submission 185933) | Saline lake microbial communities from Ace Lake in Antarctica - Synechococcus sp. Ace-P (PacBio error correction) | ecosystem: Environmental > Aquatic > Non-marine Saline and Alkaline > Saline ... | reverse complement strand
TCGTTGCGCCGGCAGGTCAGAGCGATTTGTGCGAGCTGTTCCGAGGTGGTGCCATAGTCATGGAAAATGGCCGCTGCGCATACATGGGCCATCAGATTTGAACGCGAGAAGCACATTGCAAATGGAGGTGTTACCACTAGCCAGGCCAAAAACTGCTTGTCCCGCCCTGAGTTTTATTTCGTCGGAGGGGCTGAAAGGACTTAAGCTTGTTTGTGCTGCCGGGTAGTTATGATTCTCGGTAATGGTGCGGAAATTACAGCAACATATTCGGCAATACCGGCTAGGGCAATGGCCATGACCCCATTGATGAAGCCGGCCAGGGCGCCGGGCCCCTCATAGGCCGCCGCCAAAACCCAGTTTACGTTCAACGCCAAGATGCAATTTTTGGTGAAGCGCGTCGCGGGCCCCACCGGAGAAAGAAACTGTTCACCGTTATTGTTGTCGCCGGGCCAGGCACGCTACCCCTACTCGAGTCATCTCGGGTCCAGTCCCGGCATCGGCCTCAATTGGCTCCTTCTTAAGACCAGTTCGTCAGCTGTCAAGCCGCTATGGCTGACAACTTGCGTAAGGGCGGCCTACTCGGAATTGACCAATAACCGGTAATAGCGACATCTTTCTCGTACAGACGGTTCAAAACAGCTCATTTCCTGACAAATAGTGGAAGCACATACATTCATCTTCCTGTGAAACTGCCACCTGGACGGGCATCCCGTGATAAGACGTCTGTCCACGGGTCCCTCCTATATTACTGACGATTAAGCGCAGAACCTGCCTGCCACCAGCTCGACGATGGCAACACGGAAAAGATGGGTAAGCCTGCAGTTCGGGGTCCCAGGGCTGGTGAGCCTTGATTGGTTAAAGCGTGGCGACCTGGCCTTTGTTCCTCGATACGGCCTTTGCGGACCCACTCGTTCAAAGCTTGTTGCACGCGGGCAAAACAGGAACTGGGCGGGTGAATTAGTTAACGGAGTTGCAGGCGCTGCAGCGCGTGGATCAGCAGCGCGTTGTTTTCAACCACCTTGCCAAAAAGGCGCAGGTTGTTCACCGTGAGGGCGGGGCAAGCTTTCTCGGCATCGGATTAAATCCTGTCTTAAACAACTTGGATAACCAAGTTAGCATTTGACACATATTAAAAAAAGTGTTCTAATCTAAATTTCTACCAGGGCTTGCATTGGCCATCTAGATAAACTCACTTGTGTGAGGTTCGCTTATGACCCTTCTCTGCTCAAAGGCGCGGCAGTAATCTCACAGGGCGGCTTTGGTGTACTCGGTAGCGCCGCTGACCAAACTGTTGCTTTGAGCGGGGAGCTAGGAGTAGCGGCCCTTGGATTTGAGCGAACGTGCCTTGCTGCGTTGGACAGCTTCGCTGACTTCCTTCCCCATGGGTCACCTGGCAAATCTGACCGAAACGGCAGTCAAGACCGAAGCAAGCGAATGAACCAAGTGATTGAGACTTTGGGGCATAATCGATGCGTTCTCAATGTTGCTGGTGCTTTCTGCCTGGGAAACGTTTTGAATCAGGCTCGTGATATCCTGGGACCGCCTCTATCACCGATGAACGTGCGTACCGCGATTCGTTCAGCACCAAGCGGCGTTGCCGCATATTTCTTGATTGTTGCGGTGCAATGGTCGCGTTGAATCAACGTTCAGTGCCCGTTGGCGCTTGCCAACAGGCTGGATTGGGCGTTGCTGCCTAATGCAGCGTCAAGGGCCGGCGTAGCGCGCTTTTACCGATCGCTCGCGGGAAGAGTTGAAAGCCCGCACGTCACGGTCAATTTGCGGTCTTATGCCCAGTATTCCATCGATACACCCAACAACCGGGCTGATATGCCGAATTCAGGATTTCAGCGCGGTGGGTGACACCCGAAGCGCTGTCCTGCCGTTTATAGCTCTTTTGCTGTCGGCCGAGGGTCATGGTTTAATCACTGGGGCCTGTCTGCCGGTAAGTTGGGCCGAGTAGTGAATAGCTAGTTGAATGGGAGATTGTTGCCATTGAAGATTGGGTCACTTTTGTAAATAGGCGGAGAGGGCCTGGAAACTGGCCGGTTCCTTGCGATTGAGCTTGGATCAGTACAGTGCTTGATCTGCCAACAGGCTTACACCGCAGTTGCACGTGAGGGCGAGCTGCAGCGCGTCAGCGTTCTTTCGCTTTTGCAGAGGCAGGCCGATGAGGTATGGAGCTGGGCCCGCAATCTTGTCGCAAGGCACCCTCGGCGCCGTCCAGGCGCGGGCATTTGTGCCGCTTGAGAGCGCCTATCCAACCACCACCGCGATTAGCGCGATTTTCCTGTTTTGAGCTGCAACCTGCGTCGAGTTTTTGCTGCTGCTCGCCGTCTTCGTGCGATGCGCACCTGACCCGGAAGCGACGCCTCAAGGCCATGAATACCCAGCGCCGATGACCGTGTTAATGGATACCTTCAACCGGCAGCCGATTTTAACTTTCAAGTCAACCGTTTGCCGTTGGTAGGGGTGGACGATTCAGTCGAGGGGCCTGCCTACAGCAAAGCGCTGGATTTTGAGCTCGAATTTGGCTGCTACATTGGCAGCGCGGCAAAAGACATTTACGCGTGAAAACGCCGCTAGCAACCATTTTTTCGGCTACACGATTTCAATGGGACATCAGCGCCGAGATGCTCAGGCGAAAGAGATGGAGCGGCATGGCTCGGCCCGGCGAAAGGGGCTCAAGGATTTTGATACCGCCAATATTATTGGGTGCGCCTGCGTGGATTACGCGGATAATGAGAGGCTCGAAAGATCCCCTATGATTTCGAATATTGATCGTCCCGAGTTGAATGGCGAAGGTGGGGCCGGGGTCAACACGCGCGATATGCGCTGGCAGTTTGTTAAGAATGGTCATTTTGCCCAGTTGTTTATTCGCAGTCTTCCTTTTCGGGGGGTAGGGTTACGAGACCCTGCACAGGGAGAGTTTTTTGGGCTCGGCACTGTAGGGCAACGCGCTGTGGCCTGGAGCAGTTACGTAACCCTCAAGCCCCGGCGAACGTGATCGAGCTGGAAGTGACGGAATTGGCATGTTGCGCCTCAAGTGGGGAGAAGACAATCCATTTTTGAAAAACACCTGATGGAAAAAAATAAAGTCAAATTGATAACAGATCACTTAAAATCTGTTCACAAATGTCTTTCAATGTGATTTGCTTGGTGCTGAGCTAAGGAGTTACCAAGCATTAAATCATTGATGCTTAGCGCGGCCTGATAAGACCGCCCTAATTAAAAACTGGAGGGCGAACATGCTTTACTAAAAACCAGCCAAGGTGCTTTCGATAGGCACAAGATTCTGATCTTGGATTTTCATCCAGGACGCGTTGAAGTGCAAATGCGTGTGCTCTCTGACCCTGAAATTATCAGATGGAAAGATGGAAAAAGATTCGTGCAAGACCTGGGTGCCTGCTCGGTCATGAGTCCGAAATCCCTCCCAACGCGACATTGATTTCATGGTCCGCGACATCGGTGGCGACTCCGTCTGTGGCGCGGGACAAGCCAAAATTGATGATCCACGTGACTTTGAACGGTCTTGCCCGCACCGTGGCAATGCGTGTGGCGCTGAACGATTTGCGGTAATGCACAGATTCATAAATGTATTTATCACGGTTGGGCTTTTCCGACCGAATGGCGGACTTTATCGGTTCCCCGGTCAGCGTGGAATGCATGCACGGCTTACCAATGCTGCGCGTGGGAATCCGAGCATGGCCCCTAAGAAAAAAGCGCGCCATGTACGTCTATGGGCGGCTTATCTTAATTTGCTACCTGGAACATTCGAAGGACCCTCATTCGGAAGAGTTCCTGGGCGACGCTTAAGTAGTTATTAACGACATGTTCTGTTTTTCCTTAAGCTGCACTGGACAAGGGGATGGGAGGTTCTTGGGCCGCCCAGCGTTTATTGTCAATGCCAAACGGAAAAACCGGAGGCGGAACAGTCGGCAAGCGTACGTGATTCTCCATACGCTGTACTGCTGCAACCGTTGTTGCGGTTGAGGTAGGTAACTACAGCTATAAAAAATGGCGTGGGCGGCTTGAGACGGATGATGATGACCCACCCGCCGACCTGACGCCGGTAACAATGTACCGAAGCGGGTGTGAGGTGAGCTCTCCGGGATGGTCATGCGCTCGGTGCATCCGACCTGTGGTCGCGCAAGATCCGCCGGCTAACTGGTCTGAGCCGACGATTCTGTCCAGTTACAGGAGAAAGCTGAATGCGCTTCCCACCGCAGGCATGACCAAAGAAATGGTTGATCAGTTTGGCGGGGGAATGCCCTGAGCGAGGATCATGCTCAAAGGTATTGACATCCATGCCGCCTTCAGGGTAGTGTGGCATGTTTCCTAATATTCTGTTCGGGCTTTCGTCTATATTTCTCGCAGCCTGATGGTTAACAGTCGTCTCGGTTCGACTGGACCACTGTGTCATACCTATACTTCCCCGTGGTCCCTCAATTAGCTTGAGTGTGCTGGCAACTGAGAATCTTGCGAGAAGGATGCCACCTGAAGAGCTTCGCGAGAAGATGGTCTCAAACAGACCATTCAGCTTGTTCGCACCCTCTGGCATGGGTTGAGCAGTGATTGATTCTTCGGACACCTGGCCCACATATGAACCCTGTCGGCGGAAGCGGTGCAATGGGCCGCCATATGACCTTGAAGATCATCAGAGCCGTGGTATACTCTTCGAAGACGTGAACAAACCAGAAGGTTTGGCCTGTGGCGCGCGCATGGCATTCGTCAAACGAGGCTTTACCTAAGGATGACACCCAATGGCATTGGTGGCTCTACTGGAACGAAGTCTGATGATACAGCGAATAAACACACCCGCGGACCAAAATAAAAAAAACAGGGAGCTTTACTCATGGGCAGCTAAGTTCAAGAAAATATTCCCGCATTGGCCGACTCCGGGAAAAGCAATCGCGTGGTCCGCTCGGCCGGAGATACAACGCAGTCGCCTGACTTTCATGTACGAAGAGGCCGCGTTATTGGAATACAGCTACGTCTCGCGGGAAAATGGGACTCAAAGCTTATTCTAAGGACCGAGGCGGCTGATCTTTATACGGCGCCATTTGCGCATACTTGCGCCTTTGCGCGGACCATTGCCAAATAGTTTTGTTGGGCACGCGTTCAGCATTTCCATGAGATTTACCGCTCGGTTATGGGTCGTATCTTCGGACTGTCTGGCAAGGAGCGCCTGGCCCTGTAGGATCGCCATCGCGGAACTCGGGCCGCCTGGGCTGGACTAACGTTGATTGGGTGCGTGAAACAGACAAGCCTTGACGATGGCGGTAGTCAGCTATCTGCTAGCTTGGACGCGTAGCCGTTTCAGTGAGCATCATGTTGATGTTGATCAGCTGTGAAACGCCATGAACATCTGCGCCGTGAGACGGACGCGGCAGTTTCAAGTTGGCACGTGGTCGAGAGCAGACTAACCTCGATCAATCTGTGTGGGAACGGCCAATCTGGCCATCTTCCTTTTAAGGGTTTTGGTCTCGGCTGTGGTTCACAGCCGTACCATGCGGGCGGACAAAGCCTGTCTTGGCAAAAGACAGGCTTTGTCCTTATCACAGGAAAGAAAGGACCGATTCACCTTCCTCAACGGCTGCGGGTTTTGAATTTGACTTTCGGTGCTCGTTACCGGCGAAACCAATTCCTGATCGCTTGGCGCAAAGTTGGCTTGCACGTCAAAAGTAAAAATCCTCTGTAGAGCCTTTCAGCGCATGGGCCTGATAGATGACATCTAACGGCGTGCTGGGCGTGCAAGGCCAGTATCCTGAGAGTGAGGCATAATTCGTCCAGATCGTAGCTCGCGCCACGCGGGAGATGGTCAGAAATACAGCGGCGTAATGGATCAAAGCCGCTTCCGCCTCTTCCAGTAGGCAGAAGTTGGCAAAGTAGCCCAGCCGGCTTATGCCGTTGGTTTCAATCGATTCACTCGGTTACGTGCTCTGAAGATCCTGAATAGAAACGTACGGCTCGGTATGTTGTTCCATGCAAGAAAATCTTAGCGCCGTCGCGTTAAGAAGCGTGGAGGTAGTAACACCGGCCACCCGCATAGGAACGGTTTATGTCGTATAGCGCTGTGTCTAGTCTCCCTGCTGGCGGCCGCAGCAATGCAAGGGCCTGCCAGGTCGAGCAGTGTGAGTGCATTGATGCCATTGTTGCCCGTCGGATTGCTCTTACCTGGCTCTGCCGCGCGCCTTGTCTATAGCCCGTCTTTGACGGCGTGACCTACTTCCGGTCCCATGCAAGGCAGACACGGCATGCCAATCCCAGCGAATGAAGCAGGCGGTGCGGCGTGCTCTGGACAGGCGTGTATGAGGGAAAAACGTACAGCGTAGCGCGTGCACACCGGTGGACCAGGGGCCCTGAGCATGCCGGATTACGTGACCCGGATAGTGATGAAGTCGTCCCCGAGCGGCTCGCATTTCGCCCGTCGGAGTTGCTGGTGAATTTAATACGTCGACGAAAAAATCATGGCTGTTGACCCTTTATTGATAATGATGGATTAGTGTGTTATGTCCCATCCTGAATATGATTTAATATGAACATTAACAAAAAAAGTGTTATTAAAAGGTTGCCGATAGAGACTACTTGAAGATTAAAGTCGCCCTTTGATCACCGGCGTGGTGGTGGAATAGGTGAAAGGCGTCCGCCCGCGTACTTTCCGTTAAACAAGGTGCAGTGTTTGTGGTGGCGGACTTAACGAAAGGCTTGGGTAACGCAGTTACCGGCCTGATCTCGGGCTCTGGCGGGAAAGCGCTCTTTTTTCAAGACGGACGTCTCAAGCAAAGACAGCATCAATGCTTTGCCATTTCAGGCCGCCTGTCGACGAGTTCGTGGGCCTGGATACCTTGGTGACAATGCCTTTGGCGCCAACACCCAAATGTGGGTTGATGGAAAGACAAGACTGACGAAAGATGCTCAAGCAGACCCCTGGACACCACTGTTTGGGCTGCTTCATGGTGGTCAAGATGCGTTGCTTTGCGTTTTTACCCCATGCGTGCCCGCTGGGGGTGGATCTATCACTCAACTCTAACTCGATCGATTACTGAAATTGGCGCTGCCTTGCACTCGGACTATAACACCGCCAAATCTGCATCTCGGACTGACGCGGAGCGCGGGCGGCGAATGTGGCGCTTTAATTGTCCGCGTGAACCGCTATTGCCCGACTGCCATGGGGGCCACTTTCCACACCAAGCTGGCGGGCTGAAAATCCCGGATTTTGCTGAAACGGTCTGCGGGCATGCGACCTTTGGGTCGCAGCGGTGCATCCAGAGGATGATGTGATCGGGGCCAGTAGTTGGCTTTTCTGGCATTCTGAAATGTCGCCGCGTACAGCACCTGGGGAATCCCTGCATTGTGGACGGTGGATGGTATTTCATTGCCTCGCTACAATCGGCGCCCTGCAGAAGCCAATGTGCCGGATGCAAGGGATGAGTAGTTACTAAGATCCTTTCAGGTCTAGGAGGTTGATTACACATCAAGCCGCGTTGAGCGGGCTTTGATTGTTGTGGAGGTGTTATCAGCGCTTTTTTTCCACACTGATTCTGTCGCTTCAAATTCCCAGGTTGTAGGCGTTTTTTCCCCGTCACGCAAGCAGATACTTGAGTTACTCGCCCCTGAGGATTTGGCAAATGAGCTACGAAACTCGATGTAGCGGGGGCAGGCATAGTTAAGGCACGGCAGTCCGTAGCCCAGTGAAACAAGCTTCTTCTCCTCACTAAGTTTGGCCACCGCATTTAGAATGGCTGTGACCTTGACGTCGTCCTCTGGCCCTATGTCCTGATTGAGCCACCGCCGTGTACCGCCACTTCTGAGATGGCCGGAAGTGCACCGGCAAAAGCTGATCCAAAATCTCATTAAACTGGAAAAATTATTTTCGCGCGAAACGGCGCAGATAGTCTTTTTGCGTATCATTAAAGAAAGAAATCCTTTTCATCAAACTTGCCAATGTCCACCGGTGGTGGACACCAACATGTTCCTCATTGAGCTTGAGGGTTTCTTCAGGCCCGGACGCAATAGCCTTGGAAACATGATATTCGGCCGTTAAGTGGGGCCGACAACGACTATTTCAGCCAGCGGTGTTAGCTGGCAATTCACTGATCGTTCTCGTCGATTCAATCCGCGTACAGTCAAAATCAGCAATGCGTTTGCCGGGGATGAGCCGGGTTTCGCGTACGTCGCCGGTTTCAGCCCAGGGGTAGTGATTGACGGCAAGCTTCAGTGTTAAGCACGGGCGTAACCTATCTGCCGCTGCAACGAGCGGTGAGTGTACCAAAGCGTTCACGCCAGATTGATTTGGTCTTCTTCGGTATAGGGGTTACCGCGGGGCAGTTGTGGATCTTGACCAAAGCAGCGACTGCCAGGGCGTTCATTATCAGGCGGCCTGCGCCAGCAGCCCGCCATGCCGCCAATGTATGTGATGGCAGATGGTGCGCCGCTTCGCTCAAAACCTCTGGCAGAAATCTGGAGGGACCGAGAAAACGCGGGCAGAATGGCTGGCTCTTGCGGCCCACCAGAACACTGGCGATGATGTGTTTGACGCAGAGCGCATTTCATTATGAAATGCGGCAAGGGCCACGTAATGGTTACGTCGTTTGCTCGTAGCTGGTCCTGCACGCAACTGCGTCGTGCCAGTTGCCCACATGAAGTAAATAAAGCTCTCACCCATTACAGACCTTAGACGGTCCAGTTTGTGCCAGAAGTGTAGATCAGGCACTGACTAGGTTCAGGAGGGTTTCGGTTTTGCTCGGTATCGGCGTGCCGCTGGTTTTGTTATCGCCGGGGTTATTGATTCCAACGGCTCGACCCGTAATTAGGCGAAACCGTCAACGGAAGGCCTTGCAGCATGGCTCGCGGGCAGTGCCAAGATGCGCTTGAGTTTGCTGGACACCGACTGCTATCACTACACGGCCGTAATCCTTGTTCCCATGTTATTCGCGGGCCTCGCAAATCCACCCAGCTGGAGTATCCGCATCGGCAATTTTATGCCGGAGGAAACTCGCCACGGCAGAGCCGGTAATTAAATCGGCACGCTGACACCGAGCACTGGAGATTGTTGATCGCTTAAGCCAATTCTCACTAGAGGCGCGCATCAATATCGTTGAAATCCAGATGGTGAACAACCGTCTAGGCCTGCACATACACCCAAGGAACGATGAGAGGGAGTTGAATGCCATCCATGGTTGAAATTGAGTCCCACATTTCACTATATGTGTAGTAAGTTTTCCACTGAGGTCGAGGAATAATACGATTACTGGCCTGGATGGCTTGGGCACTGCTTTCGGTCCAGGGCTGCAAATGATTGGTGTCCTGTTCTCCGAGTGACCAGGTGTTCGGGGCCTAAAGTTTACCAGTACCGTCATGATATAAATTTATCTCCGGGTGCGCGCTCGTTCAGCTGGACCGACTTTTATATTTTCTTGATAGAGAATCGCATTTATATTGTATTTTTTTTGCGATGTCTTCGCTATCAAGAGTTGAACAAGAAATTGGCTATATGATGAGTTAATCTCTAGAATCGCAAAAACTAGGCTTAAAAGGGGGGGTGCATTATTGCTTGGATAAATGGCGAAGTGCTATACCGGCCTGTTGCGCACAAGGCGCTGAAAGCAGAGTTCAACAGGCAAAGGAATAAGGGTGTTCCACTTCCAGCAAATCGACGTCCCCGGCGTAGGTTAAAGCCGGGCAGTTAAGCCTAATCGTCGTAAATCGGAAGAAGTACCATTTAAACGCGCAGTATCTGCAGTCCACTGAGGAAGTTGGTCTGCGCTCAGGCGCTGGATCGGATATCGATTCTTGACCGTGTGCCAAGCTAGGCCGCGGGTGTTTCCCGCGGCACCTTCTACCGGTATTTTTCATCTCAGGAGATTTGCTTGATACCTTTTCCAGGCATTAAGCGCGATAATTTTTCACCAGGATTTATGGTCAATACCAGGTAGGTTGTGGTTGAGGATCGGTAGCGCGGCTTGAATGCCGCTTATCAATTTTATTCGATGGACTACCTTGAGGAAAGGTCGGGCTCAACGAACTTTTTATGGTGCTGGCCCCCCAGATATTGCTTCTCGGATTTTTCCGGCGCATCTTCCACGACTCGATTCCTGCGTTGTTCCAGGGATACATTGGATATAGTTTTTGAATGACTGGGACGCCAGGCTTTGCTGGGGTCAAGCTTGACCGTGGAGTTTGATTTCGTGAAAAAATGATTCATTTCCGTTATGTGTTGAGCGAGATATTGGTTCGGCAGAAAAATTACCGGCAGAGGGAGCCTGCTTCAACCGCGGCGGGTCAAGACGGCCTTGTGAGCTTCGCTCAGGGATCACCGGCTCTACTTCTCGCACACGGCCGCTGTATTATTGAATGGAGAAGTGATGGCAAATAACCCTTCCCCCGGCTTGCTTTTGGTTATTTCTAAGTCGGCGTTAGACACCTAAGAATATCAATATTCGCTTTAACCTCCCGTTTTTTCCTTCCCACGTTTTCCACTTTATAGCTCGGTATTCTAGCGTTTTTTTTCTCCTCGCTATATTTTATTAATCCTATATTTATCATAAGCCTATTATGACTTTCGTCAGTACGTATCACAAGGATTGTGTTGCGTTTCATGCGCGTCCCTGGGCCTGGGTTGAAATTCGGGTTTGTTTGTGTGCTGGGGGGGGGGGGGCCTAACATTAAAATAAAACTTGAAACAGTTCTTGCCAATGACAATTTACATAATGCTAGCGCAATGAGATCAGCCGTGGCCTGTTTCTTGCGGCTGCTGGGACTCTCTTTTTCCAAATAGAGCAACACTGAGGGCTAACTATCATGCTAATCGATCTGCACGCCCCACGCCCCCCGACCCTCGATTGTACTATGGACCAGCACCCCCATTGGGCGCCCTGACGTTTTGAATCCCAGCCACCGATGGCGACATCAAAACTGGGGCAGGTTGGTGAATGGATTTACTCTCGCGGGCGCGCCGGAAGGCGGCAAAGTTTGGCGCTGCGGCCGAAGCGCATGCCCCGCGTGTGAAAAACCCTGCAGGTAGCTGAATATATGGCGAAATGCGGGCCGATCCAGAGCACTCGGGCTCGTCCAGGCCAATGGATTTGGCAAGCTGGACAGGAATGCGGCAGGTGCTTGTCGTGGGTACCAAACGCCATTGCTACATGTATTGGGCTGAGGCTGAGCGGTACCCCCCAGTAACGGTCAATGATTCCCTCGCCAAATATTGTTCAGGGCGCGCCAGATAGACTGATGTTTGGGCTCACGCATCCCTGTAACGCGGTTGGAGGCGCAAAAAGAGATCCGTCGTGCTTGTACCTCTCCGAGGCTGGGCGCCAAAGGTGTTTGGTGGCTGGCGGCTCCAAACTTTTGTGTGCTTTGAATTTGCATTCGCCGGACGATGGGACCCTAGTATGCGGGAAGCGCTGTTTGCGATCTTCGTTATCTTGCCCGATGTTTGTGCACGCGTTTTATAACCAGTCGGGTGGGACTTTGGCAAAGATGGCCAACACTGATCCGTTTATGAAACAACTGCTATCGTGTGGTATGAATTACGATAGAAGCAAAGTGGCTTTCTGCGTACATTGATCAATTGGTGGCGGTGACGATTTCGCCCAACCTGAAAGGTATAGGCATCACCCACGGCCCGGATGGCTTCTGGTCCCTTATCTCAGTTTAGGGGGCATGGCGCAGACCAATTTCCGATTATCTGGATT
>Ga0163217_1041675_pt1 | contig 11696 bp, 4 predicted proteins | sample SynspAceP_FD_185933 | JGI IMG/M metagenome (GOLD analysis project Ga0163217, IMG submission 185933) | Saline lake microbial communities from Ace Lake in Antarctica - Synechococcus sp. Ace-P (PacBio error correction) | ecosystem: Environmental > Aquatic > Non-marine Saline and Alkaline > Saline ... | reverse complement strand
GCCTGTTTGCTGTAATACTTACCAATCTTCATCAGAAAACAAGAGGGTCTGTTTCACCAGTTTGAGAACTAAGTCCGAGTGGTGCCAGTATAGGATATAGTTTCCCTTGTATCAATTACCAACCGTTTTATATATCGCGGATGCTTATGGGGGTTTAAGTCCAGAGCAATTGCGTCGCGCGTGATTAGGTAAACATGCAACTATTTGGAACGCCGCGCCATTTATGCTCATATGGCATACCGGTGAAAATTCCTACATCTGTGCATTGGCAAAATCTACCGTTACCGCAAATTGTCCTTCTGCCACCACAGGACGATCCACTACACTAATGCAATTTTCGGACTAGCAATTCTACTGCAATAGTGATTAGCTTAAAAACAGGAAAATTGGACAAGCATGTACTGTTCTAAAATCAATTATACATCCCAATCTTAAGTCGTTGTTGGGTTCTAATAAGGGCTGTTGCATTAGCCGTATAGAATCCTATGGGAGAGTTGTCCATTTGGTACAAAAAGCATAGGATATCCAGGTGTGTCCACCAGAAGCTCTTACCGTTACTTCAGCAAGCTGCATTACAATTTGCCGATTACTATTCCCTTAGCTCAAAAACAACACAACGGCTGCTGCAGGCGAGGCTCATGTGTATTGGTATTCTATTGTTTATCACAGAAAGGTGTGTCTACGGCGTTCAATTATGGTCTTACATATAATGACCAGCTAATAAATTAGAAATGGTAAAACACCCAGAGCCACACCAGGCCGGCAGAAATACCGCAGGCTCCATTTGCTATAGAATACAGCCTGTTAGTTATAGTTACCAGGTATAATTTGTGACATTAATTTCTAATTCCCCATCGTACTCTCAAAAGCAAAACTAACAGGAGCAGTTGGCGTAGCCAACCACATTTATAGTGTGTATGGACAACGTATAAGGCAATGTTGTAAAGAAACAACCGGTAATATTATCTGTAACTCGGAAAGTGTAATCCCCAGGAGTTGTTCAATATTAAAATCGGCCTCTATTATCTGTATTAGGGCTATTGTGAAGGACCCGACTAGCCAATAACGTATAGGTAAAATCACCAGAAACACCAGTTACGGTAATTACGAGGAGTTTCAGGAGTTGTCGCGAAAGTAATCGCTAATTAGCTGTGCTTTTACTGTTGCATTGGTTATTACAGGTAGCGCATTAATAGTTGCGACTTATCAGGAATAATACATTCCGTTGGCATCTTTTACTGTGAAAGTAAATGAGCTGATTGGGCTTAACTCATTATCAATGATATCAAAGCGTATTGATTCTTGCAAACAAAGTTTAGTGCCATCAATACTGTATACGTACGTGCAGTTTCCGAGGACCAGGAGTACGCTTATCTTATTTTCCTACAGCAACATCTATTGTCCACATTACATTGCAAAACTCTTTGCGTTTTACTGCTGCCAGAACCTGCCTAATTCTTTGGTGGGGGGGTTTTCGATAATAGTACCGGTCGGTTGCGAATACCATTCTATTAGAAAGTTACTGTAATGGCTTATGGTTACCCACTCCGGTTTAACCACTAAATGAACCTGTTAGTATTGGTAAAGCGGAAGTTCCCAGTACCATTATCTATGGCAAATAATAAGGCGGATTATCCATTAACACCCAGTGCGATGGAGTTACTAATAAAACTCGTAATTTGATCCATTCCGATGCTCCAAAACAACTCACATTTCTAATTGTGTTGTCTTGAAGGGTAACGTCTGTGGTACTTCCAAATGAAACAGCAACATCTTTACTACAATTTGAAGGCGCACCTAAAGGTGATTCAGTCGGTTACTCTAAACAATATAATCACCAAATCCTACTCCAGTAATTGATTGCCACCGCCGAAATCCAGCTAAGGTGATACCATCACTTTAATAATTCGACTGTACTTGAACCAGAACCACCGGCACCTGTAAATTCAATGACACCATCATTTGTGTGTTGTACTACGTTGTTGTGTACCTACAGAGGCCTGTTAAGAGGCAAGCTCAGAAAGGTTAATGTACGAATAGTTTCTAATTCAATACAATGCCAATTGGGGCATCTCTTACCGTGATGTTATGAGCACCAGAACTTAATCCTGATAGGCATATTGGAAAAGCAGAAACACTTTGGTAAGTACTGCCATCAATACTGTAAAACTATACGGCGCTACACCAATAAATTAAACAGCCAATCCATAGAAACAGATTAACAGTATAGGCCCCTTATTCGTTCTACCGCACATGCAATCATTTAAGCGTTTAGCTAATTATCTGGAAGTGGTATCTAAAGTAATTGTCAATATCTAAAACTGAGAGATACTACCCATTCGCATTCTCTCGCATAGGACATTCCCAAACCAAGCTCGTTCGGGGTCTAAATTTTAAAGTTTCATCTTTCTGTAAAGGCTCCAGCTCAAAGTTGGTGGCTGGGCTACCGTATTCAACCAAGTGACGGGCATAGGTATAACCAGCCGTATTACCTCCACTGGGCGTTGAACTACAAACAATAGCATCAGAAGTACAGTTTGCAGGGAATGTATTACCTTGACCTCAACTCGGTTTACTGCTTCCTGGGGGCATTCTATAGTTACCGTGTTTGTCACTGCAATACATTCTCGAGTAGCAGTTTCTGTAACTCTTACTGGTATTATGTGTCCAGCAGCTAATGTTTGTGGAATTATAAAATTATAAGGATCTGAGCTAGCATTATCACCTTTCCGTTAGCAGCTACAAAATTGGGTTCCCTAAATTATCTAAACTTGAAATCAACGTACCTGGTATCCGGGTATATTTATTTGTAAGCGGCCATCTACTACTGTCACTACACGTAGCATCAGTTACTAATGAAGCAATAACATTAATAAGGGTTGTAAGAGCAATATTATGCTCAACGATATACACTACAATTTCGTCGTTATATCTAGTACTTCATAAAACCATTAAATTACCATGTGTCGAAGATATGTTACTAGTTATCAGGCAACGCGAGTTCCACTAGGCAATTCGCTATTACGAATAATTACCAGAACCATTTAAAGCCGTTTTATAGCAATGATTTCTTTCTCCATTAGTACAAATCAAATAGTTTGTGAGTACATTAATTACTCGCAGTCAACCCTAGTTACAACAGGCACTTGCACCGATAATGTAGTAAACAGGGAACATCCGTTAGCATCTTGTACACTTACAGGGAAACATTAGCCGAGAAAGCATAGGCTACTTGATATGGTATTATTTGGTTGGAAATGAACCGCCATTAAAAACTATATAAAATAGTCTGGGCCTGTCCTGACGGGTTTCCAAAACCATCATCATCTATTGCGTTAACAGTAATGGTGACTCGCCGTTAATCATCTCATCAAGAGTAATCAGAAGCGTTACTGCTGTTGATGCTAATTTGTGTTGGCTGTCTAAGCTTATCGTTGCCACTTCTGTACATCTCTTTCCGATGGATAGTACCGTAAACGTTATAGCTGCCAGCGATTAAGCCCGTAAAAATGTTTGAAGGTTGACGGCGTAGTACCAACCATCCAAACTATATTCGTTAAGGAGTATCTAAAATTACCAGGGTCTAGCGTTACCGGTAATTGTTCCATCATTACCTCGCAAAAACAGGCTGATGTCTGGTTTTTGATAAAGAAGGAAGGGTGTTGGCGGGGGGTCAACCGGTAGGAAGCTATAGTTGCAGATTACCCGTAGATTGGTACTACAAACCTGTTACCATTGTCTTCAACCTCAAAAGTTATAGTGCCACTAGTTTAATCCGCGGGTAAAAATACCCCATTATTAAACCTGGGTTGGTTTCCAGCAGAATTGGTCTGGGGTTAGGTAATAATCTGTAGATCCAACCATTTGTAGCGCAATGGTAATTTCCTCCACTATGGCCGGATCACAGAATTCTTCCCTGCTTAACATGTTGCCAGGATTGCATTGGAGGGGAAAGATATCGAGGTTTCAGCCCACTTCTCCAAGCAACCACTAGAAATCTGATGACCGAACCGAGTGCGCCTACCTGAATTTGGACGGTTTTGAAATAGTCACGTATCGCCTATAGTTTAATGCCACAGAGTAAATGGCACCCCCCATCAACACTCATTTATAATGCTGACCTATACCTCCCCATCCATCTCTACAACAACTTCATAACTGCCTTCTGTTTGTAACAACAAACAGTGGCCAAGTCAATGAAATTGTAGCTTCGGGATTTGTATTAATCGTTATAGTATTGGTCCTGTTTGAGCATCCATTGGCATCTTGTACGTATATATCGCTATACCGCCTGGATTCAGTGTAGCGCTACAATTTGGAAGGTACTCGATTCTGGAAACGCAAACTGTGCTGCGCTCTCCAGGCTGGACATAGGCGTATGAGCATAAGGCGCAAGTACCTCCCTAGCCCTTACAGTAACAAATGAAGCCATCTACACAATTGGCAATTTGTAAGCACTTAACAAATTCTAATTAACCAGGTGTAGGCTCTTTAAAATTCTAAAGCGGCATAGCGTGTTTGAAACATGTTTGGACCCGTTGTTGCTTCAAAAAAATAAGATATAATCTCCAGGCGCTAAATCAGTAATTGTTATTTGCTTTGAAGTTGGGTGCCCTCCAGCCTGGGCTTCCGTTACAGTATCCTGTATAGGTTCCTGCTCCCAGAGGCTGGATATGGTAAGGCTTTCTAAAACACTATATAAGTTTTACATCGGTTACCACTGACATCATGATCTTTCTGATTGAATGTTATCGGCTACCATTCCGTATTCGCAACAAGCAAACTTGCACTGGTTTTACTACAGTTTTGCCACAATAGCAATATTACTACCGGTTACAGGTCGGGAATGTACTTCTACGTTAACTTTCACATTAAATTTATATTCATCAACTGCTTTAAAAAATATAGTTTGACTGGATTAAGATTGTTAAAGGTAGCTGTTTCATCAGTGCCCGATGTTGTTGTAGAATTTGAGGGCGTTCCAGGACCGTATATACTAAAAAGTCTAACCACCAGAGCCCACCAAGATGCCGTTTTAATTTCGACAGTAAATACCACCAACAGCACAGACTAGCGAGGAATTAGATTACTTGCTAGATTCAAAAATGAAATTGGCAACAATTACCGGTTTACCGGGTTTTCATAAAATTCACAATCCCTTAGAATTCTACAACACGATACATTAATAATCACCAAATTGCAACTTCAAAAAGGCACATTTGGTATTCAGGCCCCGCGTGTTTAACATATGGATTTGGTGTTGCGCCAGTTACGGCAACAATATTGTTTAAACTGATCATATAAGGTATACGTACAATTCGCTTTCCACCACTTTATAATATCTATTCGATGGTCCCTGCGAGTACGAATCCTGTTTCCGCTGTCACACCGAAAAGCGGAGTCCGGTGTACAATAGCATCAAAAAAATGGTGGCGTCCACTAAGAATCGCTATAAGTTAAGTGTTTGAACATCCTTTAGCTAATCTCGAATCGATATTAGCGTAAGGATACCTGCTGAAAGCCCTGAATAGACGTGCTTTGTGCAGTAAATGGGACTAGCCATTAAAGCTGTATTGTTATGCGGTTGTTACCTGTAACCATTCACAGGTACTATTTCTCACCCACACATCTGCACCACCAAAAACAATTTGGATCTGTAGCAATATGTGTGCTTCTGGAGTGCTATAAGCCAGCTGTATATCAATAATTCAGAGTCTGCAATACAACCAATAGCGTCATATACTCTAAAGATATTAATGTGCCAGGTGTTGAACTTACAAAGGGTAAACTATTGGGTTAGCAACGGCAATTGTGCGCGCGCCGACAAATGTAGTTCCTCCGCGATCTGGTACTATATCATAGCGATCATTAATCGGTATACCCTCCTTCAATGGTCACACAATAGTTGCATCCAGTGGGGGTACCGTACAGGGTTAGATCTTTCGTTAAAACAGCATTGTGCAATAATAATTCGTGAATAATAACTTGCAGGGTTTGCTGCGCTACAGCCAGTAGATATCTGTAAGCATAAAGTCATTAGGGTTCCAGGAATTTAAGCCCTGTAAAGGTATTACTCAGCTGTCCTTTGCTCCGCCGTTAACGCATATAGCGATAGGTGTCCTACGCCGCCATTGCGGTTAAAACAATGGGTCACGCCAATTAGCTGTCGTAACAAAGATCAGAACTTGGATCTAGTACTAATGTTTGTATGGACGCAGGGCGCTATTGGTATTGGTTTACTAACAATACAACCATTCGCAATCCACGAACATAGATGTTGTAACTCCCCGCAGGAACATTGAGAAATTATTATTTTACTCTGCGTACGGCCTAATAATCGGTAGGACCAAGAATATCTTCAAAGTTGATAAGCCATAAGAACCCCAACCACCAACGGCTAAAAACGCTAATTGTGGAATTATTTAAACAAGTGACATCTGATATTCGTTAAAGCTAAAGTCTAATGAAAAGTGCTGGCTCACTAATTAAAGCTGTTGCCCATGGTATCACAGGTTGTGGTATCATCCACAACAAATTAACAACATAGGTGTCTGCCGCCAAATTAGGAACAGATATAGGTGTTTGTGGTGTTTTCCAGTAGGCAGGACTGTTACTACAGTTCCCCCCGCTGTTTTCAACCGTTATAAACTATAGGGGTACTTACGAAAATCTTCTAACAGTAATAGCAAACTCACCATCAGCATCGGCCTTTACAGGTGACGTTATTTACCAATGATAAAAGAACGTTTACTGTGAATGTATTTATGTATAATTTTCTCTGTAGTACACAGGCCTTTTGCATCGGTTACTTGAAAGGTATATATGTCCCACTGGAATTAAAACCTGTAAACGTAGCATTTATTTCCATTATTGTAGCACTTTAGTAAAGGGGCAATTATGCGATAGTAAAAGGGTCCGTTACCATTCGTTAAGACGGCCAACCGTTACATCAACTCTGCAATTGCAGGACATGTTACTTGCGGTTTGGTGTAAATGGAAAGGTCTGTTGGGGGATTAGTGATTCTTACTGTTTCCACACTTGTGGTTGTACATAATTATTAGCGAGTCCACGTGCCGCAGTGAATAGTATAGGTAAACGCTACTAAGCCTGTAAATGCATGTGTTCCGCTTTAAAATTTAACACCATCAATGCTTATATTGATAGGAGCCGTTCCGCCACTAGCCAAGTGCCGTTACTTCAATACAGTGCCGAATTTGAATACAATCATAAGCTTGAGTAATTGAGGTGGTCGAAGGTAATTAGGCATTTGGTTTCAGTGAAGAGGCAATACTTGTCCCAGGAGTTGTAGCAACCTTTTACTGTCCTTGTAAATGGTATTACGCGATAGGAAAACACCTGCAGAAAACCTTGAAATACTTGTTGCTTTTGAAGCAACACTCCCATTAAAATACGATAGCATTAAGGAGCGAACCACCTGAAACGGCTAGCATTTAACACTTCCGTGTAGGCATCTCCGTTACATAAAGACTTGTTAAAACAGGAGTTGCTTACAGGCAGGCGTATTAGGACTTACCACAATGTCATTTGTCTGGTGATCGTACATTCCTGCCGCATCTGTAACGGTAAACGCAAGGTTCCTTGACGTATTCGTAGTAAAACGTAAACGGATAGTACGGTACGGCTGCAGAAGGCTTCGAAAGGAAACTCACTGGAGCGTTTTCTAAAAAACTTTCAATGTATAAAGCCGTTGTTCCGCCGTGGAATGTGATATTTATTGTGCCTTCAGGCGAAAGCCGAACAATCTAATCTGAGTTTGCTAAGGCTGCATTTGCCGCTAAGTTAGGGTTACGATTAAAGTAACCGTATCTGCTTACAGATATTTTTACTCCATCTATAACACAACGTAGTTAGGTCCCGGGTGCAAGTCCACTTAAAAAGTAGCACTTGATTGGACGATGTTCTCCGTTAATGTATATTGAAAAGGCGCTTTCACCAACCAGAAGTGATGATAAGCCGTAAGGGTCAGGCCGCGTAGCGTTGTCAATAACAATTAAACTATTCTGGAGAAACACGTTAAAACAATGTGGAAACTTAAAGGATGCTAAAGTTAAAAAAGTACCTGAAAACTAGACATCGCGATTGGCATGGTAACATTGACCGATAGGCTCCTGAAGATCGATAATACGTTTAAATATTCCCGTTGTATGTACCTAAAACTCGCTGCGCTAAGGAGATCAACAATTCATAAGAATTTAGCTACCCCCATCCCTCTCTGAAAACATTCACGCGTTACAGCACCTGGAAACATTTCCAGATGTTTGAACATTGTGGGATTAGTAACCGTAAAACAATCTACAGCAATTGAGAAGGAGGGTCCCACTAACCATTAACAAACCTTCGGTTGCCGTGCAATTTGTTGTATTCATCCGTACAGTAATGGTATAGAGTGCCGGGGCTAATAATATCCTGTAAGTGTCAAAGGATGTTAGTAATTCCCGATTGTGAGGCTATAGCTGTTGGGACCCGCGTATAAAACTGTATAACTATAATTACCTGTGAATTCCGCCCACATTCCCAAATGAAATTTCTCCAAGTAGCATCGCCCAAACAAGAAACACTTACGTACCAATGTTTCCTATGACACTAATGGGTGCTACGTGGGATTTATGTATAGTTTTCGTATAGTACATCCTTTTTGTCGTCTTAGTAATTCTAAAAACGTATAGGTATCCCTTGGTTGGCTAAAATTAGCAAACACGCAATTATTGTTCCCGTTAGCAAACAACGGATGGTGCTATTATTCATTGGTAATAGTTCCCGAACCACCTGTAGTGGTCTAAAGCTAACATCAGAGCGGTCTGAAGTAGGGCAATTAGCGCCGTAGCTACAAACTAATTCGGTGGGCGGTGTTAAGGTAGGGAAACTGTTGGAGAAGCGTGTTATGATACAAGCTGATTAGCATCTCTTTATTGAAAATTTGTATAATACAGCACGTGAGATCCAGTAAATACTCCTGTCGTAATTGGGAAAATCAACACCATCAATAACTATAGGGCTAAGGAGCAAACGCCCACAAAATGCCACATTAATGGGCCGAAATGGGTGTTCCGTCCAATATCGTTATTAGACACATCACAACATTATCCACAGTTAAGCTCCGCATCCGCACTCCATTTCACCGCTGGCCTCGTTTACTTGTTACTGTCCTGTAAACTCACAAGACTTACTATCTCTAATGGTGTACGAATAGGTATTGCAAACCATAGCCAGAATACAATTTGCGGTTGGTAAATGCACTTCCATTTAAAACTAATGGTATAGCGGTGCCTTAAACCATCTGCAGGTATAATTTGTACCGAACCATCATTCCTGCATTTACAACTTAACAGCGGTTGCATTGACTTGTACCACTAGGAAAAAACAATCGGATTTACGGTTATTAATTTTCAGTTTGATCCGTACCATGTTTCCAGTATCTGTAATTGTAAATTAAAGGTCCCCGCATTTGAAGTAGCTATAGGTTAAATTGCACTTCCTTGCCAATTCACTGGAGCACTCGCTGCAGGCACCATCAATTGATACGGATATAAGTATAGGCGGCATAACACCCGTTAATTCGAACATTAATAGTAGCATACCGGACTTGCAGTACAGTCTAAATCTTTATGTTAATTATAGCTGTAGCCAGCAATTCTGGTGCTATGGTTACTGAGCTTGAGCTTGCAGTACATCGTAGGCATCTGTTACAGTTACGTATAATTTACCGGTGACAGGTTATTTAAATTGTGCGCATTTTGGTTTGCAGCCACCATTAAGGCTAATTATACAAAAGGTTGCAATCCTCCTGAAACTGTGGCCGTTAAGCTCACTCTAGAAGCGTCCGAACACAAAAATCGTTACGGCATCTAAGCTCAGTAGGCCTCTAAACTGCCGCAGGCAATGTAAATGTTTTGTAACCATACAACCATTCGCATCTCTAACAGAGATGGTGTAGTCTCCAGGCGACGCTAATAGGATTAAAAGCGCTTGTATTTGAATAGGCGTAAAAATCCCTAAAACTTGTTTCAGCATAATTGATGATTCCATAAACGTCCCCATCCTCCTGTTGCAGTAAAAACATTGGTAGCCGCATCTGATGTTACAGTTAAAGGGGTTGTTGTAAAAAAGTAAAAATCTAATACTTGAGTTAGTTTCACAACGATTACTGATTCGGTAGACGTACAATTTCTAACATCCATCAGTCGCAAGTAAGTTATAGGTACCCCGAATAACCCTGTAAAATTTAAAGGATTTGTAGCTATCCCAGATTCGTGGAGCAATGGCTGTTGGGGCCTGCTCATAGTAAAAAAACATAGTTCCCGTAAAACCAGTTACATTAAATTGTATTTCACCACCGCATTCCCTAAACACGAAACATTATTTACTAGAGTTACCAAGGGCTGCTAATTGGGTTACTGGCAATGGTGTAGTTTTCGGTATATACGCAGCCTTATCATCGGTAATACTCTAAAGGTATTAAGGTATGCTGCGTGCCAGATCGTAAACAGGTGTTACTAGGTCCGATTTGGCAACAACAGCAGCCGCAATAATTTCATAGTTGATAAGACAGACCACCTGGTAGTGTTTTAAAGTAAACATCATGGTTGGATCAGGACAATTCGGCGCTGTTTGCGGGCCGAAGCTAATATCTGTAGGAGGAATCTAATGCAGCTACCTACATGAATTTGTTACCAAAACGTACAGCCTTCAGCATCCACGAATATCGTAATGGTGTACGTTACCATTTGTTAGTTAGCAAAGGTATTTGCTCCAGCCGAGTATCGAAAACCAGAGAATTAACACATCAATCTATAGCGCAATATGGTTTTCTGTTTCCGGCCACTACATTTCAGGCTTGGGATAATAGCCTCTTTGAGAGTACAGGTATACGGCTGTATTTCAACAGGCATTTTCCGTAATGCCACTAATAGGGCCGCCCAAATAGATAAAATTAGAGAGCTATATTCACAAAGTATCAGCTCCTCTTGTTTTTGTGTTTAAGGTAACAGAATATCTCCTTGGTGCCTAAATTGTGCTAAAGGGTACCAGAAGCATGGTAGAATATAGTTTCCTAGGTCAATCATAAGGGTAAATCCACAGTGTACCATTGGGCATTGTTCACTGTATACACATGCTTGCCATCGCTAAAGGCCAAAAACAGTGTTCATCTGATTAGGCGGTGGTAAATCTACCCGCCGGGGCGTAATTCAATGGTTACAGGATTTAGAAAGCTTTAGAACAATTATTTCGCATCGAATAACCACAAACGTATAGGTGCCAGGATCAAGAATACCCGAATGTTTGAACTTGTTTGAAAATTACCCTGCAGGAATATCATTACTGTAGGGAATGACGTCACCACATTTCCGCCTTCGTCTACATATGACATATGACATAGTTGTGTGGATTTCTTTCCACCACTTGATTGCCATTAAAATAGTAACCTTCTATTGCAAGGTTATGTGTCGCGGAAACTCTAGCTGATAAAAACTTAGATCCGTAAGGGTGCATTTTGATGACCCATTTGTTGTGTAAGGTACAAACCATCAAATCAGTAGTCCACTAACACATCAAGGTTACACAATACGTTTTAATTTTCAAAAGAAGTATAATTATTATCATTTAACAGGGCCATAAGTATCAACAAACCACACCCACTTGAGAAACTCTAGTAGGATTTGGTTCTACATCCAAT
>Ga0163217_1034502_pt1 | contig 11696 bp, 9 predicted proteins | sample SynspAceP_FD_185933 | JGI IMG/M metagenome (GOLD analysis project Ga0163217, IMG submission 185933) | Saline lake microbial communities from Ace Lake in Antarctica - Synechococcus sp. Ace-P (PacBio error correction) | ecosystem: Environmental > Aquatic > Non-marine Saline and Alkaline > Saline ... | reverse complement strand
CGCACCCACTTGCGGACAAGTCCGTCCCTACTTTGATCAAAGGGGGCGCGAAAGCGGTTCTCTGCCGTTTATACATCGTTATGACAGAAAATACGCCAAGGCCATCAAAAACTACCCATTTGCCAATTCATTGATTTTCTGGGGACCGCCAAACATATAAATACAATCTTAAGTCCACTCGTTGATCAATTGATACGTATGCCTATAGCATGCGATCCCGCCTTGCGCAGGCTGCGCTTTAATGTTAAAATTGATTCCTCTTAAATTTGAAAAACTGGTGGAAAAGCGTTCATGGTTACTTGACGAGTTCATGGCCTTTAAAAAATAGCGGCCAGAAACCAAACTAAAAGTCTGTATCCTTTTTTCTCCCTTAATATCTATGGACTCTATCACGCGATTTGGCAGTACTATCGTTGCCATATAGCACACCTACTTCATTTTTGCTATAATTCCTGACTTAAGCCCTGCATTTTAAGAGCTCCAAGGTGCTACATATGCATAAGCTCCTTCCTTCTCCCATACTTAACCGTGCCTTCTGGACAATAAGTCTTTAAGTCTGGTTCTTCACCATTCCCGTTAAAACAGGAACGAAATCAAAATTCCATTCTTCTTTTTCATCAAAACACCAATACCTGAAGGTCCGTTTGCTAAAGAGATTTTTTGAGCTTCATCCAAGTTTTTGCCCAAACAAGAATAATATTCCCATAACCTGTAATAACCACCCTGCTCATCTTTCCTCTGCTTATTTAAGAATAAATTCCGTCCGTTAATATTTATGACCTCTCCTGTAAATATACGATGCCTTTCTGGATTGCCAAAAACGAAACAAATGGCCACTTCCTCTGCTTCCCCGAAGCGGTTAAGAGGAATCATTTTTTTAAAGCTCCTTTTCATCAATCGCCCCTCATATCGTCTTATAAAACCTGGTGCCACAGCTTTGACGGTGATATTTTTCTTTATTGCTATTTCCTGGCCAAGGCTTTTTGTGGCAGGCAAGTTATTCCAGCCCTTGCGGCGGAATAGTTGGTTTGCCCTGGTTTGTCCCTTTAAGTCCCGATACGGAAACCATATTAATGATTCTCCCCGTATTTATGCACCAGAATTTTTGGATTTAGATGATTGGTAACCATTAAAAAAAACCATTTAAACTTGTCGTTTAATTACACTGTTTCCAATTCCTCAGTTTTCATTCACATGAAACAGAACCGTTCTTTGGTAAACCGGATTGGTTTTACTATTACTCGTTATAATTGCTACCTTATTGCCCTCATGCCAAAACTATTCCAATTTACTTTGTACTTCTTCCGCCTTTGCCAACATTTAAATCGTATAAGTTCCGCGCTCCCACCAATTTTTTTCTATTGGCATCTTAAGTTTCCTGTGCTGCGGATTCATTGGACCGAATTTAATTAATAAGAATCTCTATTACTCGGTGTATCTCTTGCAAGCTGTAGGCATATGCTTTTCCAATTCCTCTTGATCCTCCTGTTACTCAGTGCAAATTTTCTTTTTTTCCGCTCATTTATAAAATAGTTGTGCATTTTACCTCTTACGTTATCAAATACCATCGCTTCTGGTACCACTATTGCCCAAAACTTTTCCATCAGCTTTCAAAATCCCCATTCTTTACCAGATTTTAACTCTTGGCTAGGCGTTAATAAACCCTTTTTGTAAATTCTTTTTAAAGATGTCAAAAGATAGACCGGCGGTGATTCATATCGGGCCGAATTTCACCCAATTTTCCACTGCTTATCTATAAAGCCCCACTTCTTAATTCTTTAGCAGGAGCTTAGACCATTGGCGGAGAATACTTCGGCATCCTTAAAACTGGAATCAATTGGACCTATTCTCCTTTTTCAGTTGATGTATCCCCATTTTTTATCCGGATAAATACCTGCGCCAATCCTTGGCTAAAATCCCTTGCTCTTTTCTAAGTAGGAGCAATGGACCCACTCTCCCTCGATTGTTGATGAAGCCATTAATTTAATTTACTCCTAGCGTATGTTAAAGTGATTTGTCCTGTGATTCCCACAATTCTATCGGCATTTTGACCGGTTTAAAGTTGCCATTGGAAAACAATACCAAAAAGATCCTGTTTTTTTACCCAGACCCCTTTACTGTTATAACACCAATTTCTTTGGTTCTTCAATAGGGATATAAAATCTCACCCTTGGGTTGATCATCGCCCAAAGTTCACCTTTCTTGCCCTTGGCATAATCCCATCTACTAAAGGGGTTTTATTTCATCAAAATCCGGTTACCGCGACAATTTTCCGGCGCCGTACCCAAAAAAGGCCTATTTTATCGCCTCTTTTAAAAAAGGGCTTACCCATTGTCAAAATCGTATATTTTTCCGAAACAGGTGTTATCCAATACCTCGCCCGAAACATTGATTATATTCCCATTTGATCGCCATCTTTTACCCCAAGGCCATGCCAGTCCGAATTAAATCCTTTACATAGTTCGTATTCGGGTTGAGATTGCCCAGTCGGCCAGCAGTTATTTATGTATCCCCATTTGTCACCCCATTTTTTTTTGGAAAAAAAAGCTGCAAGGGCGCTCGTTAGTGAAGTTGTCCGGACTTTCTTGAATTGTGGCTTTATTCGCGTTTTATTCCCCGGAGGTGTTATAATAGCCAAACAGCGCGACATTTTCCCTTACCAAGGGCGTATTCCTGGGCATGAAAGATTGGCCGAATATTAAAAAAGTGCAACTGAAAATGTAATTGTGTTTTCATCTGAGATTTTTTTAAAATTATACGTTCCAATATCAATAATTGCCAAGGCGTAAGGACTTGGGTTGTATGTTATTAATTCCTATACCCACTATTAAATTAGGCGATTATTACATATATTACGCTCTAACTCAAAATTTTAATTTAAGTTGCTTCAAGCGTTAAGCTACTACTTCAACATTCTTGACATAAGCTTCTTAAACATTTATTCACATAAGGATACATGGGAACGTCTTTGTCGGAAGCAGATGATGGCGGACTATTTTCTAATATCATCATACATTTTCTTGTTCTTTGATGATACTTTTGTCCTTACTTAAGATAACTCAAATTGCGCTGCCTACAACTCGTTATAGTCTTCAATGGCAAGGAAACTTTCAAAATATTTTCTATGACTTTTTGGTAATGTTGGCAGCATTCGCCGTTACCCATACTACCGAATATCCTGAATTGTCGTTGTTGTTCGGGATACTGTGCACGTACATGGGGTGGCGACAACATTTGGTTTCAAGCAGTGGTGGAGGTAGCGGTTAAACTGTACGCCCTGCATTCCAAAATTTAAAACCAAGGTTTTCCGAGGTTTACAAAAGGGGAAGTATATTATTTAGATCGCGATTAAATAGGTTAATTTAATTGTCTTTTCAGCCGACGCATGCCATTTTTGGTCACAATTAATTTTTAGCTTGTCCATTTCAGGAAACGTCAATTCCCCATGAAAATTGCCGCCGTGGATAAACATGTTCTTTTTCAACATCCACAATGGGATTTCGGCTTTGCTGAATTAACCTCTTCGATAAGGATTTTTTCCACGTTTGTTCAAAATGTCAAGGACTGGGACCCAATATTTGAGGCACGCATCTCAAAGTAATAGTATTCCTGCAGCTTTTCTTTCAAAAATAGGACACTTCATTGTTTTGCCATTGTAACAAATCGGTGCTCCCTTTTTCGGGTAATTACTATCCTTAAATGATTATTCTCATGGATTTTTGGCAATCTCTTGTTGACCTTTATGGTTTTTTAGATGCATTAAGCTTTCCATAGAAAATGATCATCATAGGCCTCAACAATTTCGTTGATAGCAGTGAAGAACAGGCATATCATCCAATCCCATAATTTCCTGGTTGTTTATAGTGTTGATCAAGCCAATCCAGTTCATTACAGGAAGTTCCAATTGATGAGCGCCCAAGCCCTCTCTTAAGGAAACGGTAATCGGTTTTTAGGTTTTCTATTTTAAATAAAAAACTTCTTCCGTTGGTCTTCTCTCTCCTTCATAAAAAAACTGCACCCTTCCCAATAAGAACTTAGGGCATATAGCCAATTGACTAAATCCCCGGCTGGCTCCAACACCGCCGTGCTCAAAAATTATTGGAGTAATATTCTTATTGATGAGAGAGGTCATTAATTCGATTACCGAAATATTGAAACTTCCAGAATGTCCAGGCTTAAAGTGTTTAATCTCGCCAACATGGCGGCCTTAACATTTCATTTTGTTAGGGATTAAATTCCTGTTCCGCCGGAAGCGTGGCCCCTTATTAGAGGTGTACTTTGTAATTGAATCCGGTCGGAATTCTTTTATCTGTGTTTACTAGTGCCATGGTCCAAAAAACCCGTATTTACGCCGTAAAAATTTTGTTTTTGAGAGAATTGGGTTAAAAATTTAAAAACTTTTTTCAACGGTGACCTAAAAACGTCTTTATTTATTAAATAGATTGCTTACTTTAAAATATAATTTGATAGAATTCTTCATTCTCAACTTTCCTTTAAGCAGTCAACACTGTATATAATAAAATTCAATATTTAAAAAAGTAAATTGAATAACAATTAATAAAAATAGTTATTTTGGATGGCAAATGTATGATATTAGCTAATCAATATTTTAACATGAATGAATCAAACGTTTTGTCGAGGTCTTGAATTGAGCGCAGGCCGGCTGGTTTGCGTTTTCTGCGGCGCTTATTTACATGGTCCAAGGAGTTCAAGGTCAGGTAATAGAAAAAGGTTTTCCCCTAGATTTGTATTGGCGAAAGCCTCTTGCCAAGATGTATGGATCATTTTGAAGAAGTGCGGGACTATGGATGCGTTTGAATGCCTTTGGTTTTGAAAAAAAGTTTGGCGCCCGCATTTATTAAAGGAGACAAAATCTGTGAATTTGAATTTGAGTAAAAAGCATACAAACGGATGGATGGGACCTGGCAGTGCCGCGCAGCTGACTTTGATAAGGTTCTTGTGGACGAACTAATTAAAAAAGGAAGTTGAAGTTTCCTTTGGGCATGTGAAGTTTTAGACGTGACCATTAACCAAATTTGCGTGTTTCCATAACTACCATAAAGATGAAAATGGGAAACCATACCAAATTCAAAGCCAAGTATATTATAGATATTCAAGTGGATATGGCCAGAGTTTTACCTAGATTGTTGAAACTTGATAAACCCTTGTTTTAACCTAATCATTCTTCAATTTTCACTCATGTTGAGGACACAAATCGACCGCAGGGGAGGGGAAGGCACTTTAAATTACTTTTGGACGTGGTTGAGACCGAGGTTTTGTTATGGTCATACCATTTCTGATGGGACAAACCCAGTATTGGCTATGTAGGTCCCACAAAATCTTGGAATCTTTTGAAGGAAATAATGCAGATTAAATTGACCCCAATTTTGCCAGTTGTCGAATTATTATTATGAACGTTTTAAGGCTTGAAAACTTGTTTCGAACCTGTTTTAATTAAAGAATTATTCTAAATCGTTAAAAACAACTTTACGGAAGGGATTTGTTCCTAACCGGCAATAGGCCGCAATTTTAGATCCAGTATTTTCTTCTGAGTTACATTTGCCCACGGAATCCGCCTTGTTGGGGCAAAATTGATAGCAGGAACTTAATAACTGAACCGTTGACTTGGGCAAAAGAATATTTCAGGATATATAAAGGAAGGGGAAAGGTATTTCTTCTTATGTAAAGAATGGTATTCTGGTAATCTACAGACCTTATTTTTTCCACCAACCAGAAAAATCCTGAGGTAAAACGGGCAAATTTGTTCGGTTTTAGCGGTTATGTTTGGGATAAGACCAATCCCTTTGTGACCAAAGCATAATAGAACTTATAAGGACGGAGCACACTTCATTAATCTTGAAAAGAAAAAAAGTGGAAATTGATGTTGTCATTTCACTTTTTTGTAGCGCCATTAACCTTGTCTTAGAATCCCTTTTCAAAAATTAACTTGGCAAAGGAATTTTCAGTTTTGCATAAACCTTCTCCTAAACCGATCTTCATTGCTAAAGGAGCTTCCCCATTGATCTCCAGGGGCATTTTCACTAGTAAACTTCCAAACAATATATTATCCCTGTTTATTTAGTTCTTCTACAAACTTTAACAAGGTTACCTTACTTTTTGCCAGGTTGCTTCATGACCCCGGCATCCCATGCCTTGGATTAAACCCCATATTTTTCTACTATAAGGTTGGCAAAGGATATTTGGCCTCAGCTAAATTCTCCACTAAAGAAAAACCGATATTGTGGTCGCTCATATAGATATCTATTCATTAATTCCAAAAAATTTTGGGGCATAGATCAGCTCCCTACTTGCCGTACCCAGCTTTTTCCCAGATGTTACCTTTTCCCCGTGTTTTTTCTTCCATTCTGCGGAATGCTCTTTACGTATTCATCATTTGAGAGATTCTTTTTCAAAAGTTTCATATTGGTCATAGGACGAAATCTACGTTTATTTCCTTCTGACCCTTGATAAAATTAAAATCTCCCTTTTACTTTTTAACTTTTGGACCGAACAAAATTAAGGTTGGACAAAAAATTACGAGAGCAATGATTAAATAAATTTCATAAATAAATTAATTAGCGGTTATTTACCTGTCAAAAGGTATACGAATTAAACTTTAGGAAGGTTACCATGGAAATTAATTTTTCCTTAATAGTAAATATATTTATCGATTAGTTCTTGAAATACGGTTTAATGATTTTTGTAATCACAAAGGATCAATTGCTTTGTATAATTTTATAATATTGTTATGTTTTGTTATTCCTATAATAAGTGCGCTAATCTTATTCCATTGATTAAAATTTTGCAAATGCAAAAAATCCCAGCAGAGACCCAATTCGGAATTTGTTGCCATTATGGCCACGTCCTTAATGTTCTATTTAGCATTGTCCCATTGATCGCTTTGCCTTGCAATGCGACCATTGGAATAGATATTAAATAGCCTGGATCCTACCTTGTTAAAAATCAAGAGTTTATTACTATGATTTTTTTGGGACTGGGTTTGGACAATTCGTTTTTTGGACCTTTATCGGATAGCTTTGGAGGGAAACCAATTGTTTATATAGGTTTATATTTAGTATTCGCCAGTATATTTGTGTTTTGCTCCCACTTTGGGAGTGCGATGAATATTTGGGGAAACTTCAAGGAATTAGGGACTCTTCCGCCCCAAGGGACCATAAGTATAATCTATGATAAGGATTTGTTAAGGGGGATTATAGGCAAAAACATGTCCTTCGTTACAGCATTTTTTATTTTGGTACCCATTGTGGCTCCCCGCTTTGGGAAATTTTTCTTAGATCATTACGGTTGGAGCTATTTTTATATGAACAATTAGTAGTACCCCTAATGGTAGGAATTTCTGGTTTTGGAGAGGCAACCGGAACATTAAAAACCTTGAATAGTAAAATTAAATTTTCAAGTCACGTGTTCATGGATGGATTTAAAGAATTGGTCCAGCACAAGGAAACCATGCCTTTACTTTGTATCAGGATTAATTAACCGGGCTTTTATGGTTTATCTGAGTGCGGCACAAGAGATATTTGAGGTACAGTAGTGGCTTGGCTGACAATTTCCCCTATATTTTTGCTGACTGGGCTATTCTGTTGGAGTTGTCCACCTTGCTAAATGTACTTTAGTAGTACAATGGAATGAGAAGATTGGCTTGGATAGCTTTGGACATTGTTTTGTGCAAATTCAATTGCCTATGTAAGCTTGTACTGGAACGCCCCAAAATCGAGTTTGCCTGTTGTTGATTTGCCTTTTTGGCCTATGTCAATTTTTCACGATCGGTTTCTTATTTGGCAACCTAAGGGCCATAGCAATGGAGCCTATTGGGCACATAGCAGTTATTGGGAGCTGCATTTACTGGATTTATATTCCACCATGCTCGCCCATACCCATTGCAACCTATGTGGGCAGTTTTTATTCAGGACAAACACTTCCAACTTTTTGTTGGGTTTTCTGTTTGTGATTGTATTCATTGGGTATTTTTATGTTGATGAGAAATAGGATGGTTTTGGCTTCTGCCTAGTAATCGGGCATGGATGGTCTACATTGTTATCATGTCTGCATAAACCGGCAATTAAAATACAAAGATGAATAATTCAAATTTGGTATTTATTAGGCGTTGCCGCGCGTTATGAAGATGGGGAAAACTATCTTTTTTACTTTGAAAGTCCAAATGGGTGCAATCTTGTTTTGATCAATTCATCTACGGATTTGTCCATTATTGTTATCCTTATAATTTTTTGGACACCTGGACAAAGAATTAAAATACCCCCCAACTGGTCAATTGTCCCAGTGGGTTTTCAATATTAAAACTCTCCTGAATGTCAATTCATCAAAATGGTAATTGGAAATTCATGTAATTTAAATCTATATTAGGCCCTTTCCTTATCCCAATACCCTCCTATAATATGTTGGTAAAAGTTTCACTATGACATCTATTTCAAGAATCTATGTTAAAAGGGCCATAACCCCAAATAGCAAAAGGACATTGGGCTTTAAAAGTCTGTTGACTTCTTTGTTAAAAGGGCGGAAGGTCGGAACCAATGTAACGCTTGGTCTTACCGTAATCCAAATCAAAGTCTGATTTGGAAAAAACAGGTTATCTCAGCTCTTTGTTAACACTGTATTTTATGTTTGGTTAGGAACGGCATGTTGTTTAATTTGTGTTCACTTAGTCTGTGGCAAAAACCTGATCAACGGTATCGGAATAGCACAGCCCCACCTGACCATTTACCAGTGCACAGTCCCAGGCATGTTACCTGAAATGCAATTAGCATATAGTATATTTATACAATGCCTCTGCGGTTAAGTAGGTCGGAATTCTTTGTAAGTGGCTTATTGGACGAAAAAAACGATCCAAGGCTTTTTTCATTATAACAAAAGAAGAAGGAAATAAATAGTATTTGGAATTCATACACTATTTGATTAGTGTAAATTCTCGATTCTAGTGTTATAATCCTTGGACTCTAAAATTTAAGCACCCAAATTGTAAAGTAAAAAACCTACTGTCATCGATGAAACGGCATTTTTTATCGCTAAAGTGATTTTTGTGCCTTTCCCGTTTTACCGAGGTTTTTTTGCACTTAATCCGAGATTTTGTCCGCTTAACGAGAACAGTGCTTTTAGTCGAATCAAACCTAGATAAGTACGCCTTGCCCAAGTTATATATATAAGCAAAAAACGCAAGTCATGAAAAAACCATTTTAACTTTAAATCTTTGTTCTTTTATATTGGAGAGCTGCACAAGCTCAAAATGGTGCTGCTGAAGTTAAGGTTGGAAACTGTTACATGGAGTATTGCCACTTGCTACTGCAAACAAAGAAGTTTTCCGTAAAAAATGAAAACGCTGTTTGTCGTTTGTACATGAACAAAAAATTTCTAAGGTAACAAAGAAATTGTCCTTCTCCACTAAATTGAATTAAAGCAAAATTGCTTAATCTTAGGCCAGTTCATTCATGCCCATCACATTAAGTTTACCCACACTGCCCTAGTACCCTTGTCAAGCTTTGCTCAATGGATAAACCTTTTCGGAGCAAAAGGCTACACGTACCAATAGAATTAAGGCAGAACTCCACTAAGGGGGAACAATAACTCCATCGCGAATGCCTGTTCCTGCAGTTTAAACCAAAAGACGGCAATGGCTACGGCAATGGCCAATTTTTCAAAAATTTATTTACGGCCGCATGTTTTAAAGCAACCGGAAGCTTTTGTTTGTCGTATTCCGCTCCCATGGCTTTGTTGTAAGGAAAAAAAACCATTGATACAACATTAGGTATTAAAATAGATTAACAATGGAAACTGCTATAATTAAAACGTCCATAGGTATTTCAAAACTAATTAAATTCACCTTTCAGGGAATACATATACTACTATAGTAAAACCAATAGGCAAATCAAGGTTATTGTGTATATGGTCGGGATAAAATATCTTGAATACCATTCTCGCCTTTTAGTTTTACTAAATTACTTCTATTAGAAACCAAATGCAAACGGTATTCTCTAAATAAATGGCTACGGCTTTCGGCAATGGTAGCAATAGAAATATCCACGAATGCACCGTCAAAATCGAAAATAGGGGGAAGTACGGTTATAAAGATCCAGGCATAAAAACTATAAGCAATACTTGAAAAAATGCTGTTTAGGGCTACCAAACCCAGCACCGTAACCACTGCTTCCTCCGCTAGGTCGTTCCAAAACAAGAACCATAGCAAACTGCATCGTGCCAATCCGATAAGGATCATTCCCACCATATATCCGTGTAGTCCTTAAAAAAGTATGGCCAAAATAAAAGCATTAAAAAAAACTGGTCCAATAATCCAATTTCAGGATCAAAAATAGATAGGATTTTTAGTGTTTGGAAAAAACCTTGGGCAAAAGGGAGTAATTAACCTTCGCCAAGGGCGGCTACATATTAAGATCAGGCCTAGCAGCGGATTGTATATTTGGTTTTCCTCTATTGAAGGTGTGATAATTTCAGAAGGGTAGGGGCAAAATAGGGCTAATTGGCCTATCCCAATGCGATTGCTAAAAAAGATCCATAAAGTGAGATAGCTGTCCAAAAAAAAACTTTAATTTTCTATGCAATGCCATTTGTTTAAAGATTTTATTTGAGGCAAAACATATTAGTAATTCAAGTTGCAATTTGAAGGCTCTCTCCCGTATATTTTCCTCGGACCTGCTGGGATTGTCATATGCTTTTGGTGTTTCAAAAGTTATTGGAAATGCGTTTTCCGCAACCATTATAATGGACAGCCAATATTCCGTTGAAGAGGCAGTCATAATGGCTGCAAACTGGGATGTTGGGATTTAAAAAGCATCATCGAAAACTTTTTTTTGAAAACCCAATTCACTGCTGGTTCAATTGTCGGCAAATTTTATTACGTAATGGGTTTCACCCTGCGACAGGATTCTACGTGAAATCCTGAATTAGATTAAGGGTTTTCGGCTGCCCATTGGGAATAAGGCGTTTAGCCTCCGTTCCTCCCGAATACCAATGCACATTTCCTTACGTTAAAAACAGAAAGCCATTTGTTTGTGCCCAGGAACCTGTGATAAGGTGGAACTCCTTCTTGAAATTATGGGTACAGATGAATTGATCCTTTATGGGATCCTGAGTGGTTTGTTTTTGAAAGCTGTTTATATATTCAACGAGAGGTTGTTAATATTTTTTTTACCGTTCGGGTCCGCTTATTATTTTCAACCTTAAATTTGAGTAAACATTCTCAAATATTAGCAAAAAAAGCTCGTTTTTACCAGTTGGCCATATGGTTGTGTTTTGTTTAGCAGCATCCAGAGCCTGCGGCCCGCAAGAACATTAGTTGTCGGTTTCCGGTAGTTCTGAGTAATTGTATTTTTCTGTTTTTTCTGCCAGGAAACTTTCCGCCATTTGGTCTTGGCCCAAGCAATCTGTGTGTTTGGTGCAAGATAAAAATTGGGTTTCGGTCAAAAAAATCCAAAAATTCCAAAAATTTTTCCTATGGGTTTATTCAAAGGCTTGATATTTTCCAACTTCAATTTTTCCAAATTCCCCCAATTTCCCAATAATTCTTTCCGGAAAAAAAGTTTCTAATTTAATGTTGGGGGGGACCCCCAAAAAATTTTTTCTGTCGTTTTGGGGGATTTTTTTTTTTTTTTTTTTTTTTTTTTTTTTTTTGGAAGGGGGTCGGTTGTCGTAAATTCTTCTCTCCTTTT
>Ga0163217_1042703_pt1 | contig 11697 bp, 8 predicted proteins | sample SynspAceP_FD_185933 | JGI IMG/M metagenome (GOLD analysis project Ga0163217, IMG submission 185933) | Saline lake microbial communities from Ace Lake in Antarctica - Synechococcus sp. Ace-P (PacBio error correction) | ecosystem: Environmental > Aquatic > Non-marine Saline and Alkaline > Saline ... | reverse complement strand
TCAGCACGGGTAGCACAACGTTAAGCGAAAAGGCATCGACATTGACGGAGGTCGTGAACCGCAAAAAAGCGGCTCACCCCGATTCTGGCTGGTAGATCCATCAAATCCATCGCGGCGATGATCGGCAAGCGATCCTGGAGATCCCTCCCTGCCAGCCGGCATCGTCGTACTGGCTGGCCGTGGCAAAGGCAGATGAACTTCCTGGCGCCGAATTCCCAGGCACGACGCAGCCCAGGTGGGTGCGGATGGCGTTGATGCCGTAGCGTTGATGGCATCGCCGCCGCTGATGGCTTGTTGACCAGCCAGCGGCCGTTGATTGGGTACCCAGCTCGTCGCGGACCATCACTCCCCCGCGCGGCCGCCGAACCGGGCGGAATGAAGAACCGCCGTAGTTGCAAAATCAGGTGTGGTGGCGACCACCGAAAAGTAAGCCACAGTGTCCCAAACCTGACCAAAAATTGAACTGATGAGCAGACCCGCCTACCTCCAAGAAGTCCGGGGCCGTGCTTCCCGCTCTGAGCTTGCGATCCAGGGCGCTGAACCAGCCGTACAGAGAAGGGGGTGATGCGCTGGGAAGTGGCAGCCAGCTCCGCCGTTGGGAGAAATTTCTGCGTTGCCATCCCGAGTCGAGCCTGCGCACAAAGGAAAAGTTGCTGGTCTGGCTGCGACGCGGGCATGAGGCAGCCCTGCTGGCTGAACTCGGGTTTTCGGCGGTGGGCTGGACTTCAGCAGTGTGGCCATTCAGGGAGGCGCCGGATTCATGCCCCGATCGCTCCGAGTTTTCGTTGGCTCCAGGCCGTCTGTTTGATGCGTTGCGTAGCGTGCCGGTCTGACCAAGGAAGCTTGGATGGCGTGTCGAGCCACACCTGTTTCTGTCAATCGATCCAGGTCTGCGCAAGGGCCTTACCTAGGCACGATCCAAAGACTGCTCAAGCCAGGCGGCTGTGCTGCTCGGCTTGCTGTTCTGCCAGAGACCGCGAAGGCGCCCGCCCTTTGGCAGTGACCCGCAGGAGCTGGCCTGCCAATGGCGCCAGGCTGTTTCGTCTCGACATCTGGAGCGGCAGATCCCGTGCCAGCCCGTGAGGAGTGCGGGTTCTTTGGCGGAAAACCGATGGGTGTGACCCTATTGACGCAGCGGCTTGTCCGGGACCATCCGCAAGCGTTGCCCGTAACAGGCCCAGCGAATAAGGCATCGACTTCAGATTATACAACGTATCAGGGATAAGACACTTAAATGACTCCATGCTGTAGCCATCACGGCAGCACCCGCTTCTTGCCCGCGTTCTGCGGCCCGTGTGATGACTTCACTGACGACGCCGAAATCCAGGCACTGCACGATGCTCTGCGACGGAGTATCACGCCTGGGTTCCACTGTATTTACCAGGTACTGCAGAGCTCTCTGGACTGCTCTCGACTGCAGCCTCGATGCTCAGTCTCTATAGCGAGCATCTCTGCAGACGGTTTCTCGTGTCCGCTCTTGACAGAACATCATGTGGTGCTGGCAAGATCGTTTCTTGCACTCTCAGATCTCTCGTGTACGCTTCGACCAAACCCTGGTTGATTGCGATGTCTATCTGATGACAACACTTTACGCGAGTCTTAGCGGAGGAGCTGTGAGTCAGAAAGATAGACTGGTCAGCCGGCACGAGATGTGCCGACAATCGCTGGTGTCTGATATACAGACGGATCTTGAGGCTACCAACGGCCTAGAATAAGTTCTACGTTGTGGATATGTAACGCCATCTAGCTGGCCGGCGCTCTCACAGAGACAAGCGCCACATGGATCCGTGACCTCTTCGCTTCCGCTTTGCAGACTCGGCTCTCTGGCATTCAAACTTTCAAATAGCCCTCTGCCTCGACTCGACCATATAGCGGATGCACATCGACTTTGTGACAGCGGTGGAGGCGGCGGTCGGCTGCAGCAGACTCTCGAGCACGGGCAACTTTACGGGATGTCGGAAGCGTTCGAAAATCCGAGCGTTCGACTAGAACACGTCTCGATACTCCGAAAGACAAGTAAAGATGCTCGCAGGGAATTCTCACTAAGCCGACGCGACGATCCGTTACTACTGTGCTTGTCTCGGATAGATGCCGCGCATGATTTATGCATTCTTGTGTGCAAGAGGTTGAGACTGGCTGGCTATCATTCCGTCAGGTGTATCAGTCGTCGCGTTATATGAATAAGGATTGTCTTCGATCATTCAGCTTCAGCCTCAGGCGCTAATTGTTTCGCGGAACTGCGCTGAGAATGCTCTGTGCATTTTTCTAGTCTCACCCGTTAAAGGCGATAATGCGCCTGGGTGTATGCTGAACACTTGGAATTGTACACATGTGGCGCTGGCTCGCGCGGACAGATAGTATAACGTTCTTCCACTGCTGGAAGCGCTTCTCGAGGCTCGACCAACAACTCACTTTGATTTATGTACTAGTCCGCACACTCGAGGTTTGCGTCCTGTAATATCGCACCCAGCTGCGCAAGTCACACTGGCTAGAAGCCGCCACTGCAATCTGTCGATCAACCATAAAACTCAATAATCATCTTCCCTCGCAAGATATGTAGCGCCTGTCATGCGCTCCAGGTCTTGTACTATACAGGACTTGGATTAGCACGTGTACATAGTAGGGGTCAGCTCAACTGGATTGATCTGCATTACGCATAATCAAGTCATTTCCAATATCTGAACGTAACGATCCTGATCTCACACATGGATCATTTAGCCCGCCCCGAAGGCGCCTGACCGATACGTGACATGTTGGCGTGCTCAGATTGTGGGCGCCATCTCTCGATATCGCTCGGATAGCCGCCCGTGAAGAGCCAATATCCGCGCGACAGGCATTGCGAAACAGAACAACTTCTGTGAGAAAGTTGCGATGGTTCTTCTGCTGCTTGAGTATTGTCCAGCTCCCGTGAGATGTTGCGTTACGCTCTTCCGTACGCCAACTGATCGGGAAATGAACCCTCCACGACTTGCGCATCGGCTCGATCTTTATCGCCGCAAGTCCTCCAAGAGCATCGCAGCTAGAGGATATAGCTAAATTACAGTAGTTTTGAGCGGCGGTGTATCATCAAGTCGAAAAATATGTTCCAAAGCGCCTAAACACTCGCAGTGGGCCATGAGCCTGGATGATCTCTCACCTCAGAAAGGACACTCTGCTACTATAAGTAAGGGCAGTACACGATGGCACATTGTTTACCAGCACCTCTAAGTTTGGCTGTCTGAGACCATACTCCCTTTATCGGGCACACAGGCGCACGCCTCACGGCATATCAGGCGTGCCAGACAGTCGTGTCAGATCGGACGCGATTACTCATCGATGGCGAAGTCACACTCTCACGCTCACCGCAGCTAGTTGCCAGTCCACTTGTGTCTGTGCTCATATGTTTCAGGCCGACGAATATCGCTTCAGAATCAGCCGATAGCGCCTCATGTGCCCAGCTCATCAGCACCAATGTAGGCGCGCGAAATCAGATCTTATTTCCCTTCATCGACGTCTGCCCTACATATCACACATAGGATACGAAGCGATCTCATATGTTATAGGTGAGTCTGAATACCGGAGTCCGCTGCCCAGTTAATTGTGCCCCGGCTCCGCACTGAAATAGATGCTCGACACAGTCCTAGAACTCGAGGTCTGACTCTGTGACCACTGACGCATGTGAAGCATGCAGCTCTGAAGCCTCGAGCTCTCAGAGTGACCGACACGAATGATTTACTGCCGTTGGTCGCGCTACGCACCCGCACCGGCACTCGGCTCACGCGGCGCCGGCTGTCGATAGACGGCGGAAGGGCCGCCAGCGCATTGCACACGCTCATGAGAGGGCGTCTGACTCGCCATCCACCTAGTGCAAGCAACCAGAATGTATTAGAATCCTCGTCTAGTGGGTGTTTCTCTCGCGCGTCGTCTCGGCACTATAAGACAATAGACGCCGGAATAGCCTCGGACGCGCGCGACTGTGCTCTCTAGTCCAAACCTATCATATACGCGGAACTCGGTGGGTAGGCTAAATGGTTGCGTTAGTCGGGGTGAATGAGAGAAAGACGCTACCTGCTTTTGTGGCCACTCGTCATCTCAACAGCGGATAGAGGCTGAACACCAGAGCTGCAGCAAAATGTCACGCCCTGTATGAAGCTACCGCTCAAATCATGGCGCCTCGAGTGAGGACTGCGGTCTTAATCTTTTATGATAAGTTCTTCTGTTTGAGCTCTCTTACGTTTGTCTCTCGACAGCATGTCTATAATATCTGGATCACTCGCCACGCTAGTAGACAAATACTGAGCCGTAGTGGATAGATAGCGCTAGGGTGAATAGGAAGATAAGCGTGAGAAGCTCGCAGGTCGTACGCTATCTGTCCGCCCTCGTCATTCGAAACTCGCCCGCCCCTGACCTATGGTATCGTGAGTCTGCGCTGGCCCAAGCCGGGGCTGTGCGCTCAGACCAGACGCCTAGTTGTACGCGCTCAAAGCTCGTGCAACGCACTGCTTTAGCCATTCGCGTCAAATGCCAGTCGTCTCGCACTCACGCCACTGCAGTGGCGCACTAAAGCATGCTCGAACTGTTCGTCTATGCATCGGACGCACACGATATGAGCTAGCCGAGGTGCTGACAATATTCGAAGAAAATTGGCCAAAACCAAAGAAACATTGACAAACGAGAAGTATCTCTTCCGCCTGGGTACTTTCAGACGATAAGTCTCGCCCGCGAAGATCTATATCATTATACCAATATTTTATAGGGCCGCACTTCAGCCCATAATTCCTCGTTCCATTCTCCAGAGTTGATCTCTCGGTGGAAAGTCAGAAATTTTTAACATCTATCGAAATCCGGGATATCGGGGGCGTCGTCCTTTCATAGCGCATCTCCTCATCTTCTATATCCTATATCTATCTCTTCAAGCTATCGCGTGCGGGCAGTCCTGCGCATGCGAGGACGAAGAGAACAGACTCCTCTGCTGTGCTGCACATATACATTCCGGCAAGCGTATTCGCGCCAGAACATTGCTAGTAATCAGTTCGCTCGCGCTCGCATGCGTCTTGAAATTTCTGGAATCACGTTAACATCGTCATGCAGTCAAAAAAGAATGCGCTCGCACGAGTTTCGGCGTACCACACCACTCTAGATCTAAGACTCTGAGCGCAACTTCAATCCTCAATCGCGCGTGTTCAAACACACGCATGAACCTTCATGCCACGATGCGGTGAGCCCGAATACGCGCTCAGCACACGCTCGTGACACACATATCAATACTCTATATCACCGCTTGTCCTCGTCGCGCGCACTCGTCTCACGCGGGCCTAGGGGCCTCGTAGGACTATTCAGCCTAGATTCTATGTGTGCGAGTGTGCTTTCTGATCCTGATCTATTGTATCCATGCAACGCACTCTATGAAACAGACCGTCAGTGTTCACAGATCAGGTTAGTTCGCAAGCGCCGCCTCGACGGAGATTGAGGGCCATTGTCTGGCAAGCGCACGCTAGCTCCTGCAGACCGAGCGTCAAACGCGAAAAAGAGCTCTAACACATCAGTAGCGCTGCGCCGTACGATCTATTCTATATCTCGTCTGTTCCTACTTCCTCTTCATTCTGCTCTATATTCTCCTTGAAAGTGGATGATGAAGCTGATGCAGTTGACTATGTCGCGCCTCGCTGTGTTCTCTCTCCACTCTCGGCCATAGCGCAATGTCAAGACTCTCGTCTCGGGTGGCTCCTGCGCTCTCCTATCTCTCTCTTTGCTGGTGAATTAGTCTAATCGCGGGGAGCCTCGGTACGTTAGTCGACACTGGAGCAGTGTCCCATAGTAATCATTCGGCCTGGTGCTCTCATGTCGGCACTTCCCAGGAGCAGGTCCTAATATGCCCGGGATTAGACGCGGCGTTTGTGCTATACGCGCATTCAACTCTCTCGCCTCTCGTGCCGGGTCGCTGCTCGCTTCATTGTTGCGCACGATTCTGTTGAGTTCTCAGCGTCACGTGGATCAACGAAGGTCGTAGTTTATACAGAAAACTGCCCGAGCACTTTGGATCGCTAAACCAATCGTCTATATCTGTTCTCTACGTAGACTGCTTCATGTGTATCTCGCCGCACTTCTGTGTTGGCTAGCGGATGTCTGTATGATCTCGCGAGGGCGTGGCACACAGTGCTCTGGTCAGTGTTTCAGCTATATGTCCCTTGCACTAGCCTCGTTCAATCTAGAACCAAGATATTATCGGATTGGTCTCTTTCGTCGTGTGCTTGATATTCTTGCTTTGTATGTGCGCGTCACGCGCTGAGGCGTGTGTCTGTGACCTGTGATCTCGCTGATTGTGTCGCATCTTCCCAGTCTGGCTGTTGACACACTGTCTCTCTAATCTTGTGATGTGTGCTTCTGCCGCTTTGTTATCTGGCTCGTATGCTTCGGTGGCCCGCACTTCCAATGCTACGTCAGTGGCACACAGTCGCAAGAGAGTCACTCGCTGCTCGCATTTGGATTCCCTGCTGTCTCACACCTCGCTAGCATACTCATAGTCACTTTTGGAGCTAGCGCCGTGCATTGCGCTGGCTTGTCTCCCGGGTTGTGGCCTCGTCTCTTTGCGACATTAGTGGTTGTCTATGCCATATCTTTTGCGATACGCTCGCGCCGCAGAATATCGATGCTCAGCGCATTCCACACTTCCCTATTCCTCACGGCTATTTACGCTTAGGTTATTCCGTCTTGTGCCAAATTACTTATCTCCTCTAGTCTCTCTTCATGTAGCTACCGCAACTGCGGGAGAGCGTAATATATCGTGTGATCCTTAGTTGCTGTATATTCGCCCGCAGCACTGCTACTCGTTATGCGAGCGATGGTTAGCGCCATTCAATACTTGTGGTGGACGTTCTGCACGTACCGTCTTTCGCTAGCAAAGGTCGGTCATTATCTTTAGCTACTTGGATTCTGCCGTTGTTATCGCTTTTGGCGATGACCTGCTCTTTTATCATGCTGGCTGTCGACGCTCAAACAACACGGAAGGGCTCGCGGGTTGTAGAAAGCCCGACCTCGTGCCGTGCACACGTCTCTATGCTCGGATGGCGCTTTGGCCGCTACTGTATCTATCTATTCCTATGTGTGTTAACTCGTACGACTTTACAGCACAGACACTATATATGATATGTACATCATCCCATCATCTCATTGTATACTGCATCGGGTCCAGCATCATGCACTATGCTGGTCGCAGCTTCAATAACGAGCTTCGCGACTCGAGGTGTTGGCGCTTTAGAACGCCTTAGTATAGTTCGTTGTAAAGCGTTGCTATAGTGTGCTCTTACTCACGCTGCAGTCGGTGCACAGCAAGATGAACTTTCTTTGACGCTGAGATGACCTCTGAGTGGAGGCGTATATTCTCTGTCTATGTAGTAGTGCCCGGCTAGTGTTACCGAGCCCAGTAGTGGTCGATAGCTTAGCCTCTCGGGTGAGTGCTCGCGCCATGGTGTGGCGCTCGATTTGCCATGGGATCGTCGTAGTTCGTGCGAAGGCGCTATACGGGATTGCATTTCTTGACCAGCTATTAGCGCGAATAAGAGTGGACGCATGTCGAGCCGGGCAACAAGTTGAATGCTTACTGCCGTATGGTTGCGTCGAGGGTTATTTTGGAGTACCGTCTTTGTGCATCAAGGCTGGTGGAATAATGCGGCATTCTCAGAAGCGGGACTTGCTCCACTGTTCGACAACTACTTCTGGCTACGGATACCTATGGGCCGCCTGATATGCTCGGTTGGTGTGTTCAGCGCAGAACCTGATTGTATTGGCTGAGTGCTCCAATCGCCTGCTCGCGATCGCCTCTTAAAACTTATGCGTCCTGAAAACCAGTCAGAGGTCCGGATATCATGTGGGTTGAGCACGCAGAAATGGCTTATGTCGGTGTGGTTATGCGTCCGTGTGGGCTTGTAACAGGCGGTATCCGACTCTATTACTCTCAGGTGTTCGGCGCTCTTAGTATGTCTTCGTCATGCAGCGGCTGCCGACACCCCTACTTTCCTCAAGTAGTCTCTCTTGTTCTGGTGCCCTATCGCTTACGAGCATAAGCGACTTTCACATTATACTACTCCTGGTGCGAGAACGGCTCGCCGTAGCGGCACACGCTACGCTCTCATACTCAGGCCTATTGCTCGGTGCCGGCGCTTCTCTCTTTGATGTCGTTCGCCAATTAGCATTGTGATCTCGTCGATCCATTTCGTGGAGCACGAGCGCTCGTCCATTATCTACTCAAATGGGATGGACCGAACTAGCCTAGAGCAATCGCGCTGAATGAGCGGTGTCTTGAATGTGCTACTCTTACAGTGATCGCAAGTGTTTCGTCCAAGGGAAGAAGATATTAGACAGCGATGATGTATCGTCAGACGGCGACGCTGAGTTCAAGGTCGAAACTGTCCCCATTGTTGTCCAATCCTGCTACATACTCGTCAGATTGTGCTGGCTGTAGCTATTCTATCCTCAGCAATGACGCCATGTGGAATTCAGACAAAGACCCTATTTCCGCGCCTCCAACTGTTACCTCCACAAAGTACTCACGCCATGTAAGTCCGCAAGTTTCTAGTCATTATTTGTCGATCACTCGCGGCATGAGGTCGCGATCCTGTGGATTTGAACACCTAACCGCAGACCACCGTGGACGAATGGCTTTTGCAACCCATCCTGACAAACGCGTCCTTGCCAAATCGCGACGATTCCGCCCACGCGCCAACGCGCTGCAAAGACAAGCCCAAGCAGACTGCCTGTTACTCGACGCCATTATGCGGGTCGACCATCCAGATTTCCTGCCCCTATTTCATCCAGTCGGACGCCAATTATTGACTGCGATATCCTATCGCGGCTTTGGCGAAGATCATTCTACGACCGCGATACGGAATTTGCACCGCCTTCTATCCCACAGTTCCGATTGCCTCAGCGTCGGCCAGACGGCCGCGCAATGGCGCCGCAAGAATTTGTGCCTCATCCAACCTCTGCTGTTGCGCCAAGAGTGTGCTCGAACGCGCACCCTTCGATGCCAGAAATTTTAAGGCTGGGCTGGAAGGATAGCAATGTCCGCGCGCGTGCGCAAAGCCATCGCCTGCGCCATATCGGACAATCCACGTTCTCTTGGACTCGAGATGTACGGAAACCCTCTCTGTTCTCGTTTTCGCCACGTCCGGGGCGAATTATCCCGTTTCGTGCAAGCCCATCCGAGCTTAGCGGAGCATTACCTTCTTTACCGCATAACGACACGTGCGGCATTTGCCGTGTCATAGCCTTGCACGGTCTTCCGCTACGATGCTCGTTCGATGCAACAGCTACCAACACGGCATTTTCGGGTCTTAGGCGTCAAAATGGGCGGCTCTACGTCGCACTAGCTGAGGCGATGAAAACATGAGCGTATGCAGCTTCCTATCAGCCGAACCGATCTGATTCGCCAACTGCGTCGACGCAGCGCGCGTATCTGTCGTGCGACAATCCGCCCGCAAACTCTCACAGGCATGGTCAGCCTTACGTTCGATGACTGCCCTTATCGGCCTACGAGACAGGTTGCCGCATATCGAAGCCAAGGGTTGGCGCACGCACATTTATGCGCGTATGGTCTATGCGGGACCACCAACCCCATCTCGGGCTTACATATGGAGCGAGCAAGACGGATGGTTGATGCTCACACGCGCGGTCACGAGCGGCGATCATTACTTTCTCGCACATTGGACGCTCTGCCTCTGGCGCAAGCGCTGTGAGGGCTTGATATTCGCGCGGCAATCGGACTGCATTCAGCGGTCGGGCTCCCATAGACGACCACGTTCGCCTATCCGATTATGGCGAGGTCACTCGAACGCTTTTAAGCGGGGCGCTCGCCTCAGAATTCGGAGCTCCTCAGAGCATTTCACGCACCCGCGAATTTGATCCAGCTCGACCGTCGATTTGACGCGCCTCGGCCGACTTTACAGCAGTTGAGATCGGACGCCAAAACCCCTGTCACTGATCGAGACCGCCGCGAAAGACCAGACGCTGGGTTAATCCTGTTGGTCACGACGTGCGTGAAAAAACCTCTGAATTGCTGTTACGCCGTTTCAGAAGCTCGGCCACTCGGTCTGGACGACCATTGGAACAATCTGACTCGACGTATTTGCCCGTGCACGACGCTTTGGAGCAGATCCGATCATGACAGTCAGCACCCTCTTTAACCAGGTCATTCCGACGTTTCAAACGAGCCGAAAGAACTCCACGGTCTGTTAGCTACGATAACTCAACTGCGCTCAAACATCCCTCACTGCCTCGACACCCGCCATCGTTGTAACAGCAACACGCTCACTCACGCGGGTCGCACAATATATGCACCTCACACCTCGTAATATCTGCACTACCGCGCTAGTGTGTACTTCTCAGTGTGCAACTCCTGATAGTAGAGGACATGTGTATATATAAAGCTTTATAGGATATCATGAGTCCGTAATCTCCGACCCATATTTTGGACACCACCTCTCCCTGTGCAAACAAGCACTGAGTGTGTATATGAACTGACACTCCTGGTCTATGTGTGTCCTGGGAACAGCCACTGGGTAGATGGCTGTGGGTTGGAACGCTGGTCCGAATAATGTGTATGTAAATCGATCGACAGCACACAAAACGCTCGCACAGGTGCTTAATTACATGTGCTACTTGACTCCAGGCGCCACTGGACGGCTATAGATGATCTCACCACATTTATCGCGCAAGGCGAACAGTTCTTAGCTGCGCAGAAACTCAAAAGCCTCGGATACATGCCCCCCGCACGCGCGCACCCCGTCCTATCTCTGGCGTCGGCATTTTGCCTTGGTCAGACCCCCACGCGCGAAGCGGCGGACGCGCGCGGTGGATGCCTGAGTCCGGCAAATGGTACGCTGATGGTGGGGCGTAGCCCTAATTACACGACCTCTATTACCTGCGCAACGCTCTTGCTTAGGCGCCCGTCCGATCGGCCATTTGGGCCGATTAGCGCAAGGCTTAGGGAAGATCTTCTGGGACGGTTAATCCCGCCTTTACGTCAAAAGCGCGGCTAGCGAAACCCCGCACCGCTGACGCCCCCAGACAAAACTAGGGATGTCGAAAGTATCATCTTGGCCATCATGCTCATGGTTCCAGACGTTGGGCCTCCGGATAGGCAACAGAGTTTTGTGGCAGGCGGGCTGAATAAGCTGCGGGTGTTGTTGTCCCATTTCAGAATGTTGCCGTGTCTCTGATATGAGCCGCTGGTGGGTTATTTGCTGCGGTTGCATAGATTCCTGCACGGGATCTGGCGGTGGGCGGCGCTGCGGCCGGGGATTCAAAGGGCTGGAAACCGGCGCCAGAGACTGGAACGGTGCCATGTGCCGTGAGGCGGGACGGGCGTCAGAGATGGATAAAGCCTGTCCCGCATTGTAGGGTCCGCTCCAGCAGGACAGGCGGGACGTCGGGCAGAGAGACGGATCGGGAAAGACACGGCACAGCCGCATAATAGGGAAGGCACTAAAGCTCGGACTCGCTGAGAGTTTAGGGTACTGGCCCTGTGGGTTGCTGAATTCCACATCGCGCACGTGCTGAGATAGATAGCACGCTTCCCCGCCCCACACTGTCGACCCGTGCGAATGATAGTTGGGATTGAATATTATGCTATGACCTGATAACTTTGAATGACAACAATTACAGTTGACACTTATGAAAATCATTCTTCATGCCACGGGTCTGCCGTAGCAGCCCTCTCAA
>Ga0163217_1028388_pt1 | contig 11697 bp, 17 predicted proteins | sample SynspAceP_FD_185933 | JGI IMG/M metagenome (GOLD analysis project Ga0163217, IMG submission 185933) | Saline lake microbial communities from Ace Lake in Antarctica - Synechococcus sp. Ace-P (PacBio error correction) | ecosystem: Environmental > Aquatic > Non-marine Saline and Alkaline > Saline ... | reverse complement strand
TGTCTTGTGCTCGCCTGCCAGCACGGGCCCACTCCAGCCACCAACTCGGCGGCGCCTCAAGCGAGCTGGCGCTCCAAGCCTTAGTTCGCGGCTGGCCACTGTCCTTGAGGCGGAGGTCGAGCCGGTCGTAGGCGCTGCCGCCGCCATGGGGCCGCCCGCAGCTACGGTCGAGCCGCTCGCACAGGAGAGACAGGCCGCCCTCCCACCCAGGCCTCCACCAAAGAGGCAAGGGCCACCAGCAGGGCATCGCGCTCGGCAGTGTGCACGCCCACCGCCCACGCCCCCCCGATTTCCTCGCCGGCCGATCCGCACCTCCAACCCTTGAGCATCTCAGCAGGCGATTGTATTTGCAGCGCCACCGGCACTTCTCCACCAACCTCGGCGTGGCCCAGCCCCCCTGGCCCACCAGCTCCATCCAGGGTCGGGAGCTCGCCTCACCGTTTTGATTCACCAATCCCCGGCAAGGCCGCGGGCCCGGGCGAGGCTGCGGTCGATCCAGCAGGGCATATGAGCAGCTGGTGCTGTTGCTTAGTAGGAGTACGGCCCCTGTTCATCAATGGCGGCGATGCTGGTCGCCTCGCCATGCGAAGACGATGCCCACTGCGGGCCGCCCGCCGCAGGTGGAGGCGCGCACCGCTTCGATCAGGCTCGCCGAGATAGGCGGCTAGCGGGCTCGGGGATGGCCGCCGAAGAGGGTTCGGCGCTGGAGCGAAAATCTCACGGATCGCCTCACCGGCTCCGCCAGCAAGATCCATCCGCACCCCGGCGAGCAGGGCGGGCAAGCGCCGGCAAGCGGAGCCATGCATCGGATCGACGATCACCTGCAGCCCAGCGCGTTGAGCCCTCCAGCAGGCGGCTGGTGTCGACCTTGCGGCGCAGGCGCTGAGGTATTCGTCCAGCCATCGAAGCGGGGGGGTGACGCCGGGGCAACCGGCACGGTGATGCCACGGCCTCCAAGCGGGCGCTCGACCCGGGCGGTGAACATCGCTTCACCGAACCGCCGAAGTGACCCTTGATCTTCAGCCCAAGCCATTTCGGCGGTTGTGGCTGGCGTGATCAACCAGGGCCCCGAGGGCGCCCCGCTCGGACCACCGCCCAGCTGCAGGCGGGGGTGGGCACGGGCCGTGTCGTGAAGCAGGGGTCAAGGGCCGGCCCGCGCACGGCACTGCGATGGCTTTCGGCCAGCTCGGGGCCAGGAAGCGCGGTCATAAGCCAGATCACACCTCCCGACTCGTGAGGCGCTTCGGGCCGGCGGAAATGCACCAGCTCCCTGGCGGCAGCCGCCCGCCACCGGCAGCAGCGCGCCTCGATGGTGATGTCGACGCAGGCCCCGAGGATGCCGCGCCAGCCATCGGTGCCGAACTGGATCGGTCCTGGCTCGCAGGGGCAGGGTGGGGAAAACCATCAAACTGCGCGGGCGATACATAGCTTCGTAGCAGCAGCTCCTGGCCTGCGGGGGGACAACAAGGTGCCGGCCTGGTGCAGACCACTGGCCCCCTACGCCTGGGCCATGCCTTTGCTGCCGTTGAAGAGCAGGGTTGTCACCAACCGGTTGCTGCGCAGCTGGCTGCGTTTTGCCAGTCGGCGGGCCTGGCTTGACCGCCACGGCACCCCAGCCAAAAGGCGTCTGAGCGCCCATTCGCACCCTGCAGCTCGACGACAGCAACGCTGTTTCGTGGGCCTGCTCGGCAAGATTCCCGGTTCAGGGCGAGGCCGCTTGCGCAGCCGGCGACGCGCGCGGTGGGGGCCTTGCGGCTGGTGGAAACAGGTGCCGGGGGCTGCGGCTGGCCAGGCCATTCCCCCCCCTGCTGGTGCGCACCGCCGGCAGCAGGCCGCTGGTGGCTCGCCATGGCCTACCAGACCAGCCCTGGCCCGCCGGGGCGACGGCTTCAACCCGGGAAGCACCGCTTGATCGCTGGACCCTTCTGGGCGCGGCTGCTGGCCGGCTTTCCAAGGGCTCCTGTGAGCCATGGCCTGGTGGTAGCGGCCATGGTCGCCGCACAGGAGCCGCGAACAGCTGCCGCTCACCGGCCTTGCCCTGAAAACGCCAGCTTCGACGGACGCCCTGCCCAGGACTGCCGCCGAGGCTGAGCCTCTGGCCGCAGCCCACCGCCTCCTGGTGAACGACCGCCGCAAGTGCGTGCTCTGCATCCTGGCGCGGAGCCTAGCGACCGGGAGGCGGCACGCCGAAGGCCACCTCAGCGAAGTGAGCGCATCGGCGGCAAGCGTCCGGGAGCTGCTCTGATCAGCTGGCCTGCAGCGGCTTCCGACCTGGCGGGCGCCGAGGCCGAGCAGCTGGCCGATTGCCTTGAGCGTGCACGGCGAACCAGCACCGGGAAGATCGCCGCCCAGCTGGTGGCCCAGGCCCGGGTGCAGCAGCAAGGCACGCCGGTGCGCCTGGGAGGGCCAGCCCCGCCCTGGCCGGACCTGGAGCGGGGCGCCGGCTGCTGCCTCTACGACATCGAATCTGACCCCGATGCCCGCGGACGACTTCCTGCAACGTGTTCCTGAGGATCAAGCGCCAGGCCGATGGCTCCTGGCCGACCACACCGAGGGGAGCCAGTACCTGCCGGTTGCTGGGGGCTCATGAAAACACGGCGAGCCGGCTCTGGCAGCGGCATGCGCCTGTTGGCTCCGATCGCCATCCGGGCTGGCCCCTGCTCCACTTACGCGGAAACGAATCGGTGTCGCTCTGCCGGCGGCCCAGCGCAGGGGAAGCGGCAGCGGAGGGAGGGTGGGCAGGCGCTGCGCGGCCGCATGATCGACCTGCACAAACGCGTGCGCCGTCTTGGCTGATGCCGGGGACAGCTACGGCCTCAAGGCCAGTGGCGGAGCTGGGGGGCTTCCGCTGGGCCAGAAGGGCTGGACGGGGCCCGCTGCCTTGCTCTGCGTGGCGCAGTTGGCGCGGCGATGGCAAGCGACGCCGTTCGCGGCAGGCCCGTCACAAACCTGCTGAGGATCCTGCGCGTAACAACCGCCGGACGACTGCCGGCCCAACGCTGGGCGGGGCCACCTGGGCTGCTGGACCTCAGGATTCCAAGGCGGTGGCGGGCACTTCGGCACCCACCGGTGGGGCGCTGAACCCTTGGCTGGAAGCGAATCTCCAGCGATTTTTCTTGATGGCTCGCCTGATGGTCGCCCACCAGCAGCCGCTCCGCGCCTAGCGCCTTGACGGCGGACCAGGGCCAAGCGATTCCAGCCACGCGGGCTGATCCGCACGGGCCGGCAGCCGCTGGCAGGAGCGTGATCCGCCCGGCCGTTGGCCGTTGCCGTCGTGAAGCTGGGTTCCGGTTTCTCAAGGCCAGCCCCCTGCAGCGGCCCGCAGCCTTGGCGTCGGGGCCACCAGAACCAGCGTCTGAGCTGTTGTTTGACGCCGTCGTTAGGTGGCGAGCTTGGCCAGGGTTTTCCTGGCCCAGTAGCAGCCCTTGTGAGACTGACCGCTCCGCCAGCCCGAGGCGCTCGAAGGGATGAGATCCGTCACTTTTGATCTCGGCCGGCGCCTGGGGCCGGCCCTGCTGCAGCCGCCAACGCTCCAAGCTTCCGCTGCTGAGAGCCTCGCTTGCGGGCCGCCAACCAGGGCGCCAGCGCAGGCCGGCCTCGCCTGAATCGGCGAGCAAGCAGCAAACCGCTCCGGCCCAGCCAGCCGCCAGCCAGGCGCCGGGTTCCGGACCCAGGACGCTTCCCAGCTGCCGGCTGCCGGCTCGCTCCGGGCAGACCCGGATCGCCCTCGGCTCCCAGGCCGTGAATCAGCCGGGCCGGCTGCAGGGCGCGCCCAGCACCCACCTGATCGGCGGGGGGGAACAGCCACCCGATCGAAGCGCCTGGGTTGAATCGCGCCGCTGTAGCCGGCGGTTGATCACCCAAGCCAGGCCCCACTGGCGTCGACGAGACCTTCGGCGAGCCCCCGCAAGCGGGCGGTGGAGGTGATGCAGCAGGTGGCCAAGGCACCTGGGCCGGGGGGGCACGCTCCAGGTCCTGGCTGGTTCGGCCATCAGGGAAGCGGGCAGCACCCCGGCGCCATCCAGCCGGATCACTGCCGGCCGCTTGCTCCCAGCGGCAGGGCAAGCGGGCGTGCTGGCCATGCCAAGGGATCATCGCGGCGGGAATTCGCCCCGCGGCTTTGGGCTGCTCTAGGACAGGCTGCCTCAAGGCAAAGCAAACGGGACGTTACCTCAGCCTTGCAAACCCTGGCCGTTGCTGGCGATCTCTCCAACAGATACAGAAGCCGCGCAGCTTCCAAGCCCGGCCGCCGTTCATCGCCGCGAGCCCCCCCTCTGACGGATCCACGATCGTGACCCACCCGCCTCACCCACATAAGCCCGCCTGGCGCAGGCTGAGCCACCGCCTTGAGCGAAGACCCGGCCCGTGGTGACCACGTCTTCAAGCACGCGTGATCCGGCTGCCGAGCGGCCGAGGGGACCTCCAGCCAGGGCGCCGGATGCCATGGCCCTTGGCCTGCTTGCGCACGTCAGGGCATCGAGCGACCGTCCCGCCAGGGGCGGCGGCCATCGCCACCCCCGACAGCCAGCGGATCGGCCCCCAGGTCAGGCCGGCCACGGCACTCGCCTGCGATCTCCACCTGCTCCAAGCATCAGCAAGCGCCAGGGCCGCCAGACCCGGACCGCGAGGCTCAACCGGCTTGCAGTTGATGTTAGTGGTCGCTTGCTCGCCCAGGAGGCGAGGTGAGCGGACCATGGCGGTAGCGCGCTCCGCCAGCAGGGCTGAGAACCGTTGGCGCGGGGCGTGGCGCCGGAGAGGGCGGGTTGCTGGGACGAAAGACATGGAGGCCGGCAAGGCTTCGTTCGTGGACCCCAGACGTCGCCGACGACTGGGCTGTGAGAGGCAGCTCCTGGGCAAAAGCAGATTCAGCGGGCCTAAATTCAAAATCATCCGATTGCCGGTTGCCAGCATGGGTTCCATCCTCGACCTGCGGCGCTGCCGGCCAGCACCGCCGCCGGCCTGCTGGCCTGGACGGCGGCACCGGTGGCCGCCGCACCGGTGGATCTGCCAACCACCCTGGAAGGCTCCGGCCGTTGGCCATGTCACGGCAACAGGCCGATGGGCCGGTGGAGGTCACCCGTTGCGGGCGTGGTGGAGAGCACCGATGCCCTGATTGCGACGGCGGGCCTCCACCTACCAAGCAGGCTTCGGCCCGCGGCGGTTTTTTTTTTTTTTCCAAAGGGGGGGGGGGGGGCCCTCACCCACCAGATCACCGATCTATTCGGCATCGCCATGCGGCGGCGTAGGCGGCAACCGGATCATGGGCCTGGGCTTCCCGACCAGGCTTTATCGTTTCTGGGATGGCTCCAAGCCATCGGCGCAACACCACTGAAGCCCTGCTGAAGAGCAGAAGCCCCCGATCCCTGGCGCAGCGGCGACCTTCCCAAATCAGGCCTCCCCAGCAGCCTTCCAAGCCGAAGCCGAAGCTATTAGCACCACTGAGGGTGATTTCAGCCCCCCCCCCCCCCCCCCCAGGACATTGGCGCTGTCAGGGGGCGTGAGTTGAGCGCGGGGGTCAGCAATCTGATGTGGAATGCAGCGGGGGCTCATAATCGCCTTAGCCGAGTTCGATCCTCGCGGACCCCCATCAACCAATTACCCCTTCGGCATAACGTATTTGCGCTTAGCTGTTTTTTGCCAAAGATCTCTATTCCTCTATTTGTCTATATCGGCAGTTCAGAATCTAAATCAGCCACCACCAATTGATAGCCCAAAGAAGCACAAGCGAGATTAGAGTGGCGACGGAATACATCAAGGCCAATAAAGTCGCTCCTGCTTGACAATCAGCAGCGCTCATCAGATCAAGATCTGAAGGTCAGAGGTCGCGCTTCCCTAACTCTTCTTCCCTGTCGCAACATTAGCAGGGAGGCCGTGGTGGCCGCAAAGGCCTACTGATTCATTTTTCTTGCTCGACTCGTGCGCTTGGAATACGAAGCCGAACAAGCTCTCGACCGCAGCCGGGGCCAATCTCAGGCATGCCAACCCTCAGCGGTATTCAATGGGATGCCTTGACGCAGCGCCCACAACTGACCAGCTTGATGGGCACCAAAAATAAGCAACCAAGAGTTGAACAACACCTGAAGGCTGGAACTAGTGGCCTCAGAAATTCTCCTTGAAGCCCTCCACTGAGGAATCTTGCACTCAGCGCTGCAGCAAGCCAAGCGTAAAAAACGACGAGGGCAATGATCAGGGCCGATGGGCGCGTTCCAGACAAGCGAGGCCGCTCGGACAGCCGCTGCAGCCAGCGCGGCAGCATCCCTCCCGTGCTCCAGCAGCAGGGTAAACCATCAGCAGCAGCGCCACGGGGATACCGATGCGCCAACACCAGTTCTCGCGGCCATGGGCCCCCGTATTACCACCAAGGTTGATCAGCGTATCGAGACCCTCAAGCGCTTGGACAAACACCGCTTTCGAAGGGTTGAAGCGAGGGCATGCGCGCCTGCGGGGACGCGGGCTCGGCACAAGCCTCAGAAAGCCGAGAGCGCAAGATGATCCGAAGTCCTTGCAGTCGCAAACAGTCACACAAGATGGCTTGCGGTCGCCTAGAAAGCGCCCCGCAGAGCACGGCCATCAAGGGGCGCAACCTATCTCCACAAGTTACGAAATCTTTATCCCGCGATAATCGCGTTTGCCAATGTTAGTTCTCAATCGTTCGCCTACGCTCGTGTCGCTGCCACTCTCCCTGGAGTCTGCTTGGCTTTCAAACCAGCGCCTTTGCAGTACCCGCCGATGCCGACAAAGGAGCATCGTCGATTACCGCTGTTTCTTGCAGGCAGTTTTCAAGACACTCACCAGCCGGCGCTCACAAGCGCCGGATCGTTGACACCGCCTCAAGGGCGAAGGTCCTTTCCACCGTGTTCGCTCCACCGACGAGCCTTCGCGAAGCTGCCAGCCGCACGGTTGGGAGTCACTTCTGATGCCCCGCGAACAAGCAGAAAAACTCACTTCGATTCTACCTATCAGTGGTAAGCCGGAGATGTGAAAAGCGCCGATTGTGCGTTCAAGCTCTCAGCGCAAAACACTGGCAACGGCCAGTCGGTCAAAATCCAAGGCCGAAGGGCAGGCAAGGTCATGATTAACGGCGCACCGTCGTCACGGCTGACATCGCAACAAAAACCATACGGCACCGAATCCCACGCTGATCGGATACCGTGGTTGATCCAAAGTAAAATCCTCAATCGGGCGCTCAAACGACGGGCGCCCCTTTCCGTGGATACGCTGGCGATGCCATTTTCGATACCAGCTTACTAATACCTTCTTTAATGATTGTCGCTAATATTTTTTTTAGCATTTCTGTTTTAGGATCTTTGATTTACTACGAAACAAAGCCCAAAGTTCGAACTTCAGAGGAAGAAGGCAAGCCATTGCAATTCCCGGCCCAGCACAAGTTCAACCAGCCACTGCTTTGCTGACCTCATACACACGTTCAAAGATAGGGGAAAGATGCTTGTGGTATATCGCGTGATCTGCCTGAGCTTGGATTATTTGGCGCCGACCTTTTCCCTTCCCTTCAAGAAAAAAACACCCAAAGGGCATCGGTGATCAGTGCACCGTTTGCTGAACTCCAACCGCTGACATGCTGCTTGTAGGGCAAAAACGCCACCAAACTGGATCTCGGGAGAGAAGGAGAATTACCGCCGTACGCTGACCTCCTCCGATAGGGATGGATCGTCTGCTTCACCAGGGTGGTACAGCCTCTACGACCAGAAATTGCTTCTTCTCGAGTAATTGGATGTCTTCCAAGAAAGGCTTCATTGTCTTTGGGCATGGAGGGTTTCCCTGCGACGTGACGAGGAGGCTGTGACTGTCACCTCGCCGCAGCGATCAAAAGTGAATGCGTGCCGTCTCCCCCCCGCCTGGACGCGCCCCTGCTCCTGCGCGCTTGAGCAGCTCAAGCGTCAGTTGGGGGATCGACTCCCTCTGTAGCCAGCTGGATCTGGAGCTGAGAGGCCGGCGAGCGCCTCGGGTTTGGTGGCGCCCTCGGGAGCGTGCAAAAACCCTGTTGCTGCGCGCCCTGGGCCCTGCTCGATCCGCTGCAACCGGCACGATTCAGTCTGCAGGGCCGCCTCTGTCAACGGCGTCGTGGGGTCTGCCCCGCTGGCGCTCGCTGGTGCTTTATCGTCACCCAGCGGCCCGTCGCCCATGGTGAACGGGTGGAGGCGAACCTGCGCTTCACCCTTGTCATTCCAGGAGCGGCGCGGGCGGGGGCTGGCGGCGCGAGCGATCACGGATTGTTGGCGGCCCTGGCGTGATCCACGTTCCTGGCCTACGACGCCGAGCGGCTCTCAGGCGGGCGAAGCTGCAGCTGTTGGCGCTGCTGCGGGCCTGCAGCTCGATCCAATCGTGCTGCTGCTGATCGACCGGGACGCCTCCCTGGATGGGGCCAGCCACCGGCGCCGTTAGGCCCTGCTGATCGCCTGGCTTCGGCGCAGGCCCGCGCGGCCGCCGTGTTTTCACCAGCCAGACAGTGAAGCAGATCCAACGCTTCGCCAGTCGTCGCACCCTGGATGCTCGCCGATGACGGCCAACCAGTTACGGGGCTCTGGACGATCAGCGATGCCGCCTGCGCGGCTCTTCCGCCCTTGCTGATCCTGCGGTGAACGTGGCGCTCTTCAAGCAGCGTTTGCGGCCTGGGCCTGGCGCGCAGCCTGCTGGTGGCGTCGGTTGCGGATGGTGGTGCAGCTGCTCTGGTGGGCTTCGTGCTCGAGTGGCTGTCCGTGCCAGGACAAACGCGCCGCTGATCGTGCTGTGGGGGACGGCGAGTGGCGGTGATCGCCGGGGTGTCGCGTGCAGCGCAACCCGGCGCCGCTTTGCGGGATCTATCTCTAAAGCCTGCGGCTCGGTGTGATGGCGGCGGCGGGCGCTGGTGACCGGTTCTGGCTAGGTGACGAGGGCTGATCCAGCCCCAGCCCTTTGTACAACCCCCATATATCTGATTCCCCTGCCTGGGCATGGCAGTGCGGGAGCAACAACGCTCAACGGCATCCCCTGGGGCTCGATCGGCTTCATGGAGGGGATCGCGCAAGCTGGTGGCCGCGATTCGCGGGTGGAGACGGGCCCTGGCACCTCGGGCCACCCGTCTTGGGAGAGGCTACCTGCCCATGGGAGTGGCGTGCGCGACGCCACTCCGCGTGGCAGATTATCCCCACATCAACTCGATGATGGTGCTATGGGTGCTGGTTGAGCGCTGCCGGGAATGATGACCGGCCAGCATCCTCCAGGGAGCCGCCTGCCGGCAAGCAGCCGTTGATTCGTTTCAGATTTTGTGATCTGTTCATGATCGCTCTCTAGCCACGGCTCTGGGGTGTTCGGCGTCGGTTGGCCTGGCCTACAGGCGGCTCACCACGCGACCATCCAACTGCGGCTCGATCGCTTTGACCAAGTTGTTAGCAAGCAGGGGTGAGCTGGAGGGTTTGTGGGTATGGGGCCTCTTCCTATGGGTAGGCGGATGGAGGGAGCCCATGCTGGCTAAATGGGTCCATCGTTCTCCGCAGATAAGAAGTCAGGGAAACAACAGATTTGAATCTACTTTGAACAGGAAATCTTATTTGGCCACTGCGCAGGAGCGTTCGTTCTAATGGCTGTCACTTATGCTATGGCGGCCGCTTGTTCTGACTTTAAACACTCAGAACTGAACCTCCCCAACATGTTGGATTGCCTATCGGCCGATGTTTATCGGTTGTCTTACGTGCTGACGCAGTGGATCGATCAGAAGATTGGAAGTTGATCTGAAGTCCGGCTGCCAGGCGGAAGCGGCAACGGCGCAGTGCCTGTTCTTTTCTCGAGCGAGCTTGGCTTGAGCAGGACCAGCAGGTTGACCTGAACCCTTGCCATTGCGCCGGCCGGGCCTTCTCCCCCATGGCAAGCACACAGTTCTGTCATGTTTGCAAAAATGCTACATTGGTCTTTTAGTATCACGATGTCGTTATGACAGCAATCGATTGTCATGGCTTTGGCGCCTCCGCCTGCTCCCCTTGCCGAGACCAAGGCTCGGGTTCCGCAACCAGTAGGTCCCGCCGCTGGCCGCGGCTCTGGACTGAGCAAGAGCCTGTTCTGTGAGCGCCAGCGATGAAGCGCCATCGAGGCCTTGCTGGAGCAGCTGATCGACGGCCCATGGCGTGTCCTCCAGAGCACTGCTGCCGCCTGGTCGTCCCTCGGCCTTCACCTGCGGCTGGAGGAGCGCTGCTGGATGCCATCGGGGCTGCCTCTGGCCTCAGGCCCATCGGGTTGGCGCACCGGCAGGCCGCCGGCCCTCGCGGCGCACCATCCCGGCTGGGAGCCAGTGAACGGCTTGGCTGGCTGATGACCTGCAGCAGTGGTTCCAGCACCACCGCTTTCGCGCCGATGCCGTGGCCTATGCCCGCGCCTCGCTGAGCGACCAGCCATGACCGCCACCCCAGCCCGCCCCCCACCTTTGCGCGAAGACCTGCTGACGGGCCGCGTCTACACCACAGAAACCAACAAGGCGGCCCCGCACCGATCTGGAGCCCCAGCGGCCGGCCTTCGAGGCGATTGCTCGCCGAGATGAGGCCGATCACTAAACCCGCGACCATTTCGAGCGCTAAGGCGCGCTCGACTCGTCTTGTGCGCCCTGGGGCCCCGAAGGAGAAGCAGGCCTACGAGAGCTACCTGTGCGCTCCTGTGTTTCGGAGTTCTCGGTTCCTGCTGTTCAAGGAGCTCTCACGGCGCCTGTTCATGGCCGATCGCTCCGAAAACTGGGTCGCCTGTTCAGCTGATGGCCCGTGATTGAGGCCCAGCCCATGCCGGGTTTCCTCAACGGCGTTGGTGCCGAGGGCATTTGAGATCGATCTAACCCAAAACTGAGCCACGAGCGCGATTCACCTGTTCCCACTCAGGCTCGGTGCTTTACGGCGTCATTTCCTGTCGGGAAAAGATCGGCTTACTGGGCGTTTACATCCTGATCGACCGGCACCTCGAAGGCCATCCCGACAAGCGCCTTGTGCCGCTGTTCGATTTCTTCGAGCCTTGGTGCCAGGACGAGAACCGCACGGCGACATCTTCAACCTGCTGATCCCGCTGCTGCCAGGCCTGAAGCAGGGCTTCCGCGGCAAGCTGCCTCAGCCGGTTTCTTCCTGTGGTCGGTGTTTTCTCACCCACAGACCTCACGTCTGCGAGCGAGGCAATTTCTTACCGGATCCTGGCATTGCATCCGCACCTGTTCGACGGCCGAGGTGATTGCGCCAGACCAACCGCACCCGCCCGCCGCGCCTTCCCCTGGGTGTTCGACCTGCGAGAAACAGCGTGCTTTCTGGACCTGCGCGACCGGCTGGTGGCTGCTTCCAGGAGATTCAGGGGCGCCAAAGCTGGGCGGAGTTCCCCCGCTGCAGCAGTGGGCCCCTGAAAGCTGCACTTCGCAGGTCTGCTGCCTCCGTCAGCTTGCACCCAAGCCGATGCAGCAGGCAGGAGGGCGGTACTGAGCCAACGCCGTATCCGCCTCTATCCAGCGCTGCGGCGGCTGCTTCGCCATGGACCGTTCCAATCCCGAGACCCCACGGTGTTCATCGGCTTTATGAACCCGGCCGCGAGCGGGTGGCCAGTGAATGTGCTGGCCGGATTCCTTTCCAAAGCCTGCTCAAGGCCTTGCCGCTGGGTGATTGGCCAGGTTCGGCTCGATCAGCTGGGCGGCATCTACGACCGCGAACACCACCCCAAACAGAGCACTTGATTTCTCCTTCT
>Ga0163217_1003333_pt1 | contig 11697 bp, 15 predicted proteins | sample SynspAceP_FD_185933 | JGI IMG/M metagenome (GOLD analysis project Ga0163217, IMG submission 185933) | Saline lake microbial communities from Ace Lake in Antarctica - Synechococcus sp. Ace-P (PacBio error correction) | ecosystem: Environmental > Aquatic > Non-marine Saline and Alkaline > Saline ... | reverse complement strand
ATATCCCCGCTGCCGACCAGAGGCCGGCCGCCGCGCCAGCTCCGGCAGGCCCACCCCCAAGGCAGGCAATGCAAGCGATGACGGCCTCGGTTGACCGCGAAGAGAAAATTCCACCGCGCAGGTTGTTGCGGCCAATGTGGTGAGGATCTGGCTTTGCATAGACTTGTCATTGACACATGCAATGTCATCGATGTTGACGGACACCCGTGAAGAACGAAGGCGTCGTTGTTAGGGGAAGATCTTTTGCCCATCATGCCCAGCATGGGGTGAAATCACCCTTGATACCGGGAACTGGATTAAGCCACACAGCCTTGGACCGCTCAACCGCCCTGCGCTGGCGTTCAATCGCCAACGGCGGCGGCAGCGGCCCTGCGGTTCTGGGCTGGTTTTGGGTTGGGGGGCTCCCGCCCGTGCCTCGAAGAGATCGTCGGGCCGCTGCCCCTGCTGCAAACCCAATCTCACGTGGAACTTGGCCTGATTGCGCACCCAGCAGCTGTTGGCGAGGCGACAGCGATTCTGCCCGTGGATCACCAGCAATTGGGCTGGGTCGCAAGCTCTGGAAACTGGTGAACACCCGTTGCCATTGGAGTGAGTCGCTTCATCGAACACGTCCTGAATCGCCGCTTCTAAACGAGGCCTTGGCGATCGTTGCACGGCCATTATTCCAGGTCAAGGGAATTGCCCCAGGAGCTCGACGGCAGGCCAACTTGCGCCGTTCTTCAAACCGAGCCGGCACCAACAAAGCACCGTCGCCCACCCTGCTTCGATCTGCTCGACAGCGATTCCCGGAGGCAGTCGGCCAGCCTGATCTCGAGCAGGCCGTGTTGGGGCTGTGACCGGCTGATCGTCAGCAGGCGGAAGGTGAAACGGTTGGCAAGACGATTTCCCGCGCGGACATCGATCCTTCTTGAGTCAAGCTGGGCCGCGGCGATTCCGCTTGGCCCAGCGACCCAATCCCGGGAGCTACCGCGCCCGAGCGCTCTCGGTCGGTCGGTTGGTGCCGAGAGAACAGGGGCCAACGGCCGCTGGTGGTGATCTCCCACGGCCTCTGGGACGATCCCGAGAGCTTTGAGGCTGGGAAGCAACCTGGCAGCATGGCTACCGGTGCTGACCCGCCACCCCGGCAGCGACCTCAGCCAGCAGCGGTCCATGCTCGCGGGCGAAAGCGCCGCCGCCCACCCCGGACGACATGATCCTGCGGCGATGGACATCTCGGCGCAGCCATCGATGCCCGCTGCCACGCCGGCACGTCAAGCACCTTCCCGCAACTGCGCACCGACGCGGTTGTGGCATGGGCCGTCGTGGGGGGCGACGACATGCTGCAACTCGCGAGGCGCAGGCCAGCAACGCCGCTTCATCAAGCGCTGCCGGCCTGGCGCCATCCGTCGCCAATCTTCACTGGGTTGTCCAAGTGCAGCTGTCCTCGGATCGGCCAACCGGCCCGGGCGGCTGATCACGCATCAAGCCGTGATGGCGTGAAGTCCGTGACGTCGCTGCTGTTCGACTTGGGGCAGCCGCAGCATGAACGCCCGCGTTGCTGCTGGTGCGCGGCACCCATGACTGGGTCCGTTCCCTCCGGCCAGAAGCCATGTAGCCGTGGCAGAGGAGGCCCGCAACGTGGGCAGGCGCCACCAGTTCGTGCTGGCAAAGGCGGCATCATTTCAACCTGCGCGCCACATTGGCCGCAAGGCGTGGCCCCCTGGAGCCTGTTGCTGGCCCTGACGAGCCGCCCTTCCAGCAGGGCCTGCACGGCGCGGGCCCAACGCGCGTTTGCTGTGCCGCCCGAATGGCTGAGTGGGGACACACCATCCCTTTGATGAACGTCACACCTCAGCTAAAAACCGCTCACCGAGTGCCTGCCAATCCTAAAAGACACATGAACGTTGAACGACCGCAACATGCAGGCCACCGTGTTCCGATCAATCACCACACCCTGGATCAGGCCTTCAAGCTCAAGGAGCGGGGGGCGGAATCAGCCGCCTTCGATCAGAATCCGGCGGAAGTTCCAGGCACATACCCGCTCCCATACACCGTTGAATGAAGCGGGTTGCGGATCGCGTTCCAGCTTGGTGGCAGGATGGCGAATGTGGGCCCCGCAATCGTCTCAACGTCGTCATCAGGCTCGTAAGCCCCATGAAAACTTCATTGAGTATCTCCGCGGCACGGCATGGCCGGTGTTTGGAGCAGGCAATTGCAACAGATTGAAATTCCAGACGGGTGAGCCGCACCGCTGTCGAACCAGACGGCCTCAAAGCGCTCACCGCACCAAGTCGAGAGACCAAAGCTGGGATCTCGTTGGCTGTGAAAACGTGGCTCGCTGGCTGCGCGCAAGCAGCCTTCACCCTGGCAACAACTCCTAAGATCAAAGGGTTGGTGGAAGGTAAGCATCGCGCCTGAGTGAAACACTGAACTTGCTGTCTGGGGCTTTCCCGGACCCCGAGGCCGTTGATCATCAAGGATCGGACCCCGCGCTGCGTTCATTCCGGCGTAACCGTTGGCCAAACGGTGTGAGGACGTTTCACTATGGGGGAGCATCAGATTCCCAGCAGGATCAGTCCGGGTTTCCCCTGCATGGCCAGCGGCCTGCCCTTTATGGCCTCCTCCGCCACATTCCAGCCGGAAAAAAACCAGCTTGTTCGAGAACGGCAAACCACCAGCTCACTGCATGTCTGGGTTGTCTTCAATTCAAGCAGGATGCAGGGCTTCGCCAGAAATTGCTGTCACAGCGCAAGCAGGAATGGTGATTGACAAAACCAGCGTTCGCAGAATCATCGACGACTGCTCCATATTGCAGAAACTGTTACCTGCAGGGTGCCTCTAGCCAAGCCACCACCAATCGGGTTAAACCGGGCTGATACGCAGTAAGCAAAAAAGCTCAATGGCCAACTCGAATTAAGGTAGGCAAAAACTCGCACACTCCAGGAGTCTTCCGCCGTTGCTTGACCAGTGAGATGGCATGAAAACCACCACGCTCGGTCATTGCCGCCAGATTGAACCGCCGATTGAATCGGAGTGAAGCTCCAAAGTAAGCGATCAGCGTACTTTTCGAAGCGAAGGCATGGAAGCTTGCCGCTGAAGCTGGTTTCAAAGTTGTAGCACCGTAGCTAATCCACGGAATTCTGTTAATCTTGGATGAGACGACCTACGACCACAGGATGATGGAAAGCAACCGACTTCTGCCAACGGCCGCGAAATGCACAGCCAGCCCAATCGGAATCACTTCACAGCCTATCGCAGTGCATCTTGGGCGCCCAATCAGCAATAGCACGCAAAGGCAACGTGGGCACGGGGCAGTTTTATATACCGGGGGTGGCCCGCCTCATCGACAGCAGAGAGACGGCTGGCCACGACCGGCACCTTGTTCTCCGATCCCACGGACCAGGGCCTGCCACCACAAGCGTTCTCCGCCAGTAGGCATCATCCACCTGCACCCTTCCTCTGAGGGACATAAGGCCCATCACGTTCTTTCATTCGCCTCGCATGGATCTTGCATTATGAAGCAACCATGCCCTTCGGTAGTCACACGAGATGACGCCTCAGAGCTATAGGAGATTCCTGTCTTGGCTTGCCGACAGTAGAAGGCAACGAACCAGGTGGTCAGAGTAGTAAACTTGTTGCCTCCAAGATCGGTACCGGCCGTGAGTGCTTCGATGACGACAGGCTCCGCAACTGATAGCGCTTGTGCGCCTTTGCCAATGCATGAGCCCGTTTAACTCTGCCCTCACAACGTGAGGCAACGGAAAAACATCATGCCAGCGCGCCTGTATCCAGGCAACTCTCACATTTTTTGCTTCCGTCCGTACATAGCTCAATAGACTGGGGCAGCGAACAGGCTGGCCTGAACTGGATCCGATTCATAAGCCATGGCACTGGACGAAATGGATATGGAGTACCGGCCTAGATCCCAAAAGGGTGCCCTGCGGAGCTTGCTGCCTTAATCAAGGGATTGGCCAATAGCGCCTGGAATGTAATGTGCCAATTGGCATTCCACCAGTCTGAATGAGATAAGGCAAAGAAGAGAACTGGCTGCCTGGCCCGGGCAGACAAATCAACGAAGCTAGCAAGAGCAACGAGCTGAACAGCCCAAGCCAAGATGAAACAAGCGCGCAGGAAACTCCAGGAAAACTCTATGCTAAAACCAGCAGAAGACCAAGCGCACCCCTGTCAACTACACTAAGCCTAAGCCAATGCCCGATAGGGATCCGATGAAAACTGTCTGAGGTGAATGGCGTTGATGAATGCAAATTTTTCCACTGATATTAATGAACCGATGGGAGTTTGCTGAACGAAGTGCTGATAAATCTAAAAAAAGATCTGGCCGACGTAGGGGATCACGGCCCACTCCCTGCTTCCTCCCGCCTACAAGGCAATAGCAGCCAGTTACGACGTTGAGCTACAGCGTTTATGCCTCTACGACTGGGGCCGAGATTTGATCAAAAAAGAAGCATTCGTACACAAATACGCAGCAAAGACGAACTACGTGCGTCGGTCAAACCGCCAAGAAGCCAGGCTTCGTGTCATGCCGACTGGTCTTAAACCACAGCATGGGCAGCTGACAACTTCGAAGAAGTGACAGCCACACCCCATCAGCGAGCGCCAACGCCATGGAAGCGTTGCGAACCCACGCACGTCAAGTGTGGACCCATCTTTTAATTTTTCCCCGGTCGACAGGGTCAATATTCCGAAATGGGATGCACTGGTTGCACTTTACGTCCATTAGCATTATGGGACGACAAACAATCCAGATTACGAAGCTGTTTACCCTTTTTGAAGGCAAAACGTTTCGACGAGATGTAGATCTAGGAAAGGCTTTTTGACTACCTCTTGGGTTGGCAACTCACATAAGTCTGGGAGGTGCGCGAGGCTCTCACATGACTGGGGGCCTTGTAACACCAACGACAGAGGGTGGATGCTTTCGCATTTGATGCGGTCAACGCAACGTACGGCCGGGTTCTTTCCACAATGGCTAGAGCATTGCCGCAAAACTCCGGGGCAGGCTGTTTTGCCGTGGGGAGATTGGCGTCTATGAAATGAGGCCAGGCTTCATTTATATCAAGGAAAACGGGCGGAGAATGTGCCACCGTTTGATTGCGCCACTGCATACAAACTTTTGCGAAGCCACGCGAAAGCCCCGGCAAGCGGACTCATACCTCAGCACCATCTTCGCACAATTACACCTGTGAAAGATCAAGCCAGCCCTCGGCCACGTACGCTGGGGACAACCATGATTCTCAGCCGCGCAATCACTCGAAATCGTTGTCGGAGCCATGGTTCAAGGCCCCTGGCCTACGCCCTGATCCTGCTGCGTCAGGATGGCTACCCTTGCATTCTACGCGACTATTTACGCGGAGCCACTACAAAGACAAGCAGCGACGCGGCGGAATACGAAATCTGCTCGATAGCCCACCGCCTGCTCATCGACAATTCTTGCTTTACAGCAGCAAACTACGCCTACGGTGACCAGTCGACTACTTGACCACCCCGCACCATCGGCTGGACCCTCAGCGACAAGACAACCCCGGCGGCCTCAGGTGTGTGAGCACGGTTGATATGGCGCAAATGGATGATATGGGCAAATGGCCCAACAGCGTTTTTTCAGGACATCACACATATTTCAGATAGCGTCACCAACAACGACGAAGGCTGGGGAATTCAGCGCAAGAGCTTCGGTTGTCAGTCTGGGTGCCGAAAACTACGTATAAAAAGAAACAAAAATAAATCTGCATACCCACTCCGAAAGTGTATGCAGAACTCGTTGAAAGCCAAACAAACAGGAACAACTAATCAGTGATCGTGATGTGCGTCGGTCTTTCATTGTCTTCAACAGCATGTAGAACCCACTGGCGCGGGTTTGCTGGGCTTTGCCAGCAAGGCTCATCTTCTTCTCTACCGGTTACCTACCGAGGTTCCTGTGCCTTGCCTTCAAGTCTTTGGCCGTACGCTTCAACCCTTTCACCTAATCCATGATTGCTCCTTTTATGGTCAACATCCAAGCAAGATGGAATGTATCAGTAACCATAGGCCAGGGCAAAGGGCTACAATCACCAAATACCTTATTGTAAACTTCCTTGAGTCCAGTTTGATTAAATCTGTAGCCTACGTCCATGTTCTTGCCGTTGATAGCTGGCATTGAGCTCCTTGCTTACTTTGAGGCCGGGCAATGGAAAGGCAGCGGCTCGGAGGCTCAGCCTCATCAGAGATCAGCATTGGAATCAGGAAAACTGGACCTGGCATGCCCAAAGAGCTCGGACGTCAGCCAAAACGACTCGGTCAAGGCAGAGAAAAACAGTTGTCTTGATTCATGAGCATCCAAGGCGCCCATGCTCGCCCATCGCTTCCAAACCGACTGCACCCACATTTCAACAGGACCAATCCACTGCCGTTGATCACCACCCCGGCGCTGGGGAGAGAGTTTTGAATCTCAATGGATCGCGACATGAAAAAAGAAAGCCGCGGCCTCTCGGGGTAACACGATAAAACGTGTGCTTGAAGCCAATTGGCGAAACGGCCTGAGGCATTTCCTGATTCCATGGAGCCTGGCTCAAGCCCCCAGGACTAGGCTTGCCGGCCACTCCAGGGGCAATCGCAACACCTTGTGCGATCGCACGCTCCGGCACCATCGTGCCAACGTTTATTCTCGTGTCGCCCCCACATCAGAGCATATACTGGTGATCTGAAGCCAGGAGTCTTGGAGTCCATTCGGCATCGTCACTTCCAGCCAGGCCAAGCCTGCCGTGCAGTCGCAGGTCTTGCCTTTTCGAAGAGGAAGCAAAAGTCAGCATAAGCCTGATAGCAGGCCTCATTCACTTGAAGCGAATGGCTCCTTGGCAGCAGGAGCGCTTGTTGGTTGCATTCACCAGTGTTATCAGTCATTCAGATACAACAATAGGGGTGGGCCAATGGAAAAAGTGCAAGCGCTACTCAGCTGTGACACGATGCAAGTGGGACGACGACATCAAAGACAGGCCAATGAGAACCATCAGCAACTCCCTATCTCCACTATTCGCAAGGAGAGTGAAGGTTTCATGGTCAACTAACGGCTGAACGCGAACTTTGCCTATGATGTCTTTCGGCCCAATGTGCGCATTCACAGCTGGGTGAAAAGGCCACGACAAGAACAAGCAAACAGCCGAAACTATCGGCTAGCAAAGATTGCGTATCCAAGCCACCTGATCAGTTATTGTGCTCGCCGCCAGCTTCAGCTTGCTTGGCTTTGCCTGCTATTCACTCTGTTCATTTCCCATTAACCTTGCCGAAGCTGTATCCGGATCTTTGCCTTCAATATCCTTGGCAGTGGCCAGCACTTCTCGGAGTCAAACCCATCAACCTGATTGTTTGCGCATCCGCAAAAGGTTTGGATGCATGCCTCAAGATAAAACAGGGCACAAGGAGGTTGCCACCGTTATCCATCTCATCCTTGAGTCCTTATAGGATATAATTCTGGGATTTGAGAACTGGCTTTCGCAAGTTACAGCTTAGTGAGATCGTACCTCCACAGAGAAACGATCCCATGCCTGCTGGGAATACTCCCTGGAATACTCCGCAGAAGAGTGGTAACAAAACCACGGGGCCTGTCAATCCAGCGAATGAAGCAAAACAGGTGCCACGGCGCCGGAAGTGTCCACAAGGGATCGGTGCAGCACGCATCTCTTGAACTGCTCTACGAGCAACGTGCGAAAATGTTATTCGAGAACGCTCAAACCTTCAACAGGGCCCGGTGAAATCAAGGCATCAACCCAAGGCATTGAGCCATTTACATCGGCCGTTTCGCACTGTCCTGACATGGTGGGTTGTTGCCATAGCGGGCGCACTGGCCAACAAAGCTGCCAGACCTGCACGACCCACGCTGACGGCAGAACACTGCAACGCTGCAGCGCTAGCCAAGTTGAGCCATACGATCTTTCCAATGGCCAACAGTCCTATGAAGGCCATTAACCGATGCGCTGGCCATCCTGCCAGAAACTCCACTGTCCGCATAGGTCAAGGAATCTGGGCGGTCTGGGTCCCGCCGAAACTCCACAATCACGCGTCAAAATCCTTGCGGAGCAAAACACGGAGGCGCGCCACGAACGAGCTCTGGTGCTCAGGGCGCACTGGGCCGATTCACACTATGACGGGGGCCTGACGCAGGATGAGCAACCGATCCTGCGTGGCGCTGCAGCTGCGCCAACCTGGGCTCCCATTGAAACTCCAGCAGTGGAATGCGGTCGGATGTCGGCACTGAAAGGCCACAGTCTCCTCGAAATCGGTGTTCCTGCCAGTCGCAGTCGGTGGTTCAAGAGAGTATGGCGGCCGTCCCGGTTTCTGGCAGGGCGGCCGGCATACGCCAGCGGTTTGTACGGGGCCACATGGCCATCAGCTAAAAAGCAACTTGCCACATCTTCGGAAAAGTTGCCAGCGAATCCGCATGCCGCCGCCCATCTGGCGCCGATGACAGCACCCTTGCGCGCGCCGCCCGTGCGCTGCTCATCGAAACCGCCACATGGATCGAACACCCATTCCAATGGCAGACCACCAAGTCAAGCCTCGGGCGGCGTGCGAAGCCACTTGAATCAACGGCAAACGACGGTCTTGCGCGCACGGGGGCACTGGCCCGGGGGACTGCTCTGTAGGCCGATCCATTTCATGCCCAGCGCTGCGCAACCTCCCCGTCTTCTTGCGTCAGAGTCATGCGGAGCATGATCTTGCTGGCTCCTCGACAATCTTGTAAGGGCCATCCGCAAGGTGGTCATTTGACCAAGCAATTCCGTAGCGGGCGGATCAATTAGGATGCGCTGGATCACCGGTCGTTGGATTTAGGGCTGGTAGCACCACATCCAAACCTACGTTCTTGTTGGTTGTCCCGCTCGCAACGAGGAAGCGTTTTGCCAGCACTCATTGCTGACCCAGCGCTCAGCGAATCTTGCCGGTTGCCAAGCTCGATCCAAGCAGTTTCGAGCGGTCATCTTCTAGTGAACAACTGCAGCGATTTCCACAGCTCAATTGGCTTCGATCTGTGCAGACAGTTCCCCAAGCTCCATCTCCACATCGGCTGGACGTATCTTTGACGCCGATACGGCCCATGTGGGGGCAGTGCGCACGCCAAGCCACTTTTGAGCTGCCTTGGCCCGTTGAAAGCTTTTGGGCGCCCCAACGATTGATTATCACCACTGGAGCTGGATTCACGGCCACACGATGGATAGCCCAGGACGAGGCAGAGATTGCCAAGGTGTGGTCGCTGTTGGCGGACCGCATTACTCCTCCCATCGAGAAGAAACAGACGAAAACTGCGAAGCAGGTGTACACAACGGTCCTATTTCTCGTATTGCCTACCGACGGGCAATGAAAGAATTGCGCTGCTCTACCCCCCAGAGCGCCATGTCCATTTCCCAGGCATCACCAGCACTTACGCGCAAGTTTCGCTGTTCACTGCGCCGCCTACGTACAGGCCGGCGGCATTGCCACCTCCATCGGAGTAGGCGAAGACGTGGCCCTTCTATCGAGCCATTCATTGATCTCAGGTTCGCTTCGTCATAACGCGCAAGCAGGTCGCCAGACATTCAGCACGCATGTCGGCGGGCACAAGCGGCTTAGCCGACGCACTTGACTGCTGATCAACAAACCGCCATGCGAAATCGTACTGTTGAATCTGCTTGCAGAGCGAGCACGTCTGGCCAATTAGGCTTCTTATGCGCTGGGAATCCTGGCTTGCATCTCCACCGTCTTCGTTTATCATGACGCCAGACAAACCTCAGCCAGGACAAGGGGCAGAATGGAGCACCCTGCATTCCTTACGCAGAGAATCTTGTGCCTCCCACTGAGCCAATAACAAGCCGGAGCGCCTCAATCAGCGCGGTACCGATTCGGTCAGCATGCGATGCAGATGGTTGCAAACCCACAGAAACCAGATCATGGCCAATCCCACTGCTACCCAAAATCATACTCGAGCCAGAGCGTCCATCCATTGCGTCCCGCAAAAGGGCAGACTGGCTTTGGTCAACGGCTGTGGCTCCCCACCCAAGACGATGAAGACCCTGGGCTTCCGGCGTACTGCTGGCCTTACTTGCCAGAGCGTATCCCCACAAAAGGTCTGATTATGACGAACGGCTCAGCCTTCCCATCCAAACCTCCACTAATTCGCATCCCGTACGAAAAGCTCGCAGAAGTTCGCGAGGGTGAAACAAGCAAACGCCTCCACGCACTTGAGTCTCACGAAACGCCAGCAACGTTCCTACGCTATGGCGATGGCGAATTACCACAAACACCCTTGCACCCCAGCCTTTGGCCAAACGATTGAGCATTTAGAGATCTATTCACTGAACTTGAAGCAACACCGTTTTGGTGCATGCGACGAGATCCCCATGACTATTCACCAAGGCACTTGGCAATCTTGCTTGAGATCACCTCGCTGCTTGGTGAGCGCCCGCGCTGGTTGGAATATCCAATTTGGGCTTGGCAGATGCAAACAATAAGCAGCACCAAGCAGCCATGAAAGCCTGTGCCTGGAGGCTCGATAATTTTCATTCCATACTGCTGCAGAAAGCAACACGCTTATCCGCACACACCGGTCTCAGCTGGGTACATTAATCCATGACGATCCAGAAAGTGATTCCGTGCTAGAGCCGGAATTTCAGCTACTTCCGTACAGCCTTGGGAAACTTTTCCATGAGCCAACCGATGCACTGAAGTAACACCACCACATCAAAGCCACATTGCAGCGGCTCCAGCTGCTTTGGCGTGATACTTTCAATCTCTTGACCACAAACAGCGATCCATGGGCGTTTGAATCAACACATACGAAGCAGCAAAAATTACGCAGCAAACATGTGCATTTCTACCACAGCTACATTAATTGCAATGCCTAGAACTTGTGCTCCATCGTGTACTGACACAGCAACTGGCCCCTTAAGTGCAATCAATTTAACTTCGCACTGACATTTCTCGAAGTAGCCCTCGCGAAAGCGGAAACGTGCCGCTCTGCCAAAATACTCAATAACGAGATTCCAAAGACACGTGAATCTCAGCACAGATTTCAACAAATGGACCCAATTTGATCTGATCCTGGTATCAGAAGTTGACAACTATCTGTCGCAGCAAGAGTTAGAAGTTTTACGCTCCAACAATCGCTAAATGCCTTTATCCCTGGCGGCCAGCCTGTTTTATTGTACCCACCTATCAACAGGCAAGAAACGCACTATCCACTCCACTGCAGGACAAGTACACCAAAAACATTCCTTGACTGGGAAGGGTGGCATTAAATTCTTGAAGAAACGGTCCATGCAGGTGGGACTACCGTCCTCGATCGTACTGACAAAAAAATCAAAACTTCGTAAGACATAGCCAGCAGAGATTTAGAGCCGGCCTGTGGCCATATTCTGGATTTGCCCGCACAAAAGGTGCTTTGAAGCAACGCGCTGGGGGAAAAGCAACTTCAGCAATATTTTTCTTGCTCGTTCAGCGCCAGCAAACAGAGAAACGCCAAGTTTTTCAAGCGATGGTCCAAGCAAGTCTGTTCAAGTCTTGGTTCCATTTTCTGTCGAAAACAGAACCGAAAACACAAAGAAGGAAAAAAAAAAACCTCACAATTGTTTCCAGGGCCCCCACCAAAAAAGCTCTAGAATTTAAAAAAAACCTCCAAAGGGACTGAAATCAATAGGGGAAATTACGGGAAGATTCCCAGGGGGGGGGAAAATTCCTCCTTCATTTTCCTGGGGGTTA
>Ga0163217_1056937_pt1 | contig 11698 bp, 10 predicted proteins | sample SynspAceP_FD_185933 | JGI IMG/M metagenome (GOLD analysis project Ga0163217, IMG submission 185933) | Saline lake microbial communities from Ace Lake in Antarctica - Synechococcus sp. Ace-P (PacBio error correction) | ecosystem: Environmental > Aquatic > Non-marine Saline and Alkaline > Saline ... | reverse complement strand
GGAAAGCTCTTGGTAGGTTTTCGTCGGTTTCGTTCCGGGTTGAAGTTCCCGAAGATCGCTGGGGCCTTGGTAGTCGCCGGGGGCATTGGTGTCGATTAGTTGAAGGTTTCTCGTGTGGATTCGTGCAGGCATGTAGCAAGTGTAGGCCGAAGTCATGCTGGCCAGAGTTATAGCCACCGATCAGTGCCGCCTGGCTTGGTCGGGCCCGGCTGCCCAAATTCCTCGACCGGATTGATCAGTTCATCCTTCCCAGGTTGCTTCCCATAGTCGGAAGCGCAGGTTGATCAGGTTTCTTCCTCGGATCTCGGAATTCTCCACAAGAAGGTTCCGCTTCCGATGGCATGATTCCCATGTGTCCAAGTGTCGAGTTAGCGGATGGGTGGCATTGCCACACCCATGTGCGCACGAAGCGGATAGTTACATGATCGTGAGGAGATTCTTGCCTGTAGTTGGGAACCCCATTATTCCCAAATGTCGCGTTCATCGATGTCATTGAATTGACTTACGTTCGAAAAGCAACATTCAGCGCACCGATGAACTTAGGAGTTCATAGCTTTCCCATGGAAACTGGGCTTTTCCGGCATTTCCGAATGGGGTGTGATTAGAGTTTTTATGTCGCTAAGGATGGTGTTTTGTACCTGACATTCGTGCACATGCTGATGCGATAATCCCTGTAGGCGTGCGCCCTGTCGCCCTCGTCGGTGATTGCCGATGGTCCAGCCGTCCAACGCACATTGACATTGGAGCGTTGGATGGAGATATTACGAGTTTCATGAGTAGTCTGTTACTTGGATTTCTTCCCTGAATTGGCCTCGGACGTGGCGTGAATTCCCCCCGCTAGCCTGAGCCGCCTGCTGCATCGCATGGGTTTCTTTTCCTGTAGACATACGCCGCCGAGCCTCTTCCCTGATCTCCTGTGAGTCTGCCCAACCACAGATACCCAAAGATGGGCGCGTTTTGTCACGTTCCCATTTTAGATCTTTACCAGAAAAATATCAGTTTGACCCGAAGACGGCCCGGCTTCCATTTTGCGCGTATATATTTCGACTCCCGTGATGCCGGCAGACTGTACTTGCCCTCTCTCACTGTTGAATTTTGGTGACTCGTGATTAGGCTGGCCAGGCAATGCGATTTCGAGTGGGTGTGCGTTTCTTTGCGAAGTCCGATCTCCTTTCGATTTTAAAAGAAATTTCCCTGGACTTGGAGCTGACCAAGAAAAACGGGTGCAGATCGGTTTTCCCTTCCGTATCGTCGATGATAAAGATGCAGTTCCAAAGTCCGGTGTGTCCAGTTTGATGATAGCAGTGATTGCGTGACCTCCGATGTATAAGTGGGCGCCATCGTCGGCCCTCACTTCAATCGGTGCTGATTGGCGAATTTCATGCGCTTGCCCTGCGAATGCCGCCATTGTCATCCGCGTTTTTACCATCGCCTTTTGCGCCCCGAACGTCAGCGTAGGTGACCCCCGATGCCCCGCAGCAATTATTTGGGGGATGTTTTTCTTAAAGGAATGGTTGAAAAAGCCACTTGCCAGGGGGGTCGATACAGTGAAGAAAAAAATAAGGAGGAGGAAAAGGTAGGTAGGGATTCATGCAAGGAATTTAGAAAATTTGATTGGGAAAAAAATGGTGGTTATTTTTTGAATAGCCCCTGGAAAGGGTCGAATCACTCAAGGTGGATTATTTATGCCTTCCTCTACATCCTTGTGTCAACATTTCCCCGCCATGGTGGTGGGCAGGCCAATACACGAGCTCCTGATTAGATATTGCGTGTGTGTGTCTGTGTGCAACGGCCTAGCGACCCACAGAATTCCCCTCGTTCGTATGGTATATCTCTTTACCCTTCAGGGCTAACGTAGGTGATTTCCCATATTTTATAAAGCAACGCCTAGCGGCCCTGTGTGGCTTTTGGTATTTTACCCTTCCAGGGAAATGGGACTTTCTAGTCCGCCTCAAAAAAATATTGATTCACATTGCTAAAAGTGCGTTAAGTCTTTGTCTAGATTTGCGCTGAATGGGTCCTTGGTCCTTGTCTATCTCTCAACATTCGCCATAAAACATGGATTTTTAATTTTAATCCTTCAAAATGACTTGATATGATTACGATAAATTTAGGCCTTCGAAAAGGATTTGATTGGCTTAATTAGCCTGAAGGGCCTACAATACCAAAGTTGATGGGCATCGCCCCATTCCGCAGAAAGAAATTAAGGATATTATTGCATCCATACCCTGAAGGTTCGTCGTATGCGGCACTCTCACCCCTCGCACCACCCACTTTCGACACGAAAGCGCATCTACCAGCGTTAGCGTGGCACAAACAGCACTCGTCTACATACTCGACGACTCGTTAACCTGGGCAGCATCCACGCGACTTATCGCCCTCTAAAATACTTGCACATCCATGACCAATCTGAACACGGGCGTCTACACCGGCGAACAATCGTCCTCTTTAACAGCTGACACGCACTTACTAACACTCCACTCCCCCAACTAAGGCCCTAGATCCTACAATGACCACCGCTGATAGTCACATCTATTCCCAATCCCCAGAACCATCATGCGACTACTAGCCGCTACCTGCGCACGATCCTGAGGCCACCGGTTACCTGAGACACTTAATCCTCTCGCCTATTAATTCCCGATATATTACCTATGCTGTCGGGCAGCAGAAATACGACATCCTCACTCACAGCTCCTATCGCACCACAAGCCACAGACATACAGCCAAAACTTCCACAACCTGAAATCTATAAGACCACGTACAGCACAGCTCACCTATTACATCTCCAAGGGCGCCGTCGCAACTCCAGGTGATCTCACGTCCATGAATATCGTGTTACTTGCTGCGGGACCATCGTTCTAGAGTCCCCTAGTGTCACCGACTATCGCTGTCTGGAAAAGGGATTAATTCCTCAACTAAGCCCTGAAGGGCGCGATCACTCTAACGGAAGCATTCATCCCCAACCATATCTCTAGCACTGATGCCCCTCCGATTAGAACATTCCACCTTCGCTATATATTTTTTCAAATAGTGTGCTCTCTCCGGTATTCATCTTGAGCAACGTACATTTTCTCATGATGCGGACCAAGTGGGTGAATATATATATAATAATATCGCCGCCCCTCAGAACTCCCTCACCTACTGCTCTATGGATTCGACGAATTAAGCACCCCGTAACCATCCTTTGCCCAATAGAAATCCACTAAGTTCTTTCGCGCGCTTTTCATCCATTTGGAAGAATCTTTTTTTGATCTCCTCCAATAGCTTGACTAATGCCATATTCTTATTGAGAAGACACAGAGGATATTGTACATGTCGAGATGTCCTCCAACTTGAATCGGCGCACATCGTGAGCCTTGCAAGACCCCTCCTAGGTATTTGAACGAGTTCTTCCTCATAGTTCTGTTTGATAAAAATGTGTCTATGTTTCTGCTGCTAAAAAATTAGATGGATGTAATTTTTTACGAGCGATTGCTCCCATAGTTGATAGCGCCCTTTCAGGGCTTTAAAATAGAATTATTGCTTTTCTCAACGGGCCTAGCGACGTTGCTTTTGTATTTAGCGCCCCTCCAGGGCTTTTAATATGTTCGATGGTCTTCTTGTTTGACAACGGGCCTAGTGACGTTGCTTAGATATTTTGCCTCCTTTCAGGGCAATTTCAAATGATAGTATTGATTCTTTTTCATTGGCCTTTGGATCGTTGCTTTTTGCGTATTTTGCTCTTTCAGGGCTTTTATATGTTCGATGTCTTTGTTTGACAACGGCCTAGCGACCGTTACTTAGTGTGTGTATTAGCCCCATGTCAGGCCTTACAATAGTTCGATTTCCATTATTTTCTAACAAGGCCTAGTGGACCGTTGCACCTTTGCGTATTGAGCCCTTTCAGGCTTTTAAATGATTATTGGCTTTTTTCTCAACGGCCTTATCGACGTTGCTTAGATATTTTGCCCTCTCAGGTGCAATTAAATGGAATTATTGTTTTCTTTTCATTGGCCTAGGACCTTTGCTTTTGCAATTTAGGCCTCGCTACATTGGGGTTGGCATTTCAGTGGCAATTCAACCGATTTTTTGTTGACAACGAACGACTATCATTATAGCTTACGATAGATTTATTTATGTCAAATGAATTTAGGGAATCCTTGAAATACCACCACTACAAAATATGTTGGAAAAACATTATTACAAAGGGTAAACCTCTTTTGACCTTTCTATAGTTGTATTCCCTCAAATTCAGAAAATGTTCAGTTATTATAGAACTTATTTCGTATATGATACTAGGCCCCAAATGCTGATATTTTTTGAAAACTCACCCTCTCCACCCAAAGAATGGAAATTCTTTACTGGCATATTCCGGACCGTACCTCAGGATTGTCAAAATCTCCGACATCCAAAGAAGCCCATCAAGTCCAAAGTATTCAATTCTCTTCCCATTGCCAATCCCCCAAAAAGCAGAACAAGGGTGTCTCACGGGCCATCCTCCAATACATGACATTCTTTTGGAAAAGTCTCCCAAGTCGATTTGTCTTTACATAACGAACTCTAAATATGAAAATTCCCCAAAAGGCCAATGCTTTGTCTTTCCGTTTTTCAGATTTTGAATTTCAAAATTAAAATTTCTCCCTCCGGCCCGACAGAAAGCACTTGACAGATCGTGTGCATTGCATCGAGGGTAAAAAAGTGAATAACCATAAGCGCTTGTTCGGGCCAATTCAAAGGATATGAACCATCAGCAGCCATTTGAATCGGGAGGAGTTGGGTCTTGTTACATCTCGCGCGCAATAGGCTAGCACTTCGTCATTTCCAACAAGTTCTGCGAAAAAACGGTCCGGCTTGCATCGCCAGGCAGACGCTGTGCGTTATTGCCTTGTCCCCGCTCGGCGATTTTGCCGTAGGATGTCGTGAAGATTTCCAATTCAAATAGTCCCGAAAACGCAAGCTCTCTTTGAATTTGAATAATGGATCAGCTGGCAGGTTCAGGGCTTCTCAGTCCGATGGCTATGGCTTGTGGGGACAGGCTTTTCGACCACTTCCATCAAATGAAATGGTATCGATGATCCAATTCCTCTTCCAGTCCACCACACCTTTGATGGCTTGGCTAACCGTACAGGAGATGGGTTCATCCGGGTATCAGGTTTCGATAAACCATGCCGAAGATGCGGAATTAAAGCGTGGGCATATTCCTTCTTTTCCACTGACGAGGTAGGGCCGAACCTAAACCGGAAATTGAGTAGCGAGCAAAATCGGAATTCCATCGCTCCCGATGCGCTGCTCCAGCGTCTCCTCGTGAGTGGTCCGAGTGCGCGTTGCCTTATGTTCAGCACGCGCGATGTAATCATTCGTGAGACTATTCATCGCGACGTGGTGGGCCCAACACCAATAGTCGCCTTCCGTATATATCATGTGGGTTCCGCGAGCGTGTACTTTAGGTGAGAAAAAGCGCTTACCGTTATTGGATCAAGGTTTTTTTATAAACCTCAGCAATCCGGAGTACCCGTGCTTTTTCACACCGCCACCAACAATAATCTGCCCTACAACTAAGAAACTTGCACTCATATTATTAATACATCTCTCTGTCTTCCACTAAATGAATTTATCTTAACTCCGATATTTGTCTCTTAGGTTCGTTCTGGGTAACTGTCACCAAACATAATATTCATTAAGCCCAATGTCTTGCGATACCAAGCGCTAAGCCCAAGGTGATGAATCCAATAGACTATAGCTACGCGGAAGAACGCACCATAGGATAATAATAACTCAATCAGGGCATATGCACACATCGACGACTTAATCAAGAACTCTGACTCTCTAAGATCTCCTAGGCAATGCGACATGATAATTTGATCGAGCCAACATTAGGGAAAACGGAAGAGTCGGTGGAATTGCATTGAAGAAATGTCATTGTTTGACTTTGGTTTTTTAATATGCCGTTTTTGCCTAATTTATATCCCCTCACGTCTCGTGGTTGCCCCTAAACAGCGGACCCGACGACCAATTGACGTGATGTCCCCGGACCTTCAAATTGCTGTGGAAGCGGTTTTGTGTCCCAATGGGAATTGAATCGCCCCTTTGGAGGTTTATTAGGATGACAATTTCCTTTTGAAAGCTGATAATTGCTTCGCAATGTGATCTGCGAGTGGGTAAAATCCGATATTGTTTTTTTGCGGGCAGCATAGTAAACATACCTCGAGCCTGCGGTACGTTGATATGCAGGCATATGAGTAGCTGATCACTTTCCTTGGCGTTTCAGATTTGCCACTTTCCAAGATCAACCTGACGGAATCGAGAGAGCGAGTTTTTTATCCCTGATTAGCTTCAGTCTGGCCGCTGAAAGCTATTCTTCGATGGGTTTCAGATTGAGTTGCAGGAGGAGGCTTTGGGTTCATTTTTTTTATTAAAATTGATTGATCATGTCAAGCCCAAACCTTGAAACTCATTCATCGCTGTCAATGCTTTGGCGGCAGCTTCCAGGTCAGGGTGATTTTATTTTTTCGCCGATTGATAGTCGGGGTTTCATTTTTCCGGCATCGGATCATCTCATCATTTCAGAGATTAGCTGCCAGCGGCTCGTCCACGTCTATCGGTCTTCCGTAGAGTGTTCAAGTTCTTTAGACCACCACTTGATTCATGGGCCAAGCTTGTATTTGTCTTCTCTTGTCAAGCAATAGTCCAACACTGAATGTGTTTACCCCCTTTTTGCGTAAACTGCGCATCGGCTACCGTGAAATAGCGCCACTTGCGTCATTACACGTGAGCGCTAAGCTCCAATCAGGAGAGGACCAATAGCCCCCTCCTCTTTGTCAGACATCTTGAATTGCTGCGACTGGAGTGCTGTTTTGCTCGCGTTCAACAACAGCCCACTGGCTTCCGATTTTTTTAGCCAAATTTCATTTTTTCTGAAGCGAATATCCACCGCAATGACATTGGCTCCAAGGGCTGTAGCGATTCATTATGGCTGACAATCCCCGGACACTCCTCCGCAACCATACACCGCCACACCCATTGACCGCCGCTGACTTTTCCTTGATCTACGACTGCACGAAAAGGAAAGTCGCAGAACCGACAACCCAAACTTCGCCGCCACCTTCAAAACTTCATCGCATTCTGGCAGTTGGACCAAATTGAATCAGCACGATCGATGGCTACATATTCTGCAAAGGAGAAACCCAATAGTAAATCCCGGTTGAAAACTGATCATTCGCAAACACCTGATGATTTCCGGATGCACATTCTGGCATTTTGCCGCAAGCCCAAGCAGACAAAAAGGAACGGTCACTCGGTCACCGACTTTCTCCCAATTTTCTAACTTCAAATCCGACCGCTTGAATTATTCCCGGAAATTTCATGCCCTGGAATTGTGTGGAAGCGTTATATCGGTATCATGACCCATCCAACATGCCAATCAGGCGATCGGCAAAGTCCAGTAGAGCTTTTTTCATCTTCAATGCACTACCCCGGATTTTTAGGAAAGGAGGTGGGATCAGGAACTTGAGTTAATGACAGGTAAGGATTGGAAGGATTCGTTAAAGTATTGCTTTCATTATTTTTTGTGTAGTCGTTGCCAAAAGGACTGTTTTAAAACAGATTCTTGCCAAGTTCTGGTTTTAGCCAATTTCTGCGGAGGTCAGGATTTTGTTTTTCAAATTGGTGGTCTCAGCTGGATCAGCGCTCAAATCAAATAGCTCCGTTTGAGTTTCACCATTCTTTGTCTGTCAAGTTTAGCGAGCCGACGGTTTGGTATTGTCCGCGAGCTCAGTAATTGCTCGGCGCCACCTCGTGAGACTTCCGACGAAATGATATCTGTTTGCACATCAATTTTTAGAGAATCCCGCAGTGCGCCTTGTTCCATTGCAGTTTCAACTTTCACTCTCCCATCAGGTGGAGAGAGTTCCCTTTCTTGAAGCTTTGGATCCAAGATAGGGTTGTGAAATCTTTTGATCAGCTCTTGGACTTCCATTCCCAAAATAGCATTGGCCTTTCCTTGCCTTCTTTTTCCGTGAAAGAATTAGGTAAGAAGGATTCTCCAAATTCCATCTAGTGGGCGAAATCAGGGAAGCGAAACTCCAATATCGCTGCTAAGGTATTGTGGGGTGTGATCAAATCGGCGCCTATCATGCTTGCCTCTGGGTAGACGCCCTAACGATTGGGAAAATTATTTCGCGGCCATTCCAAAAACGCTAGGGTTACACGGAATTCCTCCTTCGTTTAAAGCTGCCTTTAATTCCTCACCGAAACGGGACTGTTTGCAGTGCTTCAGCAGGCGTTACATTATCTCCAAAAGTACCAAAAGTTAGCGTATTTGTGCCGAAGGCTCTATTTCAGGGACAGGTAATTCGAAGATCGCCTATACTTCGATCCATGGCAAGATGATTTCCTGCAAATCGCTCTTGTAAGAACATCCGCTGGAAAGCCGAGAGACTGGAAGTCCGTTTTCATTGGAAGTTAAGCGAACTTGCTTGTGTTCCAAAAGTGGAACTGAAGCGTCGTCGTACGAAAGCTCAACATATTTCTCTGTGGGAAAGCCGCGCTATGAAGGGTTCGTGGCCTAGGTTGAACCCTCCAAATGACTACAAAAAATGGTTTTCCTGCTGCTTTAGCCTTTTTTGATAAAACTATCTCGGCTTGGCGACTAAAATGGCAGAGCGTTCGCCTTCAAAAAATTTCAGGATCTGCTCCATTTCTGGGATTAGTGAGGATTTAATTCAAAGCAGGAAATTATCATGAGGAACAGCCATTCATCAAATCCCATCTCGCCGGGATTGGTGGAGATTCTGCCTTTCACCGGGCGAGATGCCATTTTCAAAAGTGCCGTCGCATAGCCTTTTTGCTGCCGGATTAATTCCGCGATACTGATTTTCTTCGGGTCGGATCGAAAAAGCCCGGAAGTAAAAGTGCATAGCGGTTTGGTGTCTGCCCTGTCAAAAATACTACCTCTCGTGCGCGAACAACGGCGACGCGGAATTAAAAGCGATTCATCCGGATTTCGTTTTTCGCTAAGGTCATCCAAAAACTGGAGTTTTTAAATTAAGATGTCCGTTGTAGCCTGTTTATCCCAGCCATGATCATCACCTAGTAAAGAGAATAACATTCTGGAAGCTCTTTTGATTGCTGAGCAAAAATGGTGAAAAGTTACTTCAAAGAGGGAATTCCAAGTCAATAAAAAGAGTTCTCAAGCGAATCCCGATTGTTTTTCTCTGAAATTCCAAATGCTGTGCTAACGGAAACTGGGCTCAGTGCGGCTGTGATTAAAAAAATCAATTTAATCTAAAATTATTTATGGGATTTGCAATCAGATGAATCGGCTGTGACTAGGCGGAATTCTATAATCTGCTTTTTGAAGATTAGAACGTCATTTATGAATTCATTCTTTACTAGTGACCATGTCAAAGTCGAAGGGAGATTTATCTGCAGACAAAACTAAGCGCTAGTTTCCTGGCGATTATCGGTGCAATTACTAAGAAGATCCGCTGCTCTTTACATAATGTCTAGTGGCATTTGGAATACATCGCTATCCGAGAGTTGATCTCTCGAAGATAACATATCCCGAAAGGAGATGTTCCCACTAACTCGTGAAAGGAATTTACATGAATAATGGGACCATTCGGTCCAGCACCATTCAAGTAAGCCAAGCGATGAATGACAGGTTCTGGAAGAGGGTCAACAGCGTCCGGTGAATATGCGTACACTTTTGAATCAGGAAACCATGGCGAGTCCTACTTGCGACGTTTTTAGGAGTTGCATACTGCTGATGAGCTGCAGCTTGACCGGACATTAATTAACCAGCCAGGGGGATTAAATAATCATTTCGTTTGGGCGTGTTGGACCTCTAGCAATAAGGCGTATGAAGTAATCTCACCCACCCGATGAGCATGCAGTTGACATGCCTTACCAATCCTTGGCTCAATACGAGCTGAAAACTTGGACGGTGAATTAGTTTTCGCGGAACTTTTTGTCAGCCTCAGGATACGCGCAGGAAAGAGAATCTGAGGAAACTTAAAAAACTCATCCAATTCTAAAGACCAAAGTTTATATCATGCCCCTTCGTCACATGCACCACAGGTCTAGTTGCCCGATCACAATGAAGAGATCGTTCCATGAAATTAGCCAAATCCAAAAAGTGGATTTATACCCTTTTGCAAATGCGCGATCGGCATCACGACCTCGCTAAGGAACATTGATTTTGAATATTTCGGCAACTCGAGTTCGTGATATTTTATTTGCGCGGTTTTGGCTGTCAGTAAGTCGTTTACTTGGGCCAGCAGGGACTGGGTTTTTGATGATAACAGACGCTTCTGGACGAGCTTCAGCGATTTCAGTAGGGTAGAGACCTATTCGCTACGATCGCACGCTGGGAATATCACCTTACTAATACCACCGTTTGAGATCTTTTAAACCCTAACATTCGCTCACGTCCTTGAATCCTCTCATGGACAACAACAGCTCGTACACGTGCCCTCTCCTCGTTGGCCCTCTCGACGTCGCAGCTGCGGCCTACCTCTCTCGTTAGAAATTAGGAAAGCAAAAGGTAGACTCCCAGAATTCCAGGGTATACTTGACATGATGAGTATTCTCTCTCTCTCTCGGATCTCTCTCTTGCAGGTCTGATGGGGCAGTAAAATCCATAAGTCTCTGACGCTCTGCGGAAAAAGAATCCCGACTTGCCACATGATCTTCATTTAAGTCTCTAAACATGAGGCTTATTCGGAAGCAAAGCAACAAGGACTATATCAAAACTGAAGTTTTCGAATCAGACCAACTGTGCCCGAAACGGACTGTGAATGCGATTCGAGCATCCCCCACCACATAATCTCCTATATCTCAAAAGGCTGAAATAGTGCTTCTATTAGCGTCAGTAGAAAAAGGTTTAGCCGGTGAATTTGCATTTGAAAAATAAATAAAATGACAACCTATAACATTAGCTGAGGCGCCGTCAAGTAGCTCATGATTACACTGCTCTCGGCGCGCTCTCCGACTCTCTCTCTCTACATGAACTCACCAATCTGACTATTCTGATGGAAAGAAGTGGGCCCGGGAGGTTTGGCCGGGCTCGCATGTCCCGAACTTACCGGAAGAGCAATCCTCTCAAGATGCTCCATAACTCTAAGCAGTACTGGTCGAGTAGATGGCGGACGTCGCTTGGGTATTGGCATTGCCTAAGCTAAATCAGACAGGAGTGGATCTAACGGAGGCGATGAAAAGAAACTTTAGAAAAGATAGAAATATCCGCGACCTGAACGGCAACAAGGATAACGAAGAAACTGAAAGTAAATTTAAGTATTAGTGCCGGTGTAGGAGTGTATTTCACGTTGTCCACTCTATTACAAACTACAGGATAAAATTCAATTTCTTTAAAAAACCCCAAAAAATGAGATTGGCAAGGAAAAACAGCCAATCATAAACTGGGAGCAACAGTGGTTATGCGGAAAAGCTAGCCTGTACGTTTTGTCAGCGTAAAGGTCGCTTCATCATCTTGAGTGGGTTCGTGTAACCGGGTAAAGGAATTTAGAGAGAGACCTTAGTCAAACAGGTCGGCAAGGCTCCATCTCTCGCTAGGACGATATCTCTAAATCCGAGCCATGCGAATGAAACGCTCGTTTCCGTGGAACCGCTCGTTTCAGATCTCTGATGCAGGGAAAACTGATAATCGTAGGGAACTGCGGGTGGACCAGCATTGCCCGGAAAAGTTAGGAGTTTTACTGGG
>Ga0163217_1035355_pt1 | contig 11698 bp, 7 predicted proteins | sample SynspAceP_FD_185933 | JGI IMG/M metagenome (GOLD analysis project Ga0163217, IMG submission 185933) | Saline lake microbial communities from Ace Lake in Antarctica - Synechococcus sp. Ace-P (PacBio error correction) | ecosystem: Environmental > Aquatic > Non-marine Saline and Alkaline > Saline ... | reverse complement strand
AATTGAACCAGTTTGGGCGTTTGTTTTTGAATGAAAGCTGAGTTGTCTTGTGCTTAGTGTTGTTCTTGAAAAAGGACCTATTTGTTCTGGGTTGGGACTATGGCTTGTGTTGAAGGGAGCGGTTAAAAGCTCAAGTTGTTTTGGAATATGCCTTTTTTTATCGTCAAACGATACGGCTTACTGCATTTTACCCAGATATATTGCGCAAGTTGTTTGGTGGTCAACAGGACTTTTTTTTGTGGCGGGAAAAATTACAATTTCTTATTAAAATTTTTTTTGCGGGGTGTGGTATACCTTATTTTCCACTCTTGATATACTTCGAGGTGTTTGTTTCCCGAATCTGCCCGCCCCCATTTCTTGTGTCGACAAAATATTTAGGCTTAATCGTCTAAGATACTCGTACTACTTTGGTTAAGAGCCTTGTCTGGTAAACTACTCAGATGAACCTCTTGGAGTATGGCTGCCCGAAGAAAATAAACCACACATCCTTCCAAGAGAATGGTTTACTCTATTTGCGTGAGAGGTCTTAGTTGTGGCAGGATGTTTTTGTGTGAAAGCGGAATTAGTGATCACGCGCTATTATCCTTATTCAATCGCCTTTTTCGCTTACTTTTTTTTGAATGGGGGTGACAACGGATTTTGCGTCATTTATATATAATGATGGATATTGTTTTCATAAGAGTTGTTTCCAAAATACATATTTTGAGATGGGTTTGTTGAGTATGTCGCTGAAGTATGCCTGGTTTTTCTCAGTCATTTCTGAATGTCTGCGGCGAGTCGTTGTTAACTGCCTGTTTACTACTTGCGATTGGCCGTACTTCAACTACCCAGCGGTGAGAATACGTGTGAGGGAGTTCTAGTTTACCTCCTAAACTAATAGGGGGTGGACGATGAAATGAGTCATTACTCTTCTAATTGTCAAGATGACATTTATTGTTATTGATAAAAAAAATTCCATTTTATCCTTCGTTGCTTGCTTGTGCCCATCTTCATCATTATAGCTTGAAAACTCGATTATTGATCTAATGATACACAGCACGTGTCACCTTTTTGGTGCCTCCAAGAAAAGAGCTTGATTATAGTCTGCAAAAGGCGTTTCTCGCCCTGTTTTTTATTACTGTTATTGGCCTTTTTTTCATGCTAATTTTATATCATGTTGATGACTATTAACTCTGGGAGCTTGTGGCAACATGCGCAGTCCAAGAAAAAGCTAAAGCGGCTTTTGTGAGTTGGTTCAGTAGTTGTCTGAGATAAGCATATGCGAGTTGAATGGTGTCGTTGGTTGGTGATACAAATTTATAGCCAAAATAGCTTTATTTGAGCTTAGTCCTCAAGTTTTCTGCATCAGATGACTAGTGGCGGAATATCGCTTGCTCAAATCGTCTGATGCGGTTGGCGTGATGTCTTGATGTGGATGTGTCGCGACTCGCTATTTTGTAATGGTCTTTCTCAAAAAGAGCTAGATTCTGTGCCTTGACGGAAATAGAACGAGGCGCGTGTATTTCATCTTTTGAGTTTTTCAGAAAACGCATTGATGAATGCGCTTTTGGCAAATTAGCGTTGATTTGATTCATGAACGTCAATTTTTGGTGTGAAGGCTCTGATTTGGGTTCCTGTGGTCATTTTGTTACTGATTGCTGTTATCGTCATGATGCTGACGTTCGTCTTTGTCGGACGCCCAATTCGGTTCTGGGTTTTCTAGTCATTCATATATTTTAGATCGACATATATATGCCATGGCTCTTGTGTCTCGATACTCGCACGCAACGAAATGTAGTGGGCATTGAATTTTACTGATCTGAGTCATTTTGGTTGATAGTGGAATTGGCCTCAAGGAATTTCGATCTTTGATCAACTGTGGGCGAGAACCTTAGCTTGATTCGAGAAGCCTTCTAAAGTGAATTGATCCTTTTTTTGTAACGAATCATTGAAGGGGATTATATGTATGGTTAAGTTTCAGTGCTGGAAAGGGCTTTGGTAGAAATACATCTGTTATTTGAGTCTCTGTTTGTCGATTCTGGTTAGATGATCCATTTGGTGCAGCGCGTTCTGATTCGTATTTATTGTTAGATCAGACTTTGAAGTTGGATTTATCGATGGCATTTCTGGTCTGGCAGTGTGATTTCGTTTCTGGCTCGGACGTGGAGTCTGAAGTTTCCAGATTATTTAACATTCAATCAAATTCTGAAATGGCCAGAGTTTGATGTTTTACAATCACAGCCTGAAGTTGATGGAAAAAGATGTTGGAGATGTCATTCGATTAGAATTATTAAGTGTCGAAGAGGGTGACTCTCCTATTATAGGTTTATGCTATAATCATTAGAAATGTGCGTCGAAAAAGTAGTGATGGCTCTGTCGACTCTCTTAAACCTTGTCTTCTGAATACGAGAACAAAATAGCGTTTTGAAATAAAAATTACATAAACTACAACATAAAAGGCATCCCTAATTGACGAAAAAACAGACCCGACAATGAGCAATTCAGAAAAAAATGAATATCGTTGTTTGAATGCCATTGAGGGTTTCAGGTTTGTAAGCTAAATGATGGTGGCCTTGGCTGTCTGAACAAGTCCTGAGATTCATTAGATAATTAGGGTATGAACTTGTTTTACAGCGTTTAGCGGTTTGGCTTGAGAAGACTTATCCTTCTTAATGTATTTTTGTTGAGTGGATGTCATCGTTGCTTAACGAGGTTAGGGCTGGAGTGTTGTCTAGTACCGTGTGCCGCGAAGAGAGGTGTTGAGTGAAAAAGTCCGTCACCGTTCGCTATCGATGTAGAGCATGCATATTTAAGTAAGCGTCCAAGATCAAATAGACAGACATGGAGAGTTCTATGGCGGCTTCAACGCTGTCACTCGCTTGAGTCGCGGATTCGTAGTGTTGGTTCGTGGCCTCGTTTGAATTTAGAGCAAGAGAGTCTGATTCAATGAGATGATCTGAGCAAACTTCATCTGTGCGATGACGAAAACGGCATCACAAGTTATTTCGTGGAAGAATACATTTTATGAAAACTATCTATAGAAGAATCTTTAATGATGAGTCGGGATGAGTTTTAAGGCTTGCCATTCAGATTCGAGGAGTCACGCTGTGGTGTTGAAAGTTTTTAATATAAAAAACAGAGTGCCTTGACAATCAAATGTGAAAAGTCGTTTTGTGATTACAGCTGTCACAAAATGTTTAAAAGAGAAAAAACGCTTTTACGGCGTCTAATTGCTGTAAAATCTTATGAAGTTAACTTGGCTGAAGTGAATACTTAGATAGTTTCAGCTTCTTGGCATTGCTGCTGTTCTGAGAGATATGCTGGCTGGAGAGAAGGGCTATGATTCGTTTTGGTTCATGTGAAAGGTGTTTGTTATTGATACCTTAAAAATGCGAATTTCCATCGGCTTTTTGACATCACTGAGTAGTCGATAATGGAACAGAGTTGTTAACCCCTCATTACTTGCAGCATGAATAACCACTTCTGACCTATTTTACTTAAAACGATTTTGAGTCAATTTGACATAAAGTCTATATCGCTGTTGATGGCAAGATGTCCATTGTTATAAATTCGTCCTCAAAACTATAATCCAATTGTTTGCTTAGATATAAAAGATACGCGCAAAGATGGTTGGGAAGCGCGTTGAAAATCCAGCTGTCTTGCTGGTAGTTACATCTTGCTTCCATTGTTTTCTTCTTTCTGGGTTGTTGACCCCATTTGCCTTTATCTAACTGCCTCCCGAAATCGCGGACAGTGGATTTTGTCATTATCTAAAGACCCAAGTATAGTCCTGCGCTTATTACTGCGAAAATTAAATGCCATTGTTTAAAATTGTTGGTTATGCCAAAAAAACACTTGAAGATCAGCGTGATGCAATGGCTTCTTGTATATAAATGAAAATGGCTTCATGAACAGCGGTGTCGACCAAAGTTAGGTTTATTTGTAAAATATAACAACACTCAAATTTGTTCTGGAGGATTCCTGCGCCTCTACCCTTCACTATGGTACTCAGTACGTTTAATGGTGATGTCTGTTAGCGTCTTATAAGCCAAATGTGGAATGCAGTTATATTATTAGGGGATCTTTACTGGGCTGGTCTTCAATCGGCTGCTATGTGGGCATTACGCTTGCGATATCTTTTTTGATTTGACGAAAAAAGCCTTTTGATGCGCCAAATTATCCCAGAAATAAATGCGCGATCTTGAAAACATCTTACTCGGTCAAATATGTTTTGTAGCTGCACCGACCCTTTATTTGATGTCAATATATAAAAATAAGCATTGAAAAGTTTAGAAATGTGGTGGGCTGACACTGATGTTATGTATTTGCTTATCAGAAGCCGCCGATAAGCCCGATCAGTATTGACTTCTTTTTAAAACCTGCTTTGGGTGTGCTTCCGCACAAGATGTTTTCTGAGTGCCTAGATTGACCCTATGTCTTTTGTTCCTGCGGATATAGGTGATTGGCACTCTATTCTGAATGTTTTATGAGGCTTTGGATTATCTGCACAAAATGTTTTGCCATTCTGTTCTTGCTCCACTTATTATCGGGTTGAAACTGAGTCTGGGTAGATCGTTAAATTGGCTTGAACTGAGCCGCTAAACAAGAGGCGTTTTGGACAAACCCTCATGATGACCATTCTTCATGTCTTAGTGTTTCGGTTGGATACCAATTAGGGCATAAGATTCTGGGGTGTCATGATATTGTCGAAGCAGGACATGACGAATGCGCCTGCTGATTTTCGTTTGAGTTAATATTCTATATAACAAGACCCTCTTCCGTATGTATTTGCAAATACTTACAACACGTACCGGGGCTGAAGCAGTTTTTCCAGTCAGATTTTTTGATTTTGTCGGAGCTGTTATTCGAATGCAACTCGAGCATGTCTGTTTTTGGAGTTGATCTCGGATTAAAAAAAGATGTGAATTGCCAATTGAAGCTCTCTTCAGCTATTACTAGTGAAGAGCGTGAACGTCGTTTGGTAAGCCTACAAAGTGATATGTCAAAATTGCCGTTAAAGCTACGGTCAGACAATTATGTCAGGATGGCTTGAGTTATATATTGATTGAGGACAGCGGTTTCGGGCGGTTTGATTATAAGAGCAGTCAACTAGATATTATCCAATACGGAATTGCTTATTAATCGAGGTTTCGCTCCTTTGCTTGAATCAGCTTTGTCGTATACATAGAGTTTTCCACGGCTGGTAGCACGGTGAAGCGCGCTTTATCACTGGTACGTTGGCCAGCATTAGTTATAATTGGCTCCTTGCTATTGCATAGTCTTCTCTATCGTTGTGTATATGGTAAATTATGCGCACAGATTCAAACACAGTATTGCCTTTATCTTAGTATATCGCCTAAATCAATCACTTGGTGATATAAACACCTGATCTACCAATGTGAGAGTGTGTGTATCGCACAAATGAGTTTTCAATAGGCTAAAGAAACGCTCTCTTAGTTCCAGTAAGAACATTCGACTACTGATGAATCATCCACTTTCTACTGCTTCGGTCGACTCTTCAGTATCTTCTACTGTAAGCAATCGGATAGTGGTGATGTATCGGATTCATAATAGGCTAAAGGGGAGGGACTGTCTGATTCTGGCTCGAATGTGTTGCTACGTCGAACAATTTCGTAGAAGAGTGCTCGCAAATTCTTTGCAGGAGGATAGCGGAAAAGCACCTTCTAATGGTGTGTCAGCTGTACTTGTTGAAGAAGACCGCTGACCTTTTATCCGTGCCGTTTCTCCTGATCTAAAAAACACAGACATTCCCAGCTTCTAACTATCTACAAGCCCTGATGGTGATGTTAATCAAGTTTTTGTAGCGTATCTGTTCTTGCACCTTAGGCACGACTTTATGCCGCGGCGTTGCGTCTTCTCCAGAGGAATTTTTTATTTCAGTGGTGTGACTTTCTTCTGAGCTAAAGCGTGGCCCTATTGATAGTGTCGAGGTGCCAGAGACGGCATTTAGGCGCTACGCCTTCTGTTGTCAGTACTGGCTTGTAGTAGTTCTGATGCGTTAAAGCGGAAATGTATCTAATATGTAAAGTAGGTTGATTCTATTGCCTAAGTCTGAATTGCTCCCTGAGTTGATTCGGGTCTGTTGAGTTGCTAGCGCTCAAAGGTGAAGGGAGATTTATCTTTGGTATATGTCTTCCAAATGGCATTCATCAGCGTTTAACAAAGCTGCGCCAGCATTTACGGGTGATTGGTGTTTCTTTGATGCTGCATAAAATAGTTGACAACGGTTGCTTTGCAGGGTTGCTGGGGATTATTATTAAAAAAATTGGGTCGCTTCCGATGTTGCCGCCTTTAATTTTGTCGGAGGCGCTCTTGTTGCCTCAGGTTCGAGTGAAATGAAAGATGGATACTCCGAGACTCTTTCTAGGAGAGGATGGCGTTTTTGATAATGAGCCCAATCGAGTTACGTAAAAAAAGAACAAGGAAACGTTATGCTTTGTCGGATGTCTGCTCAAATTGGATGCGCTTACGGGTGATTTGTTGGTGGTGGCTTAACGCAGTTTCTCTCAATAAATAATGTTAATCGCTCTGCGGCTTGGCTCCTTATTCTCCAATAATCTGCTCCCAATGCTCCAAAAACTACTGACAATTGGGGGGGGGGGGAATAAAAAAAAAACCCTTGGCCGCCTAGTTCATCCGGATGGGCGAGTGAAATGAGCCAAAAGGTGGCTTGGTTTCGCGCGATGGTGCGTCATACTGCGCACCATCCGCTTGGAACCCACCAGAATTAGGCAGTTGCGGTTAAAATTTCAGTAGATAGTGACTCGGAATACTCAGGTAGCTTGTTGCCGCTTACGACCACAGGCACGGGATTTATTGGAGGCAATGGGCGGCTAGAGAAAATGTTGGCCTCAGGCAAGGGCAATGGACCTAAGTCGAGAGATGTTGATGTTTCGCAACAAGATACTTTCTAATGCACAAGATCGAGACAATTATCAAAAATAATACGCGAATCAAAAACGACATTGTAGACATGATGATTGATTAATTGCGAGAATAACGTTTCGTATGGGTTCTTGACGTCCGTGTTGATTTACTCATGCTGTAAACTTACGAAACTGTGGTGCTCTGTTTTGATTCTTTGTAAATAGAGGCCGATAGTGTGTAAGTCGTGTTAAAACCCGCTCTGTAGACAAGTTGTTTGTGTATCTAAAGGTTTGATAGTATGCTTGAAGTAAGATGGTTTTGGATATCGGGTACAGAAGACGGAAATTGGTCAGTAAGAAGAAAGCTTATTATTATTGGTGCCTCTTCTTTTGGTGTGTTGTGTAGGTGGCCGTGGTGCAGCCGGGGCTTTATTTTTTCTTGTTTAGTGAAGTGAGACAGTGATCCGGCTCGGAATCCGCAGAAAGCCGCATTGGCTAAAGAACCAATCCGTTATTTTGGCGTTAGATCTCTGCGTTTACGATTGCTTTGATGGTTGGTCGTAGCAGCGGTTTATTGTGCATGTGCTGTAATATGTGCGGTTAAATGCTAAAAAATAGGATCAAATATAATGCAGTAACATCTTCAATTTGCCGTTTAAATTCGAGAATTAGTCTTTGTATTGCTTTTTTTTCAAAGGTCAGCTCATTTTGATGAATAACAGACAGCTGAAGGAAGGTGGCTCTTAAAAAAGCGCTTCGTGGTGCAATTTAATGGTCATTCTTGAGCAGGACTCTGCTTCAGGTGTATTGTGGTGTGCTCATTTACTAACTTTGTGGATGCAGTTTTTAATTTTATGATCAGCTCACAGAATGCTGTTAATCCGCAGGCGAGATAGATTCGGCGCTCCTGCATGGTGCCGATGAAAAAACCTGCTGAGTAGACAACCGAGATTGCTCCCAATGTGTGCATTCTCTAATGACTCACTAGTCCAAGAGGCGTATTGTGCGTGGCGAATGCCCACCTTGGTGAGATGTGATAAACGAACTCGATTTCGCGTCGGTATATCGCGAATTAAGTTTAAGTGTTTAACATGCTTCAGCCGGGGACGGCAGATGTTTCTTTCCGTGTCTTCAGGTGATGAAATTTGGTGAGTTATGTTCATTACGCTTTATTTTCCAACCAGTTTAAATTTAGTCAAAAATATAGACCGTTAAGAAGTAAGCTCTCTTTATTCTGGACGCAAAGCTTAGTTTTGAAAACTTGGTGTAATATTTTTTCGGTGGTGACGTGGGCGTCACGCTAAATTGAAGGTCGAGTAATTCACGCGACTGCAAAATCTCGGATTGTAGCTGATGTTGTGAAGAAGTCTTTGTTGATTTGATGAAGGCTTGGGGCAGTATAAAAATTAGATTTAAATATATTAGCTCCAGAAGTCAACCCTGCTATGGCAAAATACTCGTTATGCCCGAGTTAGGTTTCGTCTCTGTCTACTTTTCATATTTGAATTAGATGGTGGTGGCGGGAGCTTATATTACTCTTACCCTTACTCTATGATTGAGCCTGTGCGTGAATTGGTTTTGATGCTGGTGTGCAGTATTGTTGATGGAAAAAGATGACGCTGGGGTAAATCTCTTGAGCAAGATGTAAAAAGATATTGATGTAAAATTTAACGGTGAATGGTAGCGAATCGAAGATTTCTTTGGGCGAAGTGTTAATGTTTTAAAGTGGTGATCGTCTATTCCCAATTGAAATTGCCAGAGTTCGTACCGTTAGAGCGGAATAATGTTACAACCTTCTAAAGTAAACTGGGGCATTGACTAATGAGCCTACTCTGTGCAGATGAGAAAGTTTTAAGACGAAGGTGACGAAAATAACACTGGCGAAGTAGCAAATCCGATGCAGAAGGAGATGTACGAAGATTTAGCGGATGACGTGGCGGCGCAATGACTGAAGCTGAGCGAAACCGAGAGGGGAGGACTGAGACGAATGGGCGGCAGCAATGACGGAGCAATGAAGTCGAAGCCCGTGAAAGTTGAGACTGTTACTCGGAATCCTTCCGTACCATGGCTGGTGGTCCGTTGGTTCGACGTGTGATTTGATATATGGATATTCCGGTTGTTTCTTTCTAGGAATTAGGCAACACGGAAAATAGCAACCGAAAACTTTAATGCAGCTGACGCAGGTTCTGATTGTTGCAGCTCGATCGCTTTGTGGAGAGCCGCATAAGACTGATTAGGTAAATGTACATTGATAGGCGCACGGTCGAGGGTGGTTGTTTTATGGCGTTAATGATAAGTATGCGTATCCGTTTAACGGATGTTGTAAGTCCGTGAGTGAGCGTATGTAGACGACTGATAGTTAGTGCACTTGAGGTTTTTTCTTTTAAAGTAATTATACTATTTACGGCCATTGCTTTGCATGCGCCTCCCCATTTGCAGGCTGTCGGCGTGCAAGAATGTCTTGACATTCTTCTAGATTGGAAGGTGGTTTTTTCTCTGATTTTGTTATTGCCTTTTATTCCAGCCTTGCTTTGGTTAATGAACGTTTTCAGTTGCTCAAATATGAAAGTTAGTCTCAGTCTGATATAATAATGTCAATGTCAATCCTGGGTTGCAAAAGAGAAAGTCTCATGCTTATTGAGGTGGGGGGTGAACGTCCTGCTTTAATGGTTGCACATCACATATCTCAGTTTCTCATTTGAGAAAGTTTCCAACTAAGGCCAATTCATTTGCCTCCTGATGGAGCAAGAGAGATCGAGAGTGCGAGTCCGTGCATAATAAGGCAATGGAGGATACTGTTATTCGCTTGATTCTTTTGCTAATGTTGGTTAGCCCTGCAGTCTCTTCCTTGCGGCGGAGGAAGTCGGTTTAACCAAGGCCAGGTATTCCTAAAAGTTTAGGTGGGGGGGGACCCCCCCAAAAATTGGGGCCGGGGGGGGGGACCTCGGGGGGGGGTAAGGGTCGGTGGCCAAAGGAACACTAATACGTTTCGTTGCAAATCTCTTTATCATGGACGAGCACTGTATCAACTATTTGCCACGCGTGCTTTACTCGCTGATGATCTCTAATTACTCGAATTATTATCGTGTAGCAATTTTGCGCAAGCATCGGGCTGCAGCAACACCTTCTAAACCAGAATCAATGATTAGTTATGTGTGCTTGTTTTGACCTTGTTTCATTATGAACACCAACCTTTAAGAATGAGGCGTTAATGGAAGTGCGCTACAGCCTACTCTCAAGAAAAAAGTTGAGGACAATTGACTTCGATTCCCACGCTGTTCCGAAGCGATCTTGGTCCTGTCAGATGTTTTACTTGTGTTGGCACAAACGAGAGAAGATGATATTGCTCTTTTTGTTAAATTGGCTGGTAGAAGAGGGACGATTGCATCTATGGAAAATCAACTTCCACCTTTTCGCACTTCTATATAGCGTTTTGTAACGAGTGAATAGCTAAAAACACGAACAGTATCCAAATTGGTTTTATGTATACATTCTATATCTCCTTTTTAATTTCGATGATGGTTTGTGGCCACGTGTTTTGATCGATGGTATATCGATGTTGTCACCAATTATTATTTCGCTGCCTTTTAAGATTTATGCTTGTCTCTGTATGGTTGATGGTTGGTCTATGATTCATGGTCCAATTAAGTCGGCGAGTTTCGGGATTTGATTATTGGATTCCTCAAGTGGTACTGAGCTTATACGGGCAGGGGTTTTTACTTAATTTTCTGAATCGTTGTTTTGTTGATGTGTCAAGTTTAATCGTAGGTTGAATTGTTAGTGTGTTTTCAAGCTGCAACACAAATTAAGCAACAAACACTTGTCTTTTTTGGCCTAGTTGAATCGTTACTATTTTTAGTTATTATGCAGCTGGGCGTGGATTTTAATGAAGTTAATGGATTTTTACGATCAACTTTATTTTGTTATATTCTATGATAATAGGCTAATGTAGAAATTTAATCCTGATCAATTTTTAATTCTGACGATCAGTTTTCTTTGCCTTTTTTTCGGTATTTGGTGCTTTTTTTATGGGCACTGGCCTTGGTTTTTGGTAGTCGTTTGGTTAGTCCGCGATTACCCCATTGCTTTCTCCTTCCTCGTAGCCATTTATTATTACACCTGTTATTGCATGTCCCTATTATGACCCTGTTTTCTCCAGCTAATATTGTTCTTATAGCCGGCAGTTGGTTATTGTTTTGTGCTTGGTTTGATCATCACTATATTATTTCAGCTATTTCGCTTGCAGCGGAGTTGGCGCGATTGGCAGGGCTAGTTTTGCATGGTCTAATGACCCTGCGATGGATTTCTGTTGCAACACTTGGTCAATATTACCTTCAAATTGTGGCGTTGGCCTTTTTGGGAGCTAACTCGTGTACATCTAGTGTGATTGAGTATGCTGGAAAGTATTTAACTATTGGCCCTATTGGTAGTGGTTGTTGTGCATAGTCAGCGCTATTGCCAATTGTGTTTTTGTTGGGTGGGGATGTTGAGAAGGCATTTGCTTATCGTATTGCCTTTGGGCCATTGCTGTGCTGGTCATTAATTTATCTTTTGGTGTGGTTTGGCAGGTCGTTCCCAGTTAAATGTGTTTGCGCTTGGCTTTCCAATTATAATGTTATTCTCTTTTCTTTTTCTGGATTATGTTGGATGTTTCTTGATATCTACTTGTTATTCTTTGGGGAAAATTTATTAACTTGGATGGACGTATACGTCGGGGGTGTGTCATTAAATGGCTGAGTATAGAGAAATACACGTAGTGAAAAAACCGAAGGTTTGCAGTAGTAAGAAAACTTCAAGATGCTCGTAATAAAGGGTAATTTACCTCGTGATCT
>Ga0163217_1035086_pt1 | contig 11698 bp, 18 predicted proteins | sample SynspAceP_FD_185933 | JGI IMG/M metagenome (GOLD analysis project Ga0163217, IMG submission 185933) | Saline lake microbial communities from Ace Lake in Antarctica - Synechococcus sp. Ace-P (PacBio error correction) | ecosystem: Environmental > Aquatic > Non-marine Saline and Alkaline > Saline ... | reverse complement strand
GGTCACACTGGCCATACAGAAACCTTGGCTAGCGGCAGAGCCCTGAGTGGCGGCCTGGGCTGGGGCATGCCCATACCGTTTGCAAGCATTCAACCACGCCGGCGCCAGCTGCAGACGTGCGGCGACGCTTTGCAGTGCACGTTTCTTGCGCATAAGGGCTTTTAGGTGGCAAGAACGAGTTTTGATAGATTAGGGGCTGAGAAGTACGGAGAGAATAATGCGCCCTTGAGCGCTATGCGCTGGCGGTGTCCGTTCGCGCTCGAGAATCACCGGGCACGGGGGAGGCGGCTTGGGGCCTTGTGGACTTCCCAAGCGCCAAGCGCTTGGCGCGTCGCGGACGATTCATTTGCACCTGATGGCCTTGCGGCTGCCAGGCTGGCAAAGCCAAAGCAAGCCAGGTTGCCACGGCACTATTACGTGAGCCTATGCTCAGGCCTCGATGGGCGGGCCCAGCGCACTTCGGTGACCAAGATTGGATGACGTAGGCATTCACCCAGTGTTATTCTACCCGCCCAGTAGGTCGGCGGCCTGTTGGCGCGGGCTTTCTTGTTGCTGACCGGCACAGGGCCATGCCGGCCCGCAGCTCAGATAGGCCTTCGCTGGTTTGGAAAGCCTTGAGGTTCAGGCCATCATGCACGACGTTTGAAGCTGGAGCCGGCTTGCAGTCCTGTATGGGTGCTCCGCCGGGGTTCACGATGGCAAAGGTATCCATCCGCAACCCGGGGCGATCACATCGGTTCGGCCGGAACCAATTGCTGCAAGCGGGGGCAATGCCGCGAAGCAGCTCCTGCTGTACGGTAATCACCCCAAGATTGCGGACCCAGTTCCTCAAGGTTCTGTACGCCCAGCACCAGCACGCAGCAAGATACCCCCGCTGATTCAACAATTTGGGCAACACATCACTGAGGCGCTGCAACGCATCACGGCGCCGGTTGCACCAGCGGACGTCAGTATGCGACCAGATTGTGTTACTTCGAGTTGCGAGTTGTTGTCGGCGAGCAGGACGATTCTCGCGGCAGAGGCGATGATTCAATGGGTGATTCGGTTCGGCCGATTTAAAATCCTGCGGCAGCAACTGGTCGTTCATCGCGGACTTGCTGATGAAGTCGTCCACGCCCGCGTGTCAAAGGCCTGGCTAAGCACATTGTCGCCTTCGCGCGCGTCAGCAGGAACACATAGGTAGTAATGGGCCGCCTTATGTCATTCGGCCTGACGTATTGCAAGGTTCGTTCAGCTCCAGCCGTCCTTTCCGGCATTAACAGTCGGCCACCATAGGACGCTGGCGGGGCGCTGCTCAATGCATTGCCAGGCATCCCATGGCTGACGTTGGCAAACGGATATCGGGCCGTTAACCTGCGCGCGTTCAGCGTGGTGACCAATGACCGCAACTGCTGAACTGGTGTCATCCACCACCATGATGCTTTCAGTGCGGGTTGGGCATGGCAAGGCTTCCCGGGTCAGTTGTTCAATTTCACGTTTATAATGCCACGAGGAGTATGACTGTTGTTTTGCAATGTATGTCATAAAAATGATGTTTATTTGAGGAATATCTTTGCATGCCATCTTTCGATGTGGTGTTCGGAAACTGGACAAACATGAAGTGCCAACGCGGTTTGATAACGCGATGAAAGACCTTGACCGCCGCTATGGACTTGCGCGGCCAAGGGCCATTTGAGTTCAGAGACAAGGGAACAGGACGGTGCATATGGACCGCGGATGGGCCAGTTCCAGCTTGAGCAGATGCTGCGAGCCCTCAAGCTCAGGCCTGGTCAAGCGCAAGATCGAATCCAGTGTCTGGAAATCACAGCCTGCCTTTGCCTCGGGCAAACAGATGACGCAGGTGTTGTGCTTAAAGAGGGTCGACAGGAGCTGGCGAAGAAAATTGTCTCTCTGATCAAAGACTCCAAGCAGGTTCAGGCAGCTACCAGGATGTGAGCAGGTTCGTGATGGACAGCAAGAAACGTGGACGGATCTGCAGGAGTAAATGGCGCTATTGCGTGGTGCCGAGATGGACATGCCCGCTGCATTCAATAATTTTTCGCGTATTGATTTTCAAGAGGCTTTAGGATGGGATGATGTGATGGGTGCGTTTGGAGGAAACTTTCCCCAGGCCTTGGTTGCCTCTGGCCCTGGGCAATACGGCAGTCAGGTGTTGCTGGGCCCGGATATCACGCTTCGGGTCGGTTGGTGGGATTCATCGGCCGGGTGACGTCACGGTGTGCACATTGCTGCTGGAAAAAGCGTCATGTCGACCGCCACGCTCAACAGCTTTATCGGTACGCTGGTCAGCGTCGGTCTGAAGGTGCTGCGTTGGATCAGCGTGGCGGCATGATCGGCGTCGAAAACACGTCCTTTATTGCTTTGATCGGCTGCGGCCTGGGTTTGGCTGTGGGCCTTCGCATTGCAGGGTAGCTGGCAACTTTGGACGGCGCATGGCTGGATATGATTTCTCCGCCGTTCCGGGCCGGCGAGTACAATCGAGGCACAATGGATGGCGGCTTCGGTGGGATAGTAATCCAGATCTTTTTACCGTCCTGGAAAAAGCCGGACAACAAACCATCTATCGTGCCGAACGGTAGCCTGTTCCAACGGCCAATCATTAAACTATTCACGGGCAGCCAACCCGACGTGTGGATATCAATATCGGCTTTTGATTACGGGCGATGAGTGAAGCAGGCAAGAGCTAATTCTTTGGCTCTGGCAGAAGCCGAGAGCGAGGTATTTACAAGCACCCTTGCTCCTGTTGGCAGTGTGCGTTGACGGGCGTTTGGGCGAAAGTTCGGTCGATCTGTCACTGCTTGATGTTGGACCAAGACGGGATTTCTGGGTGTGTTCTGGTAAATCTTCAGGAGCAGGGCCAAGGAGGAATTCGACAGGGCCGGGCCTTACATTCCTTTTCCCACAACGGACTATGCATTCGTGGTGCTCCCCCGGCGCTGAGGGTAAAAAAGGAGCAGAGCCTGCGACTGGACTTGGGGGGGGCCCCCCCCCCCAAAAGGGGGGGGGGATATCCGTATCGGCATACTTGACCCCTGGCTCAAAGCCGGGTTTTATTTGCATCTATGATGTGGCCGCCCGGCTTGCCTTGCATTGCGGGGTGGGGGAGAGCTTTCAATTCGATGCCTGGGCGCTTGGTGCTTGGGTCCGGAGTTGCGCCAGGCTGAGCAGCATAAAGGCCAGACAATAGCCGCGTCGGTCAAGGCGGGTCAAGCATAAAGAAGCTCAACCCAGCCCACATTTGGCGCCAGCACCGGGTTAAATCGCAGCGAACTGCCGGAGCCAAGGTCATGATCGAGTGAACAGCGCGTATTGAGTTAGCGGTGTAGGCGGTGTTTGGTCAGGTGGAATGGTAGGCAATGATACTGACAATCGCCGGCCCGCGGTGATATTGTCGGCAATGATCGCGACCACCAACCATTTAGTTTTCCGGCCCTTATGTAGGGCTTAGCCCACGCAAAACGCCAGGTTAGTGATGGGCGCCATGAACGCGGGTGGCGAGAGAATTCGGCGGCAATCCCGAACGGGGCTACCAGACAGCCCCCGAGCGGCCGGCGCCAAGCAAAGGTCATGCCCAAGCCGAACGCCGCAGCATATGGCAATCTGCGCCTTAGCTTGAAACCCAGATCCACGGGTTAGAAGGGGTAGCCATCACTCCCAAAAGATGTCCGCTTGATTGCGGGAACGGTCGGCTATTAAGGCGAGGGATCAGAACGCTGCCTGCCATAGCCGCTGGAAGAAATTTCGAGCGATACGTGGACACACCATGGCACCGATAAAACCAGGCCGTCACGTTGCGCGCCAGCCGGCTTGTCGAGTATGGCAAGATAGTCACTGACCGCTGCTTCAAAACATCTCAGTGGCTCTGCGGTAATCTTACTACCTTGGAGCTCGGCGCACAGCAGACGTTGGGATAAAGCGACACCCTTCAGCACGCCATGGGGGCGTAGGCAGGTGCTCCAACTATCCAGCGGACGCCAGATGCAGTGCGCCAGCCACCCGCGGCCGAATAGCTACCGGTAAACCGGTCACATAGGTAGCAATTACATCGGCCCTGGCGGAGCTTGGCCTCTTGCTTCCACGCGATAGGCCGATCCGATGCACATCCGGAGGCTGGAGCCAAAAGCGGCGAGTACGCCAGAGAGCGACAGCCGAGGTTTTCTCCGTGGGTCAGTAAAAGCGCCATGCCCCAGCACGGCCAATGGCGATCACCACCTGGGGCCAGCAACATCCATGAACGGCCGTCTTTGCCCAAGCCAGCGGGCTGAGCAAAGGATAGGCGCGCGTTCAATCCAGCGGAGCCCAGAAGCACTTGATTGGAATGGGCTATGCCCGACCCAGCTCAGAAACCCGATGGCGGTTGACTCCACCAGCCAGATCGCGTAAGCCAGGCGCTGAAGGTGCGCCCACCAGGAGCAGCGGGCGGCCAAGCAGGAAACCCCAGAAACGGCATGCCGATGACGCGCGGGTTGAGGTAGACGACGTAAGCCCTTCGCGTTCAGGGGAATTGCCTTGAGGTTGCGGGGTTGTTGTCGTTCATGCTGCTCCTGTTAGTCGTTTCAGTCCCGGCCAGGCCGTACTTTTTTCATGTTCCACCGCGCCGGTGCGGATTGTGACACCTTTCGGGACCATCAAGCGCTGGATTGGTTCCTGCCCTTGAGGCGCCATCAGGCGGGCAGCACGATAGCCGGCCAGTACTGCTTGACTTAACGGTGCCAGGGGTAACGGGTGCCTCGAGCAACTTGACCCAATTTCCAGCGTCCGGCAGCCTGGCACCGCGGCCATTCCGGCAAGCCTGGCAGGTGTGCCGTAACTGGTACGCGGCCGCGGGAATATTCGCCAGCATTTTGCAGAAACCTGGGCTGTGGGTTGGGTTGCTGGCCTCTGGTTATTCCGGTTTCTCAGACAATGGATAATTGTTCGCCTGGATTGTCCCGCCCCATTCAAGGTTTCTTGTCGATGTTTTGTTTAGAGATTATATATATATATAGAAACAGCTTCGCATAAATGCCTGATCTGCCCCAAATAGACACAAAAAAAAAAATAGAAGAAACCCAAGAGAAAAAATACAATATAGATAGAAGATAGACAGAGATGTAGAAATAAAATAACCATGGTTCAGATCGAGCTGCTTTGAGGGTGGCAAGCTGATTTATTGTGACCAGCCTGGCTGGGTCGCATCAATGGTCAAGGTATGCAGGGATATCAAGGACATTTGAAAACCGATACCCTTGGCTGATCAAGTTCTGCAAGGTCAGGCAGAGCGTTTGCGCTGAAGTTCACCGCAGCGGACCAGCCTGGCTCGATCAATGGTCGTCAAATCGGCGCACCTGAGCGGCGCGTTACAGAATTCAGCAGCACTCCAGCAAGATTTGCTCGAAGCCCAAACCGCTGATCGGCAGATTGGGTGTGGGAGGCAAAAGCCACAAAGCAGCGCTGGAATCAGGACACCACCACCGAGCAGCGTGATTGGACATGGGCGTTCAACACCGAAGCCCGTCATGGTGACTGGCGGCATGTTGCTGGGCCGGCGAATTCGAGCGCACTACTCGTTGACGATGTAAAAGGCAGCCGGCACGTCTGGCAACTGACTTACGATCTTTGAGCTGGTTCTTTGGATGACAGTGGTTTCTGGCAGACCAGTGCCAGCTATGACGCGATTCATGTCAGTGAAGTGCAGCGCCGCCGCCAGTTGGGATTATGGGGCGGGTTACGAGTGGTTGGGAAAACCCAAACGCCGTGGGCCGAATTCGAGACCTCAACCCGTATTGACCATGTTTTACGCCTGGAAAACCGCGATGGCACGGAGACATCTTCAACGCTCGGGGGTGTCGAGGGTGGGATCTTGCGCCGCTTCATCTATTGGCAAGGCGTTTCGAGTTCCTGCATAACGCTGAAAACCCTGTTCCCCCGATGACCCATCGCTTCCAATTTTCGTGATTGATACCGAAACTTTGGGGGGCGTTGCGTTACCTGCTGAACAGCATGGGCTTCGCTGAGGTTGCGGCAGAGTGGGATGATCTGGATTGGCAATCAGGACCAGAGCATCAACGGACAAAGCGCTACCGTTTTGGTCTGGGGGTAAGCTAGTTAAGGCCGGGCTTCACGCCACTCACCAGCCTTGGGTAGGGCGGTCGTTTCAGATACGAATGGCCGCCAATCCAGCTCCAGAATGCGGGGCCGGCTGTAGTTTAGTCGTTCTCGAACAGGTAAGCCGCGAGGCTATCTCTTCGGTTTGCCCATGCGCTTTAGAGCGGAATGCCCGAAGGTCATTTTTTCCAGCGGCCTCGGGTTTTTTATGCCCGCCTTATTTCCGTTTCGCATAAAGCCCGGTGCGATGCCCGCTACGCGAATGCCGTGGCGCGCCAACTCCTTGCCCCCACCACGGTCATGGCCTCGGACGCCAGCCTTGGCCGCGGATAGTTGGACAATGCCGATGTTCCCGCCCGCCAGGAGATGACGAGATATTGATGATCAGGCCCTTGTTGCCCAGCTCCGATCATCTTGGCCGCCACTTCGCGCAAGTACCGAGGAATACGCCTGTCAGGTTTGGACGTCGATCATGATGCCATTGCGCAGGACTTCATTTTCTGGATCTGCCGTCTTGGCCTGATCAGGCAGACCCATCGCGCAGGGATACCCGGCGTTATTGATTCAGGACCGTTGATCGCGCCGAATCGTTGCGCGACCTGGTCTGACCATGTTTCCGACCTGCTCTTCATTGGCCAGTTCGTTTGCGATGTACGACCGGGCGTCGCCAACCGGCGCTTTTGCAGGCCGCGACCGCTTCGGTCCAGGCGCTCTTGGTTCAGATCAACCAGCGCCAGTTTTTGGCGCCCTTGGCTGCCAGATATTCCGCATGGAACGGACCCAGACCTTGTCCCGCCGCGTGATGATGATCACTCTGTCTTTAAACTTGCATTACTTGGCACTTCCTCGAAGCCAGTGAAATTTGTCGAGCGCAAGCTGGCCGCAGGTCAAAAGCATATGAGAATACCCGTACTTCGGTTATTGGTCATTTCCTGACCTCGATTGCGCCCTGCTGTACTCGATCCGGTTTGTTTGCAGGGGGCCTCGCGGGAATGGGGTTGGTAATTGCGTTGTGCGTACCCATATAAAGTATTCAAACTTATTAATGAGGTTTGTCAATGCTTTCATTCGCTTGCTGTTGGCTGGCCATTTCCTTTCATCGAGCTGGCCGCTGATATTTGGGCCAGGCCATTGGTGTGGGCCTGACCCTGCTGTGGGTGCGGGCACCATTCATACTCGGTCATAGTGATCAGAGGCAGGGATGGTGTTGGGTCTGGTGCGCGCTGCAGACGCAGATTGTCGCAGAGGCGGCTCGCCCACTGATCGTTGCTCAAGTCGGGTATGTTGGGGTGTGTTGCCGCCGGCGTTATTGCTGGTTTATTCCCGGGTGCTGACCGACGCAGCAGCTTCTGGTTTCTGGTTCTGCCTGGCGGGCACCGCGGCCAAGCGCTGCCTGGTTGGCGGGCGGCCCGAACTTGGCAGCGCGGATGGCCATAACGTCATTGAAGGCCGAGTGGAAGCCGGATAAGAGACGGGCAGAGCGCGACAGACACATCGATCGGCATTGAAAAAAAATTTTCCTGTTGACCCTTGAAATAGCTCTACCGGGCCCCTAACGCAACACCCAGTTTTGACAAGGCGTCCACCAGGAGGAGCTGAACGGACAAGTGACGTCGCCATTTGGCGCGGTCCTTCGGCCGCCAAGGCCTGATTTAATCGAAACGCCGGCTTGCCGGTAATGACATTCACTTTGGGAGACTCACAACGATGCAAATTCGTCCGTTTACACGACCGCGTAGTCGTTCGTCGCAGCGACAGAAGAAACAAAACCGCTGGTGGTATCGTTCTGCCTGGCTCTGCCGCAGAAAAACCGAACACAGGGCGTCGTGGTTTGGCCCGTAGGTACGGCCGGACTGGCTGGACAACGGTGAAGTCCGCCCGTTGGCTGTGAAGGTATGGCGACAAGGTGGTAATTCGGTCCTATCGGGAGCAAGCAGCATCAAGATTCGATGGTGAAGACCTGCTGATGATGAGCGGAATCCGAAATTTTTACGGTGTGCTGGAAGCCTGAATTTACAGGCACTACCTGCACTCTCTGTACGAACTGATTAAGGGAAGCGAAAATGGCTTGCTAAAGAAGTTAAATTCGGTATCTCTGGCCGCAACAAGATTGCTGGCTGGCGTAACATCCATTGCTGAATGCCGTCAAGAGCAACGCTGGGGCCGAGGGTCGTAGTACTGATCGAGCGCAGCTACCGCGCGCGCCAAATCATTACAAGACGGCGCACCTGCCAAGGAATTTCGAGCTGAAAGACAAGTTCGAAAACATGGCGCGAGCTGGTCCAAAGACGTTGCCTCAACGCTGCCAACGATGACGGCGGGTGACGTACTACTTACTGTACCGTTACTGGCCCATGGGCTATCGTTACCGAAGGTTTGAGTCGGTTGCTGCCGCATTGAAACCCGATGGACCTTAAGCGCGTATTCACAAGGCAAACTGCGCTTATTCGTTTGCCCGGAGATCAAGACGCGGCAAGCCTTGCGCTGATTTCCAAAAGCCATTGCTCAGGTAGGACCATCTCCGCCAACTCTTGACGAGTCCATCGCAAGATCATTGCTGAAAGCCATGGGATCGTCGTCGGCAAGGAAGGCGTTATCACTGTTGAGAAGGTTCCGGCCCTGGACAACGAGCTGTCTGTCATGTAGAAGCATGCAGTTTGACCGCGGCTACCTGTCTCCATACTTTTCGTCAACAAAAGCCCGAGACCATGTCTGCGAGCTGGGATAACCCTATATCACTGCTCGGTCGACAAGAGATCATCAACTTCGCGAAATGCTGCGACGCTGGGAGCTGTAGCCAAGTCCTGGCCGCCGCTGATGATCGTTGCTGAAGACGTTGAAAAAAACATGGCGAGCGGCTGGGACTCTGGTTGTCAACAAACATTGCGCGGGATCGTCAAGGTTGCTGCCGTCAATGGGCGCCAGGCCTTTGGTTGATCGGTCGCAAGGCATGCTTGCAGGATATCGCCATTCTTTTACCGGTGCGGTACCCGTTGTCAGCGAAGAGTTGGTTCTGAGCCTGGATAAAGCGCCACTCTGGGAAGCACCTGGGAGTCAAGCAAGGCGTACAGAATCAACCAAGGACAACTCCACGTACTGGACGGTGCAGGCGCCAAGGTTGATATCGAAGCGCGCGTTGCTCAACTGCGCAAGCAGTTGAAGACACACCTCCGATTTATGACGTTGAATAAACTGCAAAGAGCGGTTGGCCAAGCTTGCGTTGGCCGGTGTTTGCCGTGAATCAAGGTTTGCGGCGCTGCGATCTGAAGTGGAAATGAAGAGAAGAAAGCACCGCGTTGAAGATGCGCTGCACGCACCCGCGCTTGCGGTTGAAGAGGGTGTTGTGCCTGGCGGTGGTGTTGCCCTGGTACGTGCTCTGCAAGCCATCGACGGCATGACGGGGCGACAACGATGACCAGCACTGTTGGGTATCAACCTGCTGACGGTCGCGCTGTGTGGAAGCACCTTTTTCCGTCAGATCAGTTCACCAACGCTGGTGATGAAAGCTTTGTTGGTATGGACAAGGTTCAAGGCATTGCAGCCGGTAACATTCGGTTACCCGCAGCCACTGGCGAATACGGCGAACATGATCGAGATGGGTATCCTTGAGATCCCGCCAAGGTCCACTCGTAGTGCATTGCAAGCTGCAGCGTTCGGTTGCAGCCTGGATGATACACTACCCGAGGCGATGATTGCCGCAGTGCCGGAAGGACAAGCAGCCATGCACTGATATGGGTGAGCAGGGCGGTATGGGTTAACATGGGCCGGCATGATGCTAATTGCACGCCTTTGTAACCAGACGCCCGGCCTTGCGAGAGGCCGGGCTTTTTTGTTTATAAGTTCCGTTGTTTTGTAAAGCCTTTTCCTACGTGATGTAAAGCCAACGGACCATTTGAAAATGTGGCGGGTGAATTGGCATTGTCCTGTTGATTAACGGCAAGTGCTTGTTTATTGGGTCTTGCGCATTGGTGAATCAGCGGAATCACCCCATTCGGGTGGGGTTGTGCAGCAAACGTAACCAGATATCTATGTATCCAAGCGTTTAGGGGAAAAACGCTGTTTCGGCAGAGCTGAACTCAGGGAGGGGTTCAGGGATGAAATCAGGATGACCTTGGAAGGGAAGCCAAATACGGAATGAAGGAGTGCGGCGGGTTATCCCGGCGCCTTTTTTTGCCTTGAAATTCAGTGATATCCCGTCACCACCCTCTCGCTCGGCGAATCAGCCACAAAAGGCAGCACCTGGCCAGCCTTCCTGATCATTCAATCTTCTGCACGCTTACAGCTTAGCGCTTCGAGATATTGCAGCTTGTCGGCACGCCATCCCAACTCTTCAGGCGTCGGGCAGACTTCCTTCTTCTCGGCGATATTCGGCCATACCATTCAGCCAGCTTTCGGGTTCAGTTCGGTGAACTCCTGCATATCCTTCGGGCACTTCATCTTCGGAGAGATCGCATTAGCTTGGGGCATTTCGGCTCGCAGGAGTGCCGCAGTCAATGCATTCATCGGGGATTGAATACCAAGAAAGTTCGGGCCTTCATAGAAGCAGTCGACAAGGGGCAGACTTCAAACCGCAATCGGTGACCTTGGCATTTGATGCAGTTGTCAGGTAACCAAAAGTATCGGTTGGGGTTCTCCACTCAGGATCGGCGGTCGCAAATAGGCGCGAATATGGCGCGTACTGTCTAGCAGTTTTTTCCAAAGCGGTACAGGTTTGGCGATAATAATTGGCGCTGTTGTCGGTATGTAGCGGCCGGTTATGCAACAATAGCTATTATTTACCATTTCAGGCCATGTTCCGATTTCCATTTATACAACAGTTCAAGCGCTTGCAGCAGGGGTAAGTTATCCGGCTTGAGTGTGCGCAATATGGTCGACATGGGGTGCGCGGCACCTGAGCAAACAGGCTCACTTTGCAATGGCGCTTTCTGCTGGCAAGGCGGGGTGCTTGGCTCTGCTGGTTAAGGCTCTGTTGTTCAAGCTGCGCCCAGGTGCTGCCGGAGCGACGTTCGATGGACCGGTTTGGGTACAGCCCGCCAGTTGGGCCACCTGCAGGCCGGTAGCTCTGGCTCATTGGACCGAGGTAGTTACGCTTGCGGAACACTATACGTTCATTGTGTTCCGGTAGGCATTGAGGTCACGTTAGGCAACACCTGCATCGGTATCGGCATAGGGCTGGTGAGTTCGAGTTTGGGGTCGCAAACAGACTGAAAGCGCCGGTATCTGACCCAGAATACTCTGCCGCCGACCAGGCAGGACAAGCATCAAAGGGTGCTGGGTACGCGGCGACTTCATCCATGATACCAGGCTGGCATCGGTTGCAGCTTTGTGCAGGATGTGGCGCGGGTGATCACCTTCATCTCGACCATAGAAGGTCGAGCCGGCCGCCGGACCAGGTCGTCGCTGAGCGCAGATACGGCGTAAAAGATGCGGTCCACAGGCCGAAAACGTTTCCGACGGCTGGGCCGGCACATAGTGCCGATATGCGGCGGAAGCAGCACAAATTCAACGCGGTTCTGGACGCATATAGGCTCGACTTACCGCCCCATGTTCGGCCGGTGATGATCAACATTCGCGTGTCGGGGTCCAAGCAGCAGGTCATTGCCACAAAGGG
>Ga0163217_1032013_pt1 | contig 11698 bp, 9 predicted proteins | sample SynspAceP_FD_185933 | JGI IMG/M metagenome (GOLD analysis project Ga0163217, IMG submission 185933) | Saline lake microbial communities from Ace Lake in Antarctica - Synechococcus sp. Ace-P (PacBio error correction) | ecosystem: Environmental > Aquatic > Non-marine Saline and Alkaline > Saline ... | reverse complement strand
TCGAATGCTGAACTTGCATAGCACGTACACCGCATATAAACAGAACAACAGCAATAGGTTGACTTATGTCATTACAGCTCCTTGAATTTTGCCCTTGGCGATACGAATCGACATGCTCCGCGATCAGTGCAGCGCTTTTGCTGCGCGGAACTGCCCCGCGCGCCCGCCAAGATCGACCGCGACAAACCTGTTCCCTGAGGAACATGTGGCCGCCGCTTTGGCGCAACAGGGTCTGCTCGCATAAACCGTCAGCGAAGAGCACGCGGCGCCAGGCCTGGTTATCTGGCGCATGTGGTGCGCCATAGAGAGATCAGCCGCGCATCGCACGGTTGGCCTTTCCTACGGTAGCGCATTCAATCTGTTTTTCGTTGAATCAGATCAATCCGCAATGGTACGCAGAGCAAACAGCCCGCTACCTGCCGCGGCGATCAGTGGCGAAAATATCCGGGCGCCGGCCATGAGCGAACCCAATGCCGGCTCGGATGTTGTTCATTATGAAACTGCGGGCCGAGAAAAAAGCGATAGCTACCTGGCTCAACGGCACCAAGATGTGGATCACCAACGCCCGGATGCGCAATGTATACTTGATCTACGCCAAAAACCGAACCTGAAAAAAGCCCGCCATGGCATTACCGCCGTTCTTGTCGAAGCGCGACTGGGCAGTTATTTTCCGCGCCGAAGCTGGATAAGCTCGCATGCGCGTTCCAATACTCGAAACTGATTTCCGATAACGTTGAAGTTTGCCAGGCCGAAAAACATCCTGCGCGGTTGAAGCAGCCGTCAAGGTGATGAGCGCCGGACTACGAACGCTGCTTCCGCGCCCCATCGCATCATGCAGCGCATGACGACGGTGGGCCCCTTATCCCACGACCTGTAAAAACAATTCGGCCAGGCATCGGCGAATTTCAGCTGATCCAGGCAAGTCGCAATATGTACACCAAGCTCAATTGCCAGCCGCGCTTACCGTATAGCGGTGCGCCAGCCTGTTATCGAGGCCGAAGCCACGCGCAAGGGATCAACGCCGGCGTGATTCCTTATACCCCGACGCGGCGACCCAGATGCCCTTTTATTGCCATCCCAGATCCTCGCGGCATGGCTATATCAACGATTACCCCCCCGGACGCTTGCTGCTGACGCCCAAAAACTCTATAGATAGCGCCGGCATCCAGTGAAATTGCGCCGCATGCTGATCGGCCGGGAGCTGTTTCAATGAAACACGCTAAAGAAGCTGAGCCGGAACTTAAACTTGGGAGCAAGGCGGGTTTACTTTCACCTTCAAGCTTCTAGCTTCCAGCCTGAAGAAGCACACTTAATGATCATTTGAGCTCCCAGCTGCAGCGTAGTGTTCCTCGCTATCCCAGCAACCAGCCCGTCAATGCCCAGCTCGTGAGGACCTGCAGAGTCTCTTAGCAAGATCGCTGAAAGGCGTGGAGCAACGCCAGGAACTGATCTGTGTCGCGTAGGCAAGCTCTCTGTCCGCGCCAGCGTATCGATACCTGCTGGACCTGGCTCGCCCCCTTCTGGAAATCGGCCCAACTGCGCGCCACGATCTTAGCGGCAAGAAGTACACTGCAGCTGCATTAAACCGGGCATCGGCCTGGTCGAAAGGCGGAATGCATGATCGTCGCCAAATGACGCGACGGTTCAAAGCGCGTTATTTAACCTCTGACGTGAAAAGAAACACCTGCGGCCCAGACCATCGCCCAGCAAACCGCGCTCCCGTGCATTCTCATCTGTCGGATCGCGGTGCGCCAACCTGCCCCGGCAGATTAGGTCTTCCCGACCCTGAGCACTTTGGGCGGATCTTCTTTCAATCAGCAAACATGATGATGCCAAAGGGCATCCCGCAGATCGCCGTTGGTTGATGGGTTCGTGCACGGCGGCGGCGTTACGTGCCGGCCATTGCAGATGAAGCCATCATGGGCGCAATCAGGCGGACCATTCTTTCTTTGCTGGCCCGCCGCTGTCAAGCCGCCACCGTTAATTGGTCAGCGCCGAAATCGGGCGTGCAGATTAGCATTGGCAAATATCTGCGTTGCTTCACTATGCCGAGAAGACGACACGCCCTGGCACGGACCCGCGGCTTGCAATTCGCCAATCTAACTGAGCGTAAAACAGGGGAACTGAACCTGCGTACTCCGATCAACCACCTATCCGGCCGAGACCTCTACCGGTTATCCCCCCGACGCCAAACAGCCCTTTTTATGTCGCGAATTCATTCTCCCGGCTGTGATGACACCAGTTCGATGAGTCCAAGCCTATACGCACCACTCTGGTATGCGCTTTGCGCACCTGCATGGCATCCGTACCGATTCTGGCCAACAACGCATCCTGTTTGCCGAATCACGCAAAAACGCGCATTTTATCGAGCTCCTGCCAGCGCGCATACCCTGTAATTCTGTCACGACAATCACCGGCTTTATGGTCGGCAGAAATACAAGCCTTGGCATCGCAAAGCACGCGCCAAGCTGTCGCGCCGTCTCGCCTGCGGCCCCAGTACCCAAATTCACGTGATCATGCGCAGCTTTGGCGCTGCAACACTATGGTATGGTGCGCCGCGCCATACGATCCCGCGTTTCCTGTGTATGTGGCCGATGCACAATCTCGAATGGGCGCGACAGGCCGCTGTGTGCTGTCAGTTCAAGCAGGAACAGGCGAGCGTTAGCAGTGCACCTTCACAAGCAACAGCAGCCGAGCTTCGCGACCCATTCTTCAACAGTATAGCGCCAGGACACCCGTTATCACTCCAGCGCACGACTCTGGAATGACGGGTATCGATTCACAGCGCAAACCCTGACATTCTCGGCCTGCCCTGTCCCGCCTCCTGGAATGCGCCCATAGCGCCACGCGCCGGTCTTCCGATTGTAGAGGGCGCGCGGCGCAAGTGAACTGAAGCTGAAGAGAATCAAGGTTTTAAACTTCCATGCTTCAAGCTTATTAACTCCAGCCATATTTTGCAAACATCATCTCCTCAGAGAATATTTATGCCCGACTTTAAAACCACTACACTCGAGTTCTCCGTAAACGGCATCGCCACCCTATGCGAAGCCCGGAAAAGAACAACGCCTTTCAACGCCGAGATGAATCGCGAGCTGCTGCTGGCCTTCGACGAGTCGAAGCCCCACCCGGACGCGCTTCATGCTGCTGCGTGCGCGGCAAGCATTTTTCCGCCGGCGGCAGATTAGCGGCATGCAGGGAAAGCCGCCAACCCTTGATTACAACGCCAACCTGAATGATTCGCGCGAGCTGCCCAGTTCATGCGCACCATTTTAACCAACTGAACTGCCCACCGCCGCGGGTAGTGCAAGGCGCAAGCCTTCGGTGGTCGCGCTGGGTTTGATTAGTTGATGCGACAATCCTCGTAGCGAATGCCCCCTAATTTTCCCTGTGCGGGAACTGCGCATTGGCGTTCTGCCTGCCGGTTGATCAGCCCCTACTGGTCCAAGAAAAACCAGTCGGGTGACGCGCGCGGCCGGCGTTATGCACTGACGCTGAGCGTTTCGATCCAACGTGAGAACGCTTGCTTGCTGTCCCCCTGCTACCTTCGCGCACTCTGGATCAGGCCGTAAACCTATTGGATCAGAACCTGTTACTGTACCGGCCCGCGGCGATGCGCCGACCAAGCGCTGATGCACGAGGTCAAGCATGTAACCACCACTGCACTGCGCCGCTCTACCGATGTCGTCGATGCCGCGTGCGCCGTTCAGCCCTGAATGGCTAGGAAGACTGGAAACGTCCTTCCTGTAAAAGCGGCAAACCCACCATGCCAGCCCAGCGAATAGTTCTGCATGAAGCACGCCTATCACGACACAGCTGATCTGCCAACGTGGCGACAATCGCCTGCCGCATTCATTGCGCACCGCCAGCACTCATGGCGTTATCCATAGCGTCGACACAGTTGATATGACGGCAACTGCCCGGCCCACGCTTCCGAAAGCGTGAATCGCAGTCAACCCTGGGTGGCGCCACAACCAGCGGACAGCTACCTACGCAGCGATCTGCATTCTGCCGCTGCCAAGCTGCGGCGCGCATAAGCCATCCATCCATGTTATGGTTTCTGTCACGGAAAATGCATTCCCGGGCCTTGAAGAGCATGGCTTGATTTTTACTCGCCGCCGGCCAGCCATCGATGCATGGCAGCCAAGGTCGTCGCAAAAAACCCTGATGCCACGCGCACGCGTACCTCTTTCCCGTTATCATGTGATGATCAGACACTCGGGTGTTCCGCGCTGAAGCCGAAGCCATAGGGTATCCGGTGTTCTCAAGGCGTTGCGGAGGCCGCGGCAAAAAGCATGAAGTCGTCATATGCGAGACCGACTGAGCGAGCACTGGCCTCAGCGCAACGCGAAGCCCAGGCCAGCTTTTCCGACAGCCGCATGCTCGTGACAGCGCTACCTTTCAACGCCCCGAGGCATATCGAAATTCAGTTTTCGCGCGATCAGCAGGGACCCACTGAATTCACCTGAACGAGCGCGACTTGTTCGATCCAGCGCCCCACCAGAAGGTGATTCGAAGAGCCCCTTGCACCCGCCTTGCCCCCGGAACTGCGCAAAGCATGGCGACCGCTGCCTTCAAAGAGCCATCGGCATGTGGCGCTGGCACCGTGGAATTTTACTGGACCGACCAGCAGCCTTTTATTTCATGAAATGAATACCGCTTGCAGGATAGAGCACCCGTCACCGAAGCCATAAACAGGTCAGATCTGTCGCCTGGCAACTGGAACGTTGCCCAGAGAGAGCCTGCCTTCTGGAGCAAAAGGCGCAGGTACCGTCTGAGATGGTCAGCGATCGAAGCGCGCCTTACCGAAATCCTTCCAATGCTCCTACCCGCCAACGGACGCTTGATATGTACCGCGAGCCCGAATTCTGCCAGGGCCGGCGGATCGACACGGCGCTAGAGCGAAGTGACGGTGTCGCCCTTTTATGACCCAGCTGGCACAAACAATCGCCTGTTGGACCCGTGAGGCGCGCGCCTGAACCTTCTTGCGAATGCTTGCGTAACACGCATATTTCCGGCTGCATACCAACCTCGAGTTGCTGACCCTATCGTCGAGCATCAGCGCCTTTGCCAACCGCCGATCTGGATACCATTATTCTCGCCACGACTCGGCGTTACGCGCCCGCTCTCCTTGGATGACTGGAAATTCTGGAGTCTCGCGGGTCACAGCCTTGGCTGCTCTGCCAGCGCAGCAGCACAAAGCACTGCCCCTGTTTGCCCTGGCTAAACCTCCCCCGCGCGCAGCGGTCTAACCTGCCTCCACGTGTGCATTCTTGACTGTTGGCAATTCAACACCGGCAACTGGATGGCTGAACACGCATGGCTGCAGATTGATAACAATAGGAAACCTGTGGTCCAGCGCGATGTGCATAACCAGCGTTACCCTTTCGCGGTCTCTGACGGATCGCTGTTTTGCCGCTGCGCGAATACTGCATCAGATCACCTTCACCCCATTCAGCAGGCCCACAGCAGGACGCAACCAAACACACGGTTGACCTGCACAGCCACAAGAATGCATATCGTGCGCCTGATGGTCCGCAACGTGGTGATCGGCTGCAGACAGGCGATGTGTTGCTGGTGCTCGAAGCGATGAAAAATGGAGCACAGCATCCGCGCGCCGCAGACCGGCGCTGTTACCGCGCTCTTATCACGGAAGGGAAATTGGTCGGCCGAGGGGACCGTACCGCTAGAACTGGAGACAGCCGATATGTCAGCATGCCGCTACAGGTGAGACATGTCGACGATGGCCGCGCGACGTGCTGCAGAACGAGTCGCAAACCCATCAGTGTTCAGTGCAAAGGCTAAACTGGTGACGACCTCAATGCCCTGCGTGCCCATCACATTGAAGTGGCATTTTGTGTCGCCCAAAATGTGGTCCCGCAAATGCGGCTCTGCTAAGTAAAAATTTGCCGGAATCAAGCACCACCCCAATGCGGCCTATTCCGCGCTGACGCTCCAAAACCTCAAGGGTTTTTGAAGCCAGCGCTATGCTGGCAGGAGTGCGTGAAGTAGCAGTGTTTGCTGCCGCCTTCTGAAGCTTTCTCCAGACGGCAATAATTCAACTGCTCGATTGCGCGAAAGCATTGATCGCTTCACGCCGTACTGGAAGCCGCCAAGCAGCAGCATCAGGTGCGCGCTATTTCCTCTCCCAGGGCGAGGTTATGCCCAGCAGTAGCGCTTGCGCGCGATACTGAGCATATGGGCTGCTATGAAGTGTCGACTGGGGACACCATTCGCACCTGTACCCGGCGCACCAGAACGCTATTGAAGCTTGCGCGTGTATTCCGCGCCAGCAGTGGCCCCGCATTTTCACGATACCTACGGGCAGCGCTGCGAATATTACGCCCAGCCTGCTGAGTTCAGCGTGTTCGACAGCTCGTTCCGGCTGGGTGCTGCCCTTACCCAAGTCGCAACCGGCAATGTGCACCGAGATGTTTCATATGCTCACGCATGGGTTCGAGACCGGCATTGAATCTGATCTGTTGATTGATGCCGATGCGCTGATCATCCAGGTGCTTGCCAGGAATAATGCGTTCCGTCGCGCGGGCGGTCTGGCAGTCGTAGCGTTGGAGTGTGGTGCTCCGCTTTCGCGCGCCGCTCCCACAGCCTCCGCTCCATAACTGCAAGCTTCCATCGCAGCACCGAGCGCTTTCGGTGGGAGCGGCCGGCCTCCCGCGAAGTCTAGCCGCCACCAGACTTAAGGAAATACCAAAAAACCCTAGCACTTCCTACCAACTCTCTACCACCTGTTTTACTCAACAATCCCTTGGCCATATACCCCCAAAATCATCACGCCCGCTCAATCTCCGATTCCACGGCACCCCAAATTCACCCAAACCAATGTAGACTCAGGTCTAATTACTAACACCGCTCCCGGCGCAATATGATGCCCTGCCTCCAACGCCGGGTAAACACAGAATCTGCGCATCACATTCCCGGCAAACTCACCCACAGGATGAACCGCCCTTGGCCGGTAATTGCGTACCTCAGGAATACTGCTGCACCGCCCAATGGAAATGACTCAGGTTGCGCCGATAACCTCCTGGCGATATCAGCGCAGGGGCGGTCATAGCCACCGTTCTCCAGTAGCCGCCACCCCATCGGTGAACTGCAGGCGACAGCGTGGTGAAGGTTTGCAACTTTTCGTCGGTCTATGCTACCGCATCACCCAACCTGTGCGCAGCCCAGGGATATGGTCCTTGGAAAAACTGTTAGCAATAGAGCACTCGTTTCGAGCAATCGAAGGCCTTTAGCGCTGGAACGCCGGGCTCGAACATGCTCACCTAAATATTCAATTCTTCACTATCGAATATGCGCTGCATCATGCCAACCAGCTTGCGCTGGCGACTTCAACATGGTCGCGCCCATGGGACATTGCCAGAACGTGTTGTCACCACCAAGTCCTTTATCGGCCATTTTCAGCGGCCTTTCCAGGACTCCAGACTCAACCCGGTTTCCGGTCGTTCGGATTATCTATCCACTTTCAAAGCCCGCAGTGGCACACTGCACCAGCCTAGTAGCTGCGATTCGCTGGCGATCAGATCACCGGGGCTGGTCAAGCGCTCGCAGGCACAATGCAGCGCCTCGACACAGCTTTGGTAATCACGATCTGCGAAGCTCGACCACCCGCCCAGCATCGCGCATGCGATGGCAATTTTCGGCCGCAGGCTCATAACCTGGCTGAATATGTAAAACGTAAGCTTCTGCTGTTAAAACGCACTTCCTCATCCTGCTGATGCAGCGTCCCCAACGCAAAACTCGCATGGAGGCACAGCAGCGCCAAAGCGGGCATTCACATCGCTGCAGGGCGCGACAGCCTGAAGAATCCGCTGATAATCCACTGCGCTCACCGCGTAGCGGTTCCCTCGGGAAATCGCGCGATGGCGCTTCATGCCGTGCTCTGGTGCACTAAGTAGCCGATTGCGGCGCCGATCAGCCCTATCTTCCAAGCGTGCATAAGCGTGCAACACGGTGGCTGGCCACGCCCTTTCTGCGTGCTGAGTTTGCGTACAGAGGCACGCTGTTCGCCCGCTGATAGAATCCTTGCGGAATATCATCAGCCAGTGCGAGCGATCTGTTGTATAAAGCTGTGTCATTGGGCTCTCTGCGTCAACGAACACCCTAACGCAGGGACGCTCCATTATCAACCGCTACATTATCTGGATAATGACCTGTTAACAGATAGCAAGCCTGGTATTGTGCAGGTCAAACTCTAGTAGAACAAACTTTCTGCTAAGCACTAATTCGCACAGGCTCCTCTATCAGTCGGCTCCTCGGGCGCAAAAGGGTCGCCCACTGCCCCTATATTTTTTCCAGCAACTGCCCTCCCCTGCATTGGTCAGATCCTGCATGTTCTCGGCAACATCGCGCGAATTGCGAGGAGGCAGCCGAGTTTGTGCACAGGTTAACTACAGTTTCCATTGATGAACTGATCCGTTCAAAAGAATCTCCCAACTGATTCTCAATAACCCAAGCTGCCGACCCCCTACCGCCCATATCCCTGATGCGTTCGTAATCACGTAATCCACACTGCCACGCAGCAGCTCTGGGAAAGATGTTCAATGAGAGACACCTTTCTCCATCCGCAGTATCTCGCGAGAGGTATCCAAGCCCATGCCTAGCTTTATTCACAGTTATCCGGTCTTGTCGCCGCAATGCTTCCCCCCTGTAGGAAATACCTCATCGCTTTTGACAAAAAGACGCCTGAGCACTTCGCATAGAGCGATATATATAATCCATATGCCAGGCGCTCACGAGGTAAGAAGCCCGCTGCATATCAACCCGGCCTACGCACCTTCTTCCTGCGCTCGTGACTCAGGGCCCTACTTTCAGACCCATCCCTTCCCAGCCCTCAAGGGCCATTTCCATAACTCGACCCCCGCACCGACAAGGTGCTTGCGTCATCGGGTTGACCAGATTATCGGTGGATACTGGGCTTACCGTTACCACAATAAACGTTCGCATACCCGCCGCAGCCATCACCTGCCTTGCTCCAAGTCAGATCCAAATGATGCCGCGGGCATCAACAGCAAGGCATGAATGTACTTGCTTCATTTGCTTCATCCATCTTGCTCTCGAGTCATGCTTTGAACATCTGTATGCAAAACCTCAGTATAGACACTACCGCACGATTATCGAGTCGCCGCTGCTGGGTTGCTTCTACACCCGCCACGCCCGCTCCACTATGAACGAAATTCGGAATCCTCGCATGAACGGCTTGCCTTCAAAGCTGGGCGAAGAGCGCAATACGGTCATCAATGGGCTCCTCGCAAACTGCCGGGCCAGACCTCAGATAATCCTGAAATGCCGCGCTTCAGACTTGAGCAATGACGATAAAAGTCGCCCCAGTTCGCACCAGATGGGGGCTCAGGCAAGCAACGCTCGCAGGAAGCGGGCTCGCGATATCAAGCACCGACAATCAGATGTCACACCGCCCCGGCATCAGTGGTGCGCAGTGTTGCCCTAAGCGCTGACTATAATTGGCTACAACCCCCTAAAGAAGCATCGCTTGGCACAAGGCGGGACCGCTCAAAATGCCGAGTTCCAACGCCCAGCCGACATTTCTGCAACAAACGCTTGTCGATATATGCGAACAGATTAGCGCGTAAGCGCTTTTTTCTCACAATGGCGTACAATCAGCACTCTACGGGTCGCTTAAGCCTGTGTCACCCATGCCTGGGCGTACGGGCAGGGCAAAAAATCACTCATTCTGCGCAAACTATGGGCTGGCCACGTAGAATTAAGATCAAAACAGGATTATCATGAAACTACATGAACGCACCACTTTCTATCATATCAACGCGAACCGTAAAACAGGCTTACATTTGAATAACAAATCAAATAACCCCAGGCGCCACAAGGAATACAGACCATGCAAGCGATTCAACAAATTCTCGTCGTGATTGACCCGACTCTAGCAGGTTTCAACTGCAACTTAACCTCCAGGTTGATTGCCGGCTTTATCGACTCGGAATTGCACCTCTGATCTGCATGACCCGGCTCATCACCAGCCACACTCGAATCAGCACATGCGCGACTGAAGCTGCGGCTACCGCCACCAGCTCCCCAGCCTGGCACGCAGTTATGACCGAACACCTGATTCAGTGACTGGGCAGCAAAGGCTCCGCTGGTAATTCAAACACACCTGCCGAAAACAAAAGCCACATGAAAAAAGCCTTGCCACGCCATGACTGGAAAGCTGCTGCGCTTATATCCCTTGCCCCGTGCTGTGTTAAAAAAAACCCACTGCCTCCTGGATCAAAGGCAACGTTACTCCGCCCGCAGTGTGTCGTAATCAGCATGACCCGAAGCACCGGGGTTGCGCACGACACCAATTCGTCAGCCACGCATCGGATATTCGTTCCGATCCATATCGGTGCGAAACTCACCTGGTCAGCGCGCATCCCGCACCGATGCTTCACGCCGATCCGATTTACAGCTACGCGAAACACTATCCCAATCGCTACCGCAGAGCCCAACGCTAGCTATCGCCCAATGCCTGGATATGGAGCACATGCACTTGATGGAAGGCCCGGCCAGACACCTGATCCCCAAGGTCGCCATGCCACATCGGCTGCCAGCGTGACCGTATAGTACCGGCACGCAAGGGGCATTGGCCGCCGCCTGATCGGCAATACCCGAAGTGATTCTGGATCAACTGGATTAGACATACTGTCTCAAGCCGAAAAACCTGCCACCTGAAAATATCCTGCAGCGCTAGAGTGATCAAAACGGCAGCGCTCGCCTGCACCTGACTGGCCGCTGTAATACGCTCCGACAGGCGAAAAGGTCTATAATATCCATCGCCAATGCTCACACCTCAATTCGCGTATGCCGCACGCACCTCACCCCGCGCCCTGAGCGCATCCTTCCCCCCACCGCACCAGTAATCGTTGAACATGGCAAGCCATTCGCTGGTCGTCCAGGTAGCAGATCTGGCCTGCTTCAAGCCCGACCAGCATCAGCCGACCACAATCTCGATTTACGCGCAATAAACCAACCTGCTCCCAGGCAACAACTCCAGGGCCGACCACACCGCGGCCTTTTACACTCAGCCATACGTTCCCACATGATTGATTTCAGAGCTGAAGCGCTTGCAGCCACGCATACCTGGATCGCTAGACAGTCGAGCACAGGCCCCAAAAACACAGGGCGTTTTTATCGGATATAGTGGACTTCAGGGGCCACCGCGTTCTCCTTTCCGTGTGCCGCTGACCAGGGCTGGCTAGCGGTTTTGCTTTCTTTTGCAAGTCTCAGCCTAGCTAAGTCAGAGGGCCCCCTATCCAGACAAAAGGTTTATAAGCGTCTGGCCGGCTTAACCTTTAACCTGATAGGCTGCTGTAGGAAATTCCAAGCCGCCGTGAGGGGCTGGTGTGTCCAGCCGCTACCCCGGCAACCTCTTTCCGTATTCTTGCCCCGCCACCCAACTCAGTGTCATTATACCGGGTTGCCCGCAACCCGCCCTCCAGGGGCTTCCCATGGCTGCCCCCAACTCAGCCCCGGTATTCCGGGGCCACGTAAGGGGAAAAAAGGCCAACTGGGAAATTAAAAAAAACTTGCGCCCCTCATTTCAAAAAGATTTGTTGTTAAATTTCCCAGTTTTTTGCTTTTTTTTTTTTCCCCTTTTTTTTTTCCCCGGGTTTTTCCGTTGGAGGGATGACGTCGGCCACAAGCAGAACAACTGATGAGGATCTCTCTCTTT
>Ga0163217_1000468_pt1 | contig 11698 bp, 5 predicted proteins | sample SynspAceP_FD_185933 | JGI IMG/M metagenome (GOLD analysis project Ga0163217, IMG submission 185933) | Saline lake microbial communities from Ace Lake in Antarctica - Synechococcus sp. Ace-P (PacBio error correction) | ecosystem: Environmental > Aquatic > Non-marine Saline and Alkaline > Saline ... | reverse complement strand
GAAATTGACTAACTGCTCGACAATGGTGCTCTTGGAAAAGTCAGAACAGAGAGTTTTCGTGGTGTAATCAACACATGGAAATAACGACACGCGTGTTTGACAAGCGCCTATATTGACGGTTATGTATTTAATTGATCCATTTTAGTGTTCCTTTGAGGTGAATGGAGAATCCTTTGTAGAAAGCACTTTTTGAACCGTAATGGTATTTTACAGATATTCTTTATTTGGCTAGACACAATGATATTGGTAGTCTAGAGCGATAGGAACGCTATTAGTCCATATGAGATGGGCGGATTTATATCGAACTTGGGGCGGTTCTTGCAGGCTGATCTTTATTCAAGCGCCTAAAGATTCACAGTCGTTCAAACGCGTTATGCGTATAGTGAGGAACAATCCGTTATCGCTAAACTGACCTAGTGGTTATAGTTGCGATAAAGTGACAAAGATGGAAAAAATACAAAAATATCATTCAATAGCAGCAGTTGCAGTATAATTACTTATGGAGCTGCATCGGATGGTCGCTGGATGGGGAGCTACCTGGGGAACAAGCTGCCACTGCTATAGTGCTGTTTCATTGACTTGGGCAGGAGGTGCAGCAGCAGGAGCTATGGCTGGTTCGTTGGGGGAGCTTGTTCTCAACAGGGCTCTTTAAAGGAGCACTAAAGAGGTGCTTTCTCTGAGCTGTTTTTTTGGAGGTATAGGTGCTGCTGGCTGGGGGCAGAAATTACCTTAGGTGCACACCCGCTCTTGGTGGTGTATTATTCTGATTTTAAAGGTGGTCCCAATAATTATCTGACGAATGGTTTCTGGACTGCTGGAATAATGAAGGGTGCTTGGCATGGTTAATGTTGCTGGGCCTAGCGCCAATATTGGTGAATAGCGGCAGACGCAACTTATCAAGCAATGGTAGGTGGCTTCTTTATCGCGATCACTGCGGTAAATTGCAAATGGAGCTGTTACTTCTGCCAATTCAGTATACTGTGACAGTCAGCAAAACTGTCTGATTCAAGATACATGGGAAGTTTTTGTTAAAGGAGGTCTAAGGGTTAGGAAAGTTATTTGGTGCTTTAGGTACTTTTGGTGTGGAATTGAAGATTACTATTAACGAATTCTTATTGCACCATTATCAGGCGAGCCAGAAGGGTTGGTATACAGAACGTGGTGTGATTAATCCAGGGCTTTAACAGGGAAAGTATGGTTGGACACCCAGATCTACTTATGCCTTCAGGTAATGCAGAAGATCGGCTTTAGCGCTGGATAAAACACCAACAGGTTACTTAAATCCACTTAACCAATATACCTACACCTGTTTCATATAGGCGCCAGGCACTTCCATTAAATGGTCAACCAGGCGGGGAACTAAGTGGTGTAACTTTCCCTGTAAGTTAAGATAATTCGAGGATGGGTTCCGATACCGTCAGGAGGGATAGTATGGAAAAAAATATTAATTTGTATGATTATGGCACTGGTGGTGTCTGGAAGAGTTTCGCTGGCTGGAGTCTAAGCAACTTATTTTAGTTAAAATACCAGAGTTTAATATTGTTGAATCGAAGCACTGCATGGATGGATACCAATTCAATATTCAGACATAATGGCTATGCTTTGAGGCTTGATGAGAGAATAATGAATTTCTAAATGCAATAATTAATTGATCGCAGCACTTAAAGAGGATAGAACATTAAACAGAAAAACTTAATCTTCCCTAAAATTTGTAGACATCTTTTACTTAGAAGCGAAGTTCAAGGTAAAAAGTGTCATCGAATTAAAAATATCTCTGATTGAATTTAACAAGAAGCCGTTTCGACAAGTGGTTGAAAACAAGGCTTTTCGGATACCCAGTGTGCCAAGCGCTATAGGAACTCGATTAAATCTTGTATTCTGGCGTCAGCAAAGCGAAAAAAAGCCCACCAGGTCAGTCTTGCTGAGCAAGAAGAAATACGTAAGCGGAAAACAGCAGTTAAAGCGCGTCACCAGAAGAAAGAAACATCCTAAAGGAAGCCGCCGTGTCTTTGCAGGCGAGTCAAACGAAAGCTAACATGTTCTAAAGTTCGAGACTCCAAACCTATCGCGTCAGCGCACATGTGCAAAGTGCGGAACGTTCACGCAGGCGCTTTTATTGCGGGTTGAAGCAACCACAGTCTTTAAAGCGAAAAAGGGACGATTTTACGGTTGCTTGAGCAGATTAAGCTAAGTTTATGTTGGCAAGCGGTAGGTGTCTATGCAGCCCTCGGCATTTACACATGAAGCTGCGTAGCTCAGTGAAACCTGTGCGGGAAAACCGGTTGCTAAATTGATGAAGCAAAGCAAGTTGAGAGCCAATTATGTTACAAACGGCGGCACCTTCAAATTCAGCTATACCATTCAGTTATTGCTGATAAATCATCTCAAGCAGCAGTTTGTGGTAGAGTCGTTCATGCCTGATGAAGCGAATGAGCCAGTGTGCAGATATCAGTTACCATCAAGACAATTGAACGGTTGGCTCTATTTTGGCCGTTGGTGTGGATTTGTTTTCGCGAAAAATGAATTGCGCTGGTCGATGCAATCAACAATTGACTTCGATATGTCAGTTAAGGCAATGATTATGGGCTATCTGGAAGCACGACAGAGGCAACTAGCGTCATCGTGCATACCGACCAAGGCTAGTCCAATATGCTAGTGAGCGATGTATCGAGATCCTTGTCCGCTCATTAATCCTTACGCAAGTATGAGTCCAAAAGGCCCATTGTTTGGGTATTAACGCCCGTTGCAGAAAGAACCCCCACCCCAACTACCGTCTTTTATCCACTTGCCCTAACAGAGCTCCTCGCGCGAGCACGCTATGATGTCAAATATACACCGTCCGACCCGCTGAATGGCGCACAGAGCTACCGATATTAGTGTTGCAATATACATTAGAAATGTTCGTATTAATCCAAAACGTCTACTAGCCACCTTGGCTATGTGTCCCCTGATGATATGGAAAACAACATATTCAAAGGCAAAGCTGAATGTCTACTAAATCGGGGGGAAGGATCAGTATAGCTCAGCGGGTAATTCAGTAACTAAGGAATAACGATTATAACTCTGTTGAATTGTCGGTGCTTCGAATAATTGGTCAGCCTGCAGAACCTTACCCAAAGTTGGGATTCATAGATCCGACCGTTCATATGAAACCAGAGAAATAACGATCCCAATTATTTAAACGATTGGAAGAAACCATACTGCCAGTATTCTTATTTGTTAACAAATGCTTAATCTTCGTCGTTGAGGCTACACTTTTTTTGCCCGCCAACTATCTCAATTACCGTCATTGGCCAATTCATTAAAAACCGCTAATGCATCATCCCATATGACTGGGTTAGCAGCATATACCATTGGACTGACATAACGGTTGGTAACGGCCTCGCGACACTTTGGTTCATCACACAGGAGTTGCAATCATTAACGCAACTCATCAATAGGGTTTTCAACCATCTGGTGGATGTTGATTCCAAACGTTCAATATTAGCGTCAATTGGCCTTTGCACCAATTTTCCCAGCCAATTTCCGCCATTAGATGATTTGGCTTGTTGAAATATAGTAAGTACTGACGATATGACCTGATTAAGTTTTTCGTCATCATCCCTCCGCAATTTCGTGCAAACAGTTGCTGTTCTGCGCATCATCGATACTAGTTTCTTGGCCTGCGTTTCTAATGATAGCAGCACATGCCAAATTTCACCTATCTCCAATATCAGAATTTATACTTGCGCATAAATCGACTGGACAATTCTTAGCTCGGGAGCATGGCAAGAGAGCTGATCGACGAACTCAAGTTTGATGAACGGGCGGCAGCAAGGAGCCTGCTTGTTGCTTCCTGAGGGTAACGTATTATCAAAGCTAAATATTCGATTATTCGTCGAGTATTGAGTGGCTTTTCTTTCAATTGGAAAAAGTGGTACATATTTCCAGCATTGTTTCACAAGCTGCATGACGGGCCTTACGGCACTTTACGTTTGGTGATTGCGTGATGGTAAATCTAACAACGCCTGATTTGGAATTAGCTTGAGGTCAACATTTCTGACATGCGGTTTGTTTGATAGGAAGACTTTGCACGGGCCGTGCCGCCAGAAAATACTATTTGGTGGTACTCCAATTTAAGGCACGCCGGATTAGTTTAAGCAGTTGAAACAAAACGTAATAGTCTTTCTCAACAAATTGGCTGGGTTGCCTAGCCCTAAAGGTATTGCAAACATCGGCAATAGTGAGCTGTCAAACTGCGTTGGACAACTGGTCCCAATAGCTATTTTGCGTGGTAAAACGGCGCTTTTAAGGGCACAATTTAACCTTGGCGGGTTATTTTGCGTGCTATCACTGAAAAGTTTCAACCTGGCTGATTAAAATCATCAAACTAGATGACTCCACGCTAACTTTTCCAATTGCTTCATAACAAAACACCATCAGGCCAGATGGATTATCAGGAATAATATTTCCCAGTGACGCGATTAACTCTCTGCCCTTAGATACAAGCGTAACCAATTTTTATAAGTAAGCCCTTCTCGCACTACTCTCTTTAGTGCTCGTCCACTTTGGGTCGTAGTCAGCGATATCTTTGAAATCAGAACGCAAAAAAAGACGCTTTGGAGCGTTAAATTCTAGTCTGAACTTTGCTATTAATTGTCATTCGAATACTCCTCTTTTAGTGCAGCCAATAAGTACAAAAAATACGACAATTATCAAAGCAAAATACGACATCTGAATTGCCTGGCTATCGGGCCCTATTCGAAGATAACGCAGGCCGGGTGCGACTTCTCGTAGCCCTTTCTAATTCAGGATTAGTAATTAATACCGTACGATCCTGCTGTTATTCAAAATTGTATAGTCAAATATAATACGCTTGAACTAGACACACTGATCACATGGGTTTTATTGGCGCTTGCTAAAATTCACCCGTTCAGCATAGAAGTCGATAGGTTTAAATTACGCTTCAGATGGAGGTTAAAATTCATTTCCCAAAAAGATTGGGGTCTAAAAAATATATTGTGAACTCAACAATTCGTAAACTTGCACTGCGTTCAAAATCATCAGGCAGTGGTCCACATTCAAATAATGTGCGCTGATGTTCGATTAAATAGTGGTAAACACTCCAATTTCACCGTAATTAGCATTGCACATTACGGTTCACTCTGGACCACTCAACATTGACCAATAAGGACCATTTATATTTTTTGTTTAGGACCACTGCTGGATATAAATGACTACGCAAAAATTGAACATAACCTACTAAACGTGAAATTACCTACTAGCGTATTTCACTCTGCAAATACTGCCACAATTTTAGTGACTAACTCATCCGTTTCAAGGGTTGCTGTTTGGAAATAGAACAGCGGTTGCCCGCGTTACCGTCACAGGTCCATTCATTTGTGTTAAATGGCTTAGTAAGTCGTTTTCTTTGCAATAAGTCTACCGCACAGCTTTTTTAGTGAGTTCATATTGTTTTAAATGAGCAGTAGCTCATTTAAGTACAATTGTGACCATTTTACCATCGCTATCGCCACACAATGACTGCCTCATATCTTTGTTCATCCACTTTTTTCTGCCTTAGACTCACCATGGTGTTGCCAATCATTGGGGAATAGGGACCCAATTCAATAGAAATATAGGATTGAAGAATTACTTGCAGACGTCACTCATTGCTAACAAGTCAAGTGCGACAATGCCAGAGTGATTTTTAATCCATTCTTAATTGGTCTGGAAATAAATACACACAAAAAAAAAAAAAAAAAAAAAAAAAAAAAAAAAAAAAAAAAAAAAAAAAGACTTTGAAGACCTTTGGCTGGCGTCGTCTTAAGGAATCAAAAGCGTGCAAAGTCGCGTTTCGGGATACGGGCTTTTAAAGGTTCCTGCTTTGTTTAATGGTCTATTCGAAGCCATCCAGATCGTGCTAACATATAAAAACTGACGCAATGCGAGTTGAAAACTTGATGCTCCATATTGCCCATAAGTTTACTGTTATTGAGCGATTTCTCGACTGGCCACGTGATGTCCATAGCAGCGCACCTTTCCAGTCGGTTGGGGAAAAGCGCAATGCAAAACCAAAAAGTTTCGGATTGTAGCCTTGATAATAAAGCAAGCCATTAAATAAAACAGGGCATTGGAAATAAGACCGAACCAATAGCGATCGATGAGAACTTTTTCAATAAAGGCAATGAGTGTTGTTGGTAAGTCACTCTTGTACCGGCTGCTTTCCATTGATTTCATTCACCCTTCTTTTGTTATAACCTTGCTTTAACCAATCCAAAATTGTTATGAGCCGAATTAAAAATTCGGTAATTAATCCACCTTTTTCAACACCGAATAAATGGATTTTGAAACAACACAAAAAACGCCTCAAAATGGCGGTTCTAAACTGGACAGTGACCCTTTTGTTTCCATCATTGAAACCGGCAAAAGTAAATGGCTTAGTTTGCAGGTTTCACCTATTCTGTGAACTTGTTCACCCAATGTTTAGTGAGAAGAGCACAAGACAATCGATCAACTACTACAAAAGGGAATGTTGAGCTATTGCAGTCTAAAACGGTGATCGCCGGGAAGGACATCAAAATTCAGGCACTCGGGCCGATGAAAACAATTGCTTTGTCCCATATACTTTTTGGGGCTTAGACCAAGCTTCTTGGCGTCCAATGGAACAAATTTAAGGTTTTGAAGGATTATGGCACAAAAAATAACTTAATTCTGAACCAGTTTATGGCCATAGAAAATCTAGTACCAACCCATTATTAAACAAGGACGCCCATATTAAAAATACTCTTCGTAAACTCTTAATCTCGAATAATACTCTTTTACCTTATTGTATTTAAAACTGAAGTTGCGTCACAAGAGCAGACCATCCCCCGTAAATTGGACGCTTACGTTTATACATATTTAATACATCACCAGAAAACTCTTAACAAATGTATGACGTTATCGTTTTCTTTTCTTCCTTTTAACTTCTGATAATATAAAATTTAACGTACTTCCTGATAAAATCCGATTTTCAACGACATCAAAAATCTGTCCACTCTTTTCGATTGGGAGCAGTAATTATAAATAGAATCTTAATCGCTTGGTGCTCTTTATTTCTTCCCCCCAGCTGCGATGGTTATGAAAAAGCATCACGCATATAATGAATGAAATTTTATTCTAGTTATCCACTGGTTTAAAAACTCCTTGATAAATGTCATCGAATTTCTTTGGAGCGTATCTATAACGCGTCATCTGGACCTAGATTTGCATGTGCCAGCGCTTGCCACTATAACACTTTTGGTTGTAATGATTACTCAAATTTGTTGTCCAGACACCACTTTAGCTAAGTCGCAAAGACAACATAAACAAAGGCTGTTCACCTTTAATATTCCGGCACCCTCGAGAGTAGAGATTATTATCATTTAAGGAAGACGGACCATCCATCATTTTGTGTCAAATCCGCCTAAATATTATTCCTTTTTTCATTTCATGAGCGGCAAAAACGAAGGCATCTTTAGGTGGATAAAGACCTCTCATAGCTCTGATCTCACTTTGCCTCAAGCCAGATTGAACCATCTATTCCCAAGTCTTATAAACCCTTTTCAATTTGATTTTCATACGGACCATTTTTTTAAATCGCTTTGGCCCTGCTTTGATTTAAATAAAAATTGAAAGCGCTGCTTTGTGCCCATAGGCGAACTTTACCGGCGAAATTTAGAAGCGATAGCTACCTTCCAATCTACTCAGAAAACTACAGTTCCTTGTGCAAATTTCCCACTGGACAAATTGTCGCCCCCAGGAAGGAATGCTCCCCAATAACCTTTTGTGCACGCCGGCACTAAAGAAACCGTGTCCAAACTTACCACCTTGCAGAGAGAAAGATACGCCACCGCTTAGTGCGTGTGCAGTAATTTGTTGCGAACTGTCCCGCCTGTCAACATATTACCACGAAGTTTTAACTTCACTTCCATCCCAACCATTAAAAGTGTGAAACCAATCTCTGAAAACGCATTATCGCTGTAGCCGCTGTTATATGCCCCTGATGTAAAAGGCTGCTTTTAAATTCCCGTAACAGCATATGTCGTGGTGCACTAAATTGCTGCACTGCACCAACTTGAATTCCAGGAATTTGAAATTCAACCCCACGTTGATCGCAGTATTTAAGATTGGAACGCTAGCAATAGCCCGAAAGTAATTTGCTGTTGTTGACTTGCCAAAGTTTTTTGAAAAATAAACCACTCGGGTCCGTGTTAGTCAGTGGGTTATTGAGACATCAAGAATAACGATTTATAATCTGGCTGTTGTTCGGCGCCTGAATTATGCTGGTCAGCCTGCAAGAACCTCCCCCAAAGTCGGATATAAATCCGCCCATTCATATGGATTATGTCCACATGATTCATCGCTTGTGCCCTGTGTAAGGCCTTCTATCGGTTATTTGGCGGCAGCGACGTATTATTAAAACAGGTACGCGCGATAAACCTTCACTTTGCTTACCAAAGGATCATAAATATCCTGGTAGTAACCTGACATTGACTTTGTGGTCGCAATAACTGAGGCTTGATATCTGCGTGAATAAAACTAGTGGGTATGCTGCCATCTCGATAAGTGAGTACTGCATTGCCAATGTTTTATTTTATGTCAGTTCATATTGCCATTACACCTAGTGCGCCGACTTTCTCGTATTGCGCCTATGTAGTAACGCTTATAGCTAACCGATGATCCATTTTCGACCGGTATTTATTCGACTTTATGTAATACAGGGTCTCTATCCACTCCGTACTTCATGTTCAGAAAGGGCTGTTCTTTGGTATGCGAGTGGGCTTTAATCAAAGCTGGCATTATGTGAATGTTCGGCTACCGCGTCATTTTCTAACATTGCCATTTTCTTCATAAAAAATCAATTACTTGGTGCCTGTAAAGTTAGCATTGTGGCAAAACTCCGACAACATGAACTTTAAACGCTATCCATATTTATAATATCCAGCGCCGGTTTTAAAGGTAAAATTTCCCCAATTACTCATAGTTATAAGTGTGACGTCCTTTAAATGCGTAGGCAAGGAACTGCTGGCCCGCAGTATAGCAATCGTTTCTAACTTAAGGTCGATTCTTAACGTTTTCGTAAGTATAGGTTTCAGTAAGTCCCCTGCCAATTACCATTTGATGACGCATAGTTACTGCTTTGAGTAACATTTCCTTTGACCATCGATGACCAATATTTGAGGCTGTGAAGTAACGCGTATTTTTGCTACACCAAATCAATCTAACCAACCAGTTGATTTATTCAAACCCATATGTCGTGGTTACTTGCGTTACCATCTTTCTATTGGAGTAATTGTCCACGGCATTCATGTCGATACTTCACTTAGCAACATAATTGTCACCTACCGAAAGTTTTGTTACCCTACCCATGGCGTTAATATGGTTTGCTGGCGGACAAGCCACCGTGACCGGCGGGGAAAAGTTGCATATTCGGCCGGCTATAACTATCGGTATGTTGCGATTGATGGTAGGCGTTATTAGCCCAATTTGTGTGTTGATTTATTGACCGACCAAGGAAGTCATATCATAGCGTTTCTGAATGGGTAGGGGACTGGCGGGACTGCCACAATACATTCGACCCCCCATTACTGAGACTTGGATAATAATTTTACCTCCCCGCTTTTCTGTGCATAGAGCAGCCGTTTGTGCCATAGACCCAACATGAGGTTCTTCATTAGGCCATATCGACGAATCATTTCTGCAACTCAATCATAATAAATGTGGTGATATGATTACGGGCGCCGTCCTCTGTGTAAAGAGATTTCACCAAGGCGTTATAGGTCTATAGTTCCACGTGCCTTGTGACGGGGTCCCGGTCCATCTGGGGGGGAGGGGGGGGGGGGGGGGGAGGGGGGAGGGGGGGGGGGAGGGGGGGGGGGGGGAGTTTTACGCCAGATATCATAGATATTGGTTGATATCAACTATTTTATTGTGCGCGTGCGAGTGTTAGTAAGTTACCCAAACGGCATCGTAAGTAAATGTCACCTGTGTTATCCAGCATATCTCTTGTGGATGTTGTTCTCACAAATCCGTTGTGTTAGATATAAACTATAGCGACCAAGTCATCAGTCGTTCTAGACTCATTACATTGATTATATTGGATATACTTTACTTCGTTAGGATGTCGTATATCTCTTCAGGCTATTTTACATCGTCATAAATTGTTTCTGTATATAACGTTGAATTGGGTCATAAACCGGTTTGCTTTCCGTGTCTCATACGTTACGTGCGTAGTCACCATGACCCATTCAAACCCTTTTAACTTGGGAGGGTAACGCTCGCCCCATTCTATCAAAGTAAGTTTCTTTTGGTCGGCGACCGCTCAGGCGTTTCAGTTAATTTTTAAATAGCCGTTGGTAACACAAACCCTCACAAAAAGGTTACGTATTGTGTAGGTATTTTGGGTCAGGATAATCATAAGCGGGGGGGGGGGAAAAACCTGCTGGAATTCATCAAATAGGTCCTTGGTCGCAATACCGTTGGGCCCGTACTGGTTCATTATCGGTTAGCCAGTGGCCGAACTCGGCTGGTTTGTCCAATATATTATACGTGTTTTCTCGCCTAAACCATTTTCTTCATAATCAATATAACGACATGAGTATCATAGCCACCTGTTGAAACTCGTGTCTGATTGCTTTTGCTGTTGAGGTCAAATAACCGTCACTGAGTGGTCTGCGTTTTACTACCATTTTAAATTATAAACATAAGCTGAGGTCAACTTTGTTTGCGCACTGTTGGCGACACAATACTGCCAGCAAGAAGCATGGTCTATTGCGTAAGAGGAACGTTTGAAATTTCTTGTTTTATTATTCTCGTCCCCCGTTCTATTATTTAACACAGTGGTCCTGCTTTAACCGTCCATTCGTTGCTATTGAATTTACCCCATGCATTGATTGTTTCAGTCTCGATGTAATGGGTTTTGCTACCTTCATCCGTTGTCAGTGATGTTATCAATGGTTGGATTGCCCACGTATTTATTTTTCTTGGTAGTGATGTTGTGGCTGAGGTGGGGTACTAGTTGCCATTGGAATTATAGGACATTAACCCAGTTCTTTTCCGAGTGGACACGTTAAGGGCTAAGTTCCTCCTTGGAAGCTGTATCCTGAGTGCTGAAGGTACTTTTCGGTTTGCTTGGGACAAACAAAATGGACGTTTTTGCGTTGCTTCTGAATACCTGGCATTCCCGCTAGCGTAGGCGGGAAATCGTTTCCCCACTGTATCTCTGTGAGTATTGCGGTTTCTGATTACGACATCGGTTTGCAAAGGTACAGTGGTTGCCGTAAACAGTTGATAAAACGAGGGGCTACCACGCCTTTCTTATGGAGCAGTATTTCACCGTATTGATAACCCAGCACTGGACTAAACGGGGAGGAAGGTGGAGCCGGGGGAACGATTACTTTGTTGTTATTTTTGACCTTGCCTACTAAGGAGGGCAAACCTTGAGTAATTGGCGATAACGTGTTCAGAGGTTTAGATTTTTCATTTCCGTGCCGCATTTCGCATTACGTCGGGTTTCTAGCGTTTGTCATGGGTTAAGGGGTAAGGGGGGAATATGGTATATCGTTGGGGCCACACCAAAAAAAAAACGGGGTTCGTAAATTTTTTAAGGGGGGATATCCACGGTTTTTTTTAGCTCCCTTTGATATTTTTTTATGCGGGCTGTAAATTACTGCTTCCAGACCCCCATCTCTCTCTT
>Ga0163217_1108622_pt1 | contig 11699 bp, 7 predicted proteins | sample SynspAceP_FD_185933 | JGI IMG/M metagenome (GOLD analysis project Ga0163217, IMG submission 185933) | Saline lake microbial communities from Ace Lake in Antarctica - Synechococcus sp. Ace-P (PacBio error correction) | ecosystem: Environmental > Aquatic > Non-marine Saline and Alkaline > Saline ... | reverse complement strand
AATAGAATCGGATTCAAGACCACCTGTAGAAACTTTGGATATATAAGGGTTGAAAAGTTATGGGTAATTATCGGTATCTAAAGAACGACTTGACTTCTTTTTTACTCCAGTTTTTTGGGCTAGAGAAACTCCCGGCCCAAACCCACCACCTATAATTTACAATTCTAGGAAGCTTGAAAGGGTATGTTCATAATGCTATTACTTAATTGCAAAAACTAAACAATGCCCTTCTACTTTAAAATAATATTCTGTTTTAGATATTGTTAAGGTCTAACACAAACAACTTCGTAAAAATGCAAAAACCTTATTATTATTGCAGTATTAAGTACTTCTTTTTTTCAATTCAAGCTCAAAGATGTGAAAAAGAAATTCTTTAAAATCATAGAGCAAAAAAGCGAAAGATTATGGAAATATTAGCCCAGAACATTTGGGAATCGCAGAAAATGGGGCTACCAGAAGAGCAAAAGTTTGGCCATTACAAAGACATTACAAAGATGCTGGGTTTTTACCCTTAAAAAAGGAAGTTGCAGGTATACCAAAACTGCTTTCAGTGCAGAATATGGTAGTGGAAGTCCTGTTATTGCTATTATGGGTGAATTTGATGCACTACCTGGCCTATCTCAAAAAGGCTATTGCTGAATAAAGAATCGGCAGGTTGAAAGCTGCAGTGTCATGCTTGCGGGCATCACCTATTCGGCACAGCTTCAACTGCTGCAGCTATTTTCAACTAAAGAATGGTTAGATGCAAACAAAATGGCAAGGAACCATTCGTTTTACGGAAACGCCAGCCGAGGAAGGTGGCTCAGGGTAAGTATATATGGCTTCGCGAAGGTCTTTTCAATGATGTAGATATGCCCTTCAACTTGGCATTCCAGGTGCACAAAATGCTGCAAGTGCTTGGTGCTGCATTGGCCAATAAAATCTGCAAAATTCAGGTATATACACGTATCTCAAGCCATGCAGCGGAATCACCAGGAAAGGTCGTTCTGCACTTGATGGTGTAGAAGCTATGGATATGATGGTTCAATTATGATGCGTTGAGCATATCCTCAAGAAGCTTAGAATACATTATTGTGATTTACAGATGGTGGCAAGCCCCAAATGTAGTTCCTGATTTTGTGAAGTATAATTACTATTTGCTCGCCATAATACCGTGATGTTGTTATTTGATATTTCGACCGTATGGTGAAAGCTGTCTGAAGGTGCTGCTTTAGGTTAAGGCACCACAAATGGATTATGAAAGATGCGTGGCACCCATGAACTATACCAAAACCTTAACTTTACAGAAATTGGTGCACGGAATCTTTCTGAAGTACGGTGTATTGAATACACTTACGAAGAAAAAGCGTTTGCTGATAAAATTGCAATTCTCTTTAGGTCAAGAAAAGCAGGATCTTAGCCACTGCAAAAAAACTGGTACAACCATTACAAAAACAGAAGGGAAAAGCAGCGTGATCAACTGATGTTGGTGATGAAGCTCACTGTAACCAACCGTAGGTTTTAGCCACCGCTACCTGGGCGGGAACATCGGCTCATAGCTGGCAAGGCCGTTGCGTGTGGAACATCATTGGTAGGAAAAGGTATGATGGTAGCCGCCAAAAAACTTTAAACAAAGACTGCAGATTGATTTGTTCAAGGACAAAAAATTGTAGAATTCTGCTAAAATTAATTTTTGGAGCAAAGAGTGCTGATTTTAAATATATTCCTCTTTTAGGTGATAAGCACCTGCATTAGATTATAGAAAGTAGATTCCAATATTATAGTGAGAAAAAGTGCCGAGGTTTCCTTGAGCACTTTTTTTATTTATTTTAGATTCATTTGAACAAACGAAACTTTTACAGGGACTAACTATATTAAGAAACAACCAACCAACAGTGAACAAAGAACGTTGAACACAAATTTTGACCGAGCTAAGGACAATCAAAAATTGTTCATTAAATGTGTACGCTGTATACAAACGGACGCGACTCTCACAACGATTTGTTTCAAGGAAAATTACCATTACCAACATGGAAAGGGGCATTACCCAAATTCTAGAGGTGATGCAAAAATTTAGTACATGGATGTATCGTGTTGTAGCTTTAAAGACAGCAATTCACCTGTATTCGAAAGCACAAAAGAAGGATTGAACCGTGATTATGAATCTATAATTTTTAAGATTAAAGCTGGATGAGTATGATGAAACAGAAGAAGTACAATTAAAATTGATTTGTATAAGGGCAGTTTAAACAACTTAGGTGATATTGATAAAGCCTGGTCTTTTTTATATTCTAGAGGATAAAAACTATACCGAGATTTCAGAAACATTGGGTTATAAACAGAATAGTCAATGGCACGCGTGAAGATGAACCGTATCAAAACAAAATTAAGAAACCATTTTGAATCCAGGAAAGCGTATGACGATGAACTGGAATTATTAAAGAAGATGGCAAAAAAAGGAATTTTATATTCCTAAATTGAGCTATGAGGATATATCATAAATGATATGGAAGAAATCTTCTTCGATAGTGAAATGGATACTTCCTATCATTAGTATATTAGAATTTACACTACCACATTTATTATACCTTTTGCCTTTCAATGCAAGAGGGATGGAGGTTACAAAAGATTTGGGGTTTCCAAAATATCTTCTTTATCTTTCTATTATTAACGTATGCGTTGCATTTTTTACCTTTTTATTTTTTCAGTTTTATCAAGATTTAAGAATTTCAGTACTCGATAATTCTAAAAATTTAATGCGTAAAATATTAAAACACGAAAGAACAGTTAAACCACTATGTTATTTTCTCTTTATCGAGATTTATGGTTACTATAATCATAAGATTCATAGGTGTTTATTTAAGTGATAATATTACCCTAGCTTTTCCTGAATTTTAAAAGAAGGGCTCAAAAACATATCCCAGAAAAAGTACAGATAACTGTAATGCTCTAATGGTTTATTTTTGGAATTAATAACTAACCCTTGTTTATGGGAGGTATTTATTTCCCATATTACGGTCTATTACTAGAAAACTAAAAGAAGGAATTATAGTGAGTTGAGACAATTGGGAATTTTAAGATTTTTTTCCTTTCGTTCTTATTCTCCTTTCGTTATGCTAAAGTCTTGTTTTAGAAATCACCCTTTAGAAAAAGGAAGGGTGCTGTTTCAATAGCGGACTCTAGTTTCTATGATAGCCTCAAAAGATTCGTTTCATAATCAAATTTCAAGGGTTCTTTAATAACCATGGGATTGTAAAATTCCTTTTCTGAATGCGAAGGCCTTTTTATCAAGGAACGTCTAAATCGTCTATTACTACCGGCACAACAACAGCAGGTTTATATTTTTTAATATATGGGCGGTTCTTTACGTAATGGTTCCAAGGTGTAGTTGACCTGAGGAAATAATTACCAAACCGTCATTCAAAGCTTTACCGATGCTAGAAATATCGCTCATCTTTCACTTGCCGCTTCACATCTTTGCCTTCTGCACCCGCCAAGTTCTCTCTACACTTACTGAACCTGCATAGGCCATAATCTTAGTCAAAAGACTTTTCTTCATCGTCTCAGCGCAGCCCACATAGTACATATTAGTTGTGGGCTTGCCATATAATACCCTAAGTTTTTTTTATTGAATTTTCACGACCACTCAACTTGGCATGAAATAATGAACATTGCACCACATCAGCAAAATATGTTGATGGTTACTAACAAATAGTACATTTCTATCAGGCAAATTTCTTATAACATCAGATCCTTCTATCTCTAATGTATTAAAACGCTTATAGCGTTGATGCGAAGCAACGCTAGATACGAAATCAGCATTTTTTAAAAATTAAATTATGCCCAAAAGGGTTTGTCTTAAATTAATCCAAGAATGCTAAAATAAATAAATATGCCTTACAACACCTGCTTAAATAACTCTTTAATCTCGTTTAAAACATCCATTTGCGGTGGCTCCCTCAAACAATATAACGTTTAATTTAAAGGCTGGTACTTCAATATCAACTGCATAAGATGTTGTGAATTAGTTACGATTTGTTTTTCATCCAAAGTCTAACAAGGGTATTTTCTAAAATCAATCGACCTCATTAATCTTGCTCACAAATGGTTTTTAGGATTTTTATACGCCGATGAAAGGCTGCACATAAAATTACTAGGTGGTATAAAATTTCTGAATCTCTTTTAATCACCGTCACATCAGTGGCTTCTACCCTACTTCTTCCGTGGGTTTTCTCGCAAGCGGTAGATTAAAAGTCCGTCTCATATGTTTTCAGCCTTACACCAGGAAACCTACTTGATTAGAGTGAACCCCAATATAAGTTTTACGAAGAATCAGCAATTTTAAATTCGTGTTTTGGACTAATTGTAGGGTTAAAACAAAGCCATATACAGCGTGCCTTTCTCGGATTTCGACGTTCTAGATTTATTCTTTAAATTCTTCGAAACGACCCTGTGGGAGCCATTTTATGGAGAAGCCTCCCCCGGAAGCGGTAGTTCTTTTATTTTTGAATATTCCCGTTGTTTCAAAAAATTTGAATCCATGAATTTCACTTAAATTCTATTTGTATTTTATTATCCAGTTATACTTACTGTAGGGTGCAAAATCTTCTAAGGAAAGTGAAAGTACAACTCTGTACCAGCGGTAACTATCGATTCGACTAAAATGAAGCAAATAGCCACATTCGCAAACAAGAAGATGAAAAAAAAAATTTCAAACTTACTGAGACATGCCAGACTTCTTTTTTAACTATGGAAAAAGCCTTAAAAAATCTAATAAAGTAATAAATCATACAAATTTAGGAAGCTTTACTGTAGAATTATATGACAATGTACCATATCACCGGGCAAATTCATTTAATTCTAACCGAAAAGGGTTATTTTGATTTCACACAATTTCATAGGGTTTGTGAAAGAATTGTATTTATTCAAGAGGAAAATTCGGATGGATCGCCAAAACCGGAAAGAAAAGAACCACATTGGCAAGATATCTATACCCCCCTGATACCAGAAAGGGCATAAACACGATCGAGGAAAATTTCAATGCCGGTAGTGAAATGGACAACCCGCATATGTTAGCATACCCTTTGAGTTTTTGTTATAGTTGTTAACAAATCCAGGTTCCTATCACCTAGACGATGAATGACACATTTTTGGTAGGGTCACTTGAAGAATGGACGTAAGTTGACAAAATTTAACAATCAGCCTGTTGGTGAAGGCTGATTGGGGCCATGCAGAATATTTATATGAAAAGCAGAGTTGTATTGAGCAGTAGATGTTTGGTAAAATGGTCTTTTATAAGTGATTAGCCGTTTCTCATTAATTGTATGTCGCGATTATATATTTGGTAAGAGAACTTAAACCGAACAGCCAAGACCCTCATAATAATTATAGTTAGAATGCCAAGGAATAAAGGTATAGTATTATCAATAGGGAATGAATAAGAAGAAAATAACTAGTCCACCTAAAAAATAACATACTGTAGCATAAATTTTCCTTCTAAAAATTACTTGGTATTTCTTGGCATAATATATCTCGTATTACTCCACCAAAACAAGCTGTTTTATAGTACTAAGGGCTATGCCACATGACTGGGTGATAAGTCTGCTTGCCAAACCTTTTTCAATACCCACCATGGTTTATAAAGGACCAATACCAATGGTATCGAATAGAAATAGCGATTTTCTAACGTATTTTAATTGTTTTACAAATAATATGCCAGTAAAACGTATGACTTTATAAGTAGGTGCATGGTGTATTTAACCATCCACGGGTCTAATACCTATTAATAAATCACGCAAAGGTTAACCGCCACCCAACAGCAGTAACAAAAGCTATTATCAGTTACGGGCGAGGACGTCTAACTTTTATCCATTAGCTACCAAAAACACCAGATATAAGCAAATGCAATGGTTCCAATTATCAATGATAAAATAAAACATCACTTATAACTTTGGGTAAAAGTAATTTATAGTCTTTAAGAACAGGTTCTAAATACTTCATATGATAATCAGAATTTTGTTTGCAAGATTACTATCAACCTTTTCCTTTAACGCTTTTAATTGTCGTAAATCGTTGCTTTTTAGCGCACTTAAAAGTTTCTTTAATTTAATCGAATATCCTTATCGGTCATATCGTAACATTGGTTAAAATTGTGGTTAATACGTGTTTCCACTTCTTCTTAAATAGTGTGCGACACGGTTGTTTTTTCTTTGTTGTAATTGACACCAGTACCTGCAGCGCATCACCTAAAAACGATGTCTCTTTTCTTTGAAAATAGAATGGTTAAAAATACCTATTGAGCCCACAAAAAAGCCCAAATTCACAAGCGCAGCATCCAACGAACAAATAATTACTACCAATGTACTGGTGATCCATTACTTTACCACTCTCATTTTAAGCAACATTTTACCAACCGTTCTGCCATTAAAAATAAATGCATTATAAGTATAGAACAGTGCCGGTAATAAAATTAAAGCACTAAATCCTCGTTGTGTCCAACCGTCATCATAAATATAACGATTAGCATCGCGCCTAGTATATCACTAAAAGGGAATAGAGATAAAAATTAAAAGCATCAATAAAAATGCTACAATTCGCTCACCAATACTAACAATGATAGTAATTTAAGATGAACATTTTGCGTTGATTGATTTGAAGGTTATTTCATTAAGTCTTAAAATTAAACAAGGTAAATACTGTTTATGCGCGAAAGCTGCTTTTGTAAAGGCAAAAATAAGAAAAAATGGATAGTATTGAAAAGGCATTTAACCTGGGCCAAACACAAATCCAGATTGATCTTACCAATGGTTATATTCAACTGACCAATGATTTGTAGCTTATGCGCAAACTTATTACGCAGAAAGTAAGACTTTATTGTATTTAAATGGTTTGGCTTTCACAAGCTCACCAAAAAATTATAAAATTAAAAAGGAAAGCCGTAAATCCGTGTTATTTGACTTTTGGCTTACCGAATTGCCCACTATTTTTCAAACAATATCACAAAAAACCTTTAGGCATTGCCTTCTGATTTTTATATCGCATCTGCAATTGGTTCGCCTATCTGCATTTAAACGATGCTACTTTCGTTAGATTTAATTCTAGGGACACTTATGTCAATGAAACCTTAAATAATATTTGCAAACGGAGATTCCGCTGGCAATGTTATTAAAGGTGGAGTGAAATAGGCAGCTTTTTTAGGGATTACCATTATAATATTAGAGTAGCGTTTTTAGCCTTTGCCTTTGGCGTTATTTACGGAGCATAGGGAACCGCTACATTACTTTTTAGTAACGGGATATAATTGCTCGGTGGCATTCATACATTTTTCTATTACCAAAGGCGTTTTCTGAAGCTAACAAACAAATATGGTTACATGGTTTACCTATTGAAATCTCGGGTAATTATTCATTGCAGGTTGTGCTGGCTTAATAATGGGAAATAGCATTTTATTTCCTAAAACCTATTCTAGGCGCATCTCTTTTATTGAAAGAGCCAAAGCGATTAAAAGTAGTTGTAGTACTATACCCTTTTTTATTATTTGCAGGTTTTTAACGAAGGTTTTATTAACTCGCTATACCGATATGCCCATTGGTTGATTTTTTTAAATATTGCCGCCTCTTATTTTTAATTGTATTCATTATATAGCTTACCCCATAATACTTATAACAGACATGAAAGACAATTTACATACCATTACGGTAAACCGTGAATTCGAGAAATAATCTCCACATCTTTTGACGGTTTTAAACAATGAAATATTTAAAAACTTCACCAATGTTTTCATTAGCTATAATGGTATATTCTTAGTAGGATTATTAATTGCAAGTTATTCTATTGGTCTCAGGTTGTATTGGGATGATTGCTCATGAATATAATTATTGAGAATGCTTTCTGGAGAGATTGGGTTAGAACAAATTATTACCTTTATTTAGGTTTTGGCAGGTTTTCTTTTCTTTGCATTTTTATATGGTCGCCGTTTTAAACTATTTCGTTATTCGAGTAGCTTATATGATCAAATATGTAGAAAAGGAAAGTTCAGGATATTGACAAAAAAGAAGTGTGTGGGAATATGCAAAAGTCAGTTTGGCAATATTACCTTTTTGTTTTACTACTTATTCCTATATACCTAGTAATTTAATGGCTTCATTTCATTCTAGTCATAATTCCAATTTTAGGGATTTTTGCCAATACATTTTTCCAATGTCTTTATTTCAGCATGGATCGGAGTATCTTTTTTTCGATATGTTAGAAAAGAAGAAAAAGGGATTAACAGATGCCTTGGGTGAAGGCTGGAGATTAGTTACGCTAATTTTTGGAAAATCTGTAGGAGTAAAACTATCATTTTAGGGTTACTTCTGGGAATTTTTACTAATGATAACACTAATAGTACAGCCAATAATATTTGGAGTGTACCATTTTATGTGGTAAACATGTAGATTGATTCGCATTCTATAGTAACAACTATAATTTTACACGTTAGGTACTTGTTCATATTAATCTATAGCAGTTTACGGCCAATGCCTGTCTTCAATTTGTGAATGGCATATTGTATTATGCTTTACATGAAAAAAACATATAACGAAGCACAAGGGCTTCCATAGCGCAAATAGGCCAAAAACCACTAATTGAAAAAACATTCTTTCTTCTTTTAGTATTTTCAATTTTGACCCTTTGCAGTTTGCACAGGGGAAAAGACAGTATTGTTAGAATTGATACATCAACTGTTTGACTATGCGCCAATTAGATGTTAATCATTCTAAAAAAGTATGTAGGAAAGAATTTAATTACGCCACAAACTTGGAGAATCACAAAACCTTTTAGCACGATTTATAAATTGGGGTAGGTAAAAGGGTTTATATCGGCATTTTGGTATAGAGTTATCACCCTCAACTGCTTCAAGCTTAGAATACCTTATTCTACTTTCTGTTGCGTCATATTGGCCATTTATTTAATGTGAAAAGTATTTAATCAATGAAAATTTTTTAATTCTATTTTCAATAAAAGGGCTAAATCATTCACATTTATAAATCTTACTTTGAAAGAGCACATTAGGAAACTTTTGATGTAAAATAACCTTTTACGTACAGCATAGAAAAACTCTATATACCGACTGCTTATTCGATATTTAGTTCTTTCTCACTACAAAAACTTTCAAAAAACGATGTTATTTCAATGGCATTTGATAAAACGAAATTCTGACTACTTAAACGAAATAGCACCAGCCGGACCTAATACAAACAAGGTTTAAAAGGTAAACCTACTTATACGACCACTATGGTATGGTGAAACAGACTATCGACTTAAATAATATGAAAAAATCAGTTTTTTTTAGACTTTAAATCTATTTAACAAACTAATAAACAATAAATGGAGAGGCGTTCAAAAAATAATTCTAGGCTTTTTTAATTGCGGTACTCGTTGGTTATTTTCGTAACCGAAATAGTTCGCCCTTAGACCTATAATGGAGAACCTTATATACTTCAATTTCAAAGTACCTTTTGGGTGCTTTGTTACTTTTTAAATGAACTGCCTTCACTTTTTCCGAATAGCGAAATACAATCGGTTCGAAGAAAGTATTTATGATGTGCTTATAAAAATGACTCTTCGATAACTTCTAATTATATACTGATTTAATGATTATATATATTTGGTATGAAACAGGGAAACGAATCAAATTTTAAGAATACGTGCAAAGGGTAATCAAGTATTTATAGGCGGACAACAGAGCTTAGAGGTAAATTAAGCCGACACTCTTTAATATTGAAATTTACAGGGAGTATACATTAAAGAAGACACCGTAAAGTGTTTGACTTTACTCACACTGACTTAAATAAAAATATTTATGAATTTGAAAGAGGGGTCATTACTGCCATACTTCACAAGTTTTAAGATACATTAAACACTGAGATTTTAAGTCCATATACATTTTAAAGGGACAAAACACATTTTTAAATAATGAAAAGACGTTAAAAAAGTTTGAAACCAAACTTCATTTAAACCATCCGTTCGGCAAAGGAAAGTTTCATCATCAACACCCTACCCATTGCGTTCTCAAAATTATTATTTATTAAGCGAATAAAAGTAGCTATAGCGCCAATAGTTTTTCTTACTGACATAATAATTTGTTGTTTGGGAATAGATATATATACAAAGGGAAGAAGGTAAATATCCTCCCAATGCGATTTGTTTTAAATCAAACCTTGCTTTAAAAATGGAGTTATTATCTAGTATTATGCGGACTTCTTGCTTTTTGTGATTTTTAAAGCGAAGCGAGAACCAACGAAATTATTACCAGTTATTAAAACCTTTAGGGAAAATTCATCGGTCGAGTCGCAAGAAACCGAGGATCTCCTTTATCATAAAGTAAAGACTACACCAAAACCTAACAGTAAAAAGATAAACTTACTTGTTAACCTATATAAGAAATGATATTATATAAATACAAACAGTTTTAAATGAAAGGTTAGTTATACTCAATTAAGCAGCGAAAGAGGGCAAAAAACATTGAAGAAACAAAATCTTTAATAGACTTCATGTGAGTCTGAAAAACAAACCTATACGATACAGAACAAGATACTTTAAACCTAGCGCAGAAAATTAAACACATTTAAAACATCTTATGGAAGATAATACACAAGATGGAAAAAACTTAGATTTAAACTCTAGAATAGACCTTTCTAAGCTACAAAGATCGGTAGTTAGAAGTTAAAGCTTAATTGGGCAAATAATCATTGGCCAAAACAAGGACATGAAGAATTATAATTGTATTCTATTGGCAAATGGGCATTCATTAATTGAAGGTGTACCGGAGTCGCCAAAACAGTTACTGCCAAAATTATTTGGCAAAGACCATGAATGTCGATTTTTAGTAGAATTCAATTTACGGCCAGATTTTAATGCCGAGTGATAATTTAGGTTACTTTCTATTTTTAATGTGTAAAAAAACATCTGGAATTCGAGTTTAAAAAAAAGGCCCTATCTTTCGAAAACATTATCCTAATGATGAGATTAACAGAGCTCCTGCAAAAAAAAACAACAAGCTGCTCTTTTTGAGGCTATGCAGAGCGACAAATTTACTTAGTCGATGGTAATGAATTTTGAAAATGGCAACCTCCATTTTTGGTCTTGCAACTCAAAAAAATCCTAATAGAACAAGAAAGGCCACCTTACAGATACCTGAAGCTTCAAAACTAGATCGTTTTTTATTCAAGATTAATTTTTCACTACCCTACTCTTGAAGAAAGAAAATTCAAATTTCTAGGAAAATAAAACACCAAACAGAAACGAATACAATTTGAAGCCCTTATTGAGTCTGTATTTATCGGCAGCAGGCAGAAAACAGATAGGCTGCATACCCAAAAATGTAATAAAAGAGATTATTATTGTTTAGGAAAGGATTAATTTACTGAAAAATTTTTGGCTGCAATAGTTTCCAATAATACCCGAAACAAGGGCAAACCCCATTTATTTTAGGGTGCATCTTCCAAAAGAGCTTCAATTGGGCCATTATTAGGAGGGCCTCAAAAAAAGCAGGGGTAGCGGGGCAATTTAATTTGGTAGGGAGGGGGGGAACTTCCATTTACCCCAGGGATTTTTGATATTAAAAAAAAAAAGGTTGTAGGGGGGGGGACCCCCCCCAAAATTATTTATGTCCACCCCGGTTATTTTTTAATACTTTTTACTCCACAGAGCGTGGAAATGGGTAAGGGTTTATCTCTCTC
>Ga0163217_1080537_pt1 | contig 11699 bp, 10 predicted proteins | sample SynspAceP_FD_185933 | JGI IMG/M metagenome (GOLD analysis project Ga0163217, IMG submission 185933) | Saline lake microbial communities from Ace Lake in Antarctica - Synechococcus sp. Ace-P (PacBio error correction) | ecosystem: Environmental > Aquatic > Non-marine Saline and Alkaline > Saline ... | reverse complement strand
CTAGAGCGCGGCGAGGCAGATTCGCTCAGGTTGGTTGTCATCGAACCCAAGGTTGAGCATTTGTATTTCAAAAGCGAAACAGTTCGGAGGCTGGAGAAAGGGTTGAACTTTCTTGGCCGGAAAAAACATTTACCTCCCCTACTATACCCCTCGCCAATCAGACCATTAATCGATCTTGTCTCATATTACAGATGACGAACAGGAAAGTCATGCGAACACTCATTGTAAGATTATTTGCGTTGTTCTCGTTCGTCGGCGAAGGCGCGACATAGGAGAGGCATATTGCCCTTGATGCAGAGGCTGCTAGGAAAGCGTGCAGAGACTCGTAGGACTGGTGCTGCCGGTGCCATTCGAACCGCCGGCTACTTACGAGGCCAACGCATTAAAGCAATAGTCGGACCTTGGAAAGCCAAATCGATGAGCAGGGCGAGCTAGGTATCGCCGTCAAAGCGCTCGAAAGATGTGGTATGGGTGAGACAAGTCTCGTACTCCCCCACTTCTAATGGCGTAGCCTGACGGATCTGACGTTGTCCGACTGGAAGATCGCATATTCGATCGCAACGGGGACGCTAAAAGATTTTATCGAAGCCATTGTTGAACGAGGCCTAACATCGGATGCGGCTTTTCTTCCGTTGATAGCTAGCTAAAGTAGGGAGCGGCGATGTCCCCCGGTGTCAGGGTAGTACGGGGTAGTTGTCGCCTGCATCGGTTTTTACCCAAAATCCAAACGGGGACGGTTATGAGTCATGGCAATGCCACGATTATGCCACCAGAGGAAAAGAAGCGCTTGGCTGAAAAAGCTGCTGCCGCCCTCACAACCTGTCTTGTGTGCCAAGCAGCCCAGGCAGGAAACGGCATTTCTGAGACAGGAACGCTTTACCAATTGGCGCAAACAAGCCAAGGCCGGAAGGATAGCTGCTGTGCCCCGGAAGATCCCAAAAGCGGACGAAACATGTCGCAGAAGCCAAAGCTGGCGGTCGTTATTGAAACGGCTGCGCTGTCAGAGATCGAAGGCTGAGCGAGTATTGCCGCAGCAAAAGGCTTACCCACAAAGCAGGTGAAGGCCTGGCAAGGCTGATGCCTCACCGGCCAGCACATGCGCCAGGCGCAAAGCCAAGCGGATCTGAAGGTCAGGCCAAGGCCGACAAGAAGCGCTTCGCCGAGTTGGAGGCCGTGAGCTCCACCGCAAAGAGAAAGCGCTGGCTTGAGGACAGCCCACACTCTGTTACTGCGAGAAAAAGCCTCAATGACCTACTGGGGCGACGACAGCGAGAGAGCTGGACCTCCGCGGCCAGTCAGGCAAAAAACTATGTCAGTGGCTCAATCAAGCCATTACCAACAGGCTGCACGAAAAAAAAGTCCGCGTGTGACGAAACTGCAAGAGTATTAGAGCTTGGAACGTACCTTCCCAGCGCATGGACCCTAGAGGATTGTTACTTGAAAGCCGACGGCCGCCACTACCTGCCATTACGCACCCAAGCCGGCTAACGCACTGACGGAGACTGAGCCGTGGGGCCATAGTTGAGCTGTGTTAACAGCGAGGCGGTTATTGCCCACCTGCCCGCCGAGTCAGACGTGGCCGCGGCTGGCTGATCGGGAGGCCGCCTATATTGGCTCTGAAAGCAAGCTTCTACCGTGTTTACTGCATTGCCGCCTGGCCAGCTAGTACCGTACCGGGGCCGTAGCCAGCGGCCGTCGTCAGCATCCGCGCCCACAACACATATAGCCAGGAAAGCCATCAGTTCTGGTCCTGCGGACCTTACCAATCTGCCAATCGCCGTGCTGCGGTCCAAGTATTACTACCTGCTATTCTGATTGAAGCATCATATTAACAGCCGCAAAGCGGTTTGGCTGGGGAGAATACGCCCCACAGCCGACCGAACACTGGGCGGAAGACGCAGCAGGCCTTGTTGCCAACGCAGGCATACTCAGTGAAAAATTGCCTGCGTGAGCCGCGTGGTGCTGCATTCTGATAAACGTGCACCCATGAAGTTTTGCGACCCTTGCTAACCAAAAGATATGACGCTTGGCGTCACGCCTTCGCGCGGCCAGGCCCCGCGTAAGTAATGACAAACGGCCTTCTCGGAATTCCACATGTCCGAAACATTGAGTACTGCCCTCAATGGCCGCAGAACGGGCTTTGCAGCCTGGATGGACGCCCGGGCCTGGTCAGGGACTTCATGTACTGGCTACAACCACGAGCACCGACATAAGCCGGATCCGCTTCGTGACGCCAGCGGAGCGCCATCCTGCCCTGGATGTGGATATCTTGGGCAAAGCGTACATTCGCTGTATCAAGCCAAGGCACGCTCACTAGCACCAGCGAACGCAATATGGTCAAGAATACGCGAAACTGGGACGTGTGAGGGAATAACACTCAGATCACAAGAAGCGTCTAGCAAAAAAACCTGAGCAGAAGAAACCGCAGCTGTACAGGCTGCATTAAAAAGTATGGTCTAGCGAGCAACTACGTTGACAACACACCGATGGTTCACGGCCGTCACAAAACTGATCTTGGTCATAAGCCACCGCAGGGACAGAGTCGCCTATCAGCGAAGCGCGTTGTCGTATGACAGGGCAGATATCGGCCAGGAAGCGGCCCTGAACAAACTTTATTATTTTTTACGATACTTGGACTGCTTAAGACGATCGGATCGATTCATGCACGTAATATGACGTTGCTCATGAGTATTGCTCTAACTCGCCAAGCGCCCTATCGTGCTCCCGTTGAGCATTGAGGCCAGGTTGACCTGATTGACTTTGGAATTTTGAGGTCTCTTTTTTATCACTAGTATAGGTATTCATCTGGGGCCTTAGGATTGAATCCATGCAGAACTTGAAAGCACATAATTTTCGACAGCAACGCTTCAATCCGGTGTCGCAACTAGTTCCATTTGGATCGTGACCGTTCTCTGGCCGAAAAGCCTGCTCGAAGCTTTTATTCTTGTGTCACGCAGATGATTTTATCGTAACCTGCGTGCGATGCTTATCAGCGAAAGCCAAAGATGTTGATGGCAAGGGTTCGCCCTTGTTACGCTGATGCGAGAGCTCGGGCAATCGCTTCGGTATACCACACCGTCTTTTAAAGAGACCAAAGGCGAAAAAGATCCGTCGGGCCTGCGGGACCGCAGGACCTGCCCAGCTGTCTAAACCGACGAAAATCGTATGACCCCTTCAATCGGGTCCAGCGAAGGGTATCGTTGCCACAAAATGACCCCGTTGTGTAGCTCGTACTATATAGCGGCGGAGGAGCCGATTATGGCACGCCCCCATGTACTATGCAGAATATAACTTACAATAACGATCAGGCACGTGCGACGCGCGATCCGTGTCCAGGACCAGATCATGACCGAGGTGCGGCGGCGCAGCCTTCTGGGTTGTTAGCACGATTTGATAGGCAAGTGGCGATTTCGGACAGGATAGGACGCAGGCTGGTACCTGGAAGCTGCTCCGTGCCGTGACGCCGTGAATTTCGGTTCGGACAGTTGCTCGTCGGTCAGTAAACAGCTCATGAGTTTTGCGATTATGTGCCTACTCTTCTTCGACAGCACCGTGGCGGCACGAAGTTAGCCTCATCACCGACTCTAATTCCAATCCATCCCGATTCAGTCAGTCTCCTGCGGCACTACCATTCGATACGGATGTTTTTTCAAAAAAAGTGCCAGAATCAAATGTAAAAGGACTCTGTACCGACCTACGATCCTACCAAGGATGGCAAGCGGGGATTTCATTTGCCGGGCTTATCCGGCGGACCCACGCGTCTGAGCCTACTCGGAAATGAAGGGGCGCTAATACGTTTTGCCCCATCTCTTGGGCGCGCCGGAAAACAACATCCCCTCCTCGAACTTCAGTAGTAATAAGCTGCAAACGCTTGAACGATTAGGCAGAGTAGGCCATGGCTACCGGGTACAATCCAGGCTCTCACACCGAAGGATTTCATGCGCATATGCTATCATGCACGCAATTACCCGGCAACTTGGACTCAGAGACCAAAGCGTTAAAACCAGATTGAAGCCGGCATATGGCTCAGGCCATGTCCCTGTCAGGCGTGTGCTGTGGCCCCAAACATGATTGGCGTCCATACCATCGACAGTCTACGTCGGGTAGGTTAGACGGAACTAGCTCTCGAGGCCGTACGAAGCGGCGCAAGGCTGGGCGGCAATGCGATGACGCGGCGCACCCATTGCACGCAAGTACTGGTAAGTCCCCAAGAGCGTGGGGTTAACAGCGACTTTTGCCGGTCTGGCTGGAGATTGAAGTTCAGAGCCCTGAGGCAAATAGCCAAAAACCGCCTTCGCTTGAAGGCTGCCGATCATGTGGTCAGCCATGAATGGATATACCGTTTTATCTGATTTACCGACAAACGCCTTGTGGGGAGCCTCTACCTGCATCTGCGGCAGCGCCGCAGCTACTACCGGAAAACGCTTACGGGAGCCATCGACAGGCGGGGGCTCAGCTATCGAAATCGGTATCTGATTCAGCGAGCGTTGCCTTCTGAGCTGCAACCCGGTGGAACGAATCGGGCGACTGGGGGAAGCCGCGTAACCACTGTGCGCATGCAAGGCAGTAATCTATGGTCAGTTGGTGGATCGAAAAGTGGGCTATCTACAGCGGCCTGATCCGGTCAAGCGCAGCAACGCGCCGCCATGGTGACGCGTGGCCATTAATCTTCAACTAAAAGGACACCAGGTGCATACAGCTTACGCTGGAGCAACGGCAAGGAGGTTTGCGGTGGCCTCACGAAACGGGATCGCCTTGAAAAGCGGCTGTAGTCGTTTACTTTGCCGACCCTGTAGTTTGCGTCTGCAGCAGCCCTGGCACCTAAATGAGAACACACCAAGATCTGTTCGCGCGCCTAGTACTTTCCCCAAGGGAGCCCGGATTTCAGCACGATGACCGGTTGAGTCGGTACAGTAAGGGTTCGCAAGCGCAGGATCAATTTACGCCCACGGCAAAGCCTGGGGATGGAAAGACGCCGTACGAAGTGGTTTATACAGGGGTGAGCGTGCACTTATTGTTTGAATTCAGGCCTTAATGTTTCAAAATATTAAAGCGTTCTAAAAGGAAAGAAGAGGGAGCTGGACTCCTTTGTTCCCTTGCCAGAGTATTCGGCAAGGGGTTGGCAAGGATGCATTCGGGATGGAGCTGAACTACCGAGAAAAAATTAACACTCGTCTAAAAAAAATCTCGGCCACCATCGGTTAGCTGAATCTGTTGCAGTTTACTAAATCTAACCATAGCTACAGCGTACATTTTTCTCGTCTCGGAGCACTGCACGTCCTCCGCGTCAAGATGCAGGCTGCTTGTCCAGCCCATGGATACTACTGTACGCAGGACGATGAGCTTGCTTGAATTGAAGCTGCGGGTGGATGACTTCATATTGGCTGGATAGTATTTCACAGCTGGCGGCTGACAGATCAAGGTGCTTTGGCCAAGCTCGCGCCATGCAATGAGGTCTCGGCGAAGCCTCGCTAGAAACGCCATAGGTAAAGTTGTTTCAGTATCATGGGTAGATGAACGTCATTTATCCAGAAATTCGTTTGAGGCAAGCAATCTACATTTCTAGTTAACAATTCGGCGTGCATTGCTTAGAATGGTCGCGTCCAAGTCGAGTAAAGGCTCTCATCGTGCGCTCGGCTCATCCGGACGCAGACTTACTCTGCCCTGTCCTATGTGGCCTAGGCCCCGCTGCTGTTATCGGCCTTAAGCGCTCCTACTGCACAGCCCAGCGTGGGCGTTGGCCTTTGCCTGACGGCGTGAACGCCCTCGACCCTAACGTGGCTGACCAAGTAGATGAAGATGGAAAGCCTCAAGCGACTACCGCTGCGAGCCAGTGGGTTTGCAAGCTGCAGTTCCTAATTCAAGGTTATGGCACCACGATCGCAATCGGGACAAAAAACCCATTGGCTGTCAATGCTTTCCTGTGCCCCCGATATTTACATTAAGGCACCTGGCCCACGTAACAGCGGTGCGCCTACAGATACGCTGCGCAATTAGTGACGGGGCAGTAGAAGAAACAAAGGTATTCTAGGGTTGGAAAAACGTGCACGCCCGGGCCAAGAATGCCTCAGTTCAGAAGTATCTGCCCGTACCAACTCACAACCTAGCCATAAGCACAGCAATGGTGCTCGCTCAGTACGTCTTTGGGCCGCAAGCAGCACCCCACTCCTCTAGCACAGATTTGCACAAAACTGCCGCTTGGTCGATGCCGCTGCCCCTCACTGTTGCCGAGTCCGTCTGGTTGATAAAAGTTTGATGTGCAACGTTTCTTCGAGTCTATTTCTGATAATTGGACTGTTATAGAGTGTTCCGTGAGCCTTGGGATCAGAACCGCTTGTTTGTCCCTCGAACTATCACGGATATGTACCGGGTCGGCCTATTAATCAGCATGCGCCGGTTCGCCCAAAAAAATGGTTTCGAAAGTCGCCTCTTACAAGCATTCTAAGATAGGTCTATGCCATCAGTGAGACTCGGTCCATTCCTCCAGGTGCCGCGACCAGCCCGATGCTCGCAAACCTTGCCATGTATGAGATGGACTGTTGGATGACCGATCATTAGCATGATCGGTACGGTTGACCGACTACCAGGTATGCAGTATGACCTTACATTCTCCACAGAGTCGACTGTGGCTTTAAACGCGCGGATGCCAAAAAAACAATCCAGTCGATGTTTAATCGAATATGAGCCCACCTTTTGCGCCTCCACGCCAAACTCAGCCAAAACAACAATAGCGTTCGCCAGATAGCCGGAAAAATTGTTCTGTGGGTCTTCAGGTTGAGCCAGACGCCACCTAGACTGACCCGACCTCTTCCAAGATGAAAATGTAGGAAATGCCATTTACATTAACCTGGAACTGAACGATGTTGGGTCCCTTGGAAAATGCGGAGCCACCGAGTTTTTCGGGCCAGCGTTAACCGCTGCGCAAGCCACCTGATGGGGCTCGCCGCTTATGGCATCATCCAAATCGAGCCAGCCTAACTCGGCATAAGAGGATCAGGGCTTAGACTTGACAGGCGTGAATATGCGCCTGATGTATTAATAGGGAAGCAATAGTCCATTTGGTTTCTAAAAGTAAAGATTTACGCGCGTCATGGTCAAGAGTTGACTCTGCAAGGATGTAGGGTATATGTGAAAAACTGGGGCCATTGCAGTTCCGAGCAATGCTTACAAACCAAATCAAATCCCAAAATCGAGTCATTTGAAGTCGCTCGTTCTGCGCGTTCAATAGATTTTGAACCCCCCAAATTGAGGTAGGTGGACGGGTCTTGAAGCTGAGCGACGTATGCAAAATCGTGCCGCGCCCCGATAAGGCGCGATCTTGTAGTCCCAGTCTTCCAAGTTGCCCTGGGAGCAGCCTTGAGCGAGGAGAGAAGCACTGTAGCGTTCATGGGATTTTCGCACTTTAATTGATTGCGTAATAGTGGGCTAACCGTGGCTGAAAACGGTTGCTGTCCGCCGTTTAAGTAAACCCTGTCGGCGAGTGCTTCAACTCCTTACCTGCTGGAGCCGACAGGGTTGATGTTCTTTAAGCGCCTACTAGCAGCCGGCACACCAGAGGACGTGCTTCACGACTACGGTTATCAGGGCATGTCTTCTTGGTCGCTATCGTCTTGCCCACGCCTTGTCGAGAATCCGTCCCACTCCCGTTTCCACGGTGAGGTGGTCAAGATTCAAGCGCCGCAACCTGCTTCTCAGGAAATTCTTTCCACTGGCATCGGGGCAAGATCGCATACCTGCTGCGCTCCTCCAGTTTCGTATTCGGACCTTCTGTAGGGTGGCCATCGAGTAGGCCCCCCGGCCGAAATTTGGAACATAGTCGTCTTCAGTTTGGAAGCAAGCCATCCGGCCAATATGATCTTAAAGTGCCTGCCAAACATCCCTCAGGTTACGGCTTCTTCGATCATAGAGACACGACTGAGGTCCTAGTTCTTCTGACGGGAGATAAGTCGGGGTTCTTCGCAGCGGGTTGAAGCGCTGTTAGTGTTGATGCCGCTCGGAGCAAAACCGATTAGCAGACGTTTTGTAAGCCATGTGTTGCAGGTCTCCTGTGCCGCACCTTCTGCCGTGAGTTAAGCTCGCATGTGGCACTTCTGATACTGGATATGGTAGGGGCTCAAAACTCTGGCACTGCTCGGGTTGCCACGCTTCTTTTGCTACGCGCAAGCAGGTGTCACTACCCAGAGATGCACGGATGGCCTGACCGCTTCTCCAGTTAACCCAACCAGCGCCGTACCAGTGAAAGTTGAGTCATCAAAGCAGTCTGCGGACCCTGGCAGGATCTGATTGTTCGGAATCCCCTAGATGGATGGGTCAGCGATCACCCCACAAAGCTGAAATTTTCAGACCTCTCTGAGCCAGCTGCCGCACGATCGATAGCTGCTCAGCAGGACAAGTCTTGCCACTCGGCAACGATGCGCTTATGGGAACCTGCGAAACCACTTTTTCAAAATAGAAATCATTGAATGCGGGTCTCTCAAAAGCCATAAGCACAAGCATGTCACAATTGTCGCGGTAGGGGTAGGCATAAAATCCTTCCACTCCAAAATCGTGCGCTTGGTCTCGGTTAAGTCAGTCGCATTAATTTTCAAGCGCTTTGTTGAGAGCGAGCGTTCAGTTTGCGTTCAGTCCCGCTCCCCTGTCGTTGGAAAACGAAACGCTGGACTCCATCGTCATAAGTTCATATACTTTGCAGGCCGAAGATCCTCCTGCACAGCATTCCTCGTGCGGTCATGGTAAATGTTGCCGAGCTCTGTTATACGGAGCAGCGCGCCTCCAGATCGCATCTCGCCCCAAAATAACCTGTTAAGGTGGTAGGCGATATTCCCTTACGACGTGGCGATCCGAGCGAGGAGCAATACGAACGTCAAAGACGGCATCGTGAGAGCGGCAGTGGTCTATGACACGTGATAGAAGAAGTAAGTCGAGAAGATCTGCGTACGGTCACCGTGAGACGATGGTGCGTGAAGCCGCTTGCTTGGCTCGCAACTCGCTCGGTCCGCGCTGTTTTGGCAAGAAGGTCGGACCCAATACCCCGGCCGGGACCCCGCTGCCATTTCTTGAGGGCTTTCGCAGTCATTGCGTGCGACCACTGTGCGCCCCGCTCCCAGGACAAGCTTCGCAGGTGTAAACATGCTCACCTCAGCGATGCCGCCGATGTAGGCCGTTGCTCGCAACGGGTGGCGAAACGTTCATTTGTGTTCCTCTGGCGGGGGAGCTGCACGGCCCACAGCACGGCATCACGAATGTAGCGTGGTACGAGGAAAGTAGTCCAGCCGCGCTTACGCTAAAGATCTTATTCTGCCAGGATCTGCGCGTATAGCCCTTGCCCAGTCATACGGAGTCGATGCGCTGTAACTTCCAACGGCATTATGCCGCTACGCTCAGGATGCCCACATCTCTGCAAATTAGCTCCGAATTGGCTTGGCAACCTTTTTTGCGACTGATCCCTTGTCGGCCATTATATTGGATATGGCAAACAGCAGCTGCACCTGTCTGATGATATTGAGCGTGGCGTGCGCGCGTGCGAGTGCGAGGGTCATCGCTCTTCGCAATGTTTTGTAAGCGTCCTGCAAATAGTCTGCCTCAGTGTGGACAGATCATCTATGAATTTGTCTCGAGGAATCCGTTTACGAATATATAATATAACCTCGGATCTGTAGCAACACAGCGGCGTAGATTTATCCTCCATGAAGCTATCCGGCATGGCGGAAGGTAGGCACGTCAATCTTTCTTGCCCTCCATCACTCTCCAAACCGTCTCTACCTGATTCGGCGGGTCAGTTACTCAGTAGAGCACCTGCACATCGAACCGGAATATTAGGGCTTCTTGCCGCTCACCATCGACATCGCAGAACAACTGAACTGAAGTATGTGAAGTTAGATTCCATCTCAAGATTGATCACCGAGAACGCGAAGTCCTCTAAGTGAGTTCGCAAAGCCTTTCCCGATATCTTGCAGTGGACAATTCGCGCAAGCTCAGGAACAAAACAAATATGGCTCAGCGATTCCTTTCGGACCAAGAGAACACCCCTCTCGAAAAAAGCCAGATTGGATTTTGGTATACGTCGATAGCCACACGTCGATGAAGCTTCCTGCTGGTATCTTGAAAGACCGATCAGTCCGCGCAAGCATGGTACGCTACCGGAGGCACCTCCAAGTTGATAGGAGTGATGAGATGTTCTCCACCCGATACAACAGCAGAGGATATATGACTTTGAGTGAGTGGTCACGGATTACCTGAATCCCTTGCTGCTCAACTGCGACCTTTTTTAGCGATGTTTGAACGGTCAGAGGCGAAGTCTGGAAGCGCGGATGACAGAGTGTTGCCTCCGCTCCTCGATTCAGACACAAAGCCGTAAATAAGTCTCTCCCCACGCGGTGATATCATCCTCCGCATCAAGCATGGATAAGTTAGGCGGTCCCAGGAACGACCGCAGTACAGAGTTGGTTGTATCCAAGGCTATTTCTCAAGTAATATCTTGAATCTGCAGTCCGCGTCCGCACGCCTCAGATAGTTGTAGAGGAGAGAGACTGCTCTCAAGACCTTCCGACTGTATAATATATAGATCAAGCTACCACGTTTTCGAAAAATTGGGATATGGGTTCCCTGAGACAAGTTGAGTGCCCAGCGCTTCCTTGAGGTTTGTCCCCTATTCCGCTGATTTGCCTGCTTGATGGTCGACATAACGAATGCTCAGTGACTATACCTCGCTAGCTGCGTGTGAGAAGAAATGCGATCTTTGTTGAGTCGCCAACACGCTGTTCCCAAGGATGGCGGTGCCTACCTTTCGCAAAGCGTGTACTACTCGCAAGTCGACATTGACTACGGAAGGCCACGCTCCGGCGTACATCCTATCGCTGGTGCGGCGAGATCCATGGCACGAGCTGTCGCAATCTCTAGGCATACAACCGTCAGTGGGTGGGAAGGTAGAATGCCAGTGGATCAGTCCGAGACGTTTCTGGATCTAACCGCATTCACGCCGTTCGGTGGGACCGCCCCAGATCATGGTGCGATAGGCAGCCTTCGGATTCGCCGATTGCGGGGCATGAAGGTGAGCTTTTGCCTCTGGCTCCCTTGCCCACCAATGCTGACTGAAAGCGGCTGCTTTCATCCTGATTCAGTGCGCTTGAAAGTTGCCTCTACATGGCGAATATCTCGGCATGAGCAAGGAGTTTCCAACTTCAAAAGCCGCATTAAAAGGTCGCGTTTTCTGGACTGAGCGTTCTGCCTGACTCCGAGTCATTGAAGAGCTTGGGCGGGAATTGCACTACGGGACGCGGTCTTGGCCTGAGCCGTTTTTCACCGACTAGAAAACGTTCAGTCCCTTGTTGATGGAAAACTCGACTGGAGAAGCCAGCGTTGAAACATTTGAAAAAAGCCCAGTCAGATCTCATAGCGCGCGCAGGGGAAACATGGGGAAGAATCCCTTCCCTGCGTATTGAAGCAAAGCTGAGCGAGTTATGCCCCACAAATGTTTTATCTAAAAGTTTTAAACAGCCCAACCACTTGTTGATCATTGCTTTATTAAATTTAGGGCGAAGCGACCACCGCGGATTCTTGAAGGGGGCTTGGGGCTCCGCGAGTATTTAAATGTTTAAATTTTCCCCGTAAAAAAAACCCGGGCAAACCAGCTATCGGTCGAGCACGTGTGATGCCCCTATCTCACTGCAGGGGCGCCCTTTTTGGGCTCCTCTACTTCC
>Ga0163217_1117427_pt1 | contig 11700 bp, 10 predicted proteins | sample SynspAceP_FD_185933 | JGI IMG/M metagenome (GOLD analysis project Ga0163217, IMG submission 185933) | Saline lake microbial communities from Ace Lake in Antarctica - Synechococcus sp. Ace-P (PacBio error correction) | ecosystem: Environmental > Aquatic > Non-marine Saline and Alkaline > Saline ... | reverse complement strand
CTTATTTTGACATTGGCGATTTTTACTTGGTGGAATGGTTGTGTAGACTTGGATAATGGTTAAATAAATTTTATGCCGGTTGAAGATGAGAGAATATAATGAAAGGATATATACGTAGATTAATTAACCGTACCTTAGGAATATTGACGTGAAGCTGGAGGTCATTAAAAGGTGAAGCTTAATACGAAGAGTTGACGATTTAGGATATGAATTTAATTTCATGGCAGAATGGGATGGTACTTTTAGCAACGAATCCAATTTTTCTGAAGGGACAATGGGCTATTACAACCAATGCACAAGGACGCCTTTGGTGATTGGCAAATTACCATGGGTGATGAGCCTGGAGTGAGTTTTGAATTGGTTGTGTCCGATTTAGGACAACGTTTTACAGTTTTAAGTATTGGAGATTGACAACAATGAACTTTTCTTGGAAAAGGGTTTGTGATAACAATGCCAACGACGGAGATTGTTCCGAGATAAGGGAATATTCTTTATGGGTTGGCGAATGGATGGTGGCAAAAAGTATATGGATGGTGGACAAACGATGAAACCCCAGAATTATAGCCGCATTTACCTTTGCATTTCAAGCAGAACTTGCTGGTTAATGTTAAGCAGGGGTTAACTGACCAACCTACCCAGACTTGGAAATAACAGGGATAGCGAAGGTGAATTGAAATGCTATCTTAATTTGGCCTAGTGGAAGCTATGCGGGGGTTTAATGACCGATTGGAAAATTTTCTCCGATAACCAATAGCCGAACTTGAGCTGAAAAATATTTAGCGGAGATAACAACGGAAAATCCTTGGTCTTCGATAAAGAAATAAAAATTTGCCCCAATTTGGAAAAGGGGTCGGCTTCTTTTAAGAAGCTGCCCTTTTTTTTGCGTTCTACTATTTCACGTCTGGCTTCAGACTTACCCGGCAGTTTATTTCTTAAATTTGCCCTTTCTTGATAATACAGTTAAGGACTATGTTCGACAATTTAAGTTGAAAAGTTAAAGATAAGGCGGTTACCATGTTCTAAAGGGACTGGACAAATTACGGAGTCATGTTGCGGAAACTTTAAAGAAGTGCGTTAAGAGCACTTTGGATGGCGATTGTCCACTTTTTAAAATAGCCAAAGAGTTACCACAAGTGGGTAAAAGGAAAGGCATTGGCCAAGATGTATCTGACATCGCTTCAGCCGGGCAACTTATGGTTAAACTGGTAAAGGATGAACTTACGAGCTTATGAGGTGTTGACGGGCCGAAGGATCAATCTGTCAGGAAACACCTTTACCGTTATCTAATGTATCTGGTTTTTGCAAGGTTCAGGTTAAAACTTACCTTTTCTGGAAAAAAACTGGCCAATTATCTTTTCAACAAAAAAAGAAATAAAGAAACCAATTGTTGGTAGCCTGTGACGTTTATTAGGCCAGCGAGCTATAGATCAACTTCATGATGGGTTTGAGTGAGCAGATTCGGGTAGAAGTTTTCTCAGATCGGGGCAATAATGACCCAGTCATTTCCATATCCAGGCCGGTATTGCACATGCCAAGGCCAACGGTTTTAAATGTTGTATTGTAGATACGGTGGGCAGGCGTTTGGCAGGGTATGAGCAAATATGATGAATGAAATTGCCAACCATTTCGTAAAGCGATTACAGCCTCAGGAAACACTATTTGTTGGTCGACTCTAGGACTGGTCAGAGATTGCCGTTAATACGGCCCAAAGGTTTAACGGATGTACTTAACTGATCGGTGTCTATACTTGACGAAAATGGTGTGATACCCGTGGTGGAGCTGCAATTTCCATTAAGTCGGTTTGTTAATAAGGCCATTTAAAATTTATCGCGTACGGCAGAAAAAGATGGCATGCCATAGATGTCTTTTATCCTTCGTATGGCCGAGAGAATCCTTGGGATGGGAGATGTAGTGTTCATTTGTGGGAAAGGGCCCAAGAGCAGTTTGATTGAAGAGGAAGCCAGAAAAATTCAAAAAAAGATAAGCCAAGGAACAAGTTGGTTTTCCACGATTTTTTAAGGTCAGATCAGCAGATAAAAAAGATGGGTTAGTCTTAAAGATCTTTATGGAATTGATCCCAGGTGCGGGGGAAAGGCATTAAAAGGGGTTTGGATGTAGATGACTCGATCCCTTTAAGCACATAGAGGCCATTTATACAAATTCTATGACGCCCGTCATGAACGTTCCTACACTGCAAAATTAAATGCGAAGTCGCAAAAGCGAATAGATACAGGTAGTGGTACCAGCATTCAGGAGATAAATCAATTTGCTAAAGCAATTTTGATCAAAATGGTAAGTTGATGGGAAAATGATGCAAGGTGGAGGAAGGTATAAAAAAAATGATTCGCAAATTGACTGGGTGCCATGAAAGGGATGAAATAATATTATTCAGGTTCAAGGTTTCAAGGTTCAAGGTTCAGTGATAAAAGAGATGTCCTAATTGGCCAAAGATTGAAAAGGTTTGAAGTTGGAAATATTGGCAGATGGCTCGGGAGATATGCAATTATAGTTACATCAAATTTTTGAAACCACCACCTTTGGGCAATAGTTTTGCTCTTCGAATCAGATGGATAAAAGTTCGGTCAATTATGGATAATATTTCAGAAGGGTTTGAGCGCAATTGGTATAATCGGGAATTCATTCAATTTTTGTAGTATAGAAAAGGCTTCGTGTGGTGACACTTACATCCCCAGCTTTATAGAGTACTGGATAGAAATCATTATAGACCATGCCTCTTTCGAGGTTCTTTACGACAATGGTTCTTTTGGAAAGTAAAAAAATTAGTTCCTTTATGGGAATTTTAACCTGTCCCGGTCAGAATACACAGGGCCAAATTCAACAAACAACAACCTTGAACATTAAACTTTAATTGAATGGGAATTACTAGACGGTAAAAAAAAGTAATCGAATCAAATAAAGGTAGGAATAGCTCAGAGGAGCTAAAATGAGGGAAACGTTGGAGAAAAGGTGCCACATTTTGCAGCGGTTAATCTTGGAAAAACGAATGGGGGCAAGTCTACTTATGTTGGTCAGTAAGGTAAGGTCCTGTGAGAGAGTAGGTTCGGAAACTCTACCTTGGTGACAGGGTTGCCCAGCATAACTCCCGAACAAGAGTTTATTGAGACAAGATTTCAGGAGCTCCAATCAAAATGAAGTATAGACGGAAATTTATAGTTCAATTGCCATTGCCGGAGCAGCATCAAATACCCACGCGCGTTTTGGCTTCGCAGTGGATCCAGATAAGGACGTGGACCGGATTCATCCTACCAATTTTGGAAGAGGCCTTGGATTTGAGTACTTTTATAATCCAGCAAACTCCTATTTGAATTTTAAGAACTCCCTGAAAGATATAAGGTAGAGACTAAGGGAAAGCACACCGTAGTTATTGGGCGTAGCCATATTAGTGGCAGGGCTATCGAGTATTTATATGGAAAGAAAAGGCTGGCCGGGTAATTCTACAGTACCTTGACACATAAAGCCATACCAAAAATATACCCAAAATTAATTTCCGCAAGCGGACTATTGTTATTTTGCATTGGGGCGTTCCTATTTTTTAAAGGCAGAAATGGTTAAGGACGATGCCGTAATTATCGGATGTTGGAATTACGCGTGTCCTGATGAACAAAGAAGAGTTATCTAATTACTGTGTTGATGTCGGATTTTGAAAATGTAGCAAAAAGGCTTCTTTTATTACTCGTCCCGGAGGTTGTTGAGGCCACATGACGAATTGCCATTGTTGTTAAAAAACCACATTGTTGGCAAGGAAAAGGCATAGAGCCAACAAATATTGATAAGACCGCAATTATATGGTTTTGCGGTTTTTTGTTTTACTCTCTCGCATGTCTTTATCTACAATTCCCAAAAATCAAGGATCGGCATGGTTCTTTCTTAGGTGTGAGAAGAAACTGATTTATGTTCGATCAAAGTAATTAATTAAAAACCGTTAATTTCAACAATGCTAAAAAAAGTTTATGCAGAATACCAAAAATCTTAGCCTTGAACCGTTTTTTAACCTAATCTATGGACCTGCTATGTTATAGCTTGGTTTTGACGGGTATTTTAAAGTAAAAAACCCAGCTTGATCCAAACTATTGGGCTATTCTGAGAAGAGTTGTTTCAGAAAGAAAATAAAAACGGAAAGGGGGGTTCATTTCCGGAGATAGGGACATGCGGCAGATACCGGGTGGATAATTTTAAAAATAACGTGCCCTGGGTCCAATTATGGAAAACAGTACGTTACTAAATCGGGAGATAATAATTTTGGTTTACGAATCTGCGACTTCAATTCCTTTGGGATGAAATTTTGGTTATGTATCTGCCAAAAAAATATTACCCACCAAAAAGAGTTTGGAAAAAAGAGCGTTAATAGAAAGCTTATAATCCTTGTGGGGCCTGATAAAAACCAAGGAATTAAAACAACTCAATTATTACCACCTCACATGATCTAAGGTCAGGCCCGTAAACAATTTATTGTCCATTTTTCGGATTTCTGGATATTCGATAAAATTGGACGATCCTTGAAATTTTGAAACTTTGGATTATATTGAGGCAGGGCCACTGAGGGTCTCAATAGGTCGCTTAATAAATATGTGGACTTTATTGAGCAAGAAATGATGCCTCGGAGTTAGGGACTCTGGAGGAAGTGGGATTTTAAGATGGTTCTACACAGGTTAAACTTTCCATCAGTCCTTTATTGAACAATGCCAATGTTAACTTCCAATGTTGAATTTCTCAGGCTTGCGTTGGTGTACAGCACATGTTAGATTATATGGAAAGTATTTTCCTAAAATTTGCTGACCATTCCATAAAATATGCAGACCGGATGTTTCGCCTGTTATTTTATTACATCGCGTATTTCAGAGGGCAAGAAAAGCAGTTGGTTTATACGATAATAGCCTAGATTTGACATGGAGAACATTTCGGAGATTAACAATTTCTTGATTGCGTGTAATCAAGAATGGTTGGGTGCATTCTATAATGGCGATAGTAAGGAGTTGGACGTTCTATTTGGCTATATAGCTCATGATAGTACCTGGGGAGGTACTATTCCGTATGAAAGCGAAGTTTAATAATGGAGTTACTTTTCTATAACCTTTAAATAAGAATGAAGGCTCCTAATATGTGGCTTCAAAAGATTTTAATGGGAAAAAGATGTAGATAGTGAAGTATAAAGTCGCGATTTGTGAGGAAAGGATCACTCCATTCTCATTCAAATCGATTTTTTTTCTGACCCTAAGGCCCGATTACGGTACAAGAGCTTCCTTGTGCTCTGTTTGAGTACTGTCGGTTTTGGTTTGTTAGCAAGATCAATTTTTCATCATTTTTCGTCATTTGAGTGGTGGCAACTGGCTGAGCTGTATGGCAATGATGCAAAAAAGTTTACTGTTACTATATACGCTTATTTTTTTCTCATGTAGGAATATCCAAATTCCAATTTGTTTTAATAACGTTTAAATTTCAACTTTTGTTTTTAGGACCGTTTCCTTGGTTTACGGAGTGACAGAAATATTATAAATAATACCCTCGCGATGCCTACCAAATTTATAAAATCATAGGGTTTATAGGCTATTTTTAATTTTTCAATTCATTTTAATTTTTTGGCTAATTAAAGTTGGCGAAAAATTGTGCATTGAAAAAAATTTCTTAGATATACTTATGGCCATTGTGCTGTTCCTTTATTTCTTGGCGACTGCTACCCTGATTTTTAGATAGGCGGTTGAACTGGGTGGCAATACCAACGCACCCAAGAGAAGTTGGGGGCCGACGAAGCAACAGCGATTATATAATTCGCTCCAATTCATTGTTGATTTTGCATTGACGGATGCCCGTTTGTGGGATGTGAACTTGACCAAGGGACTGGTTGACTAGCCACGTTTTAGATTTTCGCGAGAATCGCAGGAAGATTAAAATGGCTTTACAGGCCTTTACCATAGTTACCCATCAATCTCCTAAAGGGCAGAATTTCAATCAGAAATGAGTAGCAGGGATGCATTTGATTGAGGTGACACGAATGTTGAATTTTGTACAGGACGGTTTCCGGACAAATGGTTTAGTCTGTATAAACGGGCTGAATTTCAGGCAAGAGGCTTTTAGGTGAATAACCCCTAAGAGTTATGACGGCAAGTTTATATTGGTTGGAAATCGCGGGCCAAGAAATTTGAAACATTTGTGAATAGACCTAAGGAAAGTAGATCCTGATGTTTTTGGTGGTTTTTTGGAACTTGAAGGGAGCTCCCAGACTGCCCTAGAAGGTAAATTGGAAAATCTGCTCAGCAATCTTCTCACTTTACTCGGCGCATGGGGTGGAGGTGTGAATATAGCTCCAACGCGATTTTGAGCAGATGACCTGGTGGTCTGGCAACTGCGGTATGGTCTGTATGGGGACTGTTACGGATTTTGGCAATGGCGGGGTAATTCAATAAGATGAATCCAATTGGGGGTATATTGAGGTGAGCACATGTGTCCCAAAATGATCGATGAATTTGACCGTATCTACCGGAAACCAGTATTGGTATCCCACACTGCGAGTAAAAGAGGAGCTAAGGATAGCCCTCGTAATATCTGACCAAAGCCATATCAGAGAATCGCTGCCTCAGGTTGGACTTATAGGGATAGGTTTTAAGGGACGCTAATAAATAGGGGAAATTAAACGAAATTGTAGAGGCCATGAATATTGTACGGGATTTGGTGGTGTTTAGATCTGTAGCGCCCTAGGCTCCGATTGTTGATGGTGCAGGCCACCACGCAATATGATGTAACGGCCTACCTTTTTTGGTTACAGGAATTAATGGGAATCAAAGGATTTTCGGAAAAAGAGATTAAAGCTATTATGGCGAGAATTGTGAAAGCGCATTTTTTAATGAAGCAATTGCCCTAGGATATGGATGATACTTACTAAACCATTGACATTAAAAGATGGCAATTTTTGGCCGCTAAACTATGTCTTTTGAATTCTTTTTAATATTTCTCGATTAATTGGGGAAAATTTGTAAATAAATATGGCACTAGAAATGCCCTAAGCAAGGCGAGTGCAATTAAATAAATTAAGAAATTGATAATAGAGCCTTAGAACACGTGGATTTATTATCCTAACCTCTCATCCTAAGGGATGCGAACAAAAATGTTATTGACAAAAAAATATGTAGTCTAAAGGGAACCATAGCTGGATGCAAAAAAAGTTGTGGGGTAATAGGGGCTTCCACAGGTTTTGCCTGGCTTCGAGGAAATTACAAGTGGCCTTTGGTTCAGAGCGGCTTACCATGTGAGTATTTTTTGAAAAACACTTCCAGAGGGAAAGGGCTGATTCACCAGGATGGGTATAAACAGTGCGCTTTTGAAAAAAGGAAGCAAATAAAGCAGGATTACGCCAAAAGTATTAACGGTGGATGCTTTTTCTCCAATTGAAATTAAAAAAACAAACCATTGGACCTTATTCAAGGCTGATTTAGGGAGACAAATAGATATGGTTATCGTATAGTTTGGCTTCTCCGTTAGGACACATTCCGGTAAAGGAGTTTAAATATAATCTCGGGTCTTGAAACCAATAGGGGACAAATTTCAATAAGGGTAAAAACTGTTGACTTCATACCGGGGTTGTATCGGAGGTGTCCCTTAGAACGCTGCTCAAGGGATGATAAAATTGAGAATACGGTTAGCAGTTATGGGCGGTGAGATTGGAAAATTGTGGATCGATGCTTAAAAGGGAAGGATGCTTTTAGAGGATTTACAACAATAGCCTATTCTTATATAAGCCCATCACTTACGAGGCTTGTGTATAGGTAAAAGGAGCCCCAATAGGTCGTGCCAAGTGGATCATTTATTAATCTTACCGCCTTCCAGTTTAGGGGACAGTTTAAATCATTAAACGGCAAAACGGCTTACTGTATCTGTAAATTAAGGCTCTGGTAACCCAAGCAAGTTCTGCCATTATCCGGTGTTATGGTGCGGCGGATTGTATTATCTATCCTTATTGTTACAAGGTAATGAAGGAGGAGGGTAAATACATGATGGATGTATAGAGCAGATTCAAGCTTGTTCGAAGAAACGTTTTATATGTTGAAGGATATGCCTTTGATGGTCAGGAGGGAATACGGATAGATGACTGGGAATGCTCTGGGATGATTGTACAGGCCAGGGTTGGCCTGAACTTTGGAAGGAGGCCAACCACGGAGACCCTTACCAAAAATCGGAGATCTTAAAGGATATGAAATAAGATTTCTTCAATTTGGTTTTGGGGTTTATGGTTGATGGGCTAGGTGGATTATAATGCGACTCGTGAATGAAATGTTGAAACTCCAGGCCTTCAATGATAGGCTCGTTTAACACACTTTAATTATTCTATTGCCATATTAAAGGAAAACTTTTATAAAATGAAAAATCACGTTTGCTATTGCTATGGGTATTATTTAGCGTTTGTGCCCGTTACTGGCAGAGCGGAAAAGTTTTTCTCGACGACGCTTACTATGAAGAGCGAAATCCTTAAAGGTGAAAGTAAATTTGCAGTGTATCTGCGCCTGATTATGACACCTCAATAGGAGCTATCCCGTCTGTATTTGCTACATGGTGCTGTTGATGATCAAACGGGGCTGGGTAACAATTTGGGTAGTGTACTTGCGGATTACGATAATGCCATAAAAGACGGGAAAAGCTACATCGTATGATCATTGTAATGCCAGATGCAAACGGGCACCAGGGTTATTTATTCCATTAAAGGGGATTGGCGTTATGAAGATTTCTTTTTTGAGGAATTATGGCCTTATGTGGAAAAAAAAGATATCGGGTTAGGGCGAAAACAATAAGGGCAATTTGCTTGCGTCTTTCTATGGGGTGGTGCGGTCCTTCATGTACGCATTGCCCCGTCGCCCCGAGTTGTTTTATCCGCTTGTCCTAAGTGCCAATCGAGGGCTTTAAGCTTTGGACGATTTTAAGCAAAGGGCTAAAAAAAACAATTAATGCAGAATTATTGAAGACTAGCATTGTTAGCGCTTTCATGAAAGCAAATGCATGTGTCCTTAATTCAAAGCTTCATCATTGAAGCTATGAAAAGACCGTTAGATGGATATATTAGACTGCCGGGCTGATGACGATTTTTTTTTATGAAGGAAATAGTTTAGTACATATTGCTTTTAAAAAAGCAAAGATGTACCGCATGAATTATAGGGTGCGTGAGGCGGCGTCACAGTTGGGATACGTATTGGAGGGAAATCTCTACCCGATAAGTTGGGGGTTTGTTTCCGAGGCCTTTCCATAATATAAAGCAATAATTAACGTGAGTTCAATTGATTTTTAATTGTAAATGAATTGTTTAGTGTAATGTTGTCTCCGGTTCGGGGGGGGGGGCGTTTTTTTTTTTCGGATGGTTATCGGGAGAGACCGTGATGGGTTAAAGCTGTAATTGTTCAATAAACCTCTCGACTGTTCTTCGAGAGACGGGATACATTCTTTTAATCAATTGGTCTTAAGGGTAATTGTGTTTAAATATGTTAGAATCGAACTCACACTTAACTAGTATCTGGGATTTCTGGGAGCAAGGAAAAGAAAAGAATAAATATGATTTAAAAGAAAAATTTTGGGCAGGACCGCTCTGGGTTATGTTAGTGAAGTAAGGATATGGAATGTGGGCGATGGGGGGTTGGACGAGTCGAATGACCTAGTGTGTCACAAAGCTTTGGATTGGCTTGTTGAGAAAGGGAAGTTAATTTTTCGATACCGGCCTGGGGCTTACTGGCCACGGGGCCATAGTGAAACAGTACTTGGGGATTTGTTGCGTTAGGCATCCCCGATTAAAAAAATATATACGGCTAGCAAGATTCCTTGCTAAAAATTTTAAATGGCCTGCCAAAGCCGGAATTACAGTTTGAAGAATCTTATTCCTAAAAGATTATTTCGGAATACACTGATAGGACACTTACGAATTTAGGCAGGGCTGAACAAATTGATCTCAGCAAATTGCCATACGTTTGGGGACGACAAGCTTGGGTCGATAGGGAAAAAGAGATGGCACAGGGCGATAGAGGATTTTTAAAAACGTCGGAAAGGTGGCCGCCATGGGCTATCCAGTGTAAACCGATGGGGATCCCGAAAATGGTGTTAAGGGCATTGAAGACCGGCAAGTTCGACGCTGTACATGTGATTTACAATTATTTTCTGGACCCAAGGCCCTGAGAGAATATCCTATTTCCTTCTTGTTGTGAGGCATTGGATATTGCTGTAATAGCAAGGGTTCCCCTTGATGAGGGGACCTTAAACAGGTGGTAACATCACCAAAGAAAACACGTGTTCCCGGAAGGAGATTTGGAGACGGGACTTATTTTGTTCCTGAAATTTAATTCAAAAGGCGGAAAGGCGGATCAATTGGAGACCTCTTGTCCCCATGAATGACAATGCAGAAATGGCTTAACGATTTATACCATGACAAGAGGTAAGTTACCATTATTCCAGGAATGCGCAAGAAAAGAAACGTTTCTAATGAATACGGATTAAAGTGATGGTAAAGGCTTGCTGCCAAGAGTTAATCAGAATTGAAAGGCCACAGGTGGCGATAGGAACCTTACTTCATGCGTCTGCAGTAATAAATAAGGAATAATTATCTATGACACAAGAAAAGCATTTTTTAGTCCAGTCAGGTATTTTGCAGCTTTGGGATGGTTTACTGCCTCGATTTACCTTGCCTTTTAGAAACCCAGGAAGAATTTGGAGTGCCAAAAATTGTAACCTTTCGTAAGGAAATGACGAAGATGTATTCGGAACTTTAAAAAGATAGCCGCTTTGGGAATCTAAAAACACAATTGGAATCTGCTAGAAAGCAACAACATGGACTTTATACGCGGCTTTAAGCCTAAAGAACATGAAAAGATGTCTTGGCACTGTGCCATCTCTCTCGGGATGACGCTTAGGAGTGGGTTCACGTTGCCTTGGACGAATTGGCAGAATACCATGGATCAAGCTGCTGGGGCCGTCGGGAATATTTTGATTTGTTCTTTCCATTGCCTTTCTGAGGGAAAACAAGTGGGATAATTAATAAGTTCGGTCTGTCGGAGGCTTTTAATAAGGCCGGGGGAAGAATGTAAGGCTAGAAATATAAATTTGGGTACCACAATTCAACGAATATGAATTTGAATCCGGAGAACGGAGAGGTGTTTTACGATTATTTCATTAAATCAATTACCCAAGCCAGACCTTGTAACATTTGGAAATTAGACGTTGGATGGGTAGTCGTGGCAGGTTAAGGACCCTTTGGATATTTTAAACGCTTTAACGGGAAGATTTCGTTTTTGTGCATTTGAAGGATATGGACATGGTGAAAAAGGAAAGTACCGAGTTGGTAAGGAGGATTGGATATAGTACAAATGCTTGACCATAAAAAAGGAATTCTGGGTTAACATACCTATTATAGAGCAAGAGGAGTATGCTGTTACCCCTTTTGAAAGTATGGCGCACAATATGAAGTTTATGAGCAATCTATAAGTCTGATTGGATTACAGATATCGGATGTAAAGAGGGAAAATGAGTAAATTTGAGGGCGTTATTTGGAAAATAATTGTCCATTCCTTAAAAGGCTTTCGAATTCCGCGGCACTCTTCGTTGCGGATCCAAAAAAACATTGGTCGACTTCGGTTCAACCTACCTCCACCCTTAAAACGGATATAAGGAAGTATGACAAAGTTGACCCTTTGGCATAAGTTCCTTTCAGAAAAAGGA
>Ga0163217_1043880_pt1 | contig 11700 bp, 7 predicted proteins | sample SynspAceP_FD_185933 | JGI IMG/M metagenome (GOLD analysis project Ga0163217, IMG submission 185933) | Saline lake microbial communities from Ace Lake in Antarctica - Synechococcus sp. Ace-P (PacBio error correction) | ecosystem: Environmental > Aquatic > Non-marine Saline and Alkaline > Saline ... | reverse complement strand
CCCGAGGTCTTCATCCCCAGAAATATCTGGTCGGGGCTGAACCATTATTGCGTGTCATGCACAAGTCGGGATTGTGCGCTGGAAATATAACCTTTTGTCAACGGGCCAAGCGAGGGCTCTTAATGCCGCAATCTAAAGCGCAGCAGAAATTATGCCCAACTGTGGATTGCCAATGAACGCTTTAGGTAAAGATCCTAAAGGCAATCGAATGGGACCAATGTGTGGTAATGAATATGGACATTGGGCGAACCACTGACTAACTAAATAATGTGATTAGTGCGTATGACTCTGATGCGTTGTACTGATGCTGGCTATGGCATTTCCTGGCGTCGCCTGACAATGAAGTACCTCTGGCTGTGGTGCCAATGATTGATCGCTTTTAAAAGAGATTGTTTCATGTCAGCCTGGCCAATTTCATTACATGCTGCAAACGATTAAAACTACGGTTAGTGAGATTATTCCGTTTTAAACGAACAAAATACCCGGAGTTGCTGAATTGTTAGCTTGCTTGCAACCGCATAGTGACCGGCGAGCAATTACGTCGACCATTCCCGTTGAATATCTGTCATGCTCGCGGTATACAATGATTCAGAACAGAATGCACGGGATTAATCCGGATTTTTAAAAGGCATTCCGCAATATAAAATTAATCTGATTCCGTTTAATCCATTTCCATGCACCGATTATCTGTGTGTCTTCGCGAAATGTGATTAATCGTTTTAAAAGAGCAAACTGATTGCCGCCGGTCCTGGTGGCGACGTACGAAAAACCGCGTGGTGATGATATTGTGGCTGCTGTGGTCAATTGGCAGGTGAAGTTCAGGGAGAAAACTCGCCGCACTCAGGAAATTGTCTGAACGAGAGGTTGTGTTCGTGCCGATGAAATCATCATTCTGCAAATAGGTTTTCTGCGACAGCATCATGGTTGCTGACTGCATGTGGTACAAAACGGGGCCTCCGTCAGCATAGTGCGCCTGACCCCAGGCTGCCGAATGAAGATATGCAGTTTGGGATTTAAGTTATCCTGCAACGTGGTGATTATGAAATCGCCCATGGAGAAGGCTTGATAAAGTCGCTTAAAACAAATCCGAATTTACCAAGTGCCACAACACCATTGCCTTGCTTATCAGCGGGCTGGGCGGACAATGAAAAAGCTGAAAAACATTTTAAAGAAGCTGGTGGGCGCAGAGCCCGAATACTTCAGAAAGCACAGAAATAATTATGGCGTGTTTCGGTGTCACAAAACATAAAATATGAGGATGCAGAAAAACTGCGGTTTTTTAAAGCTGTGGAAAAATCCCACTTTATCAAAGTGAAGCCCATGGCATATGAAAATGCAGGACTATGTACCAGGAAATTCCAGATTTAGATTAAGGCTGAAATCCTATTTAGACCGAGCCTTACAGATTAATCCTAACTGAGTAAATCATAATGGGCATGGCAGACCTGAGCTATGAACAAAATGAATTTACATGCAGGCACGCGCTTATATTCAGCGTTACAGTAGTGTTTCTCCATGACTCCACAGGCATTTATTAACCGCAAATTAAACTGAGTCCAACTGGGAAATGAAGATGCTGTATCAAGTACAAAATTAATTATGCGAGCCCGGTTTTCCGGATTCGATGAAATGCGCAGGATTCAATGAGGGTATTTAACATTTTATGACTGAAAGTCATACAGAAGAACAAGTGTTGTCTTCATTCATCAGTGATGTTGGTAGCGTCTACGAGATGCTCGTGGAAACAAAAAAAAAATCTCCATACCGATGCAGCTGCTCAAGCTCGAGAGTGACTCGTGGCAATTGTGAATCTTGAAGAGCAAAAAAACTGGGACACAATTACATGGTCGAACCTATGCCCGTGGCTATTTCCTTGAGCTATGCTAAAGTTTTTGGGACTTCCTCAGGATGAAATGCTGGCGGGCTTTAACATTGAAGTCCCTGAGGACCGATAAAAGCGTAGCCTTCGATAGCGCCCATTCAGCAGAATTAAAACCGGCAAAACTTCGGGATTTCCTGGTGTGCCCTTAATATTATTTGCTATGTGTCGCGTTCTGGCCTGGTTTGCTTACAACAATGGCAAACTACAGCAGATTAATAATCAGAATGATGAAATCTTCAATCAGCCGCTTAACAATCTTTGAACAGCAAGAAGGATGGACACTGGTGCAATTCCATACCTAATACAGAATCAAAACATTTGAGCAAATCATCAAGCATGATGATCGCCAGCATTATTGAACGAACAGATGAGTCTCTGACCGTTCCTGAGCCTGCTTTAAGCAGAACAATCACCGTTACAACAATATGAAACTCCGGAAAAATACAAAAACGGCTGCGCCGGAAAAGCTAACGGAGACGTAAATCAAAACAACTTAATTAATTGGCCAGAAATTTCTGACTGCTGGGGTTGAAGGTCCGGGGGATGCCAAATCAGCAAGTGATTGATTAGTCGCGTGGTCAGGGCCGGGAACACTATTGAATTGACAGGGACTCGCCTCTTCAGTGTCACTGGACAGGCAATGCTGCTTGCTGTTCAAGATTTAGATGGCAAATATTATTTGATATCACTGGATACACTCGCGGTAATGTGGCCTCGCGTTACCTTGGGAGAAGAATACGGTAAATGCAAACTTGCTTCACGATTAAACGTCGGTAAATCCCGTCAAATCATGGTTGGAAACGTCCCGATTGGTGGTGATGCACCGATTTGCCGTTCGAGTATGACAATACAGAAACAACGCGATTTGTCGCTGCCACTGTTGATCAGACTTCAGCGTTTGCAAAAAGTGGGAGATTTAGTTCGGCGTATCCATTCCGACCATGGATGCTGCCAGAAGCGTTTGGTAGCTATTCGTAAACTGGTGGATCATTCACTAATAGCCGCATACTTCATTTCGGATGTATAAGATTGACGTTACGCTGTAGCCGAGTTAGGTGTTGATTGGCCTGGGATTAAATCCTGCAACCATTGGTCGGAAGAATCGCGCTGCGGGCAGTCGTTGACAGAGCGCGCGGATTTTGGTATCCCAATTCCGCATTGTGGTTGTAAAGCCGGTTCTCTGGAAAAGAGGAATTACAGAAGAAATATGGTGAACCAACAGCGCCTGAGGCAGGTGGTTGAATTCAGCCTTTAAGGCATATCGATATTCTGGACTTCGCCTGAATTTTCAGATTTTAAAAGTCAGCTTGAAAGGCCTCTGATGTCTTTCCTGACTGTGCATGCCTATCGTCAGCTGGCTGACCCAGATTGAGGCCAGCCTCTAACACCTTGGGTATCACGAAGCAGGTAGTCTCGCAGTGGAGCAGATCAAATCAAGCGAATTGGTCTGGGAATGCTTTTTGCTGAAGGTATTGGCTGGATACATTCGTGTTCATTGGCGGCTGATCCCGTCGAGAATTCGACGTTGGTTTTCGATATTCTTGAAAAGCCTGCGATCGTAGCAAAGGTATTAATCGAATTGACCTGTCCATCTTGCTCCAGACAGGAGTTGATGTTATTTCGACAGGGAATGCGCTTGAAGCCAAGACTGAAGATATTATTGAACCAGATGGGATGTCGCTGTCATTGGTTGTGTTAGGTCAACGGGTCCGGAGAAGCAAAAGAAGCTTCAATCGGTCTGACAAGGTGGTTCACCAAACCTGTGTACCGTTGACGGCAAGCCCCATCACAAATTAGATAACACTTCCCTGGTCGATGAGCTGGAAAAAGAGATTCGTTCAGCGGTCGCCATTGCGTAGCGACAAACCCGAAAAGTTAATTCGATAAAGGACATAAGGGCTAAAGTGGCGAGAAATTATTCTTCTGCCGGGGAGATGAACGACATTCTTCCGAAATGGACGCGCGTATTGGCAAGCAGTGGAAACCAGCCTTAAAACAGTTCTCGATAGCTATGGTTATCAGGAAAATACCGTTTACCCATCATCGGAAAAAACCGAATTATTCAAGCGCTCCACTTGGCGAAGTTACGACATTCGTTGAGAGGGAAGATGGTATACCTTTGACATCTTAATTGGTTGACAGCCTGACTTTTGCGACCTGGAGGTTACTGCTGGATGTTGTTCCGCGCGGAATGGAGCATAGCATGGTTCAATTTCAGCCCAGCCCAAACGCTTGGTTATATGGGCCAATTGTTTCGCATGACGCCCCAAAAGGTCGATAATCGTCAGTGCACCAATTAGGCGTTTGAAGGCCTATGGGTTCAGTGGTCCTGATATTGATGCTGAAATGAGTCTGCTAACAGCCGGGCTATGGGAAAAAGTTAGAGAAGATATTTCTTCTGCAGGATCCAATTCTTGGGAAGCACTGAGGCCCGACGCATTTATAGAGGAAAAACTGAGATTTGAATATTTACAGGCCAACCATGATTTAGCTGGACTTTGAAGACAGTCAACGAAGATTATTGAGCAATCCATTACGCATTTAGATAGGTAAAAATCCGCAAATGCAGATAGCAAATTGAAGCGGCACCCAAAACTGATTGATTTTCTGGGATACGGATCTGCCGAGCATTTCGAACAATTGTGCCATACGTTACGCGAAGCTGGCATAAGCTTTGAAATCACCCGCGTTTGGTACGCGGGACTTGATTATTATGGCAAGACTGTATTTGAGCTGGCGTTACTGATCAATTGGGTGCACAGGGACAGTATGGGCCGCGGCGTTATGATGGCCTGATTTGATCAAGCTTGTGTGGAAAGGCCTCCACAGCAATAGGGTTTGCCATTGGACTTGAGCGATTTAATTTCTTTACTGGAAGCGGGGTTGCCACTAGCCAGAACGCAGGGCGGACGGTCATATTTAGTCGTGTAGTGATGCCGCTGCGCGCAAATCATATACTGCAGAAAGCTGAGAGACCAGCTCCCGAACTTCGCGTGATTAGCCACTGGGCGGTGGTGGTAGTTTAAGAGCCAATTCAAGCGATGCTTTGATCGCAGTGGAGCGCGTATGGACTTTGATTGGTGGGAAAGAGGAAAAGGCGCAGCAAATCATTGGTGTGAAAAACCATTGGCAACCAGGAGCGGGCAACAAACTTTGGCTGTCTGAATTAGCGAATTTTTCTCCTGCAGCATCAAAGATTAATAACGTTAACAAAAAATTAAGTAGAAATATGACGCCCACTTCAAAATCGCCGGAATGGCAATCCCTGGATAGACATTATTCCGTGTCAAGTATCTGTCGTGCGTGAGCAAATTCGTACTGCATTCGGGTCGGTTTGACGGTTTTTCAATGTCGATCGGCGTGATTTGTTATTGGATTATTCCAAAATCGGAAATTACTCAGGAAACATCGAAAAGCTGACGCGTTGGCGAGCTGTTCAAACATTGCCAATCCTGGAATTTGAGCGCGATGTTCTTCCGGGGAACAGATTTCAATCACACCGAAGGCCGCGCTGTCTTACATGACTGCCTTTTGCCGCAAGTCGTTCAAACCACACCCTGTAGCTGGTTGATGGTCCAGATTGTCATGCCGCATGTAAATGTGTGGCTCGACAAATGGCTGCTGTTTTGAAACAGGTACACCCGGTAAATGGGTGGGGTTCAGTGGAAAAAAATCACTGACATTGTAAAATCATTGGTATGTTGGCGGACGTCGGGACTTGGACCCAGCGATGATTTGCGATCTGTGGAGCCGTATGGTTATCGATGGTCTTGAGGCGCATTTCGTTTCAAATGTGGGCACATGATCTCAGTTACAACATTAGGAAAACTCATCCTGAAACGACCGCTGTTTATTCGTAGCCTCAAAAACCTTTACGACGCAGGGAGGACCATTACAACGCCCAGTCGGCGCGGAATTGGTTTTAAAGTTGCCACAACAGGCAGATGTCGCTAAACATTTTGTTGACTTGTTCCACCAATGCTAAAGAAGTTGCCAGGTCGGGCATTGATACGGCCGAATATGTTTGAGATCTGCGGACTGGGTGGTGGCCGATATTCACGTGGAGGCCCATCGCATTACCGCATTGCACTGTATGTCGGGGATGGATAATTTTATTCGTCTGCTGGAAGGCGGACATTGAAATGGATAAACCATTTTCGCAGTAAAACCATTAGCCGAAAAATATTCCGTGGTATGGGCATGCGGAAAAATCTGGTATATTCAATTTCTTTAAGGGCCCAGACGCATTGCCATTGTGCGTATGACCATTCATTGGCCGTCCCAACCATATGCAGCAATTTGGATATGGAAAGTAACGTAAGTTGCTTAACGGCAGGGCGCCGCATCAGTTATAAAACCGGGCCGGTAAGCTGGGGCAACGGGTGGACTAATGGACAGCATGTTAATTTTCAGATTGAGTCATCAGGGACACAGCTAATACCGGTTGGATTTTGTTTTGCGGTTAACAGCCATTACCCGGAATGGGATCATCAGTCTTTCTGCTGGCAATGGATTGGCGCAGGGTCTGAGCATTAAATGAAAGGGAAAAGTGCTGAGAGTTTTCAGGCGGAGTTGATTAAAAGAAGCTTGAAGGCAGCAAGGGCGCGGATGCATTATTACCCCACAAAGTGTTGCCGGGAAAACCGTCCAAGTAATTGTCTTGCTCATTTTTAAAATTGACGCCGGAAATGCTGGGTCAATTAGTCGCCTTGTACGAACATAAAGTATTTGATACAGGGCGTCATCTGGAATTTCAATTCGTTTTGACCAGTGGGGTGTTGAACTTGGCAAGCAACCGCAAAAAGCATTCTGCCTGATTTGCAAGGCAATGGCAGAGATCTCAGGACATGACAGTTCAACAATGAACTTATCAAATGTTCGCACTTTACGTCAGTAGGTGTAACTTAAGGCCTGTGGTTGCATTCATCGGCTGCCTTTCATATGAGAGTAAAACAAAGCTCTGGAGCGGCTCGTGATTCACGAGGCCCGCATCATTTTCAGTGCTTTCTTACGAATAATCAGTTCCCGCTAGTTGGCGGCAAATCACGACAATCGAGTGACGGCCTTTTCTGGACCATTCTGTAGCTTCACTGTTCGATTAGCGACTTAACGGATAGTTTACTACAGCGTAATACTCTCGAGTCAGAATTTAATCGACTGACCTCGGTATTCACCTGCTTCCGGCGCCAATTCGATAATTGTCTCGCTACGATGGGTGTGAAGTTGAACACTGAACAAAACAGTAGAGTTTGACCAGTCGCATGTAACTTAGCACGGAATGCTCACGATCATTACATCAAGCCATTCAAACCATGGGCATCAAAGTCGATGATAGTGAAGTGCCGGACTTTCGCGAAACTTTTATTCAAGGTCGGAGGGATATCTGTAACAAACCTTGATGTTTTGGATAGTCTAGTAATACCATTCAAGTGATTGTTCGTATTCCATTCGCTACCTTGCCCGAATTCTGCCCCCATAAATAATAACTTCTTGCCGGGGGATAGCTGAACATAAAGGTGAAAGCAATCGTAAATTAGGCGAATTGCTGCACTCATCTCCGGGCGATTTTTATAGCGCATCGATCCTTTGCCGTGAACAACTTCATCGTCGGAGAACGGGTCAAGACAGGTTTCGTAAAGTGCATACAGCAAACGAAGGTCAGCTGAGTCATGATGATAGCGGCGATCGAATCGGATCCTGTTTCGATGGTATATCGAGAATGTCATGCATCCACCATATTCCATTTTCATCGAAAATCAAAGTCCACCCATATCGGCGAGGCCTTGAAAACCAAGGATAATAGGTTGATTCTGCGGACCGCGATAAAATACAGCCAGGATGAGGACTGATGCAGAAATTGTATGCACTTCTTGCAGAAAATGATAACTTCAAATTTCCGCGACCCACCATAATATTGGGAACCATTGGCCTTCTTTACGGGAATAATCCAGGATATAACAATGGACGCTACGGCAATCAAACCTCAGCCATCTTATGGAACTCTTTCCAGCCAGAAAAAAGCGCTGAGATAACAAAAAATTACGAACTCATTGCGGCCATAATTGAAAATCAATGTTGCCCCAGGTCCTGATGTTCTCCACGTGGATCTTCAATGCTCATAAAGTGCTGTGCCATCAAAGCGGGCTAAACGAAACTGTCTTTTGGAAAATGTCCTGGCCACCCAGTCCAACAATACACCGATGTTATTTTGATGGCATTTATCAAAACCTAAATATCGAAAATTGCGTCTGGTGAAGCCGAAACGATGGTCGCCGCAGGAAATACCCGGTAGTCTGGGTAGCCCATGAAATATCCAGTGGATGTTCAGTTAACGGGCAAACAATTCAATATGGGTAAAAAGCCCAATTTATTTACGTAGGCACCAGTTTATCGGCCAAGTCACGATACTGCAAAAACTTTCATCGCTTGTGTTTTTGCCACGAACCAAGGTGGACTTCGTAAACACTATTGAGCGGATTCGCCATTTTAGCGTGTTCCCGGACCAGACATTCCGTTGTATCCTTTGCCATTGATACTTGCTGTTAAAAACACCACAGAAAGCGGTATTGGGACGCAGTTCAGCTTGTTGGCAGTATGGATCCATTTTCAAGCAGACTGCCATCCTGATGATTGCGTTATCTTCAAACTTATTAAGTTCACCAATATCACCCCGGGAATAAAAATAATTCCCAGACGCCGGTACTGCCTCTTTGAACGCATTGGATGGCATCGGACCATCCCAGTTGATTTTACATGTGCCTACACACTGACCACGCTGGGGCATTGGGTGCCCAAAAAGGTGGGCAAATCAATGACGCCTCATCAACAGCCATTACAGGTATCGGTTTAATGAGAGACCCAGGATAACTATATAGACGCAATCGCCAATGTTTACCTTTCCTGCAAACACGTACAGACTCATAATGCGATATCTGATGGGAGCTAACCAGTACGATTCATAATGACTCTGAATTTGGTTTTGTGAGTGGGGTACGATGAATCTGTAAGCGTTGTCTAACTTATTCAGAAGGGCCCGACCATTCAAGATATCGCAGTGCCTGGAACCCGTTGCATAGGCAAATTTCACCTTACAAGCAGCCAGATTCTGTAACGTAAAAAGCCTTACATACACTCCAGTTCTTAGTTGGAGGACTCCAATACAGCAAAGGGATCATAGTCCTGGGCTTCTATGATTTTAAGTTGGTCGGCTCTGCGTCAAAATTTTGTTCAAAAACCATAGATTATACTGATTCCTATAATATTTCTATTGCGGGACCACCTAACGATGTGGCACGCTTGAAGCCATTACAACATATTTCAACTGCATAGGCTGCCGGAGAATAAATATGCCCAAAATAAATAGGCACGCGTTTGTCAGTCGGACTGACCAGAGATACCTCTTGCCCTGATCCTTGCAGAGAGGGTGTGTGTCACGCCTGAAAAAACTACGGGATGGCGTGCAAGCCTTGCCGTTCCCTTTGGCGGAAAAATTCAGATTATTCGATTTTCCCTTTATCAAAATTGCGGTAAAATTCCGGTATCCGCCGGGTAGGTGTATTACCCAATTATAAAGGATTCGTTGATTCGGCATATTCAGCAAGGCTGGGGTTTAGCGCGGTGCCTGGTGAGTTTTGTGAGTTATACCAGCTTCTCAGCGGACCTAGAGGCAGGCTGGTATACCGGAACAGTCAGATGCCGCTCATCAGAATATCGATGATTTTACGAAACCATTGGACAGGAATATTAGTTGTTGATTCTGGCAGGCGATACATAGTATAAAATGGATTACGGCTATGTTAGCAGAGCATTGTTGCACAAAATGCCGATTATGACGAGTTGGTTGTATTGAGGTGCCACTCAATGAGGCCAAGCTTTTGGTGTGATGATCGGTTGATTTAAAACCATCGGATTATGCTTTAATTGAAAAAGCCTGTCATCCCACCCCTATTCACAGGGCAGGAAGATGTGGCCTTGGCATCAATGGGAATTTATATTTTTAACGCGGGGTTCTTTATGAGGCAATTAATTCAAAGATGGGGATAATTCTAAATCCAGTCATGATGTTGGCACATATCATTCCATCATTTAATACAAAACATATGAAAGTTGTCGCTTGTCCATACAAAGATGTACAAGGCAACGATCCCGGATATTGGGTGATGGTGGGAACGATTGATGCGTTTTGAGTCTGCCAATCTCGAATTTAATTGGTGTTACCCAGAGCTGAATCTTTATCGATGAAAGAGCTGGCAATCTGGGACTCATCAGGCTCAATTACCACCGGCAAGTCGTCTCTTGATTGATGGACGATCGTAGTGGTATGGCTGTGGGACTCTATGGTTTCAGGAGGTTGTATTATTCCGGTTCGTTCTATAGCGACATTCAGTTTTGTTTTCGAATGGGAATCCATAGTTATAGTCTGATTGAAGATAGCGTTGTTATGCGGCATGTGAGTGCTAGGCAGGGCACTGTCGCCTGAAGAGAAAGTCCTGATATGATAAAGGTTCTGTCGTCGTACCTGAACGCGTACCATTATCGGGGAAGACCCCATACTGGATGCGCACGTTATGAAGTTTCACCCAATGGTGTTGTATTTAGTGACACAGAAAATGCTGGGGCAAAACTTACCGTTAGTGTCAGAAATATTAAAAGTAGTGCTGGCTTGCATATGCACCAGCCCAAATAGGAACCTATTGGAGCACGTGATCAGTTGCCCCCCTTGGACCTATCTGCATGCGATTAAAAGATTATGTCGATATGCATGGCATCTGGATACAATGCCGGATGCTCGGGGCGGTGGCAGTTTCAATTGTGCTCCATCACCTTACTTGAGGCAGAATTGATGATTATGATCAACAAACTCAAGGTCGTTTCAAAGGGTACATGGTTGTCTTGAAAGATCCGTTACTAATTGCGCTGGATTCGGCCAGTACAACCGAGCACATATGAAGAGCGTCAACATTTTAAAATTTGCCTGTTGCGCGCCAATGATGAAAAACTATAGCGCCATATTTCCTGTTTTTGCGAAACTGGCGAAATGGGCTGCTGGTATTGGAAGAAAAACAACGTCTGGCATATCTTGAATGATCAGTTTCTGCGTGACATGACTGGTCTGGTAATCACTTGGTGGATGGGTGAGTTCTGGTTCGGCTCGTAATGATATTTCGGCATCAGACGTTAATGAAATAAAAGGGCCAACAAATTTAAGGTTTTTCCACGATCGCGAAACTGATGGATAGTCATTGGTGAATACTGAGTGACTTTGATTTCCCCGTTAATAGGGACGGCTTGCAGAGCCCAAAAGGTTAGAATATCAGTCAACCCCATATGCCCATCCAATTGTGCCCCTTGTTTGCTGGATATTAATGCACTCTGGAAGCGATGACCGGATGCTTTTGCTTACCACCCAAAATTCGGCCTTATCCCGGTGGTGAAGAGGGCGTACAGATTGGCACATGCGAAAAAGGGTTAGCCGTTTTGGGGAATCCTTTTTTGGCTTTCGGGCCCGGAAGGCGTTGCTGGCCATCTGAAGGGTTTGCGGTAATCAAAGCCGGACAATTGAAGTCAATTGCCAAAACAACGGGTTTTAAGGTGTGGAACGGGCAGCGGCGGAGAAAAAAAAACGTTTTTAAAAGGAAAACAAGCCTCCAGGTAAAAGTTTGATTTATCTGACCAAAAAAGCAATAATTCATAAAAAACCCTATTCAGCTTTTGAAAGGGCAATTGGGGGGCCCAGCATGGTTTTTTTGTCCGGGGATTGGGATGGGGTCTTAATCGGATTTTAAAAAAAATCGTCCTCCCTTTTCCTTTTTTGGGGT
>Ga0163217_1001344_pt1 | contig 11700 bp, 4 predicted proteins | sample SynspAceP_FD_185933 | JGI IMG/M metagenome (GOLD analysis project Ga0163217, IMG submission 185933) | Saline lake microbial communities from Ace Lake in Antarctica - Synechococcus sp. Ace-P (PacBio error correction) | ecosystem: Environmental > Aquatic > Non-marine Saline and Alkaline > Saline ... | reverse complement strand
TGGCGATAGCGGTACCCAACGATGGGACAAACAGGTGTAATTAATTTTTCCTGGGGAATTTGCTACGGCCATCCGGGCGCCCGAATATGGTTCAGTGCACACGACCAATATCTTTTTTAGCTGTGAATGCTGTAGATCTTTACAATACCGGCCTCAGACAATTGTATTTGAAGTTTTGCCCATTTGCAACACGGAGTTTTGTCAAGGTCCAATGACTTGATAGCACCCTTTACCTACCAAACATTTAATGGTTTTTCTGAAGAAGCAAACTTTTTCTGCCACTGGAATGCTCTGGAATGTCCCGTTGAATTTTTCCCTACCTCTGCCCATAATGAACGATACTATAGTGGACATTACCTTTTCAATACCGATTGAGGTAAATCCAGGAAATTATCCCATAACAATAATCGCCACTGCAGCTACAGTCAGCAAAGAGGTTACCCATAGATGGTCAAATCCTGTTATACGCCTTCTTCTGAATGTTAGTACTGCAGTTGCCCACCAATGGATTCACTAATGCCACGTATTGCCTCGGTATTTTGGAGTGGAGTCCAATACTGTCTTTATACTTCCTTTTGATATTGAGATAGCGGATGAGCCTCTCTTAACCAAGTATTATTGAGACGGGCAGGTTATTTTATAATTCCTATTTAACCACTAATTTAGTGCCGGAAACCACCTATTATTTGGCGCATTAAAACCCAAAAAATAGTTTTGTGGGGAGGGGACTTTGGGCCCTGCATTTAGCTTTACAACTTTAAAGAATTGAATTGTGCTATTGGAAGGCTAAGGATTTACCGTTACCATCAACAATCGAGCTGCACCTACAAGTTAACCTCTAAAATTTTACCACTGTTGAACGCATGCTGCCCATTGCAGATGTAAATGTTAATTTGGACCTGGGACCCATACATTCCTAGCCGATTTAGACATAAGCCTTATCTCACCTGCTGGTACTCGAGTAATTCTGAGTATTCCAATTCCTGTGGAGGGAAAATTCAGGATATATGGCACTTTTGATGATGCTGGGATAGCTTTATATGTCAACAAACACCAGCAGCAATACAAGGGGAACCGTTAGACCCCTTAGGACTTTAGGTGCGTTTAACGGGGAAATCTACGTATGGGGATTGGATTTTGGAAGTAAAGACATCGCCTGCATCGGATGGAGGGTCAATAAATGCTTTCTCCTTGGAATTTGCTTGTAGAAGGTACCTTCAGGGCAGATTGAGGGATAAAGATTGGCGTATTTGATGATTGGTGATGACTTATGCCCCTTAACACCCCATTGGAAGCTCTAGCTGATTTAGCGGTTGTTCCCTTTATTTATTACCCTGCGGATAATGTTGAGTTGAGGATCAACAGCGAATCTGGTAGCAACCAAAATAATTGGTTCCATACGTATCGTTGCGTTATAAACATGGGCATATTGAAGTTTAACCCCATAACGGGACTGTGGAGTAATGAGAGCATTTAATTTTACCAATTTCTATTTTGAGAAAGGCCTTGCTGCCGGCACTATGATTATGCATATGGGAACGGAAGGTAGTAAGGTATATGAACCCTATTGTTTCCAAGAATTGTTACACCAACCTCCACCTTTGAGCGTTGACATTTCAAAAACTTGTTGCGGATGGAAATTCAAACCCAATTAATTTAGAAGGAGGCTTTTTATAACAATGCTTGAAATTTAAATGGTATTGCTAACCCAAACAAATTCTTCAAGCATAACCATTGGGACCTTAAAAAAAGGGGATAACCAAATTAAAGTATTTCTTACAAATTTACCCTTCCAGGTGTATTTGAAAGAGCAATTATTCTTTCATTGATGAGCCTTTGGTATTCCCCAACCCATTTGTGGAGGAAAATTAGCCTGTTGTTCAACTATGCCCCAATAGTGTAAATACCAAATTTTAATTATTAATGTCAATTTGAATCTAGCAATTAAAGATTATACCCTTACCGCAATGAAAATCAGGATTTGGCTTTTTTTAGGCGGATTACCCTCAGGATATTTATATCCTTAAGGTAACTGGACGTGGGATAAAATAGTACTTTTAAAGTTGTAAAGAATTAAGCGATGAAACAATAGCCATATTTTTGTTTTTTTTGGCCTTAGTGGGATGCGGAGGATAAGGATTCTCCAAACCACCCTTAATGTCCTCACTTTCTGGTCTTTCCACAGAAAAAAACTTCTGAATGTACGACCGGCGACGGATGTTACCTGGACACAAATACCTCTTTTAGTAGCAGTTTAGGTGGGCAACTTCGGACCACACAGGAACCTATGAGGATAAGGGGCCACAATATTGAACAATAATACTACCCAAACATCTGTAGTAGGCGGAAACCTCGCAAAAACTAGCAATAGTAAAAGGCGCACCTTATTCTTGGCGTTGTAAATTTTCAAAAACACCAAAGTATCGGAACGGGCAAGAAGTGAAACCTGGAGGATTTTAACGCCTGGTGTAAGAAACCCACTTACGCTCCATTTCCTGCAAGAAGTTATTATCACCCAAAACAGGATCATAACATATCAAAGGTACCTTAAACAATGAAGTTCTTTTTGGATTGGGAAGGTGCGATGTTGAGACAATGATCTAGAAGGATATGATGTATATTTTCAACTGAAACGCCACCAACACCTTGATTGCTCACTTACCTCCGGAAATCCGGAATTACAAGGGTTAGTGTAAGTAGAAATACGGTCCTATTATTGGAGATAGTGACCAGGGACCGGGGGAAAATACGGGCAACGAACAGCATTTCTGAATTTTAAAGTACGCTAAGGTCTTATTAGGTGCCGTTAAACTCGTTCATTGTTCTATTGACCCCAGACCAAATACAAAACGAACTGGAACAAGCTCCACCAATGCGCTATACGTTTCACCAAGGCATCCTTTTCCTCTTCCATTCCATTTCCCCAAGACATTCAATCTATTTGTTTGCCCTTTCCAAAATTACCGAACAAACACAAACCTCCAATCTATTTGTAATTGTAGTGGCAGGTTACTCTTGGAATATCCTTTAATTCCACATTATGGCCTCCATTCCACTACCTTTTGTCTTTAAACGGATTGTTTCCAAAAGAAAGATTAGATCATCTGTAATAAATCAACACATTTTCTTGAGAATATTTTCCTTTTTCCATCCAATATTTTCGGCCTTTTCCACTTCTGTTCATATAGTAGATGGCTTAGAACAATATTTACTCCTGCCCTTAACCTTAAAAGTTTCCTAAAAATCCCCCAACTTTTCCAAGTTATTCAAAAGTTAAAACCTTCTGTACTGGATAAGGCATCCAGAATTTTAAACCAATGTTTATGCGGGTTCCGGTAATTCTTCCCCTATCATTTCCAAGGCCCACAATTAAAGAATTTTCTTCATACTGAATCAATTCGTCCCATCAATGACTTGTTCCTTTTCTAACAAATGGATTCAAAAACGTTGGAACATAAATGCTCTTTCAGGGAATTCATAAAAAATACAAAAGCATTCCCGTTAGTTACGGGATGGCTTTTACACTTATTTTAGATAAAATTCATTCGTTACTCTTCAGCAGATGCTTCTGCAGTAGCTTCAGCTCCTTCTTTCAGTTTCTCAATTCCTCTTCATCTGTCAAGACCGCATTAGTGCAGCTATTAACCTGAAACTACAAGTCGTTTCTTGGAGTGGAAGGATAGTAAACCTTCATCTTTTAACAAGGAGCAACGAAAAATATTTCGCCAACTCTTATTTAGAAATTATCTGTCAAAGAAATCTGGCAAATTATCGGTTAATGCTGAATACTAAGGTTTTCTTATTTCGAACAACAATCTACACCATTTCTAACTTTCCTGGTGAATTACCCAACAACCTTACAGGTATGTCCATTAGTAACTTCCTTATTCCTTAACAACTGATAAAAGTTCTACATGTAAATGCTATCGGTTACGGGTGGAATTTGTATATCCTGCATTACAGCATCGAATTTTTACTGCCTTCCAATTTTCAACCACAACAGTATGTGCGTTTGGAGTGTACACTAAATCTTTTGAACCGCTAGTTCTTCTTGCTGAAAAGTGTAATGGGTTTTTCCCCTTCCGGATATCACGCAAGGACCTTCCAGCATTACGATAGGCCTTTGTTGCTTTTTTGCCTACGCTTTCTCTTTTCTGATCCTTTAATTGAAATTGCTCATTGTATTTATTAAATATAATAAAATTTACGCTCTATATTCTTATTCCCTTACATTAAAAACTTGGAACTAATGGAAGTATATTGTGGTGTACTCTGTGCATTTACATCAGCAAATAACTCTGCACAGCTTATAACCCTTATTTTTTGCTTTCCTTTTTAGTGGATATGGAGTCAGTTACTATTAAGCTATCAATAGATTGGAATTTTATCACATTTTTCATCAATATGCATCTCCAGAAGTAAGTGCATGGAGGTAGGAATTGCCCATAACACTCTATGCGCACGCTCCATCATTAAATCGGCCTGCTTTCGTCAAGGTCCCGCTGGGTATCTACCATATCATCTACCAAACCACATTTTTCCCTTGCACATCTCAATAAGTTCCATGTTGCGAAAATTATAATTGGCTTTGTGCCCTTTTGCTTCATAACAAATAACTTACATCACTGCTAAAGCGCTTTGAATAGGCATAGGCCTTTTAGATCCACCCATATGGTGAAGCAATGGTCAGATTACTTAAAGTAAGGCTTTTTAAATAGGGTAAAAAAAACAAGGGTGGAAGCAAATAAATGATCTACCGGCTTTTTCAAAAATTCCTTGAATTTGACTGCATGCAGATCCATTGTAAAATTCGCGTTGCACGGCAGCCTCCAACATTTTTAGCCATAATTTTCGCTTGCAATTGGCACTCGAGGTTTTGTTCTTTTCTATCCTGTCTTGCCCATCCAAAATATGGCTATACCGCGGGTAATATGTCTGCTGAAAGCCCTTTTAGCAGCATCCAACTATTCAAAACAACAATTTCCATCAAGTTCTCCGAATGGATTGGTAGAACCAATTATAAAATACGCGCATTACCCACGTATAGATTTCTCAAAAGAGGGGCTGAAGCGTCTCCATCACATATATCTAGAAAAAATAAACATTGCTAAGCTAGAACCAAAAGGACCTCTGCTATTTTTTCGATAGCTTGGCGTACTTTGAGGTGGGGGGGCACAGGTAAAAAATCTTTAGGCTCCGGTACTTGATATGACATTGTTAACGCTATTGTTTATTGGTTATTGGATCACTTTTAATAAGGATGGGTGCAAATTTAGAAATAATTTGGGGTTGCTGGAAGTATAAATGTTGTTAGTTTTTTTGCTGATATAAAGGAAAATATTTTGAGTTTTGCTAGTCGCAAATTGAGAATGCATCGAAGTGGCGGAACTGGTAGGACGCGCTGTATTCCAAATCCAGTTCTGCGGAGTGCGGGTTCGATTCCCGCCTTCGAGTACTTAAAAAAACCTGTTAATTATTCTGATTTCAGGGTTTTACTATTTTATAGAGTGACGGTTTAAGTGCGGTTTTTTGAAATATACTCCGTGGTTTAACATTTTATTTTCCCTAATTAAATATATCGAAAAAACGCTTCCAATTAGCACCATTACCTTTTCTCCTTCAATTTCGTTAAATACAACTTTCTTTCTAAAAATTGCATTAATTTAGACAATGTATTCGCAACATATGTGCATGTCTTATGTAATTCACAAAATGTATTTCTTATCTCAGTTCGCATTTACGTTTTACGTGCGATTGTTAATTCCGTATTACTCGGATTCTTTGCTCGATATATGTTCATTGAACCTACCCCAATGGGACAAAACATTGAAAAACCACGGTTAGTTTTTCCAAGGGTGGGACTTTAATTTTAATGCCACACCAAGTTATTCCAGTATTTAGGAATATTCAAAAACAATTCTTTAAGTTTTTACTTCATCGGCAACTGCCTAATTTTCATAGGTGGCATAGCCATGGAGCGAAATAACATTGGTCCAAAAAGGTTTAGACTGTTTTCATCCAAGATAAAGGAAAATTAAAAGGAAGAACAATTTCAATGTGTCCACCACCAAATGACCAACTTAAAGACCTTTACAAAACGACCTTGTGTTACGCTACATATGATTATTCATCGGACAGGACGGACAGGGAGGACTTTGTAAGTGTTATTTTCCAAGGATGGCTACCCATGAATCCAAAATCCCATTTCAAATTAAAAATGCCCCGAGCTGTCGAGAGTCTAATGAATGTGTTCAAGTTCACCTTTCCGAAAAAAACTCTATTGAGCATGATTAAAACTTTTTTAAGAGTTCGAATACGATTCGAAGGGAACGATGGCAAACCTTATAAGTATGCCACCGTTAAGATGCCAAGTCCAGAAGTCCGATTTCCAAAAGAAGCGATGACCTGAAGGGACATCTTTGCTAACCTTTGATATTCTTTTTGGATTGCTTTTTGACTGCAATTATGGTATGCATTGAATGATATCACCACAATGTTCTTTCTTTCCCTTGATAGTTTAGAACCCGGAATTCTTTAAAAAAGGACAAAAGGCTTTGTCTATTGGCTTAAATCTAAAATTCAAGCAAAAAGATGGACTATCTGGAACTAAATCAACGGCTCGACCGTATAAGAACGCTTAATTGGTTGCCAATTAAAGAAGTACTCACATTTGAGGAACCTGTGAACTTATACGCATTTCAGGGAGGTTACCTAATTAAGACTGACCGCAGCGAGGGGAATCCCCCACTCCAAACCAAACGGAAAAAAATGATATTCTTTGAAAAGGCCAATCAGTACTTGGCTTTTTTACAGAAACGGCAGAAATCAAGGCAGAAATTGAACGGAAGCCTGAACTACACCTTCAAAAACAGGAGCCGATGAAAGGAAATTCTTAAGTTGCAAAAATGGCCCGTACATTGTATCCTAAAAACGATTGGCAAAGGCAGGGCACTTTCCCGAAGGGAGACGGATGAAAGAGGCTTTGGTTTTCCAAGTCCGTTACCGGCCGGAAAACCCAAGCTCTTTTCAAGGTTATCGGAAAACCAAAATCATTGGGTTGATCAGGAGGCAGGTATCGGTGGGAATGTATCGATTTAGTGGTTCGGCTTTACGACTGCCGCGTATCGGGATGCCATATACGGTTCCTATCGGGACCTGCAATCTCTTTTTCTTTTCACCCGCAACCTTTCCCGGTCCACCCTCGATAGGAAAAAATGAACATTACCGACATTAACCCCTTATATGCATTTTGGTCTAGAATTCTTACTAAAAAGAGCGGAAACATTAGGCTGGAAACCGCAATGAATATGTAAGGAAGGTCTACTATACCATTTCAAAGGAAAAAATATTTCGCCATTGGGGATTACAAAACGATTCCGGCGGTTTGGGAACTACGAAACAATATTTAAGAACTTCATTTCACGCAAAAAGGAACATTCACCTTGGCTAATCAACATAGTAGAACATTAATTCGTAAAACGAAGAATGTTTCCGATTTTTTGACAGTAATAGATTTTTTCAAGTCCTATTAATGGAAAAGTAACGATTTCTGGTCCTTGAACTGCTTGTCATTTATTGAAAGGACAAAAGAATTCATAGGGCTATTATGAGACCGTTTTGAACTTATCTGGACAAAAACGATTATCGCAGGAAAACAAGCTGCAGATGGTTTATTGGAAAAATGCATTAAAACTGTATCGATTAGATCTTATATCTTACAAAGATTTATAAAGATATAATGAGATATGGATTGGGAGAAATAAAAATGAACAACAGTACTAATAATTTAGTTTGGAGTGAGAATTCAAGATGTGTTCATTGTCATGACAATCTTGCTTTTGTCCCGTTGGTCCGCAAAAGGTAGTATCCGGTATTTGAGTTTTTAATATGGAAATTTTTATCAAATCGTTAACATTCAAATTACAGAAAAAATTTTAGCGATAAGAATCAACAAAAGTGAAAAAGAAGTTTTACAATTTAGCGTGATTCAATTTATGAGAGAAGCTCTTAAAAAATTAAGGCCCAAAAGCAGCGGTCTTTCCATCAGTGAATATTGTCGGAGGAGCAGCATTCGATGATAGGATAATTGAGCGGACTTCTCTCAGAAGAAACAGAGATCGAGTATACCAAAATGTTGGGTCAGACCAAATAAACTTAAACGGCATTGCGAAATATGTACCGAAAAAGGAACCCCGAAACTGACCCGATGAAGTGGTTGCAATTGGCCAATGAAAAGACGAAAAAACATTCTTTATAATTTCAAGCCAGGATAGGCATGGGGATCGATCTATCGCATACAGGACCTCCATGCGGATTACGGATGGAACGAGGAGGAAAGATGCCAAGGTCGTATATCTGAGAGCATTTTAGCGGGAGACACCCCAGGGAGGTACCAGGAATTCAAGATTCATACAATCACAAAACCATAGCATGCGTAAAAAACACTTTGAGTTTTGTGCTAAGTCCGAACAATAGAAGATGGCCAAAAAAACTTATAAAGCACAAAGCGCTAGGGAAATTACCCAAAGGTTTCGTGAAGGGAAAGAAATTACAAGAACGACAGCAATGTTTTGTGCAATCAAGATAAAAGTCATCTCCATATTCCATTATATGTGAATCGTAATCGGGTTTGACGGCAAAAAGCATATAAAGACAACTATAGTTCGGAAACACGAGCCAACAGGCGGGCGGAAAAAAGTGGCCCAACAAAATGGGGCTGACCCACTGGGTAAGGCAGGTACACAAGCAAAATTGGATGAAATGAAAATGTACGACATGAAATTAAAACATTATCCATGAAAAATTATCACGAAATGAAACCAAGGATTTTGGACCCAATATATCAAAATTACATGAAACAGCGTGATGTTGTGAGTTAGATCCAAGTTATCAACCAAATCAAAATTATTTACAGGGTTCAGATTTACATACAAAGGTTCCAAAACCTTAAAAAGGAAGTATGTACACCGCTCTATGTCCAATGGAAGAATGCGGAAAGACATGGGGGTTGGTAAGAACTTATTCTCCAAAAAGATAGACCAAGGAAAATACCTTAAATTAATGGGAAAGACTGTAGGGCTTATTTCCAAACTTGCAGCGAACAATTCGCAAAAAATGGATGAAATTATGGTTCATTAAGAAAACTAGCGACCAAAGGAATTAGTATTGAATAGAAATTAAGATATGGCAAAAAGGTGAAATTATGAGTGCTTACCCAAGAAATAGGCTGGGTTCCAATAAGTTCATCGGTAAACTGAAAGGAGCTTTTCCGAAAAGTTCAACAACTAAAAATCCAAACGGACACCTCAAGTTTGGAATTTCAGCTAAAAGAATTTTGAAGACGACAAACAGTGACCAGTTCTCCTATGAAAATTCGGATGGAGCAAGTCCTTGAAAGATGGAATCCAGATGGACTCAAAAATTGGGGAAGTTTGCGTTGCCTCTATATTTTATAAGGTGTGCCAATACCATTGCGTTTGGTTATACTTGGCTATTATTTTGGTCAACTATGGGAATGAAATCTGCAGGATGCCGTTAGCAAGCTAGACGCGATTAAGGCCTGGGCAGAGCAAGACTTATGTTCAAAGACCACGAGAGTTACTTACAGAGATTTAAAAGGTGGGCCAAAAAGCAAGATATAAGTATTTTCAAAAACAAAAGTAGAGTGCGCCCTTATCCGGTTTTTGCTTTACGCTTATCTGCTCGGAACACTACAAAAACCGGGACAGGATCCAGCGCAGGCAAGTTATGTAAGTATTTTGGATAGGAAAGTCCAAAAATATTTCAGAAGCCCTACCTCGTAATATTTTAAAAATGAATGTTATTGTTCATCAAATTTACTTATATTTGTATGAAAAACAATCATTTTAGTTATGGTTTAAAAGAAACAACCGCTGTTTCCCAACATATAAAAATTATTGGAGCGGATGGGCGAAATATAAAATTTTAGCACGGAAAGAAGAAAATTACAACGATTCAAGTCGTGAAAGGGCTGATTATAGAGTCTAGAAGTCGTTATATCTATAGAAAAGGCGATCTTAGCGTAGGGTTATTGGTTTCATACTTTAATGTTATTTCGGGTTTTGGGGGCTACAAGATGATTTCCTAAAAAACTAGCTTGCCGATAGATTGAATTTGGAAGAAAATTACAAGATTTAGATTATTTATAAATAGAAATGGCAACTGGAAAATTCAGATATCGTTTATGGCGCATTGGAAGGAATGCCAGAGGCTGAGATGAATAGGAGTTTCTTGCAGCGCACTACGCAAAGGGAAAAAAGCTTTTAGTTATTGAAATTATGATAGGATTGGATAAATCCGAACAGCAATGTTGTTAGATCCAGATATCCAATTCTATTCTGGTCCGCGCAATACCCGAATAATAAAGAAACTTTGGAGTCTTCTTAATAGTATAGCCAGAACTTGGGGAAGAACGCTAATGAAAAGGGCGTGCCGACCAGGATGCAAAGGAAAAGAATGAAAAGCACCAACCTTATTTTTATTTTGGGGAAAATTTGACTTTTTACTAGGGGTGAATGATGAAGTCGGGATGGGGGCATTACGTTTTTAAATTAGACCCAGACGGCGCATCTTTTTAGATGACATGGAATATTTCACCCTTCACCACGCATTGGTCTTCGGGTAGAGAGTTACGGAGGAGCTAAAGAATTTGAAAATGATTCCGAATAATGAGAAGTAAAAAATGGTTAGCTGTTTTATAGCACCTGGGTCTTCTTTAGGAGGAGCAAGACCAAAGCGGAATATTTTGGGATGAACATGGAAATTTTTGGATAAGCGAAGGTTCCTTCTAAGAATGATTAATATAGATAAGGAGGGAATGGGGACATCCTAGTTTACTCAATTGGCTATAAATTGTGTATTGATATGGCGCCGTCAAGAGTTGAAAAGTTCTGGAAACTTACCATACGTTTTTACCCAACGTTTTGACAGGGTAGCAGGGAGCGATACACTTTTCATCCGCAATGGACCATTGACAGTAATATATGAGGACACTATATCGAGAGGATACCGCAAGTTATTTAGATTTGCAGAGTTCATCAAAATTATGGTGCTAACAATCGATTGGAAAACTTAGAAAACTATGGCGAAGAATTGTATTTATATTGGTTTCCAATACCGATGACCACTTGCGCAATCGGTTTTTTATTCGTAACACGGAAAGGATTTGGTACTGTTCTCCAGCAATGATGATTAATCCCGATCCATAGATAAAGATGGCTCTGGCATTTGGAATATTAATTATGGATAGCAATGCTTTGGATTTGGATGGGCGAAGCCGTAGGGGGACTCCGATTGGACAAAAAAGCAAATGATTCATTTATTGAGAGTACTTAGAAGTGGTTAGACATGAAAGATTGCTAATAAACTTGGTATTTCTAGGCAGAACAAGAGGTGTGTGGGCGGCATTTTTTGGATGGACTAGTTGGGTCATCATTTACTAATTTTTTATTTCTACACTTTGTTTAATAAAATTCCACAATTCTATTCTGGAGTCATTGTCCATGCAGTTTGCTTCATACCATAATTCTCTCGTTTATGACATTGGAGTGTAGCCTTCTTCATGTTTTTGAAGAATATTGGAATATTTTGTCAATGACGTTGACCATCAAGAATGGGTTGTGTTCAATTAGGCCAGATTCATCCGTTCTTTATCAATTTCCATATTTGTTTTCTGTCATC
>Ga0163217_1089710_pt1 | contig 11701 bp, 21 predicted proteins | sample SynspAceP_FD_185933 | JGI IMG/M metagenome (GOLD analysis project Ga0163217, IMG submission 185933) | Saline lake microbial communities from Ace Lake in Antarctica - Synechococcus sp. Ace-P (PacBio error correction) | ecosystem: Environmental > Aquatic > Non-marine Saline and Alkaline > Saline ... | reverse complement strand
CCACCATCCCCGGATCGAACTTGGACGGCGGGCGCGGCGGTCGCATTGCATGAACCTTGCCCGCTGATCGCGACGCCTTGTATGGCAATAATCACGTCCCGTTCGCGCCATCACTGCGGGCTGGTTGCCGCCATTCCGGTCGCGGCGGGCATCAGTTGGATGACGCGAGACACACTAGCCTTGACGCGAAGCCGGGGCCGCTATTCGCGACCGCCTGGACCTGTCGACGACGGGCGAAGCGCGGGTTTCTGAAAGGTGCGCTTCGCGCACTCGCCGAAACAGCCACAACACACGCAAGCGTGGCGCTTTTCCGGTGACGCCGAGCACATTATCTGACGCCTGATCCGGCCCCGCCACCCATGTCGCGATCCCGATGAACACCACACCTTGTCAGCCTGGGCGCGCGGCGGAAACCGGCTCGCAATTTTGCTGCTTTCTGCCTATGGTCTTTCGGTGCGCCCCGCGTTCGTGTGGCCAGCCGCAGCGTCCGGAATTCGGCTTTTTTGCCCCCCGCGCTGAAACGTCGCCGCTGTACCGCTCTGTGGATTTAACAAGCGCCAGTCGACCGCAGCACCTATGACGGCCACCCCTTCTGAGCCTGCCAGACCGCGCTGCATGACCCAAATTGCCGAAGGGTCAGGCCCACCGCGCTAGCATCTGTTTCCATGGACCGACCGAAAGGCCGGTTGCGCGATCTGCGTCATCGCAGCGACGCCACCCAGATGGGACGATCCACCTGTTGACGCAGAAGCTGTTTGGCATTGGTTACGGTCTTAGCGAAGCCGAAGCACTGGCGCGGATGGTCGGGTTATATTTCAGGTGCCCCGGCAATCCACGATGCGCAATGATCGGCGAACGCATTTATTCACTTGGTGTTCAAGAAACATCCGAGACGTGAAACTCACCACACAAATCGACAGTTCGGCGCCTTCGTCCTTTGGTCAGCGCCAGCGAAGCGCCAAACACTTTGGGTCGAGACCGCCGCGTCTGGGGCGCGCCTCACCTTGACACGCAACCGATCCTTGGCTGACACATTGCCTATGTCAATCAAGCCGTAGAAGTCCGGCGCAGCCGCGCCGCTGTGGCGAGTTACTTGGGATGCAACTGGGACCCTCAAGAATGGAACAGGCCTACGATCCTGCTCCGGCATCGGGCGCGCCGCTCCCATGCCGTACGCTCTCTACGCGGCCAGTGGCCGACGTCTCACTTGACTCCATGAAGGACAACCCCCATGCCACAGAACCTTCACGGACGCAGTTTTATCAAGCTGCTCGATTTCACACCGGACCAAATTCGGCAACCTATTGCAACTCGCCGCCAGCTCAAGATGGCCAAACTGGCGGATTGAAAAACCAATGCTCAAAGGTAAGACATCGCCCTGATCTTGGAAAAGGGACAGCACCCCGCCCCAGGGCCAAAACCGAAGCGGTTTTCGAGGTCGCAGCCTACGATCAAGGCGCCCATGTCACTTATCTGGGAACAATCGGGAGCAGCCATATCGGACACAAGGAAAACCATGAAGGGACACCGCCCGCGTGCTGGGGTGTCGGTTCTATGACGGCATCGAATATCCGCAGGGCTTTAGCCAAAAGGATGCAGAGGTCTGGTGGAAATTTTCCGGCGCTGCTGTCTTCAAACGGGTTGACGGATGATTTCCACCACCCAGATCCTCGCCGATCTTGATGACCATGCGAGAATTCCCACACAACATTCTTTCCGACACTGCCTTATTGCTTCATGGGGGATGCGGGCAATAACATGGGCTCAAGCCTTATGGTCGGGGCCGCCTGATTTCGCATGGGGATATCCGCCTGTGCGGCCCACAAAAGTTGCTGGCCCAATTGCTGACCCGTTCACACAGTGCCGCACCATGCCGAGACCACAGGCGCCCGGATCACGCTCACCGAGAAACATGCCGAGGCTTGGAAGCTGCCGATTTCGTCTATACCCGATGTCTGGGTGTCGATGGGCGGCCAGACAGCGTTTGAGGAAGCGCATCGCGCCTTCTGTCGCCCTATCAGGTCACGGACGAAAGATCATGGGAGGATGACCGGCAATCCCCATTACGCCAAATTCCTGCATTGCCTGCCCGCCTGTTCACAACCGCGAAAAACGGAAGATAGGCGAGGCGGACGTTCCAGAGTTTTGGCATCGACTGCATGGAGTGGACGGAAGAGTGTTCGAGAGCTCACGCTTCCGGTTGTTTTCGATCAGGCAGAGAAACCGGAATGCATACAATCAAGGCGATCCTTGTTGCCCCATGGGTTTCTGACAATGCGCGTGGTGGTTGCCCTTGGCGGAAATGCATTAGCTGGCGCAGAGGTGAGCCGCTGACGCAGCCTACAGCGCACGACGAAGGGTTGCAGCACTTGCGGTGGCTGATCTTGGCGCATGACCATGAGTATCTAGTGGCCATGGCAACGGACCACAGGTAGGTTTGTTGTTTCCCTTCCAAGGGGCAGCCTTTGATCACGAAAAAACCATGGGCCGCTGGATGTGCTGGGCGCCTGAGACTGACGGGCATGTGGCTACCTTATCGAACAGGAATTGATGAAAACGCCCTCCCCGAAGGCGCTCACTGTGCCCCCACGCTACATCAGCGTGTGGAGGTGAACCGAAGGACCCTGCCTTTCGAAAGCCCCAGCAAGCCCATCGGTCCATGTCTATACGGATACCAGAGGCCGAACAGGCGGACCAGCGGATCCACGGCTGGCAGATGTCCGGGGAAGCAACCGGCGAATGCGCCGCATCTCTCCCTCGCCTAATGCCCCTGCGGATCATCGCGTTTGTGGGCGCCATACAAGGGCTCCTTTTGGCCGCCGAGACACAGTCATCTGCGCTGGGGCGGAGGCCATTCGGTTATTCGAAATTGCGGACGGTGACATGGAGGGCGTCGGGCGGTGATTGACGAAGGGACCGCCATATCGGCCCTTTTTGGCCTTGGGAGCTCGACGCGGACGCGCTTTTGCTACTGACAGACGGGAGGCCGTCTATCCGATTTTGGCACTTCGGTCAGCAGCATTATAGGTGCTACGACGCCGACAGCAATTGCGAAACGGGACCTTCCACCCGGCTCGATGGGTCCAAAGTCGCCGCTGCAGTGGCCTTTGCAAACAGCCAGCGGCAAATTCGCCGTATTGGGACAATTGACAGATGCCGAGCATCATGAGGCGTCGCGCCGCGACCGGCATCTTTACACAGACAGCCCAAAGCCCGGCAAACCGCAAAAGAATGACCCTCTGACACCGCAACCTTTTGGTCTCTGACGTTCGAGCAAGAACCATGAAACTCAAATCATTTCCCCGCGACCTTAAAAACGGCACGTCGTTCTATCCGGGAAGGTGACACGGGATGACCGCCAGCTCTGCGATCAGGCTTCAGCCATTTGTCAGATCGCGCAAAATTTTTTTCGGTTTCGGCGCGCACAAAAACCTCAGCGGGAAAGAGAATTGGACACTCTCACAGCCACAAACGGCCCCGATCACGTCGCGGTCGGAGCTTTACTCAATGGTGGACCAATACCAGAACCGTTTGGCATCGCTCGATATATTTACGCTTTCCGGACCCAAAAACCATATCGCGGAGATCGCGATCCAATTGCAGATAGCCATTCAACATCAGGACTGGCATCTTCTCCTGGGCGTGCTGGCCAAATTTTGCGCAATTGGACGGCATTACGAGTTCATGCTCTGGTGCACAACGAAAACACAGCATGCTGGGGCTTCTGAATCAAGATTCCGCGGAGCCAAACAGTCAACTTGGCGGTGTAAACATGAAAAAAAAAAAAGTTTTGAGAATTCCTGTATCCAACATTTCTGCGGAGCATGGTTCCAATCAGACGGCCGGGCAACGCCCTTGCGATATCTACATTTTTGCAGACACATGCGAAGACGTTAGCGGGCCCACACGGAAATGATCAATCAGGGAATCGGGGCCAAATCCGCCAAATTGTGAACTTCCACCAGAAAATCGGACAATTACGGTCCAGACCAACTACTCAGTGTGGAGAACGAAGGCGGCGCGATAGAAGGGATGCTCGCTAGACAAGGGAACGTGTAACCAGTCCGTGTGAGCCAGTGGACACGTGGACTGGAACTGTCCCATGTCCCATGTTCCAGGTCCCCATGTTCATGTGCCCATTGTCACATGTCACATTGTCCCGCGTATTTCTCGTTCCAAGACCGTCGCGAATGGGACAAGTCAATGACACCCGAAGCCAATAAATCGACCAACGTCGGCGACAAGATTGAAAACCGGGGGTCACGGCCGAAACTTGCCTTATAGCCGAGCGTGAATGCCGACACATATTGGGCGTCACAGCGGAGATGGCGTGGTAACGCGTCTCCGGCCATGTCGAACCACTTTTTGGCAGAAATCCGCAGCGAGCGCGCAGCCGACGGGTCCGAAGGCCGTTCGTGCAATCCACGGATGGAAATTCGAACACGCCATGCACAAGTCTTGGCATTCAACTGCCACATGGTGCCTTTGGCAAAGGGTGGCGCGAGGTTCCACCTGGACCTGGACGGGCTGATTCCTGGTTCGATCGCAATCGGCCAGCCATGACTTGCGTGGAAGCGCAACGAGGACAAATTCAGTCGTGAACGATATCCGGATCAACTGAGACAGACGATTCCCCGGTTCATCAACTCTTCCAACCCAAAACAATGACTGATCATTCGCAACAGCCCATCTGATCCAGATAGGTCGTCTCAAAATCGCGAACTCAGCCAGCCGGTCCTTAATCATCGAACGTCACGAACCATCGTGGGACGTGACCAGTCCCTGTTCGCGCAAGTACCGCAGCATTCCGATTGGACGTGGGACGGAAAACTTTAGCCCAAGGGCATCGCCAAAAGATTTACTGTGTCAGAGGACAAAGCGCTAGCCCCGCCCTTGCTCCCAGGCCGACCGAGCGAAAGCCTTGGGCGCCAAGCTCAGCAGAAAAATGGCGCCATGGCGTTCAGCCGCAATCGCGACATCCGGATACCAACCAATGCTCCACCACCTCGCTTCGTCGCGGGACGCGCGCCATAGAACGGCGTTTGCCAGCGGAGTGTGTGTGCGAAAATGCCTCAGCGGTCAGAAACATGTATCTCCGTCACTCAAATGTCGTGACAGTTCAATGCTGTATCAGAGAGATGAAGCAGAACGCTGCGCCAACCCCAAAAAATCGCCCGGGACTGAAAGTCGACCAATCTGCGCTGACCATCGTGCAGCAGCTTGTAGAAACAGGGCCCATCCAGGGGAAACAAAGACGTAAAGCGGGGCCTTTTGGGGGGGGAAAAAAAAAACCCGTTTGCCCTGATGCACCAGATCGCGTCCGGCTACAAAGATACGGCGGCGTTTTTGAGGCCTCCAATACGGACAGTTCGCCTCTGATAAGGCCTACAAAAGCGGCCCCAGTTGCGTGCGAGTGGCTCATTCTGCACTATGGGCTCCTTTCACAGTTAGTTTTGGATCACTTATCAAAGGGAATCCGACATGCGACTGATGTCGATCAGCCCGAAGTAACAGGATCTTTGAAAGACTGCGTTTACCGGCTGCCACAGGCCCACTGCCCGAGCGCAAAAGTCTGAGAGGCCAAAATAGTATGTACCGCCATATAGCACGAGTTCCGGTGTGGCTGCCCTATCAATTTGCGAAGCGCTGCTTACTACGCTGAAACGATGCGGGAATCCTGCCAGAAGCGAGATCATGGGCGTTCTCAAGATGCATCCGCGACACATGGAAAATTGGCGGGAGTTCCGACCATGAGATCGAAGGAGCCACAAGGCAGTCGCCCAACACTGATTAATAAGATCATCGCTGGTGGGAAATTCTGTTTCCGTTAGAAGCTTTGATTAAGACGTTTGCCTTTTTCCGACAGGTTGACGGCCAAGCGATTGGTGCCATCATAGCACAGACCCTGACCACGGCCTCACTGGACCAAACAAATCACTCATCTTCAGCTACGGTTGGGCACCTGAAAATGATGGCCCACCCATAAAGGAACACCGAATGTCTGAACCTCATTGTCGTTGCATATGGACCGCCCGCCAAAAGCGAGGCCGCGCGTAAAGAACTCTTTGGCATGGCAAAGAATATCTTGTGGGAGATTTGCCGGATGCCGTTTGTCGGCCACGGCGGACAAAGATCGGAACTCAAGCTGGACCAAATTGGGTTAAATCTGTGGACCGTTGCGCAACCGGTGGTGCGTTTGGGTCTTTCTGGCCGGTCTTATATTCCTTTCATCCCTTGTTGGGCGCTGGCGGTTAAGTGGGGGGCTGGGAGGTGCAGATTTCCAGGTAGGTCTGCTCTGACTTACGGGACTAGACGCATGAGTTCTCATGAAGCAGGTTTCAGGTGCTCTGCAACCGGGTCAAGCTGCACTCGTTCATGATGATGCAGACACAGCGTCAGACCGCGTCATTGAGCGGTGAGCAAGAAGGCGGACGCGTTTCTACGACACGAACCTCGCATTTTGGATGCGAAAACCATATGCGCAAGCACTTCGACACCAACACGGCGAGAATGGCCGAGAAACTCTCAAGGGGCAAATTAATTGGAGCAAACCATGCAGGGCTCCGATTTCTCCCAAATGGAACTACCCCACACTTTGATCGAAAGCTCAATGGCACGAACCTTTTCGATTAAATCACACCGATCAGACTGGCTCGCCTATGCGCAGCGAAAACGCCCAAATGACACTTGGCAAAAACAGAATGATGGGTTCTGAGGAAATGCGTCCTCCAACCCAGCGCAGCCAGATCCAACGCATTCATGCAAAACTGACAGCCAGCCCCGGACACCCGGAGAGTTGAGGGAACATTCGCGGGAGCAGTTTCCGAAACGTCGCGCTTGTCTTTGCGACCACTGGGAGGGTGGCAATTCTTGCCCCTGTGGTGGCAACGCTTGTTGATTGAACAAATGGTCGCTTGGCTTCTGGTGTTCTGGGAGCACGCCGGTCTGGTCTTTTGCCCGCAGCTTCCGTACGTCTCTGAATGGCGCATCATGATGCTGTTTGTTCGCCGCTGTGCTGATTATGGGGTTCACATTCGTCTTTTTCCCCGTCGCGGCGCTGCGTTCATTTCACAGGATCATAGTCATTGTCTTTCTACTCGATGGCGCACTCACGACTTTCTTGGTCTGACGTGAGCGTCAGATACCAAGCTGGCGCTGGAAGGCATCGCACGTGTTTCAGCCGTCATTTCTTTGGAGCTGTCATTTTTGGTGCAGTGGCCCACAACCCACCTGGGATTTTCTGGGGGCTTTCTGATCGGTCTGAACTTCTTGTCAACTGGGCGTTTAAAGATGTTCCTGATGTCAGCGTTTCGGCAGGGAAACGGCTCCCTGTGACCAAGGACCTTCGGCCACAAAAGATTCCATTGCCATGTTTTGTCAGAACTTTCCGCCCACCGGCCTCCCGGCCCCTTGATTTCCGTCAGGACCGGCGTTTCCCGAATGCGTCAACGCAGCCGGTATCCGGCTGGGAAGCGGCAGGCACATCTGTTCGCACCGATTGCTGGCAACGTTTCCGTGGTGGCTTATGTTGAAAGCGCTTATCGAGAGAGAACGCGGCGAATGAGCAATCTGGAATCGGCCAGCTCTATCGAAAAGCTGCAGTTGGGCCAATTGGTTTCGAGGAACCTTCAGATGCAATCGAGAGTCATCGTCCATTGGTGAACGGAATGGCCGACCGCGTGGCCCAGCGTTCGGCGGCAGTTGGCCGTTCCATCACTTCATTCATCCGCACAATTCACTCCGCATTATCTAGGCATCACATTTCAATGCCAATTGGCATTGATGGTGCCACCGCCATTCGATCCCTACCCCGTTCATGTCCTCGCTGAAATTCCCTCCCTGTCCAGCTTTCGCGGCCATCCAGGCCCAATCTCATGATCGAGCCAGAGCGCGTCAGCCGCGATACCAGGCAGACCGGAACAGGCCCTCCAGAGCAGACACGTCTCCCGCAGTTCAATTGAGGCGCGAAACTCCGAACACTCCCCGCGGCCAACACCCTGCACGACAAAGATGGGACCACAATGGGCCCCCAGCCAGTGGACACACGCTCGCCTCGAAACTCACCCTGCAACAAACCTCCAGCTCGAAACTTCCCTGGCAGGAACCCGTTCCCTTGCGACATATCGCCCACCTGAACCCGGCCACTCATTCCCACCGCGGAGCATATATCGCGGTCCTATTCAGCCAGCATTCACGATTCGTTCCCGTTCGGGCGATTCCGGATTCCTGAATCACCAAGCGTAGCTGCCTGCCCGGTGTTTCGTGCACCCACCCGCCGATAACGCTCGTTAATGAGATTCGGGCTATCATAAACGAATACATCTGAAGCATGCGGAAGCGCACAATGCACAATCACGGCATTCATCTGAACTTCGTCCCGAGCATGTGTCAGATCTTCGTCATTATGAAGCGCGTTTCGGCAAGCGGACGCTTAGCACTGTTGCTGGTTACCACCATTGATACCAACACCGAGTCCTTGACGCACTGCGCGTTGACGCATCGTTTTAAGCTGCCTAACCAAAAGCGAGGCGTAGTCGGTTAGCAGATTCACCATCGGAGGTGGCTTATCGAAATCCCCAGAACAGGTATATACGCTCACGCGGCATTGGTTAATGCGTCGCTGCACTCGAGCCTAAGAGATGTTAGCGACTTGCGAATGATCTCTTTGCTTTCTATGGCGAAGCTTACGTCACCAAATGCAGCTGATCGCCCATCACTTTTTCATCCCCGTTTCGGCAAGGCAAAATCAATCCCAGCTGTAGGGAATGGGCTTGGGCAAATGGGCCGTATGGAAACGCCTGAAACAGGTGACACCCAAATTGCGTGACCGGATTTCACAGATACCTATTCCCCAATCCGGCACGCGCAGCCACTTCGCCGCGTTAGAGAAAGATTCGTACACGAACTCTGACGCGCGTTTCACATTGTGAATCAATCCAGGGACGGTTTATGGCACGTCGAATCCGGTAAACTGTTGCAACCGTTGCGAGCCGCTCAATGGCAAACTGTCATAGACAGTTGGTTCCGGAATTCATGGGGGCCTCCCTCTTGGAACGAGACGACCAACGTTGATTCAAAACGTTCAAGGGACACTCCAGACGCTCATGTTCAACGGAAATGCAGAAAAGGCCAAGATCGGCAGTCGCTGTCGGAGAGCATGAACAACCCGTTCGGCGTTGGGGTCGTTTCGACATGATGAATCAGGCAGGAACGCTCTTGAATTCCGAGACGGTGGGGGGCGACCAGCCCTTTGCTTGACATTGGTCGGTTGTGGCGACAATGTCGATTCGCTGCAATATCTGGCCATCCCGAATTGCATGAAGCCCGATTGGTCAGATGTTGAGATTGGCAATAACACGCCTGGATTCCTCAAAAAATACCATTCCCTTCTTCAGTGGGGCGATATTTTCGGTCCATTTGCGTGTCAAACAGATTGAAGCCAACCCGCTTCTCAAGCATCCCGGATCATTCGCGTCTACCGCTGGCTGGCTGAGTTTCAAGCATTTGTGCAGCCCCCGTCATCGAACCACACTGACGACGGCTGTGGAAGGCTTCCAGCGTTCGTATATCTTGACGTTCATTTTATTCTTTATTGACATAGTGCGAACCCAAAATTACAATGAGTCATTCTTAAGCTTTACTATACGTAAAACGTATAGCGATAACCAAGGGGCATTGATAAGGGTTAAGGACGGTGTCGTTCGAGCACGCCAATTGGCACCAAAGAGCCGGAAGCATCAGACCGGCCAGACCAAAAAACCCCCCCAGGGTTTACGTCGCAGCATATCCTGCTCGCCCCAAAAGATCCAAACATGTATCGAGAGCAGAAAACATCGCGAAATTCAAGATTGGTGTCAGGCGTGTTGACGGGCCCGCTCGCAAATAGGGACAATTCGACGTCTTGTTTGCGGCGCAAATTTGCTCCGTTGCTGGGCGTCGGCTTGCTTTACAGTTGCACTTTTCCCTATAGCGTTCCGTTATCGGCGGCACTTGCCGCAGGCGGCCAGGTTGCTTGGGCCGTACTGCGCGTTGAAAATGGTTCGCCTATGTATTTCTGGCGCCGCTTGCAGAGACATTATCAGAAGAATATTCCCGAAAAAGCGGGGTAATGGGTCTCGTCGATTTCGGCAGGATGCTATTGCTTGTTGCCGATGGCCTTTGCACCGAGATCTGGCAAATGTCGCGCTGACCTTTGCTTTTTTGGCATTGTAGGGGTTTTACGCCACTGTTTTCAGTTCTGGGATTCCCTTGAAGTTTTGCCAGAGAAAATGACTACAACTCAGGCCTTCTCCTGTCACGCATAGCCTATACTTTGGAAGCTGTTCTAGTCCGGTCAATCGCCGCAGTTATTATTGAATTTGGTGACGGTGAGGCCGCTTTTCTATGCACAGCACTCGCATTTTTTGGGGTCGGTTTTGGCGCTGGTTGGCAAAGATACCCAAAGTCATTTTCCACGAGCCGCAAGGAACGCTTTTGAAAACGGACGGGATAACGGCCTTTGGTTCATTGGCATACGCCACGGTTGGCGGACGGGTCCTTCTTCAAATTTGCACTGTCGCTTGCAATGCCTGGGTGGTTGGTTCAATTCCGTCGTCCTATTGCCGTGCCCGCTTGGGCGATGCGGAGAATTTTCCCAATCTCATGGCATGTTACGTGCTGGCGCTTGTTTTGGGTGCCATTATTGTTCCAAAAATGAGTTGCGCAAAGCAATGGAGCGAACGACAATGTTTATCGGAACGTTTGGGTTCGCGGTTGCAGGCGCGGCTTTGCGCTATTACCGCCTTTAGCCTTCAGCATTGGGTTTGAATTTGGGTTGTATTTGGCACAGCGTCGTCTTTGACATTGACCCCTGGAGGGGCTCTTGATAACCAAAATCCGCTACGTCGCGCGATCGCTTCAGCTTGTGTTTGCAGCACAGTTTTTCGTGTTGAGCCATTGCCGGATGGATGATTGCCTATCCGTTTTGCGGGGTGGCTTGCGGGCTATACATCACTTGAAATTTCTCTTCTCATATTTGTCGATGATGTGTGCTTTGGTTGCCGTTGCCGCGCTTGTGGTCTGGCCCGCGACTTGATCCGCAAGAACGACCACATTCCATCAGGTCTTGCCAGCATCACCCGCCACCTGATCAAACGGTGCCGCCATGGGCGCGCAGCACCGGCATATCCATGCATTTGCCGCATTGACGATTTACACCGACCTGGGGGCCAGGGATCACCTGATGCTTGATGAACTTTCCCAAACATTCTTGTAGGATTGGTTTGAATGCAAAGGAGGACCCTTCACCATTGATGCACGTGGGGCCTAAAAACCGCTCTTGAGGCGTGGATCAAAGAGGATCTTGGGGTTTCTGTGTTACCTGGGTACCAGTTGGTTGGCCCACAAGAAAGGGACGGTGTGGGACCAGATATTTGTCGTTCATCAATTGGCGGGCCGGCATGTTTTGCGGGGTTGGGTTGCCCATTTGGTTGGCGCTTTCCACCTGGGGGGGCATAAAAAAATTTTTCGCGTACTGGAGACCGGCGCCAGGCCAAAAGGGTTGGAAGGTTCCGTGCGTTCAAGGGCTTATTGCGCGGATTGGGGAAAAAACCGCTTTCGGGATCCCCCAAAAGTTCCTGGAACAGCCTGCTTTGGCCATGGGCTGCAATTGACATTCAGGCCTGGTATCGCGCGCCAATTTGGGACAGAGATCTCTCTCTTT
>Ga0163217_1026648_pt1 | contig 11701 bp, 6 predicted proteins | sample SynspAceP_FD_185933 | JGI IMG/M metagenome (GOLD analysis project Ga0163217, IMG submission 185933) | Saline lake microbial communities from Ace Lake in Antarctica - Synechococcus sp. Ace-P (PacBio error correction) | ecosystem: Environmental > Aquatic > Non-marine Saline and Alkaline > Saline ... | reverse complement strand
AGTGTTACAAAATTGTTTCATGGATAAGGTGGTTTTTCTAACGTTATTAATTCGTTGAAAACCCTAAGATTTGCATAGATAGTTGTTAAATCAATACAGTAAACAATGATATATACACTTTCCCTTACAGAACTTATATTTGAAGTACTTTAATTAATGTGTTTAAAACCCTTTACCAGCCGTAATGTTTTGATATTTAAAATAGCACCAGGAACATAGACGGTGCTAATTCCGCAATTGACCTTAATCCACGGGCAACAGTAAGTGGTGCGGTACTTGGAGAAACTTCATTTTTTTATACAAATTCAAATCATCTGGGTTCCTGTCCTACTATTCGGTGCCAAAACAATGGTTGCGGCACGTAACCAAGTCATTATCTTCCACTTTTCGTGGTAGGTTTTTTATTAAGAGTGTGTTTTTTGTTGAATTGAAAACTTTGATGAATTATCTGAAATTTGGTGATTGAATTGGATTTTTGTTGTTGAATTGTTCTTTGTCTTGATTTACAGTGAATCTTTCTTCTGAACTGAATTGATCTTTTGATTTTGGTGAATATTTGTGTGAAAGGCCATTTGATTATTGGTTTTATTGTGTCTGAATGATTGGATTTATGGAAATTTTGTTGTTGAATGATGATATGACTTTTTCTTTTTTTTTGAAGCATATGTTGAAAATGATTGTTGTTTTTGAAGTGTTTTTTTGATGATTTTGTGATAATTTGGATCTTGTTTTTCGTTTTTTTGGAAATTTTTCTGAAAGCCAATTTGGAATACTTCCTTCCTCATTTTGCACTATGGGACAAGTAATAAAGCTGACATAAACAGGCAGATACACCAGACGAACCTTCCCTGTACTTGTTTTGCAGGCTGGCGAGGCTTTTCTTGAAAACACCCTGCTCTATTATTGGCCATTTCACAATGATAACGCATTAAGCCATTACTTACAATAGGCGGCGGTCTGTGAAAATTTATTCATCAATTGCTCCGCTTTTTTAGAGGAATCGTCATGCTCCAAACATAATAATACCATCTTGGTGCCATCCCTTTAAAATAGGGAACATATCGTCAGGAATAAAGAGCATCGGTAATTGCTTTAGTTCCTCTCTCAGCTTTCTTCCTTCCGCGAATACAAGAAAATAGTTATACTGAAGCCCTAATGGCGCAAATAGCCATCCATAGGATGGAATCTTCCAGAGAATAAGCCTATTTAATTCTGATAAGCGGGCATACGCATATTTACCAGTCCTTAACGGTAATAATCAAAAATAGATTCTTACGTTCCTCTCATCCGGCAACCAAGACTAGAATTTATGTTCTGCTACGTATTGCTCAACGGCCTTCAATACAAGTCCATTCAAATAGGAATTTTCCAAACATAAAAATTACGCTCTCGACAATCAGTTAGATTGTATCATCAATTTTTGAAGCTCTATTCCAAATAATATTTGAGCATGTTTTTCCACGCTTCTGCTCACCATACCATGGCCCCAAACAGGCATTTCCACAGTAACTAAATATCGGGCGAGGCCGAGGTAGGGGTTCTATGAAGTTGAATCCAAAGTTCCAGCTTCTCAATATAAACGGAATAGCATCTTTTAAATGATGTCTGATTATTATTTGTTGTTTTTGATATTGGGCCAAGGAAGATTTAATAATTATAGAAGCTTCTTCATTCTTTGTGGAGGGTAAGCCCTTTGAAGGGCATCATAATCCTGTCCGTAAGTTTACATTCATTATTGTTGGCAACATTTTTCCGCACCTTAGATTGAATTTTCGAATATTTTCATTCGCTGTCTTCCATCCACCAGAATAAGAACCGGCCATAGTAGTTTATTATTTAAAGGTCCATGCGTTTAATCGAAGAATTTATTTTAAATTGATTACCCTGTTTTGAAAGTTTCCTTCGAGAATTGTAATACACATTTAAGTGTTTTTGCCAAATTCGGCATACTTTTTTTCACTTGATTTCTGAATTGGAGACTGGAAGTAAAGGAACTACTCTATCATTTCTTAATTTCTGGAATTCTGCTAATCAAGCATCGGTCACCATCGCTTATGTATTCCAAATTTTGGCGGTCTCCACTCAATTTTTTAGGGGAATACCATAAATGGACTTGATATATGTGGTTGGATGGTAATTGAGAAATTGTAGAGTATTAATTTGGAGAATTTGTCCAAATTTACTATTATTACTGAAAATACGCTTAATTAAGAAATTATTTAGAAAGAAAAATCCCAAAAGCTACGGTAAGCATCATTTTTTGATATAAGGTTTCTTTAACCCCTTGGCCCTCAACAACCGCTGCACCCGTACTTTTCTCCAAGTGCTCGCGAATTTAGGCTCGCGGGCGTAAAGCCAAATACTCCTAAAACCAAGTATTTTAAAATAGTGGGACTGTTTTGAAAATCGCTCTCACTCGCGTGCTCAGACTCTCTCGACAAACTGTGGGGCCAATCTTTTTGGAGCAACTCCATTGTCTACTCAGCTCAGAGATCCATTCAACTTCCGCGTGTTATCTGGTTAAACAATTCTCCCTGCGCCGACAAGAACAAGATCGCACTGTTAACCTATCTGTTAAGCCGTGTCTGTGTCCAAACGGGTACAACTCTTACATATGCGACAAACGCCTAACTCGGCGGCTTTCCTTATCCAAATTGTCGTTATCGATTATTATAAATAATTTCAGTCAATATTTAAGAAGAAATCTTTCCTACCCATCTTGGCTCCCTGCCGTACTTCTGCACTTACCCATAAAAAGATTAAATTTAAAAATCTAGCGGTCACGAGGAGTAATGCGCATCCTTTTAAGTTACAAAAACCTTAATCCGTACCTCACATAACTCTCCTTGTAGACAACCATACATAGTACAGCGATACTCTCTCCCACCTCGCCAAGAGACCCCTCTGAAATGAAAAAATCGCCATGCCGTCAAAAATTCACTTAACTTTTTATGGAATCCTACCTCTCCGTTCCTTATGGACAATTTATTATTTAAGGCCAACCAAATATTTTTAGCTATGTTTTCCAACGGCCGCTATTCCCACGTTTAATTCGTTTAGTGGGTATTTAAAAAGAAAAAAACTTTAAAGCTTTGCCGTCATGGGAAAACTTTTTGGTTACATAAAATAAACGGCCGCTGCGTGCCTTCGATTAGGTTTAGAATGTTTTACGAACTCCTTGGCCCATAGATATACAACTATGCCATTATTTTGGTCTCCAAAAGCTAAATCCATCATCTTTATTTACCCGGTTTGATGTTTTTACCTTAAACAAATTATGGGATCATACTGCTTTTTTAATTCGCGCCCCAACGCTTGTAGTTATCCTTAGTAATTTGCCATGGACACCGAATCTTGGCCACTCATCCATCATAAAATTGGAATAGGCAACCTCCAGAGGAATGTGGGATGCAGTAGCATTTAATAATCCTTGCACCAATTTGTGATTACAGGCCATTTGGCCGGATCTGGGATCTACCCCACTAAAAACACCTGCGTATTTTGCATCCCTATAGGCCCACTGGGGTTTATCGGTTATTCCCAACCCCTTACTTGCGGCACCACTAATTGGGTATAAAGCATTGCGAAAGCGCATCCGGTCGAATTTTCTGAACCATATTTCCAAATGGCCCGCCTAACTTCCGGTCCTAATTTATCAAAAAAGTTCGGCCCTCAATACCATTTTGCAGTTCCAGGGGCCATTAAACATCAACATGGTTTGGATTGACGGGATTTATGGCCCCATTTCACCACCATGTTGAAACAAGGGTTTTTTTACGAGGACGGGCCTTAAAATAACTTCCCCCCTTCCAACATTTGCCCCCGCGCCAGCGCCGATGGCCAGTCGATCTCGTAGACATCATTACATTCCAGACCAAACACCTCTCGTGTGTGTGCAAATTTCGGGAAAAGGTGGCCCTGGGAAATAAACCCACTTGTGGCAATGACCGCAATATCTCTGGAACTTTTCGCTCGCACTCACCGAGCGGCTGTGAATATATATAGAGCGATGAACTCGTCATAATAATCCAAAGAACACGCCATACGTGTGTCACTCGCAGCTCTCTGTTCTGAATTCTCTCTGCCCGATTACCTGGCGTACCGAGGCTCAATTACGTTGTTGGGCTCGGCGCTTGTGCAATTGTTCTCAGCAGACGAGTAAGCTCTCGGATAAGCCTCAGACATTAGGCTCTCCCCTAATGGACCCAAAGAGGATTCTAGGGCAGGTCTGATGGTACTCTGTCGCTCTTCTACTACGCGCTCTCTCACACAGGCGCCAGCCAACCCACGTACAGACTCCAGTACTCTGCCTACAGATGTAGAATTGTCACTATGGAAGTCCCGTAATCTACCTACGTATACGTAACCTTTACATCCCGCCCCAGATCGTAGCGCCTCCCTCACGTGTTGTTATAGAATCATACCACTGGGACATTGGCCATCCGAAGCATGAGTTAGCATTGATTCAAACATTCGCCAATATTACCATCCACCGAACACTTACTGTATTATTGGAGATCCACATTTAATAATTTTAATTCCAGATAATCTATGACCTCCCATCATCGGCACAGCCTAATCCACCGCCATTTTGTCTCGCTCGCCCCTGACCAGGCAATCAGGCAAATTCATTTTCCGTCCAAAATTAACGGAAGCTATTACACGGCACCTCTGCGCACTTCACGATCATTCCAGTGGCGTCTTGTCTATCATGGCATTTATAAAACCTTTCGAGAAGCTGTTGTAATTTATATCTGATACCATTATTACCTCTACCCTTTATTTTTGCTTTTTTAAAGGATACTATTTGACCGGGCATCCCAACTCCATACCATTTTCATAATTCTAATTTTAATGTTTAAATTACTCCTTTATATCTTAGATTAAACTTATCTCCTACTATTTTTCATTACTATTTGGAAAAAGCATCTAAAGGTTTCCACAAAGGCCAATGAAAAAGCCACACAGGGATCAGCACTCACACATTGGCACCTTATGAGGATTAGAAGCAATGGCAAAAGCATAAGAGCCAACTTTTCATGGTTTTCTCTATTTCTCCCTGTAGGCTTACTTTGCAATTCGCCAGAAACCAGAATCATACGCTCGCGGAATTTATGCCAGTGTTCGGATATTTCATAATTGGCAGCACTTTTAAAAAAGAACCATCGACGGTTTGTTTTTTTGGTTGGATCGCCGTGCAAAACCCGATATTGTGCATTCCCGTTTGGCATAAAGATGGGCAAGGGCCCCATTGCAATCTTTATGTCGTATTGTGTTTCTGACAATTGATTCTCCATGTCTTCATTTTAGGTCATTTTGGCCAAAAAAAAGGACGACGCTTCAAAGGAACAATGCAAATGCAAATAAGGCAACTTGCTTGACTTTAGGAAGACACACTCTCAATACGCTTCGATCCCTCTCTGCATGGCTTTTGACTTGCTCGGTGAGAACTAATCAGACGCTATCAATCCTCAGTCTCATCGTGGGAGTTCACTTTTCTGTATTGGTCTTCTGGCATATGTATCTGGGTCAGACGTCATGTGTCTCGTAGTCTGGATGAAAAGGAGCGCTCCTAGTGCAACGTTCCATCCTAAGGTGGATCGCACTACGACTCCGACTCTCAATATCAAGGTGCTAGAGATTGGCGCGACATATGTAAGTACCCGCATGACTTAAGGCACCAATCGGCTCGGGCGGCTACTGTTCTCAGTACTGCAAGACTTCAAGTCAGTACCAGGCAGCCTGTTCTGGTCTGCTTATAATCACACAGCGGTAATTTGAAACCTTGGCCCCTGTATCTGTTCTTTTTTACTTCTTATAAAATTAAGGGAGGATACAAACAATAGACTTCTCTAAAAATTGATTCAATTAATTACAATCAAGATAGATTTATTTTCCATTTGAAATCCTTAAGCAACATAGTTTCCTTTATATACGCTGAGGGGAGAATTCCAAAATTGTCCATTAAAGCATTCTTGAGAAAAGGCAGGACTGTTAATCGGTTCTAAAAGCAGTTCAGAAATATTATTCGCATATGTGTTCAACAACTGCAAAGGCTTTTTCCCAATTCCGATAGTCTTGATTAAGCTATTAGGAGACTTTTCCTTGTGAGGAGCATTTCATTTTTCGATACAATGTGAATTTACTATATCCAAGACTGTTTACTAAAATACATGGGGATTTGAAAGGCAGCATGGTTCCATTCCCTTCTCTGTAATCAAAACAATTCCCCCCCCCGATTCAATAGTGTACAACTTTTTTCCTCTCCACATTAGGGCCCTTAATATTTCAGCATTCAAATTTAAACGTTCAAGTTCTCACTTTCATACAATCCCTTACTTCTGGGGAAATACCGGATTTTACCTGAATCATTTGGCAAAAGCGTTTCCGCTACTTTAATGGTTATCCTCAAAAATACCATCCTTCTCTGTCACGGGAACCCCCAGCATGCAATCCAATATTTAATTGGGCTTATCGTATTTAAGTTATTGGAATGAATTTCCTGTGCACAAAGTACAGCCATTTGTAACCGAATTAAAAGACAAACAATAAATAATCGTTTTTTTGCCTTACAACCGCCCCCAAAAAATTTCATGGATAAAAAGAATTGCTTTTTTATAGGGGAAAAAGTCCCTGTTTTCATGGCTTATGGTCCAACACCTGTCAAAGACTCCTGACTTAAACCAATGACCATTTATAGTCCTAAAGAACCGGGTTCATTTAATTATTATTCAATTCTGTCTTTGTGATTTTTCTGGATCTGATCCTACCTAAGAAGCGATTCTATATTAGATCCCTTCTACTTCAATAAATCCTATGCGGAACTTTCTTCCGTGAGCATGATTATGGCTATTCCTGGATGGCCTTTTTATTCGGCGCTTGAATTAAGGCAAAAAGCCGTTCGTCTTTTTTCATCGCACAATATGGTATACCCTTGCAACCGTAAAGATGCTCTATCTTTTAAATCTTTCCGATGCCCATTTGTGCCACATGTGCGCAGTTTATCTCTTCGGGAATATCGTGACGATCCATATAAATTGGCCCCAATTAGCGGTAAAATTTTTTTTAAAACAAGTTAGTGATTTTTAATCAAGTTATAAGCTCGTACGCGAATTTTGTAATTACTTAGGTTCCGTTAAAAACCTACAGGACGTAATGATTTATTTCTTTTTAAAAACTATTGCTCTGTGAAGTATTGCTATTTGTACATCTCAAATCTTGCTGGAGCACAAGTACATTCCAAATGATGTTTTGAAATGATCTAGAACCAATGCACTATTGCCTAAGTCCCAAAAAACACAGATTGTACGCCTATGCCAACAGTCTCAAATCTGCGCCACAAAAAAGTTACCAACAATCATAATAACCGGTAATATGAGGCTACATGGGTCCACTTTAACACTTTTTGTTTCCTTGTAAATAGTAATATTATCGATGGTGCTTACAGGATTCTTATGCAATAAGCTAAATTTAAATAAGATTAATACGCTGTTAATAAGTTCCACACCCCTGCCCTAAAGGATATCTTTCCTGTGCGTTATCGATCCATCGGAACATGACACCAGGCTCCGCTCCTGCCGTAATACCAGTAACCCAACACAGTCAACATCAAAATAGTAGGGAATTACAATTTCATTGGCAGGAATTGGCTACAATTTTAGGCTACTAAAATAGCCATTAGACCCAAAAAAAAACCAAATCCGTCCAAAGAACCAATGTGAACCATTACGGCCACACTCTCATCTCCCAAATAAATGTTGAAATTAGCCAAAATAACTGCTCCTGCAGGTTGCGGCAAAAACAATTGCCCGCCACAATACGATCAAGGTCCTATCAAAATGGAAGTATATATGGGTTTTCCAAAATACTTTGGTGCGACGATAGGGAGGCAATTCAATTGAAAGGTAGACACCTTCTTTCTTTAAGACCGTTTTGGATGCCCCACGAAACAAAAACATAAATATCATTCCCCCCAACACCGGTATTCTTAACCCGGCCCCGCCCAAGGAATTAACCCTGAAATGAAGCGGAACCCAGGGCGCTACAAAAAATAGTGAATTAGTATCGCGTGGGACGGATTACAAAAGTTGAAAAATATTTGGTAATTATTTGGCCCACCGATTAACCGCTATTTGGGCTGTTATTATACTGGTGGACCAACCAAACATGACGGACATTACAACAAAAAAATAAATGGTCACCCATTGTCCTGTTTGATGGGACACCATTGATATTTGAATAAATGATCACACAATTAAAAGTACACTTGGTAAATATCCAAAAGTCCTTACACAAAAAAGGGTAAAATAATGGAAAAAATATAAGCCACACCGTTTTGTGCCGACGGCCTTCCAGTCGGCGGCCGGCTCTAATCGGGAAATAACGGCTACGTAGAGGGAGAGCTAGGCTAAAGGACATGTTTGCGTGAAGAACAATTACAAGAACACGCTCCACAACAAGAGGCGCGAGTGGAGAATGCTGGGCTAGAAGTCCTGTGTCTCTGAGGAGCGCAGCGATGAGGGAGGTCGCAATGCCCTGTAAGATAATCTAGACTGTCGTTAGGCTGGTGTGGTGAAGGAGACAAATAAGTGTGCTCCGCGCAGGGAAGCCACTATATGTAGGTATACCTACAGGGACGCTATGGGATCTCTGTGCATGAGGACTACAACAGCCTTATGGCAGAAGAGGTTCTCTTGAAAGGTGGTCTAAATCTGCCTTAATGGTAGATTATAGTGATGCTCGTGAATGCTCTCGTCTGTATGTGAATAATTGTTCTTTGTGGACACAGGGCGGGGTGATGATGAAGTCCTCTGCGCTGGACCAGCCACCTGCCAGTGCGGGTGGCCACCAAAGTTCCGCCTTGGCCTTGCGGAACATCGAGCCTCACCGAGCTCCCTCCATGCGATTGCGCCAGATCGCTTCACCCAGCATCCTTGGCCACCGACAAGACCTGGACTGGGGGCAAGCTGCACTCGGGGGGCAATCGGGATGCTGTGTGGTGACCAAACACTTCTTCGAAACAGGCCCGGTTCGGAGAGCAACGCTGAATGGCCGCGGTTGAAAAACACGGGGTGGGTTGGCGCAGGCCAGCACCCTGTGGGGCCCCCCGATTCCCGCACAACAACTGGCCCCCCTGGGCATTCGTGCGCCGGTTGTCGATCATGTCGTCGGATCAAAATTGCGGTTTTGCCAGCCACATTCACCGATTCACGGGTCAGGCTCTCGGGCCACGTTGTGACCGGAGCTGTCGTTTTGTCGATGCATCGCCAGTGGCCGCATCGCTGCATGCGCTTGCGAAGGCCCGGGCTCTGGCGACGCCACCACCGCATCAGGGGGGAGGACCCACCACCACCTCACGAGATCATCGGGCGGAGAGATAATCCACCAGTCACCGGTGATCCGTAGATGTGATCACAGGAATATCGAAATAGCCCTGGATCTGGGGAGGAATGGCAGGTCCATGGCCAGACCACCGCGGCACCCGGTCCACCCCCGAGGTCACCAGGCAGAATTAGGCCAACCAATTGGCTCGGTTGACTGATTCCCTGGCCAGCAGGATTTGCTCGGTTTCTCGGGCGCAGGGCATAGCTCCGTAATAGGGGGAGACGGCACTGTGGGTTGAATCTTCGAGTCGGAGAACGGAGAGCTCGTCGCGGCATCGGGCAGAGGGGTCATGGAAAAAGTGGAAATAATATTCCATACCATGTGTTAATATCTCTCATTTCAGTCCTTCATCCAATCATGGTTGATCGTTCTAACTCTCTTGATTGCAAGGTTTACAAAGGGTGTTGGCTGAGTGAATTTGATCTTGTACTGAACTGAACAATTAACCACATAATACCGGGCGGAATAATCGTACTTCTGGATACTTGGATCTATCACATAGCTATGCTGCCAAATCTCTGGGAACGTGAAAGTCCGCGTTTTAAATTGTATCACCTCGCTGTTTGCAACAACTTAACCGGTAATACTACTGCAGGGTCCTAGTGGTGTGGTTTGGGCTCTGTATTTCCTGTGTGCTCTAATTCGCGTTGTGAAGCTGGTTATATCAGTTCCTCATTACATTGACACCAGCTTCAGTCCTGATGTTTGGCCTAGATATAACTGTGGGCCCTCTGTCTGCGTCCCCTGCTGTCATCCTTCTCAGCTGGTCAAATAAAACTGCTTCACGGTCGGCAGGCGATTGACGCATGGTTCTAAGAAAGTCCGATGTAGAAAGCCTGAAGTCGCCTTAGAACTGCAAAAAATGGGCAAAGAACTCAGGGGGCGCGTAACAGTCCAGCCTGGGCCAATCGCTCCGCACCGAGCAACGCCTGGTGCTGAGATCGGTGCTGGCTGTGACGCCGCGACCACCCTGAAGGCGGCAGCCGCCTGGCGGACCTGCTGGCCTTGTGCCGCTGGCCGGCTGGCCCGCCCAGGCTCCAGGCGCCACAGCCCACGGCCTCGTTCTGGCCTCCTTGGCTGAGCGCCATGGCCCCTGGCTTGGCGCCGTTGCCGCTGGATCCGGGGCAGTGGATCGAGCCGGCAATGGCCGCTGGGCCGATTCCGCTGGCCGTTTCATGGCCGGCAGACCTCACGCTGCTTGCTGATCACCGCAGCCGCTGCCGGACGGTGGCATTCCCGGCGGCCTACAGCGCGCTTCTCCATGCTGCTGCGGGGTGCCCCTGGTGGGCCTTGATTCAGCTGGGCGGCCCCCGGGAGGGGGCAAGCGGCCGCGCGAAGGTTTCTGGCCTGGCTTGGCATGGATTGGGAGAGGGGAGAACCGCTGCTTCCGTGCTCCAACCACAGGACGCACGAGCGGCTGGCCTTACCCCGGCCGCAGCCCTGCAGCTGGGCTGCAGCGCTTGGCGCTGGCTTGAATCAGGCCCTTGGGCCAGAGCGGCACGGCCGCACTCTTTCTGGAAGCTGCCGCAAGGGTTGGTCGCCTTGGCTGGGCCGCGCCTCAGTTGCATTGGTCCAAAGAAAGGATCTGATTTTGGACTGGCCGTTTGCGCGCATGAGCAGGCCTGAGGGCTTCACCGGTGTGAAGAGGGTTGGTGTCGACTGCGGAGCCAGTTGGTCGGTCAGCAGCTTCGGCAGCCGAAATCCCTGTTCAGGGCGGGACAGCTGTTGCGAAGGAGGCCTTCAAGCACCAGCTGCTGGCGGATCCCGGCGACCCTGTTCTGCCCCAGGGACTGGTTGCCAGCGGAAGCGAACCATCTAGCTCCACCTGATTGCCCCTGAAATTCTGGCAGGACCGGCCTGCAGGGATCCACTCGAAAATTTCTGGGTCTTGTCGGTGGAGCGCAAGGTTGCTTCCAGATTCTTCTCCACGCCGCCAGCCATCAACCAGGGCTGCGCAGGGCGGCCCGGGGCACCACCACCATTAGCGCTGGGTGTGGACCGGATTCCAGCCCCAGCAAGGGGCTGCCCACGGAGCTGCTGGCCAGGCTGGGCCCGCCCTCTCGATACAAACCGAACCGAGCGACTGCGGGGGGGGCTTCTCGTGCCTGCGTAGATAACTGATCCAACAGGCCAGAAGTCGGCGGGTTAAGGGTGATCAGCAGGCCCGCAGGGCCGCCGGAACCTGGGATTCCACCCGTTGCAATAGCATGCTAAGGCGTTCGCTGCTTGGCTTGCCCTGAAGGGGCGCGCCAATTCCTGGCCTTGCCCGACCCGCCAGATCTGGGCGTCCGCTTGTCGAATCAACAAGCACCGTTGA
>Ga0163217_1020668_pt1 | contig 11701 bp, 16 predicted proteins | sample SynspAceP_FD_185933 | JGI IMG/M metagenome (GOLD analysis project Ga0163217, IMG submission 185933) | Saline lake microbial communities from Ace Lake in Antarctica - Synechococcus sp. Ace-P (PacBio error correction) | ecosystem: Environmental > Aquatic > Non-marine Saline and Alkaline > Saline ... | reverse complement strand
CTGTTGTTGTTGAGAGAGATATGGTTTTACGCTCCTTAGTATTGCCTGCATTATTAACTACTATTCTGGTGCCAGTAGCCTGAATGAAGAAAAATCCATCTCCAATAGCTTTTGTTTTAAATAGCTGACTGACACTTAGATTTTTTTGAGCTTTTTTTTTTTTGTTTTTTCTTTTTTGATGCAAAATAATCAGGATGGAAGCTAACTTTGATTTCCTGTTTATTGCTAATTATTTATGCCATCCCTGATCCTGACTTGCTCTGCGTGTCCAAAAGGCCAGTAGTAATTCCTAATGCCCAGTGTGGTAGCGGGCAATCCGGATCAGAGTACAACGCGTTAAGTTCGAAATCCACACGATAACATTTCGGGGCAATAGCATTGAAGCGCCGTAGCCACAACAACTGCACAGGAAAAACATTAGTCCCAGATAGAGCCGGCTATTAATGAAAATTTCCACCGCCGATGAGGACCGCCATGAAGCCCCAAATGTGTAAAAAATTCATTGATATCCAAAAGCAGGAAAAGGCGGTTTATTTAGTCTTTCGAAAATAATATAAATGATATCTTGCTACTCCCCAGCAGTATTGACAGCCACCATTTCAACACGGCAAGAATAGAATACGAATGGCAAACGAATAATCTGGTGAAGAACTCGGAAAAAACGGGTCTGGAGTCAATAGGGGAAGCTCCTGATGCAGCTTCTTGCTTATGTTCCCCGCTCTGACTTATTTGGTTTTCACTTGATTACATCGTCCATTCAAAAAGCTCACTTAATTCATTGAATATGGATCAAGTCGCATCAAAGACATCAGCCAACTTGATTATTGATATTTTGCAAACTTTTCTATCCCTACGTGAGATTGTAATGTTGCGCCGTATCCTGTTTTATAAGATACAGTTCAAGATACCGGTTAGGCAAGACCATATATTGACTCACAACACTATCGAAAACGGCAAAATCACCGATGCGGCGCAAATTGCAGTCATTATTTTCTTCATTTTTCCATAAAAATTTACAATTTGCCATTCCAGCACCTGCACAAGCATGGCATTTCGGCGCCCCTCACAGCGCATGTCACCTTCGGTGCAAATAGCAGCATCTTTTGCATGGAAAGGGCTCCAGCCTTGCCTCTACCCATTTTCAAACGAACCGCTTGGAATAACTTTCATTTCATGAAATGCGTAGAACAGAAGTTGAGTACAAGCCAATAGAATTAGCCGTAGAAAAGGCAAATTACCACGGGCACAAAGGACCAATACCCACTATTTTTTCTTCATAATGAGACCTGGAATATTTAGGTTCAGGAGTTAGGATTTAAAAAGATAAAAACTCTAATTCACGTTTGAGTGAATAGAAAATCAAAGTTGGCTTGACACTTTGACCTACACACCACGATACCGACGTTATCCATACGCTTGGACTGTCATGATGTCTCCTTGTGCATCTAACGCTAGAGTTAGAAGTATTAACCTCACTTACATAAGATTTGCCTTGCCAGTAAACTGTTGTTCTGAAATCGGGAATTGTATAGATAGTGCCATCGGAATTCTACCAACTAACGATGTGAAGTGTTTTTCACCTGTTGTAATTAGTTATACGCCATTTGCACCAAGTTTTGCAGCCTGCTTTTTTAATTCTTCTACGCATAGTTTCCTGACTTTCCTTGCTCCGTCAGCAACATCGCTTGATGCTTGACTATACCATGCGTTCTCGTTATTTTTTAGGAGCATCGATATCAGAGCATTTAGCTGAACATACATATATAGAAAATCACATGGGTGATCTGACTTCACCAGTAACGTATCGACGCGAACTCCAGCATGCGCATAGCTCATGAGAAAGTGAGCGCTCATTATCGAAATAGGAGTCATAACCTATATTATGTCCGGACATATAGTGGGGCGGGACACGGAATCATTAGAATAATACATGCCCCCGTGCCTAATACCTCTAAACGCGAAGCATAGGCGGCGCCCGATCCGGCGGCCGCGAATGCTCGGCTGCCTTGTTTAAATGGGCCTAGCACACGGTCTATTTAGACGCCACTGTTTATTGAGATGCCGGAGCTTGTTGCAGGGAAACTTGAAACTGGCCGTTAACTCGGTAATCCTTTTTCCTTTTGAACTGCTCCCACACAGGGGCTCCCGGCCCGTTGTATATCCTCAAAAGGTGCGTCACGCAAAAATCTTGCGATGATGATTGTTTTTGCTGAGGCTGGCTGTCGAAACGCAAACAGAATTGGAATTGCGTATAGCCTTGATCTCCACTTCTAAGCCGTCTCGGTGGACAGCGTCATAGCCTTTTAGTTGGGCGATGCCCGTTTTGAGCTCAAGATTGTATGCATCGGCCACCAGGCATGTCGCCCAAAACTGGCCCGACCATATGTCCGTCCGGCGTAAAGTTGCCTGCCGGAAAACATACCCCTCCAATTCGTTGACCGTTCCGTAAAGCTGCTTAACCAAGGCGCGAAATTTATTGTGATACGATCATAATCAAGCTAAACGCCGCCATAACGCCAGTGAAACGAGGTCCGGCGCACGAAGCTACGAAGGAACTTTTATGCTTTGTTACACATGACTTTATTTACTGAGGTCATTTGACTTCGTCGCCCTGTCATTCCTCGGAATCCCCATTGGATGCGGCTACTGCTCTTTGACTCGTAATTTCAACATCAACGGAGCTATAGAAAGGCGTTTGATTCGATTTCCGTAAACAGCGCTTTTATCAGCGCCTTTCTGAGTTTCAGGTGGCGACCCGACATCATTGTTAATTTCAGATGGACTGTGTAGGCTCGCTTCGCCACCAGGGTTAATAGAAATCTTCTCGATCCTAAAGCACAAATCGGTGTGCTCGCTTATCCTCCGGCATTCCTAGAACAAGTTTGCATACCAACCATGTATGACATCCGAAAGTTGGCCTTTATTGGGATTTAAGCGGTCCCTTGATTCCAGTATAAAACTTACTATCATTCTTACCTCTTACTCTTGAAGACGTGTAAACCAGTCTTTAATGAGGCCTGCGACCTCATAATAAGTATTAACGTGAATAGATCATAATCTATTAGGCAAATCCATCCGCCTCTGTTAAGTTAATTGAAAAGTAATCTCTTAATCTTTTAACCAAACTATAAACCGAAATTAATTAATTGGTGAATCATTCACGATTAATTATTGTTGATTTACGGGGGAGATTTCTTTCTGTTAATCAAGGGACTGGCAGGCAGAGAAAAGAGGCTTCAATCAGATTTGCGGCGCCATTATCGCCGAGTGCAGGCTATCTTTTCATACAGGGGTTATGGGATTCCGGCTGTGGATTTAGCCCGATGGCAAGCGGTCAGCCACTGCCCCTTTTGATCAAGGGCATTACTGGCGAATGCTGTAAAAAGATACTTAACTATAGATGTTCATTAAAAAAAAACGGGATATTGATAAGCGGAAATAGCGTTTCGAAACGTAAAAAAGCTGCCAGGAATAAGGGAGTTCCTGCAGCTTTTTTGTGAATTATTAGCGACCGACGAGTTTCTCTGGCATCCTTCTACAGCGTTGTGACGAATATCTTCAACCCTCAACATAAAATCCACATGCTCAGAGATATTGCAGGGCATGATCGGCCCCACCCGTTCAAAGCGCTCGCAACACCCACATACTGACATACAGCGAGGAAAGTTTACGTGTATCTTCCATTCATAGAAGTCAGCAAACTTCGAAGTTGGCCGCTTTGTATTCTTCGTCTACTATTATCTTCCTTCATCCACCCGCAGCGCCTGCTCGGGAATCAGCGGGCAAAAAGCATCCAGGGCATTATCAAGCATTTCAAGTACGTGATTAGAGGATATGACGAACTTCACGTAGCCACGTGGGGCCTGACCTTCATCGGATAATGCCCATAGTCCGATTGGCCAATTTTTTCTGGCTTCGTCACCAAAAAAAACTGTTTTTTTTCTTTTTTTTTTCCCCTCCCCAAAAGGTCAAAAAAGCGGGGGGGGGGGGGGGACCCCCCCCCCCCCCCTTTTTTTTTTCATCACAGCAATCACCAAACGGAGATCGTATCGCAGCAGCTGACGGCGACGATGATTCGGACAGCTTCGATCATCCAAATCTCCAGGCTCCAGCTTATCGACAATTTTATCGTTGTTCCGCACTTCATCGGGCCTTAAAAGCCATCTCCATCCGATCAGCGCAGTTACCAGCATTGTGAAGCTGTTTCTTTTTGACCATGAGGCCCATTTTCAGGGGAAGTCGGGCATTAGCGGAAGCAAGGTCTTCATTGAACTTCATGAGACGTGTGACCTCGTATGACACTATATTTTTCATTCTTCATAGGCCAAAAAATTCTCCAAAAGGCACTTAAAAGCGTGGCCTAGCCGAAACGGCAGGTAATGTAGGACTCGTTCAGTTCATGCTCGGAAGACGTGAAACCCACTTTGTTTGTTTCGTTGACCTCTACCAGGTGGCCCCATATGGAAATACGCAGTCCGGCTGGATACCCGGGCGGCTTGCCTGCATAGAGTGCGTCCACAAATGATAATGTGTGTAACTTTCTGATAATTTCTGATTTTAGCTCTTTCAACTCTGGCGAGTGGCGATGGGATCAAGCGCTGAACATGCTATCCATTAAAACACTTCAGGGCTAACAGCAATGGGCCGGGCGTACACAAACGCTGTGCTGACACCGGAACATACCTTTGTGGCATAGAATGCAGACGATCTTTCGCTTTCGTTCCATGTAAACCAGCTTACGGGCAGGCTGTCTTCAAACAATGTCATCCAGATCCGACTACGATTGGCCGAGGGCCATGAATTCGTGGGCCGTAGGGCCACATGTTCGTAGATAGACTTTGGAAACGGGTGGTTTTTTGAAATACCATGCCTACCCGGGCCCGCAATTCAACCACGTCTTTTTTGGAATGGTAGATGTCTTTCATCATCGAGCATTTAATTGCCCTTTAACCCGCCAAATATCGATTGTGGTCATCTCATTCCGTTAAGGCAACGTAAAAAAATTGTTGATTTACCACAACCCGAAGGTCCGATAATTGCCAATAACTTCATTACGCGGCGATATCCAACTGACATTTTTTATTGCCCGATCTTTCCATAAACACTTCCACGTTGCGAGCTTGACTTGGGATCACAGGAAAAACGGTTTACCGACTGTTTTTCCCTCTTCAACTTTCGCAGACTGCGCACCCAGTATCCTCAACAGGCGATTACAGGTGTACTCATTTTCTTGGGCCTCAAAGTTCGTACTAAGCGTTCGCTTCATATTCATTGTTTTCTCCATTACCAACGGCGTTCAAGGCGACTTACGCAAACCAGGTAAGCCAATGCATTCATCGTTAAACAGGAATGCCAACAGCACCATGATGCCGCCGACGCGCGTTCAATAAAAAAGGCCAGTTTCAGGGACTGCCTGTCCCACAGGAAAACCTGCACAGCAACAGTAAGCGGCGTCAAAGAATCCTTCGGAATTTCCACGCTAAAGGGCGACCATACCAATCAACAGCAAGCGGTGCTGTTCACCCAGAGCCTGAGCCATACCGATAATCGAACCGGGTCAGCATACGGGCATAGCCAGCGGTTAATACGTGATGTAATACCAACCTGCATTTAGAGGCACCCACCCCTTCAGCTGCTTACGAATTGAAGGCGGCACACTTTTGATCTCGCCGCACGGTGAGATAATTGTGGTGCAGCGTCATCATGTCAGTACCAAACACCGACAAAGGGACAGAGCGAGGCATGCCCAAAACAGGTTGATAAATACCGCCAAACCCAGCAAAACCGAGATGACGATGGTTACTTGCAGCCAGGTTGTTGAATGTTGACCTCGATAAAATCGGTTAATCTGTTTCTCGGGCAAATTCTTCCAAGTAATCGCAGCCGCCACAACGATTAGGGAATGACAATACCAGGGGTGACAAACATGACTAACAGCGAAACGACGATAGCACCCAGCACACCGGCTTCTGCAGGGTCACGAGAGTCGCCACTGGTGAAAAAACACGTCGTTGAAGCTGGTTTCTATCACGTCTTTATCACGTAACGTATCCACCCACTGCTTGCTGTTCGATCAAGACAACTTAATGGAATAGCGTCATTGCCTTTGTTAATGCTTGGTTGACACATCAACATTTACTGTGCGCCAGGAAGGTAATGGTTTGGGTTGTGCCCATCCAGTCTGGATTGGCAACCAATTCATCCTGAGCTGACTCGAAGGCATACGGATTAATCAGACCGCGCAGTTTACCCCGGTCTTTCCTCAGTCGCTTCCGGCAAGATTTCTGACGGCTCTGAATCAGAGGCTCTACAAAATCGCCATGCGAAAACTGCATCTGGATTGGTAGGATCTCTCCAGAATTACATCCTCTCTGAGTCATTTTCAACATCCAGGGTAATGGTTGTCTTCAGGGAAAACCGTATGGCCTTGTTAATAATATCGCCGAATAGAACTATCAACGAAGCTAAAGCAATGGTAATGGCTAGAATGCCGTAAGCCCGGAAACGCTTCTCCTTTCGGTTAAACTTTCTTCAACGAGCTATGGACAATTTCTGCTTGTTTTTTAGGATCAATCATATTGTTCTCTATATTTACGAACGAATCTTAAGGGCAATACGTTTAACAGCAGCAGTGACGATAAACAACATCGCACCTGACGCAACGACACAGATATATATATAGACTATCAAAATTCCCTGATCACCGATTAACAGGGTCACAATCTGGACGTCACTGGTGACAGGACTGTAGCGGATTCGCGTCAAGTTTAGCGCAAGTCCTGCGGCATCCACCACAAATCATGGTTTCACCGATGGCTCGCGGAAGCCGGCCAGGCAAGATTCCCCCCATAATGCCGGCAATGGCAGCTGAAAAAAGCTTTTTCATGTCTCGGATTGGGTTTCGACCCAATGCAGCGATTTCATCCCGCAAACGAATTTTGAGGCACGGCATTAGTCACGTAAATCGGATAGCGGAAGAGAAACGAAAGAATAATCATTGATCCCCATGACCAGGACCGGGCCGCCAAGGCACTTCTGCGAAGAAGCATTCATACCAGCGTTTCGGCAAAATTGGCGATGAAGGGCGCCACAGTCAATGCAGCGAAAAAAAACGTAAACGACCGTGGCACACCGGCCAGCATTCCAGTAACGGCTTGACCACACTGCGAACGTGTTTGTTGGCGTATTCGACAGATAAATAGCAGGAAACAGCCCAACGGCAACCGCCACCAGCAAAGCGATTGCCGAAATCAGCACGTGCAGTGAAAAAGGAATCATACCGAAAAGCACAGATGAATTCCCACCTGATCTGCTCTAAGCGCGACCTGTGGACTCCAAAAGCTGGTGCCGAAAAAGAAATCGGTAAAGGCAACCATTCCAAAAAAGCGGATGGTTCAAAAAACACTGAAAACACGATACCAACCGTAGTATTAATGCGCCAGTGGGCACAGGAAAAGAAGAACCAGCGCAGAATTTTTCAACCTGCTCTCTGCATTCAGCGTTCGGCTGTATCCGATACCACCCCACAAAACCCAGGCCAGTACCGCAATGGAAAGCACCAACAGGTCATGTATCAAGTGTTGTGTTTTGGTTGCAGGTTTAGTGAGTAACTCAGCTCATTAACCAGTGCTGCGTCACCGATCTGAAGATAAGGCCCACTGGCAATATTTACTGAATTTGCGACCATCAGCAGGCTGGCCTCACCGAGAGAGGCAGTGGAACAATTTCTGGTGCCAGCGTTCCCAGGACCAGCATTCTGAATACCTGGTTTTCAAATGATGCCCAAAGCCACATATGATGAGAGCGGGGTATACCACACCACATTCGGCACGAATCATAATATTTCCGGGTAGTGGACTTCAGGTGGGCGAATGCCGCCAAGGCATGGCCAGTGCCTTTGATCGAAAATAACCAGCACATAAGCGGTAACAATAAATTGCCAAGATTAAGAAGAACAGATTAGCGGGTTCCGCGTTGCATGCTATTTTCCTATCTGCGACTAAGGGGTTTTTTGAGATTTTTAGGTCATTAAAAGCACAAGTTATTTTGACCTGTCTGAAATGGAAAGGATACGAACCATTGTAAATGATTCGTATCCTTTTTATACCATTGAACTTATATTTATTTAGCTCATCTGCAGTCAGATTAGCAGTTTCTTTTAACTTCTTCTGCAGTCCCATCAGTGGCGTCACGTGTAGGCACAATCAGACCGACACTTTCAGGTAGCCATTTGCCCCATTGCAAGCTGGGCAACAAATTCACCAAACATATGTCAGCAAATACCCGGAACGGACGCCAATGTGAGCTTTCTTAACGTAGAAGAACAAAGAACGGGCAACTGGGTATTATCTTCAGCAATCAAATCAGCTTTCTGGTGCAACACGTCTAACTTAGCAGCTTGCAGACGATCAGGGCATTTTTCTTCCAGAAGCTGTAACAAATACACCAAACATATCCTTATCACCAACCAGTTTTTGCCACGATCAGGTTGTCATTTTCACCGCTTTCGATAAAGCACCATCTTCACGAATGCTTTCGCAGGATAGCAGCATGTTTTCTTCAGCAAAGTTCAGCAGCTTCTGGCAATGCGTCACACCAGCAAGCCAGCGCCAAATTCATTAAACGAATCCCGTGTGCCTGAAGTTGGAGGGGCGGCCCCATGACTTTTTGATTGGTTTGTTAGGCAAAAGCTGGCGATCTACATCCACTCCAGTTTTTATACGGGTTTTTACCCACTTACCATCAACAGGTAACTTTTTCACCGCGCCAGGAACAATTGCTGCAGCGTCCAACATCCATATGCTCAGCTTCTTTGAGCTGGCGATGGACAATACCTTCTCAACCAATGCGGAACTCGGTAATTCTTTCAACGCCATTGCTCTTACACAACTCAATCTCCAGAAGCTTTGATGCGACGTGAAGCGTGGTGTATCAGGATTGATTAGTACCAATGCCCTGGCAGAAAATTTTTCAAACCACCACCAAAACCGGTTGATTCCATTTAAGGTTGTTGGAAAAGTCGCCACGATTACAAAACGCTCTGCGACAACGGTCGCAAACGGTTAACAGTGAAGACCCCACAATGTTTGATTGGTGTCGCGAGCCATAGCCGGTACCAAGATAGCAGCAAGGCTACCTGCAAGGGCGATAGATTAGTGCTGTTTTTCAGTTTGATCACCTTAAAACTCCTTCATCGCTTAAAGTGTGTTAGCTATTTTTTTAGTTGCTGAAAATCAGGAAATAATTTACTTCAGACTAACCGGAAACATCAGAACCGATGCCGTGGAGAATAAAGTCCACAGAGTGTGACAACTTTATGACCATTCATCGAATATCCCATTTAGGTGAATTATCTTACGCAATAAGCTGAGATTAGATGTGTTGAGCCCCCGATCCTAAACTGGTTTGTATTATCAAAGCGTTATCGTTAAATTGTCATTTTATATGACATTGCAGGAGCGAATTCATGGCAATAAAGGAACTGGCCGCAGGATGGAACGGCCGCGTGAAAAACTGCTGCAATCAGGTGCGCCAGCATTATTCGGATGCCGAGTTGCTGGCTATCTTTCTTCGAACCGGTGTGACTGGTATTTCGGCTGTCGATTTGGCCCGAAAGCTGCTGGGCTGCTTTGGTGGTTTACGGGCTCTATTTGAAGCTGACCTTCACAGCTTTTGTCAGCAGGCATGGTTTGGGTACAGCCAAGTTTGTGCAGTTTGCAGCCGTGCCTTGGAAATTAGTCGACGGATCTGGGAATCTACTCTGACACGAGGCAATGGCCTTTTACTGATGCGGCAACCCACCGCTTTATCTGCAACGTCAGTTACGCCACTTTCCCCATGAGGTATTTTGCCTGTCTGTTTCTTGATACCCGTCATCGGTTGATCAGTTTTGAGCCGTTATTCGTAGGTACGATTGATGGGGGCAGTTGTTCTATCCGCGTGAGGTTGGTCAAGCAAGCGCTGAAAAACATATTGCCCGCACCGTGATTTTTGCTCATAACCACCCTTCTGTGTGCCGAACCCAGTCAGTCGGATATCAGATCACTAAGCGGTTACGCAGCCGGCTTGGGAGCTGCAGTGGATATTCGGGTGTGCTGGATTGCACTATTATTGTTGGAGATGCGGGAAACCACATCTTTTAGCTGAATTGGGAACAGATTGTTAGGGAGTCTATTTAAATCAGGCTTTTGCCACACCCCTTTGATGCATATCACCCATTTTTGCTGGTACACGACTCGTTATGCTTTTTGGGGGAATGTAATCCAAATTCATCGCATTAAGACGTGACTAACAGCATGACGATAACCAAACACTAAAACCGATCAGCGCTATTCTTGACATTGATTACTTGCCAATGGTGCTTTTTGCCAAACATCCAACCTTGCTGGTGATGCCAGCCTGACACTCGGCACAGTGGTGTCAAGTGGACGCAAGTGGTCGATTGCCACCGAAGTTTACCGACTTCAGTGGATATTCTGAGGGAGAGATCCAGAATCAGGGTGGTCACCAATAACTGCAACTATTCGGGCAAATTGCGGGCATCATGCTGACCCAGTTTAATCAGGGGAAACGTCTCAGGCAAGTTTTCATGCGTGGATTTACGGCGAAGGCGAAATCAAGCGGTGAAGCTGCTGATGGATGGCATTCCCAGAATAGCAATGACGGCAATTGCCCTATCTTGAAAGCTGACCAATCCGCTGGATATTGAGCAATAAGTGTGCGTTGGCACCAATGATTCCGCGCTTGGTCTACACATATCGCCGGTAAGCTGATGTACTGACACGGATTGGTGGCAACCTATCAAACTTGCTCGTGCCAGGCTATGGCAAGTTTGATACCCGCAATGTGCATAATTGCCGCCGGGTTTGATAAATGGATGTGTTTGTTCACAAAAAATTACACGGCCAGCTATCTGGATTTCCACCGGCATATCGTATCACAAAGCGATTACCAGCGTTAATCCTTTGCCGCGTAAATGGTTTTTACCCGGAAAGTGGCAATGCCCCGTTTTTGGTTTTATTTGCCGCCACCATAAAGCCAATGCTGAAGAAGGCGGGGTATCTGACTTTATGACCAATCCGCGTGAAAAGACGACAGACAATCACCGGCACATAATGCGTTTGATCAAGGAGGAGGACCGTGAACTCAACAATTCAGTGCTCATATGGATATTTGAATCTGATGATGAGCTGTTACTGGCGAAGCAAAGCCTAATTCTGATCAGATTGAGGATCGCGTTATGTGCGTTTTCTCGGGAAACGTCTCACAACAAGGAACGCGTATTACAAGGAATCACGTTTGGCGCATTAAGCCACCCTGACCTGGCCGCCAGAAGTCCGACTGGGCCAATGAGTTTGCCTTTGATGGGCCGGCGGTCAGTGCCGAGTTTCAGGATAATCGAGGATCGTTATTTAACTACCAGTCGGGTCGTCAAAGCCAGTAACCCCGCGATCCAGCAATTTGATCTCGATATCTATGGGCTTTTTGTTAGGCAGTTATCAAACCCCACTGAAATTTAAAACTGGTTCCAGCGTATCGGGTTGAATTCATTGCCATGGCAGCTATACCAATGAGCTTACTGACCAGCAGTTTGATATTAATGATTACGGGTTTAATTCATCAGCCAAATTCAGTCGCGGTGTATTCGGTTTACTGGACAATTTACCGCCGTTATGCCAATTGGGGTAAAAACCTTCAGGTG
>Ga0163217_1017485_pt1 | contig 11702 bp, 14 predicted proteins | sample SynspAceP_FD_185933 | JGI IMG/M metagenome (GOLD analysis project Ga0163217, IMG submission 185933) | Saline lake microbial communities from Ace Lake in Antarctica - Synechococcus sp. Ace-P (PacBio error correction) | ecosystem: Environmental > Aquatic > Non-marine Saline and Alkaline > Saline ... | reverse complement strand
AGGTGGAGAGAGTCGAGACGGGCGTGCAGGAACTCTGGGGGGGGCGCAATCTTGGGCTCCGATTCGTGAGGCTCCCGGCTGCCCTGGAGGGTTTTCAGCCTAGGTCGTGGTGAAGGGCGTCGCCGCGTTGCGCGTTTCTTGTTGACGGTGGCCGAGCCGGATGCAGCGCCTGTCCCCAAGGAACCTTGGCCCGCCTTGCCGGACGGCACGTCGCCAGAAGCGGATGCTGGCCAGCTTCTTGGAGTGGGGCGTGCGCGGCCTGCGTAGGCCGCAGTAGGGCTTGCAGTCATTGGTCGCCCTTCCAGCGCGATCGGCCCGCGATGTTTCGGCCGATGTACAGCGGCAAAGGCTGTTATGAGTGGGGCGGCGGGGTCATTACCACATAGAGGCGCCGCGCCGTTTTAGCGTGCTGCGGACCAGCGCGAACCTGAGGTGGGGGGTGAGGGCAGCGGTTGAGTTGGCGCAGAGCAGCCCGATCGGGGCCATGCAGGCCGTCCCGTGGCGAAGCTGCCCTGAGGCCTCTCCAGGGGTGGTGGTGGGTCCAGTTCTGAAACACGGTGCTTGGAAGCTGCCGAAGCGATTTTGCCAAGGCGAGCATTGCGCTGGCCGCAGCGGCAGAGGCAGAAACGCCGCGCGGTCATACGGCTGCGGGCCCGCCGGGAAAGCTCCCTGTCGAGCGGGGTTTGTATCGCGCCGGGCAGCTTCCCCGCCAAAGGCCGCTTACGAAGCTCCCTTGCCAATTCAGGCTTCGAGCCAGGTCAGCGGAGCTGCAGCCGTTGCTGCAGGATCGGCAGGGTCTGGAAGGCGCCGGCCGCTCGCGACAGCCGCTGACCAGCTGCGGTCCGGCCGCAGCTGGCCTGCGATGGGCCTGTGCTGGGCGCGGTTGAAGAACTCCGAGGGCCGCCAAACGTCGGCGGGGGCTATGCCGTACAGCGGAACCGCAGCAGGGCGCACAACAGTGCACCTCGCGGGTGGAGGCCAGACCGTTGCAGTCCGTCCGATGCGTGAGTTGAACGTCCGGCCCTGCACCGCAAACAGCAGGTCACCTGATTAGGAGTGAGCCGGCAGGCGAGCAGTGGGCCGTGGCCCTGTTTCACTCCAGATGCCAACCAGGAGCCAGCATCATGGAGCTTAGCACTTCCCGCGACATTCTCGGTCCCCCCCGGGTTCAGAAGGGCGTTATGCACTCAAGGTGATAGTGATGTGCTAAATTAATTGCAGACGAAGACAATTTTGCTTCACTGGCCACTCCTCACCTTCGCGGATAATCGGTGATCTTTTGATCGAGAACGGGGTACTGATTGGCTTGATTGCTTTTTGATGAGTTTTTCCGAAGGATCTGATCGGAACTCATAACACCGAACTGATATTTCATTCCAGAAAGGCAACAGATTTCCAGGCTTGATTTCATTTTTCTACCACCGTGATATCAGGCCATGTTCCAGTCTAGTTCTCCAACTGGTGAGGAAGTTTCCAGGCGTTGGAGGGGTTGGACCCGAATTCTCCAAGGCGGGCTGCGAATTGGCCGCTTTCACGTTGATCAGCGGAACATCGGAACAGGGGAAAGACCATCTATTCGACTTCATTTTTGTCAATGGGAATCTGCATATGCGATGTATCCTTTTGTACCTTCGAGAAGTCCCGATTGCGTGATTCGCATGCTTTCAGTTTCGGCTGGGATCTAAGGAATGGATTGATCAAGGCAAGCTATTTCATTTCGGCGTTCCCCACCCGATCGAAGCGGGCAAGACTGTGGTTGGTAACTTGATGCTCTCCCCGGGCTGATCGAAGATTGAATACGCGATCAGAAGTAAAGCGCGATGTTCTCCGATTTCAATCACGCCATTTCACGTACCGAGCCTTGCCGTAGTCGACGAGAGATCTTCGACGGATTGGCGGCTCAGGAGATCCGGGTGTCCGACGGTTGATGCTCAGAGCGGGTTGAGGAATATGGCCCGATCGACGCTATGGTCGAAGAATTTTTCCGACAACGTCATTATTTCCCCGGTATGTGTCGATTTTGAAGCGAGGCGACAGTGAATCTCAACTCCGGGTTACAAACCATATGAGGGGGTTTCATCACGATTCGGCACCCATGGCGTCGCTATGCTTGGGTGCCCCGTGCGGCCGGACCAACGCCTTTCATTTCCGCATTCTCTGGTGTTGCAAGTTTGATGAGATGTGTGGTGCCGGCTATTCAAGTTCAGGTATTTCTGGCGATTGGCGCAACCGGCCCCGGTCAAACCTTATGGCAGCAAGTTTGGTGGAGGAATGCTCACACCAGGAAGGTGATCGTTTGCCTTTGAGGCATCCGCGCCCAAATTGCGAATGCCACGAGGTGGGGAATAACGTTGAGCAGATTGGAGAAGGATGGCTGGTTCGGTTCATCTGTGCTCCCCAGATCCAGACTCGGAAGACTCTTCAGATCTCAGGACTGAAATCAGCCCCGATTTCAAGCATCAGGATAGCTATTGATTCCCTTCTGCAGTCTCCAGGGGTGTGGCTTATGCCTTCGCAGTTTGTGATCCGCTTCGGGCTACGCCCGAAAAAAGGGGAGATCGCAGGTTTTTACAAAAAAGATACATCGGAAGAGTTCATGGTGTCACTACCGATCATGATTCCTTCAAACATCCGCCGTTTCCTGTGCTTCAGTATGTGGAAATCCGAGGGAGGAGGCCCGTGTCTTATTGTGTTCAAGTGCGTGGATCGGCCCTGCCAAGGGATCCGTTGATTGTGATCCCAAGGATGGCCGGGTTCGCGTTCTTTCTCAATCGCAGCGGTTGTCCGCCGGCTCCATCGGGTTCAGCATCGTGAGCGCCCCAATCTCGCGCAGTTGTGCGGGGAGTCCCCAGCAGCCGCCGGGGCTGAACGTTGACTCCAAACAGCCGCTCCGCGGGTTGTCAATAATGGTGGATTCGCCTTTAGGCTGAAGATGGCGGGCCACTGTCCCCGGTACTTGGATATTGGCGGCCGTCCCTCGAGGATCAGTTCGTCGCGTTCCCGACATGTTTAAGGCCGGAAAATCACGAAACGTGGGTTCATCCGGTCCCCGCTGACTGGGGGCTGCGTGTTGTCGAGATCGCGCACGATCGAGCCCTAGGCCGTGCCATCCACGGTATGGACGATTGCTCCCCCGAAGAAGCGATACGAGATTGCCGTGCTTGATTTCGCGGCAGTGCAGGCTCCCCGCTCCGCGATTTCAGCCTCAGCGCCACCGGCAAGGGCCGGGCAATTACAGGAGGGTGGTTCTCCCAGCGGGCCGGGGGCCGGGATCGGACTGACGTGTCGGGCAGGGTAGCCCAGGTGGCCCCCGATCCGGCACGTAGGGGTGATTGGGGCCATTTGCCGAGAGATTGTTCGAGACTGGATTTGATCCCAGGCATCACGGGAGTCGCCTGTCCCGGTCCTGTCGAATCCACCCTTTTGTGGGGTTGAGGTATTGCGACGTTTGTCAAGGGCCGGGGCGCGATCCGGCTCCAAATCAGACCGATCTGTTTCAGCGGGAGAGGATGAGCAATCGTTACCCCGCCTGGTGGGTCCGGTTTCCGGGTTGAATGGCCCAGAAATCTGGTTTTTCCTCGCCCTGAGCTGATGGCGGTCGTGGGGTTTTCAGTGCTTTGTGTTGAAACGAGGTTGTGCGCGTTTGTGGGGGAAGAATATGATGACGACTTGGCGATCAGTCATCGGGTCAGTCTGCAGTTGGCCCCGATGCTTGGACTTATTCGCGCTGGGTCTTTGTCTGTAGAACGTTCGCAGGTGGCCCGGCGTTCGAGCTGCAACGACATCGGTGCTGTTCCCGTTCGCCATGAGAGGGTCTGGAGGGGGGTCCTGTATTTCTCGCCCCAGAACCTGGAGTTCTTCGCCGAGCTATTGCTCGAGTGGGCTTCCCAGCGGACAGCCGGCGGGCGGTGGGGTGCAGCCGTGCGGCATGCATCGGCGGGAAGCCATCCGGCATCGTGGCATTCAGGGTTGCCTGTTCACTGGCGGCCCGGTGGTTCTTCCCCATTGTTGGGGCGTCGGTGCTTAGCGTGAGGCATGTCCCCGTTGAGTGAGCAGTTCGCACAGTTTCACCGCCCGGCAAGGCCCCGATACGGGCCCCCGTCGCCGGGGCCGATGCACCGCACCCTTGCAGAGTGCTTGATCGGTCGGGTGATCGTCAGCGCATTTGAACACGCGCTCCGAGATCACGCAGCCCCCAGATCGAATGGAACCACGGCACCGTCACTTGGCGGTGAGCGCGCCTGGCAGACCGCTCGTTTGGGATGGTGGATGCCAAGCGCAGACGCCAGATATTGCCCATCCACTTTCAAATCGGCACGACACATCAGTACTGGCATCCGGTAGGTGCTTGGCGATCAGGGGGTTCTGGGCCCCGGCGCTGCAGATTAGGCCGGCAGCTCCAGGCGCCGACTAACAGCAGCTCACTGCCACTGGTGCCGATGATCGGGATGCCGAGATAGATACGCTCGGGATCGGCGAAAAAGATGTATCTGAGGCTGAGACTGAGCGCAGGAGCGTTCAGCACACGGCCGCGCCAGCTCCGGGTCCTTTGGCGGCCTCAGGGGCGTGGCATTGGGGGGCAGCAGACCAAGTCGGGCGAGGCGGGTGTCATATCGGATCCCTTGATGCTTGTTGGCGGCGAGACGTTGATTCCCCGTCATCATAGCTGGCCAAGGGTGGCACGCAGCAGCTTGGTCTGCAAGTGACTCGGACCCACCACTCAGGGAATCGCCTCAAGGGAGGAGTGTGCTCACGTCAGCCTGGGGCGGGGCGGGCCGCAGGGTTGGTGAGGCATGGGGGCTCCCCGGTGGAATTTTAGGCGGACACGCAACGTCGCTTTGCCCACTAGGGAGCGCCGACCCTGATGGCATATCGCCGGCGATAAGCAATCCGTCGAAGCGCCACTGCTCGAGCCGAGCTAAGCCGCGAGAGGCGCGTCGAAAATCCTTCGCATAGGCCACAAGGCAACAACAGCGACGCCGTAACGATCGCCCCCAGGTCTGCCGCTGCCGCATGAACATAGCGATCGCGTGGCGGGCCAGCTAGATCCTCATACATCCGAAGCCGGGTCTCGCGGGTACGGCAGGCGGCCGGCCACACGCGGCATGGCAAGCCCCCGCACGGCCCGGTTGGCTCGCAGCTTGCCGCTTGGCGCAGGCAGCAACCTTGCGCCAGATGCCTCAAGCAGGGGCATAGGGTATGACATCAGGGTCGGCCGGAACGGCAATGAATATGATCACTTGAGCCATTAGGGGTGAGCATCAGCCGGCATAGTGAGCCGAGATAGCGGATGCCGCGGCCTTAAGCCTCAGGTTGGCTCGAGCACCAGTGAACGACTTCCGGCATCGGCTCGGAGGCGGGGGGCGGGGCAGGGCGCCGATGCGCCGGATGTTCGGGACCCGTTCTCCTTTCCCCGTTCTTTTGTATCTGGGCCCGGCGGGAGCAGACTCGTGCTGCCATCGGTGAGGGCAAACACCGAGACCTCGGCCGCTGAGCCCCTTTCAAGAACCAGGGCGGGTGGTGAGCGGCCTAAAAAATGTCCCGTCAATGCCTGCGGGTCGTCTGCCGGCGTCAAGGCACGGTGACCCTAGCCGGGCGCCAGCCCCATCGGCCTTGCGCCAGCGACCATGGTCTGACCAGTCAGGGGCTGTTCACGGCTTGTGGGGGCAGTAGGCGGCCGTCGAACGCCAGTCCTGCCATGGAGTTCTTGGCCACTGCTTGCTCGGCTCGAGGCTGGGCGCCATGCCCCCGCGACGACACGCCAGACCAGCTTTCACCGGCAGGAGGATCGCCAATCATCGGCCAGGGCTTTCCCACGGTCCAAAAAAGCTGACTGGCGCTAGGGCGGCGGCCCGTCGGCACCCGGCGTGATCATTCCCGCGGCCACGGCAGGGGTCGGAGCCCGCGGCTGGTTGGCCGTTCCACAGCCGTTACCGCGCCACCCAGACACGCTCCGACCCCGGGGCAGGCGACCGCAAGGCCAAGCGAGGGCATTTTCCCGCACCGGAGACCCCCACCCAGGGACAGGGAGGGTGGCAGCGGTTGCGGGTCCAGTGGTGTCAGGATCACGGAAACGGATGGGGGCGGTTCCCTAGGTTGTGGCTTGGATCGCCCCCGGAGTGTCGTTCCTTCTTTAATCTGGGCGGCCCAGCGCGGGCGATGGCCTCCTGGATGGCTGGGCTGCTACCTGGTTCGGCCTTGCTGCTGGTGCTCTGCGCTTGGCAGCGCGCCGTTCCCCTACCGTTTTGGACCTTGCCATTGACCTGCAAGCGGTTCAATGGCCATTTGACGGACAGTGGCGGTTTGCGGCCGTTCTGGCTGGCGATGACTACCAGCTATTGAGCAGCTGTAGGAGTGGCCCCGTTCGATCTACCGAGCGGCTGCGGCATGCAGGAGCGCTACTGGAGTGCGGGCCGGGCCCCAACATTCGATTTGTGTGATTCCCAACGCCAATGCCGTGTCAGCTGCCGGGCGCCGGAGGGCCTCACGTTGCTCGATCGCTATGCCCGGCGCAGGAACCGGGCGTCAGCATATGGTTGATTCAGGCCCCAATGGCGCCACGCGGCAATGCGGGCTGACCTCGCCGCGCTGCCGACGCCTTGGGTGCGGGCCTGGCCGCCGGGATCTGGCAGCTCGTCACGCCCTGGCCGATTGCGGCGCCAGGGGACGTGGCTGGACCGGAGTGCCACCTTGACGTATCGCCGTCGTCGGCGTGCAGTGGCCATCCAGAGAGGCCGCCGCCTGTTGGTGGCTGGGCCGGCTGCTCTGGGCGGGGGGAGGCAGCGACTGATGCGCAGCACTGGTGTTGGGCCTGCCGATCGCCGCGCTATCGCTTGCTGGACCATTGGCCTGACAGGGCCGCCGCAGGCCGCAGCTGGGGGTTTGGCCGCCGAACTGTCGATCTGCAGCAGCTGCCAACAGGCCGTGGCCAGATTCCAGCGCCAGTGAGGACCCGCGGCGCTGCGGCTCAGTCAAGGTCGAACGATGCTTTATTTGCCGGAATGGCTGTTGCCGGCGTAACGACCGCCGAGGGGTCCCCGGCCGAGACTGAGCGGGCCTTGCGCTCGCCGCTCGGGGGCGGGACACCCCACGCCGGTCCTGCGTTCCCATTGCGGTCCCCCTGGCATGATGTTACCAGGTCCCCCGGCCTGCTCTATTGAGAGGCCGAGAGGCCAACGTGTTTTTCGCCGATCAGAGCACCTGCTGGCCGTCGATTCAAGGATGACGCACAGCTGCACCGCCCTCAAGAAGGCCCAGTGCAGGGGAAGGGCCATCCATGCCGGATCCGCCCCTCTTGCTCGAACATCTGGCGGGCGGCTGGGGTTACCACCTTACCGGGGGTCGATGGCGACGATGGATGCTGGTGCAACGGTTGCGGCGTGCTCCCCTGGAGGTGTGATTCGCAATTGCGCAGGTCCACTTGCCGCAGCTACGATCGCGGTGGCACGTGAAGCCCCGTTGCTCGTCGCTGATACAAGGACGGGACGGTTCCGAGGATCGTGCTCACCGAGCAGGTGCGTGGCTGGCTCTGGTGAGGGCGAGGAAACGCTTGAATGGGGCTGGCCGGCTGGTCCAAGCCTGTTGCGAGGATCTGATTCAGCGAGTGTGCAAGCTTTGATTAGTGGATTTCAGTTGAGTTCGGTTCACACAGGCGTGAAATGGTTTGCTTGCGATGAGTCAGGCCGGAGACCTGTTCGGCCTCTGGGAGTGCCAAGTGGGATCGCCCGATGGATTATGACAGGGACGCTCGGCAGGACCTTCGGTGGCTGTGAGGCCTATGGGAGTCCTTGAACGGGTCAAGGGGTTTGCCTCAACCCGCGATTCTCGGTAAGGATCACCGGCATTTGGGCGCTAGCGTTATTGCATCGGAGAGATCATGAAGGTGGCCCCCGCCAGCCCCCGAGCACCGATTCCCCTTCTGGGTGGATCGGTGGACCGCCTGTCGGCGATGGGCCCTGCCACTGCGGGCTTTCTGTTCGTGCTGGCCCGGGCGGGTTCAGGCCCAGGGCGATCGCCGGCCAGCCGAACTCGCCGGCCAACCCGAGGGGAGCCTGAGCCTTAACGCTGAAGCCCTGGACGCCCTGAGGGCCGAGGGCAGCGAACCCAGGAAATTCCACTGGCCCCCAATCGAGCCAGGTGACCCGTCCGTTGCGGACCAGGCCTGGCACCCCTGAGCAGCAGAGCTGCTTGAGGCCAGCAGAGGCTCCAGAGGGTGGACCCTTCCGGTATCCACGCCCAACAGCCCCGCTTCACGCCAGGGCCGGCAGTGGCGCCGACGAGCAACTGGCCGGAGGTGCTGATCCAGGAGGTCGTGGTCGAGGGTGATGGCCACCCGGGCGGAAGGTGGGACTGGGCCGTCTAGAGCGCCCATGGTGGTACGGCCCGGCGCGGTCCGTTCTGGTTCAGACGATCTCGCCGCCTCCTAGCAGCGGCTGGTTTTGGATGTGCGCATAACCGAGTGACGGCCACGTCGTTGAACTGGGTGATCGCAGCCACCCGTGGCTCAGGAGGTGGAGTTCCCCGCACAGCTGACATCAAGGTTCCACCGGAGTTTCGAAGACACTCGCACGCCGATTCGGGGGGGGGGGAAAGGGCCTCACTCAACTGCAGGCGGCGTGCAGGAGTTGAGATGGTTCGGACAGGGCTATTCGCTGCCCGGTCACTGGACCGAGTCGGGTCAGCCGGAGGGAGGTGGTGGAACTGACCGTTCGCGAAGGCACCGTCCAGGGTGTGGAGGTGCTATTTCAACGGGAGGGTGGCCACACGACCGAGGCGAACCGGATCGTGGCAAAACGAAGCCTTGTGTCACCGGCGAGATCTTCGACCGAAGGCGGGGGAGATTCTTAACGCGAAACTCGAGGAATTCAAGGCCTTTACCAGCACGGCTGTTGGCCGATGTAAGGTGTATGCGGCGGTCCTGCCGCCAGGCCCGGAGTGTGATTGTGCTGGCGATTGGTCGAGCAGTCCACTGGCTCTTCTCTCCAGGGTCTGGCTACAGCAGAGCCAGGGGGTTATCGGCCAATCAGTCCAGGACACCACCTGATCCGGCCGCGCTTGGATATGTCCCCGTCATTCCCTACGGGGCAGGTTCGCGGCTGGCCGATTCTCGTTCACGGGATCCTGGATCAAAAGGCGAAAGTACCGCACGGCCTTCCGGCCCGGTTGTTCATCGTCGGGACGTTCAGATCTTCAAGCGGAACGGAACTCCAACACTCGCTCGGATTCTACGAAGCTCGCCGAGCGTTGCTAGTAGACTCACTCCAGGAGCACCCGGAGGCCCCGGTTCCCCGCTTCCCCGATTTCCCGTCAGATGGGCCGAAGACCGAACGTTCCGAAAGTGGTTGTCGACGCAATCGTCGCCCGATCCAGCGGTGGTGGGTGCAAACATCCCAGTTCGTGCGGCTCTCGATAGCGGGCGAACGTTCAGCGGGCCCCGATTTTTGGAACCTGTGTGGGGCGTGCCCAGGAGTTTGGAGGCCGTGTTCCAAATTCGCCCCGTGATCTGCCATTCGGCTGAGCACCAACAATTTTAGCCGGTGACCGAGGCGCGATCGAGGATGTGGTCTGTGTCGCCTTCCCCAATTGCAGCAGAGAACAGTTGGTGGTTGCGTGTAGCCCGCACCGCAACACCCTCAACGCCGCCCGCAACGCACTCAGGCAGTTTTGAGCGTCAGCAGCGGCCGTTCGTTCGGGGGGCCGAATATCCTATTCAATCGCCTGCGCCGCAGCTATCTTTTGTCCCGGTGAACTGGTGAAGTGTACAGAGGTGCGGCCGGGGCCGTGGCGAAACAAGATTGAAAACAGGCCTGGCCTTGCAGGTCACGGGGGCACCAACATCGGCGACTGGCCTCCCTACGAAGCCTTCCTGGGCGGATCGAACTCCCAGTGCGGGCCGGCTTTCCGACTGTGATCGGGTGGGGCAGCACGCTTCGGGAGAGGCCACCTGGATAACGCTTTCCCCCTTGTTCAGCATCATCGCGCGGCAGTGTTTAGTCGATGGCCGCACCACTTTCGGCACCCCGAGTCGAATGTGGGGCCAATCCCGGCCGGCCTGCTGAAAAGAGGCCGTGGTTCGGTGGGCACGGCCTGATGGTGACAAAGCCGGTCGGCCGTTGCGCCTGAGGTGCGCCCGTGACTCCCCAGCCGGTGCTGGGCGTTCAACCTCGGGTTGGCTGGAATTCTGGCATGATCTGGACTGAACTATGCCCGGCCCTAAACCGCTGACGGGCCCCGCTTTGAATGCCAGGGCGTGGGGCTGACCAGCGGCACACGTCAAGAGGGGCTGAGAGCCAGCACCAGGCCGGCTCCGGTTGGCTGGTGATAGCCCGGTGGTGCGCTGACCCTCATCCTCAGGTGCGCAACCCAGCTCTGACGGCCCCGCTCAGGTTCGTCGCGCTGGTTTGGAACGTTGAGCATTGGGCTGATCGCCGCCCCATGTCCAGGCACGGCTCAGCCACCTGACATCCTCGTGGGACGGTGAGAGGTGCCCCTCCTACGACGGCTCGCCCTGGCCTGGGGGGAGGCGATGCGGGCGGGCTGACGACCCTCGGCGAACGGGCCCCTGAGGAGCTCTCGCCCGATCACCTGCGCTAAGGCCCAGAGCTTGCCACCGCACGCCCAGCCGCCCTGGGATCGGCAGCGGGGCGATCGAATTCAGCCAAGGCGGCGATGGCCGGCGCTCTATTCCTCGATCCCCCCGGCGTTTGTGAGCGAGAGTCGACCGGCGACCTTCGGCTATCGCGAGCAGGTGGAACAAGCATTCAGAGGTGGGGCTGATAAGGCGGCGACCTCAGTAAGCCCTTGTCTGCGATGAGCGGCAGTGGTTGATCACCGGCTTTGCGATTTGCCAGGAGCGGTGCGCATAGCTGCTGGACATGCTGGGGCGATCTGCGTGGTGGCTTGCCCCGAGCTCAGGTGTTTGCCCTTCCGCGGTCCCATGGCTGAAAAACGCTCTGGCGGCGGCCCTGGCTGAACAATCGGACCTGCTGGCCCGTTGACCGTGCCCTCGCGCAATCTTCTGCTGACCAATGGTGAGCGTCCTCAATCTGTTGCGCACCGTTTACCCCTGTGCCTGTCGAACCGGACTGATCGAAATGAGCCGGTAGCGTGCCGTGGCCATCAAGAACGCGGCCACCCAACGACCCCCAGTCCCAGGGCCATTTCCTGGCCGGCCGGATGATGCCCGGGGTGGTTGATAGTATGAGCCGAGGGCCGGTTGGCGGCCTTGATCCTACGTGAGATGCCCGAATGCAAGGCTGTTCGTCTTTGTGGAATCCGATGGGGTGTGGCTTTCGGTCGCGGTGTTGCCGGGCGATCCAGTGCGGTCAGGCTGCGAACTTGCCTATCGCTTCAACGCCAGCGCTTCGGCCAAAGTTGAGGGCCGAGGTCAGGGTGGAGGGACACGCGTGTTGTTGACAGGAGACCTGGCTGTTTCCTCGCTGGTGGGGGACTGAGCCAATGACAGGCAAAAAGCCGTGGGCGAAACATCGGATCCATCCCCAACTGCCTTGGTGGGGACCCCCACCGCCCAAGTTTTGGGGGGCCAAGTTGGGGGTGGGAAATTTCGGGATCCCGGTTTTTGGCCGTGATCGGGGCCGGGGGGAGGGGGGAACGGTTTTTTTTTGGCGCCCCCAAGGAATTTTTTCGGGGGGGGCCGGCAGCAAAAAAATCGGCCCACGTGGTGATCGAAGGGCCGATCGTGA
>Ga0163217_1080551_pt1 | contig 11703 bp, 15 predicted proteins | sample SynspAceP_FD_185933 | JGI IMG/M metagenome (GOLD analysis project Ga0163217, IMG submission 185933) | Saline lake microbial communities from Ace Lake in Antarctica - Synechococcus sp. Ace-P (PacBio error correction) | ecosystem: Environmental > Aquatic > Non-marine Saline and Alkaline > Saline ... | reverse complement strand
CGCATGCGTTTTTTTTTTATTTTTTTATATGTAGCGCACTGGAAATTCTCGGTGATTTCTGGATAGCTCTTTTATTTCCAAAGGTGAAAGACGGAGGTTATTTTTTCTCGTCGTGTGTATTGGTGGATTTCGGACTCTTATGGCGGTTGCTCTCCACGTGCCCCATTTACCGGGCTCCCAAGCACCTCGACGGGGAAGCGTATTGCCCTGAATCCGCCGAAAAACGCGCAGCCCGTTCGCCCGTCGGGTCAACCGTCGTTGCGCGCTATCGAGGTCGAGTCCACGCCAGCCTCGGATGCATCAAACCCGTTTGATCCGGATTTCCAGGCCCATTGCGCTCGCTGCCCGGCTAACGCTTCTGCAGTTGCGGTCGACTGCGCCGGGGATACCGAATTGCTGAAAGTGAGGGCCGGCAAGGCTTTGGACCAACCAGCCGAGAAACGAGTTTGTGGGCAATACTTCGTGAACGAAAAACGGGCATCCTGTGGTGAACTCATTATCGGATAGAAACGCCGTTCCGCATTGACATTACGCTTGCATTTCGCACCGATATCAACAAGCAAACTCGAAGGCCTTGTTCCTTTCGATCGACGTCGTAGCGAGCGGTTTCCAATTCACAACCCGAGTTTGTGGCCGGTTTAGTACACTTCGTACGCGGCGTCGGATTCCGGACGGAACGGCCAAAGACCCGCGCCAAGTCGCCGTCCGTTCGACCAGAACGGACCGGGGCGAGTAGATCTCGGTAACCCGATCGTAACGCGGCTTCGCGCCCCCATCTTGTAGCCCTAGGCTCATTTAGCGCCCGTCTTTTCCTGTTGTGCAAACGGTATTCCGGTGGGACGTTGCCCAATAATATCGTTTGGGAACTCAGCGGCCGACTTCTTCGCAATCCAGAGTTCACCGTGCTCGCTCTCTCTCGTCAACCGTGGGCTCGCGGTTGGCGGGTTCGCGACCGCGTGCTCGAAGGGCTCACTCTCGCGGAGCGCCAGGTTAGCTGCCAACGTGGATCATTCGAGCGATTCCGAGCGAGTTTTTCCTGACTCACGGACGGGGCGTATAACACGCGGGTTGCAGGCGTAGGCGGGCGGCGTGTTCGGTGTCGGCCTGGGGCGGGTTCAACGGCTTCGGCGGCGGGTTCGGCTGGTGCTCGGCGTGGCGGCGGATTTTGGCGGGTCGGCGGCGGCGGCGCGTCCGAGGCCAGGTGGTTTCATTCGGGTCTCCAGGGGACAATTTCAAATCCGTAACCTCGAAAGAGGAACATCGCGCCGGCGAGAACTCGTTATCCTCGAAAACGCTGTCGTCGAACTTGTCCCGATCACTGACGATCCGAAGCGATCATTCGCGAAAGATGCAATCGCCAATCCCGTCCTCGGCTGTCGGGGCCAAAGTTCTGTGAGCCGGCGGGTGCCTTCAGAAACTTCAGTCGATCGGTTTCTCGGCAACCTCGGGTTGCCGCTTTATTCTCTGCGTCCGAAATTCACGACCCGGCTCTGAACGATTCGAACTGATTGACCGTTGAACTTCCGCGCCCGCGCGAAAACTCACCGCCGTCCGCGTCGGAGTGGCGATCTTGACGTTCGAGTTCCTCGATCTCACCGAATCCTGACTCGACCCCGGACACCGGAGTTCAAAGCGCGAAATTGAAGTGGGACGACGAGGCGATCGCAGTCATTCAAGAGATCTCCAAAGCGCCATCGAAACCGACTCGCCTTGTTTGCGAAATCTCTGTCGACGATGACCTACGCGAGTCCAAAAGACGCGTGTCTGAGACAAACCCCGAGCGTCGCAAGACAAACGAATCGTGCTGAAAATTTATTAAGCGTAAGGAAAAGCAAACCATCTGTCGCTGCTGGCCGAAACGATCGGACTTTATGATCTTCGAGACATTCAAGCCCGTTGCTCATCGGTTGAAGAACTCCGACGAGAATTCAAGCAAGCTCACGAACGGTGACGACTATCAACCGATGTCGAAAACTACCGACGCGATCGACAATTCGGTCACCGACGGCCGGGAACGTGATAGCGAAAAAATCGCCAGCAAGGCGTGAAGAGGTGATCTCTCAGCAATTTGCTGTCGAAAATCCGGGTGACGACGTTCCTCGCGTTGCAATTGAATCAGCCGGCGCCCGAGTCGAAAGCTTCGCTGTACGAGAGGTCGAAATATGACGCGGATAGCCTTGCAAAACGCACGGTCAACCGTCGCGGATTGGCACGCCCGCGCCAACCTCGTCGGACCGCTTTTACCGCCCCCCTGCTCGATCGGATTCATCCGCGAAACTCGAAAGCTCGCTCGACTGAGTTCTCCGGTACGTGCAAAAAAACGGGAAAACCCGTTCGCGTTACGCCAAACCGCCGGATGCCCTCCGCGTCGGTTTGCAAATGGACGCAACCATCACCGATTTGCAAAAACGCACACTACGTCAGGGCGTTGGGTGATACGAGCAAGCAACGATTCCCTACTACGGGTTTGAAGACGACATTTGCAAAAGTCCTGCGGGCGGTTCGCCACTCCAGGCCCACCGAATCAATTCGGAACTGGACGCAATCCGTCCGATTTCGCCGCGACCAGTTAGACCTCACGGGGACTCCGTTGTTCCGCCCGCGCCCGCGGACTCACAGCGGCCGACCGCCGCGCGATACGATTTCCGCCGCTGAGCCGATCTGCTCAACTCGCAGAAGCGTTGCTAATGTACGTCAACTTCGAGTCGTGCGTCGGGATTAGACTGGATTAGGAACGAATGGAACTGACCGCCGACGGATGTGGATCGATCCCGGACCACTCGACCCGACGCGTATGTCGGCTCGTCGGAATAGCGAAGTGGGTTGATCGGATTTGCGGTCTGTGCCGCCCCGGATTCATCGACGGCGAGGTTCCCTGCACGCACCCATTGCAGCTATGCCACGGAAGTCAACACGAAGCGATCTACGCGAAGAGATCTATTTCTTGGCGGCACTCCTCGACAATCGTCCGGCACATCGGAACCTTTCTTGCGGTAGGCCAGCCCGCCCGATCATGTGCGCCGAAAACGGCGCCCGCAAGAACAGAAACGGACGATCAGATCGCCGCCGTTGCAGTTCCGACGTTCTCGAACGGATCGCGCAGCCAAGATCGTTACACCACGCCAAGTTCGCGCATCGTCGCCCGTGCATCCGCGTGACAAATCCGGGCATCCGAAAACAGCGCACCGATTAAGCGGAACGCGGTTCCACGACCAACAGATCACACGCAATCTCACTATGCGACTGCTCTGTCGTTGCTGCAAATACCAAACAACGACAAGTCGATGAACTGAACCCCCGCCAACCACCATCGCGACGTTATGAGAACCCTCTTGCCCGTCTGGATCGAACTGACGTTGGACAACCTACAGTCCCCGAAATCAATCCAGAGCGAACAACGGATCCGGCCCGTCGGCCTTTCAAAAAACGGATGAACGCGATCGCAACGCCAAAACCAACACGACCAATTACGATGACACGGTATAGGAACGATATCGCATCAACTCAACAAACGGCGTTCGAATTCCATCCTTGATGCTCGCTCGACTCTCGACATCATCGACAACATTGGGGGACGTATACAAGTAACGGCGGTCTCGAAAATCATCAGTCACCGGAAGTCAGCGTGGATGAGTTCGCTAACAAAACGTGATCCCGATCGGTTCCTCCAACGGGATCGCCGATCCCGGACGCATTGTAGAGTTGCGGCGTCAAGTCATACGACATTCGCAAATTCGACAAAAATAATTTGCCAGAGAAAGTAAGCCGGCAACCGAATCGGCCGACGCGTCGACTTGAAATAAGCTCGGTGGCATCATCCGATTGCGGTCAACACAATTACGAAATAACCAACGCCGAAAACCCGCCATCAGGACTCGCGGCGGACAACGCGCTGGCCAACGCCACACGAGCGAGAAGAAATAATTTAGTAAAAAGACTCATTGGTTACGATTCTTCCAGCACCGCGTTTATATAAAAATCGGGGTTCAATAAACTTGTTCGCGCGTCGATCGAGAGTCCATCACCGGACGGACAATCAATCCGATCCCACGGTCATCCAGCCAAAACGCGATTCGTCGGAAATACAAACACGTGGTTCCTGAGGGTCAAGGGTCGAACACGAGTCACGCCGATCCGATACGCTTGCGTTTCTTCGACCGCTCAGGCAGTGGTGGTCCAAAAAGCCCTGGGGACCAGATTTTCGGTCTCGAACAACGTCACAAAATCACCCCGGAGCGGCCGTCGAACAATCCATACGCACCCGCTCCAAACCGGCGCGGACAGTCGTAGTTTGGCAAAGAATCCCGACAGCGGTGGAAGATCCCGGCTAACGACATTCCGAATTCAAAACAAAAAATCGCCAGCCCGAGCGGACGCACGAAAAAGCGCCACTTTTTCAACGACGCTTTTCCGAGCGAGTCGATGAGTCCCGGCGATCAGAGACAAATTCGTTTTCACACGATGTGGTGATGATGAAAAAAAAATCGATCCGGCCAACCCAACGGGTCGTGTTGATTGCCAATTCTCAGCTGGTACGATTGACTGACAAGGGTGTACGAGAGGAATCCGGCGGGATCTCCGATGCGCCATCAGCGCCGAGCACTCCAGTGATCATCGTCAATGCGCGTTCAACGCAGTAACGTGTGTGTGGAAATCCGTGTCCGAGACAACAACAACGTGAACAACACGGATCAACGCATACACACCCACCTTCGTAGCACCCGGCAAAGACGCCGACACCGCCGCCGGTGGCGTGTTGGTACGACGCTGGAACCAGAAGAACAGGCGGAACACCGCCGCCTTTGTCCGAAACGCGATCAGAAACAGCATCGCAAGACACTCGGGATGTGAGGATCTTCAGCCGCGCTAGTTTTCAAGGCGATATCGCCATATTCACACGTCCCACGGCGGCTACAGCACACGATCGCCGCCAAGAGAACATGCGATGAGATCAAGTTAACGTCACGTACTTGATCGCCTTCGAGCTTGGCGCCCCGCTCACCACGAGCGCCAACAACACGAACGAGGAAATAACATACTCGAACAAACACAGTTGAACATTGATTCCGCGGTTCAGGAGGCACCACAAAACGCCATCAGGAGATTAATGAACACGGGTAGAACAAGGTGCGCCCGCGATCACGCGTCGTCCGAACGCATAAACGACACCGCCAAACCACTTCACGCACTGGCCAAATCACCATGATGCTGTCAACAATCAGCAACCAACGTGATCCCGAACGGAGCGGCCGTCGCCCCTGCAAACGATGATCCGTGCTCGCGACGAGACGACAGCGCGAATCGTCGACGCCGCGAGCCAATCAACAACCGAACCGGCAACTACCGAGCGCGTTGAATCGGACCGAGCGCCACGTCAACATCAAACAACGGCATCGTTGTCAACGGATCATGATCTGGAGGACCCACAAATTTATCATTGATCGGTCGCCTTCAATTCATTGAAATGTCCGTCGACGGTTTTGGAACGTTCGATTAAACCAACACCAACGCGAAACGCCAACACCGCAAAATAATCACCAATCGCGGTCACATCAGCGCCTGGGTAGTGGATCGGCTAATGACATCGATCGGCTTTCTCGCTTCGGGGCACCCAACGGCGGACGCCCACGTACGACACCGCCGCGTGAACAACAGCAGATTTGGCCGGTGGCTGAAGGGGCAATCCCACCGATCAACAAACTTCACCGGGGGGGGACGGTTTTTTTTTTTCCGCCGCAACATCATTAAATTCCGCAGGCGTTAAAGACGCCCACGGTAAGAGCTAAGTAATTCCAGTTGGTGTCTTTTCAGGTTCTTCCGAAGTGTCGTCATTAATCGTATCATTAACAAATCGGTTTACTTTCCTTAGGAAACGCGGAACACGAATTTCCAATGCACACGTTGACACGAGAACACACTGAGGTCGTTCGAACAGCAACGGCGTTCCCAAATGAATTTCGCCGCAACCGGGCACGTTTCGTCCGAACACAGTTCCGTCAAATAACTGCGTCGAACAGCACGGCAAACATGCCGACGAAACACCCCAACAACAATCCGCACGACAACTTTCGCGGCCGAAACACGTAGAATTTTACGAGCCGGAGCGAACCATTGCCAACGCATTACAACGCCACCGCACGGTTGCAATTCAAACGCCGACGAAACCAACCACCCGGTTCGTTATGCCGCGAAGAACAGGAAATGTGAGAACAATATCATTACGGCACGCAAACGCGGTCGCCGTCCTCAAGATCATATGAAACAATCACCCGCCTCCTCGTATCATCGGCATCGCTGTCGGTCTTTTCGCAAACGTTCAACAGGCGAATGCACGCGATCGCCCGCGACGCGCCAACACCGTTGATTTCGCCAAGGGTGTCACGACGGAATCAACAAAATTCACATTCCCAAATTGCGGACCGTGAGGCCTGCGTTGACGCTGTTTCGGCGTAGTAACGCGAGAACGGTATGGTCCGAACGGGAACCGTGATTCGCGAACACAAGAGCACCGTTGATCTGCCGACCACTTCAATGCACACCGCATCTCGGGCTCGGCGTTTTTGCCCCGTCGGAACGACGGCGAAACTCGGGGCAACCGAGAAGAACGCTCACAAACAAAATCAACGACAACGTTTCGATCAGACTGCTATCGCCACATCGGTTGACGCGAACAACACGTACACAATCGCCACGGGTAACCGACCCAACTAGAGCACCGGACGGCAATACCAAGTCCGCGCAACGTCACGGCAACCAACGCGGGCGGCAAAAATCAGCGATCACCATCGCTCGTGCAACCGACGTACCACTCGAAATCAGATTGATCAATGATAACGATTCGGCGTACATCCCGATAACCCACACATCACAGCCACATACGCAGAGTCATTCGTCAACAAATACGTGCTAGAACAAGAGTAACCATTCTGGCAGCACCGAGGTTTGCCAGCGGGCGCGAACCGGTTCGTCGATTTGAAAACACTCGTAACGGCCGAGGGAGTAAAAAAACTCGCTACGGAAACAAGACTTCGTTACGTCGCCCGAGCGTCGTCAAGCGCCGCAAGCAAAAGCGTTACCCAGATTCACACCCACACACGTCAACAATGACCAAACAAACGTTGAGGTTTCACCACCGTGCCAAAGCGACAGATAAACGCTACGGGAGTCCACGATCGCCGAACTCCCGGGACGCAACACGTCGCCGACGATCGTTGCTGCCCGAACCGCCGGGCAAAACGGCCAACGGCCAACCCGTAACCGAGCGCACGGACACCCCACATCCCAGGATGCCTCCGCGGCAACTCGCGGTCTTTGGGCGTTGCCGGTATCGGAAAACGGGTTTCACACAACCAACCTGCCGGCAACGAAACAAATGATGTTCGGCGACACCGCGACGAGCAGCAGTCCCGTCACCAACCGTCCGCACGACAAACGTTGTAATACGTCCATTGGAACGAACCCGAACACGGGCGCACGCCGACATGGATAAACCGGTTCAACGCCGGGGGGCCGCCTGGCCAAAAAAATAAAAAACGGTCTTTTGGGGCCTCGTGAACGGCCAAAAAGGCCCTTCCGAGTTCGCCGAACGTCCGCTTCGTAAATGCATGATCGATTCGCCCCGGCGGACCATGATAACGCTTGTACAACGCCAGTGGGCGACCGCAACGACCAACATCGCTTGGAATCGCCGACCTCCGTGCGCCGGCCACCAACATCGTCAACGTTCCAACACGCTCGAGCGTGGTAAGCCAAAATCAGTTTCAAATCGGACCGTTCGCAATGCCATCACGGCGCCGACCATCGTCAGTGATCGCCCACCGAGACAATTCCAAAAGCGAACAGGGCCGTCGGATCCGCCCATTCACCGGAGCAAACCGAGCTAATAAAAATTGATTCCCCGCTTTGACCATCGTCGCGAGTGCAATACGGCACTGATCGTCGGAGGTAACGTCGGGGCGGGCATGCCGGGTAACCAAAAATGAGAACGGGATTGAGCGATTGTGAACGCTTCCCACCAAAATTAAACAGTAGCGCGGGCAAGTAAAACGGATGCCCCGAAATCGTTTTCCGTGTACTTGCAAAGATGAAATCTCAAACGTTTCCGCCCGCAAATCCCCTGCAAAATCAATCCGGGGGGCAACAACGCCAAACCCCCGCCACGGTGATCAACAACGCTCGGGCACGCCGGACGCTTCGCGATTACACGGATTTCGTTAGGATTGAACCGATCACCAAATACGAAGTTGATGCTCGTTAATCCAAAAAACGAACAAAGCGTAACAGTTGTCCGAACGACAACCACAAACATTTGCACTGCCATGGACGAGCAGCAGTTCAACAACAGCAACCCCAACGGGATGTCCGATCGAGGTACGCAACCCGCGTAAACCACACGATGCTACCGATTGCCGGTGCCTCGCACATTGCGATCCATCGAGCCGGAAGCGAAAGACGCAGATCGAGTTCCGGAACCCATTCTCCGACGTCGTCAAAAAACGGGGACCGTCACGACGGGGACCTTGGTTCAAAACAGGGCACAAAAATTGCCCGCACGGGAACGATTCGCGAGTATTCAAACCGCTGAGAGGGCCCCGGCGAATCGAAATACGACGGGCCGCGACCGCAGCCAACAGGATTGCAATAACCAAAGTGATCGCTCCGCTCTTCGATTCATTCGAGCGCGCCGAGTTCACGTACAATTCGCAAGACTCGGTACGCGAACTCGTCGTGGAGTTTTTGCTTGACTGGACATTTACGTCCCCGCCCCCGGCACCTGCCAAGAAGGTCGTGCGGGTTCGGAATTGCTTACGCGCACGGGTTTTCTTCCCCTCCCGGGCTTCGCCGAAGGACTGTTGACAGAAGTCGGGAAACGGTCACGGTCACCGGTTGACGCAAGTCAGCCGGCGCGCTAGAGAGTGACCTGATCACCTACTCGCTAGCGCGATTCGGGCTTGGTATTGCAACAGTCTTCTGTCGGATGAGGGTGGAAGTTGTAAAACACCCGAATGCGAATATTATGACGGCGGACCGGGGTTCAACAGACCAGTGCTCGATCGCGGATTGTACAGACGGGACGCCGTTTCGAGATTGTTTCAGGTATTCAATGAACTCGTCAAACCGTGTGAGCCTGCAAATGTGTCGCCGGGGCCAACGATTCCTTTGGGTAATTCCGGCAACGCGCATCGTCGGTCGCCATACACAAACGTTCCCGAAACGCTCTTCCCACACGAACGGGTTCGGCGAGCCGGCAACAGGCTCGCCGTCTCAAATGTCACAGCTTTATCGGTACGCGTTGCCGTGTGCCTATAGCGGTCCGCCACGCGACCCGGAGGTGAGCGTCTCATTCGCACCGTTAACCCAGTTTCGTCGGCCCGCGCCAGCTCTCGCTCTCTCCTTGGACGCAATCAATTTCCTAGACCATCGACCCCGGGCATCGAACGGAAACTGACCCACGCAGTGGCAATGGTCCGGCACGATTGACGGTTTTCATTTGCCGTCGCTGAACCGAATTCCAAGGGTCAACGTCGGCGGATTCAAAAAAAAATCGTTGTTGCGCAAGCGTTGGATCCATGACGGACATCGTCGTCAATTTCTGCGAGCGTCTGCAGCACGGGAAACATCGCGACGTTCGCGTTGACCCCGACAAACTGCTTGCTGTGGGCCGACCCGTCCGTGCGAAGGGAATGCGAAGCCCAATTCATGGCCTTTGTGGGCATGAATCCGCTCAAGCGTTTGTCGGTTCGCGATGATGGAACCGATCGGTTGCTCGTATTTCGATGAGCGAACTCACTCGCGCGAGTGTGATTGTGCGATGGTGCCGTGCCCTTCGATACTTCCTTCCTCGTCCGCCTTGACAAACGATCCACAACGGACGGCGTCTGATCCGCACGTTGACCGTCCGGTCGCCGCGAGCTCGCGCGGAGCGAACCTTTTCATCATCGCACCGACCCAACGACCAGTAAAATCGGTCATCCACCTCGACCGCCTCAAACGGATGCACCGGTGGCCGGTCCAACGATCCGCCGTGACGGGTCTCAGTATGACAAAATACGCTAACCCGCGTATGGTCCCACGGATTTGCAACACTTGGTTACCACGGAGTGTCACCGGATGCGTTTGCTTCGCAGAGGTCGCCAACCGTCGTCCACCGGAATCGCGACGGGCAACGAAGTTCTTTTTCGCGACGCCGTTATAGATCGGAGATTAATTCGTGTGTTCGAATCGAACCCGAGATCGTTAACCAGCCGGCGACGCGTCCCGAGACAGGCTGTTTGCTCCGACCGACCTTGATCTGAATAACGCGATGAGCAGGTCGCAGATAGGCAAGTGCTGACTCATGATTGAACGTTTCTCCGGTGATAAGCGTGGACCTTTCTGGAGTGTTGATTTACAAACCGGCGCGGGCCAAGTTTTGAAGTTTGCTCGTAGGGGCTCTCTGGCATGTCGCGACGTCTAAGATACCTGTGATTACGTGTCTCAAGTGTCGGGTATATGCTTCTCGGGGGGGACGTCACGTATTAGATGGTGTTGCATAGAGAAGCAAGTATAGAGTTCGCGCTACATCGCGTGCGTTTTCTGTATCGATGGCTGAGATTATTCGCCATCGTGTTCTGAATATAGAGGATTCTGAATGGCTGGTCTCTGTTATACTGTCGCACGCCGAGTCTCCGAGTGTGGTGCAACCCGCGCGCGCGAATAGATCTTGCTTATGACCGCGCCGCTTCCCCGGTGCTTGCCTCGCGCCGCTTCGGCCACACCTTGAACCACGGCTTGGGACCGACGCACCACGGGCGGGTTTCCGCAGACGGGTTGCGGCTTGGAATTTATCTTCCGGATTTTCGACTTTTGAGTTTTTGGCCGATCAAGCTTCATCGCGTGAACTCGCCGCGTTCATCCCGGCTGCAGAACGAAATTCGCCAGCGTCGGCGCCCGCTCCGTCCGGTTCCGGACCGATCGGTGAACGTTAGCTCTCCGGTTCGACCGGCATTGTCGAAATTGGATCACGTTGGCATGGACGCCAATCGATGTCCGATTCCGCGAGCTGGCAACGCACTCGGTCTGGGACAAGACGCTGATTTGGTTATTTCGAATACGCGTGCAATGGCTTTTTTGACTGCGCGGTTTTGGGTTTTGTTACCGTTGATCGCGGACCGCTTGGATTGCCGCTCTTGTTCAAGTTTTTCTCACCAGCGCGTTTGGGCGCGTGTTTTGGTACGTGTGAACACGATCGAAGGCGTCACGTCGACTGCTCAAGCAAAGCAATTTCGGTCAACGAGGGAAACTTGGTTGTCACGGTCGCCATCGATTCGCAAACCGTTGCTCGTTCAAGTCGACGCTGGATTTCTTCGGGCGACGTGACGTTGATCGAGGGGATTCGGGTTGAAAACAACAGGCTGTGCGGCCAGTTTCCCGGATGTTCGGCGGGAAAGCGTTGCGGAGAAGAACATCGATTGGGACGTTGTTTCGGCAACGCCGCAATGTATTTCTTCAGTGCGGGCAGGAAACCATGTCGAGCATCCGGCGGCTTCGTCGAGCCACGAACACCTTGGATGTCTTTAAGATGGATGGTGGCCTGGTCATCAGGTCGATTTCACAACGACCCGGCTGCTGCCGATCAACACATCGACGCCTGACGCACTGCATTGACATTTGGTGGCTTCTGATTTCACCGCCGCGTAGACGAAGAGCCCCGCGAGCCGGGAG
>Ga0163217_1007394_pt1 | contig 11703 bp, 18 predicted proteins | sample SynspAceP_FD_185933 | JGI IMG/M metagenome (GOLD analysis project Ga0163217, IMG submission 185933) | Saline lake microbial communities from Ace Lake in Antarctica - Synechococcus sp. Ace-P (PacBio error correction) | ecosystem: Environmental > Aquatic > Non-marine Saline and Alkaline > Saline ... | reverse complement strand
CCAGCCGTAGCGCAATACCGCCTGGTGCTGCGCGGCGATAACGTCCGACCGGGGCGGCTGGACGCCCCTGGGCCGCGAGCTGGGCCCTGATCGATGATCGCCGCTGGCAGGATCTTCGGGTGAAAGCAGGCCCAAGGTACGTGGCCGAGGCACGCAGCGCCTGGCCACGGTGCGGCTGAAGAGTGCAGTTGATCGGTGGCGTCTGCAGTGGAAGCCGGAAACGGGGGCGCCGACTCAAGGATCGATCCATACCCTGGCCGACTGCCTCGCGCGCTCGCGCTTCCAACAGCGCCTTACTGGTCGCCATGGCCTTGCGATACCAGCCGTACCGGCTCGATGTGCGGCGAAGCCGCCGAGATCGACACAAATACGCGCGCTACCTGGCCCGCCAGCAACAAACAGATTCGACCAGGTCAGGGCAAAGCAGCGCAGCGCCCCATTCCCCGCTGGCACCGATTTCCTCGCCAGTCGACCACCCTCTCCTCCGCGAGGCGCGCGAAAAACTCACGGCCGGGGGCGCCCTTCGCCTCGGCCCAGGCCCGCCCAGCATACCCCGGGATCAAGGCCGCGGACGTCAATTGCCTGCTGCTCTGGCTCGAGCTGCAAGCCGACGCAAGGCCCTGGTTACCTGAGCCCAACGAAATTCCATAGGCTGAAGCTCCCGCAAAGCCTGGCCATGACGGAAACCGTTTCCCACAGCCCGGCGAGCTCGGCTTGCCGTGTTGCTCTCGCCTCAAGCCCCTCTGACAATGCTTCCGTCGCGGCCCTGGCTGTGACCAACACACCACGGCCGACTCAGCGTCTTCCTGGCGCTGCTTTGCTGCTCGGTGATGGGCGCCCCACCCGGCACCTGGAGCTGCTCACCGGCGCCCCGGTGGAGGTGGAGCTGATCGCGATGGCGCCGATTCAGCCGGGGATGGCCGGGGTTGCCGGGCAGAAGCGGAGAACTGAGCCCGTCCCTGTTGCGTCGACAGGTTCTGGCTGCGCTGGGGCGGCCAGGCCCTGGCTGGGCCAGAGAGCTGGGGACCAGACGGAAGCCGGAAACAAGTCTCGCGACCGGCAGCTCCGATCTGGCGCAAGAGGCCTCAGCGCCGATCGGGCTGAACTGTTCGCGAAGTGGATGGGCTGGCAACGGGTGGCAAGCGAGCTGCTGCAGCAGGGTTCGCGAGGGAGCCCCCTACTGGAGCCGCACTAACCGCCTTTCTTCCGGTGGGCGGCAGGGAACTCCACCGTGATCCGGGACGGTGTTCTCCCCGGCTCATCGAGCAACTGGCTTGGGCCCATGTCAGCAGCTCCTAGCCGGAACCCAGGGCGCAGGGCTCGGCCTTGTTGACGGCTCTTTTCGAGCGCTCGCGCAGGCTTGTTCCTCGTCGGTGTGGCTGAGGTGGTGCGCAGCGCTTGCGTTGGGGAGCGAAGCGGCGCAGGCGCTCGATCACCCGATCGGGGGTGGCGTTCACGTACCAGCAGGCAAAGGCGGCATTGCCCTTCGGGCAGGGTTTTCGCCCACCTCACGCAGAAAGCCATCGCATTGATGCCCAATCGGCTGAGCGCGCCAGAGGGCGGCGCCCACGCCGGCACGACAATCGGCCGAGCAGGGGGTTCAGGAAGAGAAGCCAACCAGTGACCCAAGAAGCCCCCAACATGGGCTCCAGCGGCGGTGAGGTTCACGGCCTGACGCAGCTGCACATGGCCTCTTCGTCATGCTCGACGACCACCGCAATCTTTCCAGAGGAAATAGATGTTTCCTGCTGGATGTTGACCAATTCACGGCGAACCTTTCGCCTCATCAACCGAGGGGGAACCCCACCACAATCAGGTTGCTCATCAGGCTTGTTCCCAGACATCACGACTGAAATCCAACCTAAGGGCAGCACCGGCCCGGCGATCAGGGGCGGGCGGGGCTGGAGCGGGGGCAGTGGCCTGGGCGAAGCCGACGCGGCGCAGGCGGGGAGCGCCGGCGGGGAGGATGCCATCAAAGCAACGGCGCTGGCTGAGGGGCGGTAGGGCGTGGTAACTGGGGGGGCCGGCCAGCTTGATCGGTCTCGATTCGATCGTTTGAACGGAGTGGGGGCGGACCATGGTCCCCGGCCTAGGTGGCGACGGGCGTTCTTCGGGATCGGTCGCTGCCATGGACTCCGGGGAGGTTCGGGACCCAGTCGTCTTCAACTCCATGAACGCGTCGAGCTGGTTTTCCATCAGCGCCCACCCTTTAAAAAACGGGATAGGTCACTGGGTCGCTCAGCGGATCGCTCACTGCCGCGCTCGCACCGCGGGCTGGCTCGGGAAGCCCGCGTGTCGGCTCCGGCCACCCATCACCAGCTGCCGCCGGCATTCATCCATTGATCAAGGGTGGATCCCGCTGATTCGCGCTTACCCCGACGGCAGGGATCACCAGAAACCGTTTTCATCGACGCTGCCTGACTGCTCGAACGAAGCTTGATGGGTTCAACGTTAGGGCTGTGGCGCAACGCCCTTCGCGCTTCAGCCAACGCCCCGCGGAGCCCGAGCAGGGCAATCGACAACCGCCGACTTTGCAGCAACCCAAAGGAAAAGCGTCAAACGGAGCGGAGAGCGCGAAGGGCGACCTTATAGGGGCCGGTGTTCTCAGGCCCGGTTCGAGATCAGTGGCAGCTGGCGTTCCAGCACCGCCGCTGCAGGCAGGTCCACAGCGAGGCGGGCAGGCACGCCCCGCACGCGGCGCGGGTAGGGGAGGCCGTGACACCGCAGCACGGAACAAGCGCGCCAGCCAGCGCACAGCCTGGAGTGGCAGGGGGTAGTGTGTGACGCAGGCTCAACCTCGAAGTCGCTCTGGCGCCTGGTTGATCTCCGCCATGCGGGCCCGGAAGCAGGGGACCATGCACCTCGCGCACCCCCAGGACCCGGTCGATCAGGCATGGTCATCTCGTGGAGCGCGTGCCGAGCATGCCGGTCTGCGGCAGGGGCATCCAGCAGGGGCCGACGAAAGCCACGATCTTCGCCAGAGATCGCTGGCATCGGCGCGGCGACCGCGGCGGGTTTAGAGGCCGGCGGTGCTGCGCATGCGGCGTCACTGCCAAGCGCCAGGTTCCAACCAAAACGGCTCTGCGGGGCCAGGGCACCGCCGAAGTGTTCCGATCAAGGCGATGAAAAAGGGGAAGCAGGGGGTGCAAGGGGCATGCCGCTTGGCTTCGGGCCTTGGTTGGCCCCAGGTCTGGCGGGGTCGTCGGTCAGATCTTGGGGGCAGGAACGCAGCGGCACACACGATGGATTGGCGGTCTGGCTCAGACGATCGGCACGAAGCTGCTGTTTGAGGTGGCGCCAGCGCCCTGTTCATCTACTGGGACGTTCACGGCGGTGAAGCTGGTGCTCAGCGCCCGCGGCATCAACCGCTGCTCAAGCAGTTCTTCACCCAGGTGGCCTCGGTCAGATCGATGGCGCCTATCTACTCACACCAGAACTACCGCTCCCACGTGAACCAGGCAGCAGTTCATCCGCTCCTGCCGGGCTGACTCAACAAGTACCGCAACCTCAATCGGGCCGGCCCCGCTTGCAGGACAGTCAGATCATCCTCACGGTCAAGCTTGAAGTCGGAAGCAAGAAGAGCTGCCCCTGGATCGTTCACCTTTGTGAAGGTGGAGAAGCCTGCGGGTGGAAGCGAAATTCAGCCGGCTGGCAGCGGCCTGAGCCGAAGACGTCGACGTCCTGCACGGCCGGATGCCCGATTCCATCCCCCCAGCACAGGGCCGAAGGGAAATGCACCGGTGCTGCAACGCGCGCCCACGCGTTACTACGTGACTTCGATGCTCCGGAACTTGAAGACGCGGTTTACGACCGGGGCTGTATCGGGAGCTTGCAGGAGATTTGAGGCGCTAAGCCCGAGCTGGGCGTGCGACATCCCCACCCAGCGGGTGGGGCCGCCGGCCGACGGCTTCTTGGCGCGTGGTCACCGCGCATCAGCCTGCTTCAGCCTGGAGAACGCCTTCTCAAGCGAAAGAGCTGCAGGCCTTGGTACGGGCGGCTGCGGAAGGTTGCTCGACCGGCCCGCTTCCCTCGGGGAAGGCCGGCCCCCCCCCACCGCAAGCGCTAGCCGATGGTGTTGCGAACTTAAAGATCGACGGCAACGCCCTGGCCCTGAGCTTACGAGCGTGGCGTTGCTGGTTGCGGGCCGCCAGCGCAGGCGACGGCGGAATCCGGCGAGGGAGATCAACCGCCAATGTGCGCACCAATTCCAGAGCGTGCCCCTGCGCCTGCTGCTGGACGATCCGCAGGAGTGGCGGGAGGTGCGCGTGCGAAGCCCTGATCCCGATAGCACCTTCGCGGCATTCAACGCGAGCGCGCAGCGCGAGGAGCCGCTGTGTGCCAACCGGCGCAATGCCTGGCGCCGGCCAACCCTGCGTCAGCTCGAATCCGGCCGTGGGGCGGCACGGCGACTGGAGTTCTTTGCCTACACCCTGCACCTGCCGGGGCGACTGGCAGCCTGCAGGCCGGCGAGCCCTGCCCGGCCGCCAAAGCAGGTGGGAGTGCCTGAGCTGGCTGGGCGGCCGGCCGGCTTCCGGGTCAACCCCAACGCCGCCGCTCTGCCCCCGATCTGGCGTCGGTGGAGGCCTTCTTCGCGGCATGGGCAACAGCAGCGGCATCAGCTCGCCTACGCCACGATTGGCGTGGTGTGAAGTCATGACCTTGCGCCTGCAGGCCGATGCCGGCTATCACCCAGAAGGCGCCGCGCTTGGGCTGATCCGCCCTGAGTTACCCCGCCGAGGAGGCCCCCAGCCAGCTGCTTCATCTGGGTGGCCCAGTTGGGCCGCACCGCGTGATCACGCCGGTGTGAATTTCGAGCCGGTGACTCTGGCCGGCACAGCGTGAGGCCGGGCACATGTTGCACAACGCCGATCGCCTGTCGAACTGGATCTCAATTGCGGCGACACGGCTGGTGGTGCGCGAAGGCCGGCGAGATCATCCCCGAGTGTGCGGCGTGCTGAGCGAGCTGCGCGCCCAGGCGCCAGGCCCTGCAGGCTGCCCTCCACCTGCCCGGAGGCGGGCTCGACCCTGGTGCGCGAGGAGGGCGGAGGCGCACCCGCTGCGTGACAGCAGCTGCCGGCGAATCCTGCGCGGCCGCCCTGCGCACTGGTGTGTAGCAAGGCGGCCCTGGATGGGATGGCCTCGGCGGCAAAAGCTGAGTCGGCACTGGTGACCAGGGTCTGGTACCTCGATCGCCGCTCTCTACCGCTCCATTGGCCGCCCTGTCGCCAGCCTGGAGCGGAGTGGGCGAGACTCAGCCTTGAAGCTGGCGGCGGCCCTTGAAGGGCCTCCAAGCAACAAGGCCTTGGCACCGTCAGACTTTATGGCCTTGGCATCCACCACGTGGGAGCGGTGACGCCAAAGCTCTGCGCGGCAGTTGCCTCCGCCGAGGCCTTGGGCACCGCCGCGGGCTGAGCAACCAGAAGCGATCACAGCCGGTCTATCGGCTTCGGCGCTGAAAATCCGCCGAATCCTGCGCCAATGGTTCGCCACGCCGCACAACCTCGCCCTGCTGGCCGGCAGTTGGAGGCTGAGGGGATCCCCCTGCGGCAGCCTAGGCGATGGGGCTGCTGGGGAAGCCGCAACGCTTGAGACGGCCAGACCTTCGTGTCACTGGACTGCCAGGCTCAGCGCAGCCAGCCCAGAGTTGATCGAGGGGCGGCCGGGCGGGGAAAGGTGAGCAGCTCGGTGAGTTAAAGAAACGAGCTACGTGGTGTCGGCGCCGAAGCCGGCAGCAAGCTCAGCAAGGCCGAAGCCCTGGGCGTGGCCGTGCTCGATTGAGGCGGCCTGCGGGAGCTGCTGGAGAATTTGAGCGAGACAGGCCCAATGCCGGGATTTTGCGCCAGAGTGGCGACATAGAAACCTGCACCAGCCAACCCGCCGTCTACCGCTGGATCAAGACGGACTGCGGTCAGGGCGCAGTACATGGAACTGGGCCAGCCGGTCGCGGGCTTGCTTGCGAACGTCGCCTGGTCGGTTCGGCTGACTGCAGCGATCCGCGATGGCCGCTGAAGCAGCTGAGCCCGGCGCCTGGGAAAGTTAGCCTTTCAGCTCGGATCCACCGCTCCAGGGCCCGCGTGCCGCCCGGCTCGCCAGCAGGATCGAGCCCACCGTGGGCGATCAACCACCACAGATGCCGCAGCGCCCACTGTTTGGGCATCCGCCTCGCCGTGAAGCAACCTCCCCGAACGCGCCGCCACATCACCGGCGAGCTCGCCGATGGCGCAGAACAACACCGTGCCGGCAGTGATCCGCGATAGCCGATTATTCACGTAGTTGCTCAGCTCACCTCCGCTGAGGCATAGACGAGGTTGAAGCAGGCTGAAGGGAAACGCGGGTGAGAGCCGGGTGAGCAAGCACCAACTTTGAAGCCCCTCTGGCTCACGGCCCGCTCAATCGCCAGCAGGCTTCGGAAAGGCCTGCAGCCGCGTGGCGCGTCCAGTCGCGCAAACCAGTGCCTACCAAGCAGAAAGCCGCGCATCCGCCCAACGAGGCACCCACGAACCACGTATCAGTCTCCCCAGACGGTTTGCCGCCATAGAGCGCACCGGCCAAGCATCGAGGCCGCAGACCCCCGGCGGCAAAGCGTGACCCAAATGGCATAAAGCGGCACAAAGGCACCGCCCCGGCGGAGTGAGGCAGCAGGGCCGGCTAGGCAAGCTGCTCAACCAGTGGGAGAGGATCCACAACCAGACGGGCACGCAACAACACCACACTGGCAGCCGCAACAGGCCAGTGGACGCCTCCCTACAGTCCGTGCTTGTTGGAGCGGGTGCCTCCCCACCCGTCCAACTTGCCATGGCCACCAGCGATTTCTTTTTGCGCCCAGCTACGCCAGCGCCCGCACAAATTTCTTGCAGCGGCCCAGGCGGCCGGGGCCCGGCTCAGCAGCTATCCCCTTGCCGGAACAGGCGGGGGCCAGGCGTGAACGTTGTCGCATTCGATTGTAGCCCCTGCTACGGGGCTTGAGCAACCGTGGGACTCGTTTGCTGCTGTTGCATCTCCGGAACCATGGGGGTGGAAGGGCACTTTGCGGCTCGGGGATCCAGGTTGGCTATTTCCGCGACCAGCTGCAGGACGCCCTTGGCCGGCGGGCACCGCCACCTTGATGATTCATGCCCTCACCCCATACGGGTTCGCCGGCGGGGCGGCGTCTTGTCAACGAAGACACATCGACCTGACCGCAACTTCCGCGATTTCAGGCGCCGTTACCGGGATGTTCCGCCTATGAGGCGGATTCACAACTGCTGTGCGGAGGCCTGGGGATGGTCCCCTTCGGCAGGAGGCCGAACAGGGAACTGCTGCGCCGCATTGAGGCCGCAGGGATTCCCTCTTACCAGGCGGCTGTTGCAGCGGCGGCAGTACACCCGGCCAACGGCCTCTTTCTATGGCGGGAAGGGCCCTGCTGGTCCAACACGATGGCTTGCGCCGTCTACTGCGCAGAGCACTCATTCCCGCCGGTGCCACGCGCCTGGCGCGTTACTCGAATTCCACCACCGGCCTCTGGGACCCCTGCGGTTTAGGCGAGCCGATCTACGCCGTGATGTCGGCCCAAGGGCTTCAACGGGCCCGCGCTGGTATGGGGCCGGAGCTGACCCGGTCACGGGCTACACGGCTGGAGAGCCCCACGGGCAAAGGTGTCAGCCAGAGGTGTCAGGCCTGAAAGCCGTCAGTACATTGGGGGGCCTCTCCTCTTCGCAGCCGTTGTCGGGGCTTTGGATGCGGGCCTTTGATGATCTGGGATCCCGTCCCTTGAGGTGACCTACCTGACCCTCGAATTCGGCACCCGGCCAATCCTGGAGGTGACTTGGAGCCTGCGGCCGACAGCGCATGCAACGCATGCCCCGAGATCGCGCCCACCACTTCCGCGGCCCGAATTCAGCAGCAGATGCAGGAGGGCCTTCTAACGTGGACACACCGGGCTTGGAAGGCCGCCGCGTGTCGGAAGGGGCGCCGATTTCTTTCTGAGAACCAGCGCGGGACTGGCGGCGGGTTGGCGCTCAGCCCGGCAAACCCCTGAATCCCCGACCGCCTTGGCGTCGATCCCAGGCTTTGCATTTTCACTGCCAGGATCCTGGGCCGGAAACGGCCTACGGGTCGGCCTTCGAACCAAGACCATCAGAAAACGATCGTCATGGCGGCGCACCTGCCAGGCCAGCCACGCGCGAAGAGCAAGCTGGTCGAAGAAAGCTGCGCCGAATCGACAGCCCTGTTTCGCTCGGCCGGCAGCGATGGCAAAGAGAGGTGGCGGCCCAGCGGCGCGGCAACGCATCCAGGCCCGCCCTCAAGGAAATCGCGGCGAGGAGCCAGCCGATCGGGGAGTGTCCGCTTCTCCCTCTCCGACCAGTGGTCGCGGCATCTGTTACGTGGCGACTGATGGGCTGCTTACGGCATCACGCCCTACCGCTACCGCGGCCAAACGCGCACCACCGTGATGGCACGCCTTAGCCGCACGTCTGTGAACGACACCCTCTGCCGGAGAAGTTCCAAGGACTGCAGCAGAGCCTGGCCGCCCTACTTTCGACGCGCTCACGATTCGGCGTTTGATCGGCAGGCCCTGGACGTTGAGGCCAGCGAAGCGGTAAGAGCGGGGCACCGGATTCAGCAGTTGGCCGCGGTTGACCATCAGGAGGTCGCTCCTGTAGGGGCTCCATTGCTGGTCAGAGCTGGGGGGAAAGAGAGACAGGCCAAACCACTCGGAAAGCAAATAGAAAGCCATTAAACTCGGGGATTCCGCGTCATTGCATTGATTTGGAATACGAGTCAACGATGGGCCTTGAATGAAGCAGGTGAATCCACGCCCCCATCGAGCTAGGCCAGCTGCTGAAAGGGCCTCAGGCGCACCGAGGGGGCTTGAGGCCAGCGTATTTCGCCTCAGGGCCGGCGGCACCAGCAGGCACGCTCTCGCAGCTGGAGGCTCCATCCCGGCCGCTCTGACACGGCGGAGTGGTGATGGGGTGCCCGAGAGGCACAGCCGCGAGCTGGCGGTCTGATGAACGGGGAGCGGGTTGGGCCCTGGGCGCTTGCCAAGCAAGCGGGAGGCCAGCGGAGTTCGCTACGCAGAGGAGCTGGAGGGGCTCAAAGCCAGTTCCGCCCTCTGTCGTTGTCGTTGCCAGCGGGCCTGGTACGAAACGCCCCTTGCAGGGCGCAGCGGTGGAAAGCTGTCGAGAAGACTCTGCTGCCTTGATGAGCAGCGCGATTCGCCAGCGCGTTCAGCGACGTCTTTCAGGCCGCCAGCTCCAGCGCCTTCCGATTCTGCTCACCGCAGTGGGCCGCGATTTGCGCCGGGGCGGGCAGGTTGCTGCCACTCGGAATGAAGGAACCCAGCGGGCATTGATCGCCATCGAGGCGACCCCCGCTGTCGAGCAGGAATAGATCGGGCAGTGCTGCGAGGGTGTCGTAGCCCCCACCGCTGCCTGGATCCCAGCGGCCAGCCAGCAGAGGAGCTGCGGCTCTCCGTGGCTGGGGCTCAGAGAGACGGCCCTGCTCCACCCACCCCCTGTTCAAGCTGCCGATTGGGAAACGGTGGGGCAACGGAAAGATTTTCTGCCAGGTACCGGAACCCCGCCAGAGCGAAATACGAAAAACCAAGGTTGGACCTGGCCTGGTGGCTGATCAGTGCCCTGTCTGGCCCCAATCCTTCAGCTGCAGAGATCTGCAGCACGTTTTTGGCCAGTTTGCGAATGGCCCTGCTGCTGATCCATCGGCAGAGTTCCTTCCATCGGGCCGGACCGGTCGGCTGCTCCGTGCTGGGAGCAGGTGCTTGCCCCGCAACTTGGCTCACCCTGGATTCAGGCCGGTTTGCGCGGTTGCGGGCGCTAACCTTGCGCCAGCTCTTCGCGACTGCTCGAGGGCACGATCCCACCCTGCAGCAGGTGGGGGTTTCGAGGAGCTGCTGAGCAACGATCTGATCCCTCTTGGTTTTGCTTGAAGGCCCTGATCCATGGGCGGACATGCCAGGGATGGCCTACCCCGGGCCCTTCGCGGTCGGGCTTGGTGAAGGCGGCCCGCGGTGGATGGAAGCCCATCCAGGACAGCCCCATTCTACCTGGAGGCCCTTCTGCCGCGAGGTTGCACACACAAGCCGGCGGGAGCCTGATTCAGGATTTCGGGGAAGCACCTCGGGGATGGGTCCGATGACCTACCTGCGGCTTCATCGCCTGCACGGCCATCCGGCAGGGAACTACTTCGGGCCGATTCCAAGCCAGACGAAGATCCGTGGCCTTCGCCGCGGGAATGGGGATTCCTCAACCCTGGCACTTCTCCCGGGCAGTAAGCCGAAGCTCTTCGGTTGAGCGGCCTTCCGACACCGTTCACCGGCCCGATGTTGACTGAGGTGCGTTCGGCGATCTCCCGCACCTCGCGAGTGGCCCACGTCCTTGGGCCTTATGTCAGCAGATGGGCTCAAATAAACACCAAGCAGGGGAGACGCCAACTTAGCGATGATCGTGCGGCACGATGGATGCAAGCGCGAGTATTGGCTTTATGGTCCGCATCAGCATGTAGAAACGACCGGAAACAGATCTTCTTCGTTTGCGAGGCGTTAGGCGCCAGAGCCCTGGCAAGCAGGATCAAGAGAAAAAAAATGCAACGCAAGCACGCAAAGACGTGATCAGAGTTTTCTTGGGGTTGGATTTCCTGATAATCCATCACACATTCTTTGGAGGTCCTAGCCAATTGCCGAACAAGAGCCAAACATCATTCTGCCTTGTGGGGACAGATGACACAGGCTTATGGCGATCTTGGGCCTTACGGCGGCGGGGCGAGGCGCGGGCGTGCCAAACCCCCACATTTTTGATCGGCTGGCAGCTGAAGGGGATGGACCTTCTTCTCACTTTTATGCCCCAAACCGAGTTGCACGCCAGGACGGGCGGCCATGGTCACGGGTCGAATCCCAAACCGCAGCGGCAATGACCACTTGGCGTTTCCAGGGTCAGCGGGCAGGCGGTTTGCCGGCAGCGGAGTTGGACCCTTGGCACCTTGTGGAAACAGGCGACTACCGCACCTTTTTTTCACGGGTAAATGGCATTGGGTGAAGCCGATTATGCGCTGCCCAATTGCCGGGCTATGACGAGATTGAGTATGTCGGCCTTTATCACCTGAATGGCCTATCTATGCCGAACCCCCCACCTGGTTCCCGATATGGATCCAGAACTGGCGTAGCAACGTTCCAAAAAGGTGTGACAAAGGGTCATTTCGGAGAAAGGCCGTGTGGAAGAAAGCAAGGAAAGGACTCCAAAATTCAATGACGTCAGTATGTTTGATTACACCTGGGAGCAAGGCGTTGTCGGGATTCCACTTTTTCGATTGGCTTATGTTTGAAAAGCGGCGACTGAGTTTTCCTTGGATGAAGGCGGCCAAGGAACGACCAGCCCCTTGTTTCTTTCCTTCAGCCGTCAACTTCCATTGAAGGTTGCACCAGCCCAACTTGCCCATCCTGGACTTCATCATCCAATTCCCCCTCACCAAGGCAAGTTACGCCGACTCAATCGGTCGAGCTCGATTGCCAAGGGTTGGGGCGATTATGGACAAGGTGCGGGGAGCTGGCCTGGAAAAAAGAAGGATACGATTTTTTGAGCCTTCTGGGAACGACGGGACAAACGGGGGGGCCTGGGCCAGATTGTTTTTTATTTTCCCGACCGGCCGGGGGGGCTACCCACAAAATTTTCTTTTCCCCCCTCCCCTCTTTTTTTTTTTTTTTTGGTG
>Ga0163217_1117814_pt1 | contig 11704 bp, 18 predicted proteins | sample SynspAceP_FD_185933 | JGI IMG/M metagenome (GOLD analysis project Ga0163217, IMG submission 185933) | Saline lake microbial communities from Ace Lake in Antarctica - Synechococcus sp. Ace-P (PacBio error correction) | ecosystem: Environmental > Aquatic > Non-marine Saline and Alkaline > Saline ... | reverse complement strand
CGATTACCAGGGAAACCGCCATTAGCCGCCCCAGGAAAACATGAAGTGTTCATCAGCCACGACATAGCCGCAGCCGAAGCCAAGACCATAGCCACCGGAATTGCCGTAGGATCAGTCCGTGCTTCTAATCTGCGCTCCAACGCCTTGCGGCAACGCTCGGCAGGAATGCTTGCCGCCAGCGGCCCGTCCCATTTGGCCAGGATCTGTGGACCATGCCATCCGAACGCGCATTGCCCGTTCCGCCACCCGGATCGGCTCCCCGCGCCAGCGCGCGTCCGCGTCCGCCCCGTTAATCGACCGGATTGTCAGCTCAGGCTCTTGGTTCGTCAGGGGACGGCCGAAATTTCCATCTGGCGCGCTTCAATCGGGCCACGCGATGTCTTCCGCCCCGGCAGGGCGATATGGAAGTCTGCTGAGCCATCGGCGCGCAATCTCTTCACGAATCGGTTGCCAGCATTTCCCGCAATGCGCCGCACAACTTCGCCAACCCAGATAGCCTGCTTGGGCTTGAACCGGCTGCTTGCCCGTTCCAAGGCGCCTCGCCGCCCAGCCAGGCTCTCGCTTTTCCCAGTTCAACCAAGTCTCCGGTCGTGACGGCTCACGCCAGCCGACAGCAGCTGAGTGTCATCAGATGGACTGACTTTCACTCTTGCCTTGCCCGCTCGCCGGCAAATTCTCGCCATTATTTGCAACAGGCGCATTCAAAATCCATTCGCCTCGTCGCAGCAACATGGAGTCAGCGCCTCATCGTCTTGCGTCGTTCGAATAACTACAATCGTGTCCTTCTCCCAGGGCCGTTTTTGCCGCGACATCGGCATAGCCGCCCCATTCGACCACGCTTCGCTGCCATCTTGTGACGCAGAAGGAGGCCCGAATCGGGCGCCGTATCCAGGGTGCGTCTGGATGGTTCCGTACGCCCCTCAAACTGTCGCTTGCAACCCCTGCTTTGCCCTGCGTCATCGCATCCTCCGCTGTCTTTCTGCCGGGACTCTATGCGGGTGCCTCGCGCCCTACAACGCCTGACTGTGGCAGTGTCTCTGTCACCGGGAGTCAGTGGTCCGCAATGGGCGCGCGCGAGCCGTCAAATATTACTCGGCCGCAGCCAGTCCTTATTGGTTTCCGGGGTCAGGGTCAGATCGCCTTTGTACATACAGGCGCGGATTTGAGCGCGTCACGATAGTCACGCTCGCCCATCCATACATCATGCATGTTCCGCACTGTGCATGGTGAAATGGACATCACGTCCTTGCCGATCTTCAGGCAAAGATCAAAATCGTCCGACAGTGCACAAGTAATCGCCTGCTCGACAAGATCGAAACTGAACTGGATCACGCTCTCACTGCCGATAATTTGACGATCGATACTGCGTTCGAGGTAGACACAGAAGTCCACATCGAAGTTCTTCATCAGCACGTTGTGCCTTGCCACCACAGCCCCATTCGCCCATGGCCACCAGAACTGGCCAAAAGCCTGGCACGCTTCGTCGGAAAATATTCGTATCCCTTCTGACCGTGATCTTGCGGCGACAATCAGCCTTGATTGCTCAAGGATTTCAGCCCCGTCAGCAAGGCGGCAAATGTCCCCTAGTCCGCGCTGCACGACATGAATCGGGTGGCGCCATCAATTTTCGCGGACATCATATCTCCATTCTCTCCGAGAATTTCCTTGCTTTCGCATCGACAAACTGGGCCGATTTCAAGGCACCTCCCCAAGCGCCCAGGAGGGGATATTGCGTCTGAATGGTTCACTTTACATCTAAGTGCTTCGCTTCAACGCCTAACTTTAAGCAAGCGAAACAAGCCACTATTTCCTTCACCGTCATATCCGTCACAATTCAACATGAGAAGTGAAAGCCCACCGTCACGATAGATATTATCAAGGGACGTCTTTTCGCCCGCTCAGAGGCGATATCTTCACCAAGGTCACTTAAACAATGGCATCGAAGGCGAAGCCCGGCGCTCCGTACCTTGGTGCGTATCAAGGAAGTCCGAAGAAGCGACTGAGGCACGGCGCGCCACTGCTGACCCCGCTGACTTGCATGACATGCCGTGGCGGCCAACCCGCCACGTGCCTGACACGGAACCTGGGCGCGCATGGCGTGCGACCTCCCATCTCCCACCAAGCAGGAACGAAAAATGCCATTCACACACAGATCATCGACGCCGCGGCCCGCCTGCAGCGCGTTCGCCGGAAATCGGCAAAATGAATGCAGGACGTAATTCGTCGACAAAACTACGGACGCCGAAGGCCCAAGATATTTCGGCCCAGGTGCCCGAAATACCTGGCGCGAAGTGCGTTCTCGCACCGCGACATGTCGCTTCCTGCCCGTCTGCGCATGACTGTCCGTCTACCGCTCGTCTCCATGCACCAGCATCTCGTATCAGCTCGCCAAGAACAATGAAGACGGCACCCGGCAAGGCCCTGCTCGAAAAGTGGTCCCGACGGGAATCGTCTTGTCAGGCACCCGGCGCAAACACTGGCTGAATCGAATGCGAGGTCGCAAGTGGATGCGCTATCGCATCAAGGCCGTGAACCCTTCGCAGCGGCTCGCCGCGCCGCGAATCCTCAACATCCGTGCCTTTGACTGCCAGGACGACGACCGTCGGTCCTGCACTTTCCTATCCTGAAAGCCGATGGGCGTTGAGCTTGCTGTATGACGGGGAGCCATGGCATGCGGCCACCGTCCAACGATCCGTCAAGACGTGTTCTTGACCGACGCGGCTTCGGCATAAACGGCCCGAGGACCCTACCATCGCGTTCAGCGTATCGTCACCGCCCAGCCCGCTATCATGCGTTATGTGGATTGCGAATCGCCAGGCGCTTGCCTCGGGAAAAGCGAAGGCCCGTACAAATATGATCCGGTCACTGTCCTTCAGTGGCGATATGCTAAAACCTGCTCGTTACCTCGCAGCTTGCGGTCGATATCGATGATTGCGCTTTGCGACGATCTCGCCTTTGCGCCAGCGATAAACTGCAGCACGTCCTTGTTCGCAAGCGATCTCGCCAATGCGTGATCCAGGTGACGGAAAAGCGCGGAAGTGTCCGCGCTCCGGCTTCATCGCAAAGGCGGTCTAGCGCCTGCTCGTGATGCCATTCCACCAGTTCCACCCGCTTGCCCGAAAAGCGCCAGCAATATGCTCACCGGCCGCATCCCGGGCTGACCCCGTCTATCTCTGTCCTGCTTACCCCAGAGCGCGGTGGGCGGCATCCATCCGTCACGATAGTGCAGCATTTGGCGACATCGTCCCTTCAGCCCAGAGCGGGCCGCGAGGTTCGAGCTGATCGCACAGCCGCCAGAAGCAGCGGCGCCATCGAATGCTATCCCGCCACCATGCAGCCGACCTATCACGCCCACTGCCCGCATATCGCCCGCGCGCGTATCCATGCCAGCTGCCTCGTTTAGCCGCCTGTCTTGTCGAGCTCACGGTCACCGCGTTCAAGCGCGGGCGATGTCACTGAGCGGCCTCGATGCGCGCTCTCTGTCGGCGCTACGGCGACCGGCCGGCCTCGCTCCAGCGCATCAATCCTTCCGGCAGAAGCTGTCTTCATCAGCACCCACCGTCGAGTGGCAGCGCGCGGGGAAATGACGGAACTCGGCGCAACAAGCCTTCATAGCGTCCACGATCAGCCCGGTCCGGCGGCGCCACGTTACGCTTCTGATCCGTTTCAAGTCTCCGCACCGCCAAGCTTCACTTCAGCAACTCGTCCCGGGATCGCCATCGCCCGCCTCGCCATCTTCTCCGGCGTGTCCAGGCTCACCGGACGGCCGATACCACCGCCTTCGGCTCGGCAGGCCGCCAGCTGCCCAGTACCGGCTGCCGCTCTTTCGCCTTCAAGGTCCCCAAGGCGCATCGACTGCGCAGCGGCCGCGCCAGCCGATTCTGGCCCTGCAGGTCGCGCGCTCACGGGTCTCGATTGCTCGCGCGGGTCTTCATCGTGGCCCGTCACACTCTCGACCGTCTCGCATACCGCCCATAGGTACGCCACTCCCCCAGCCGGCTTCCGCCCCTGTGCACCTTTACCCTCACGTCTCGGCACGTCTTCGACCGCGCGAAAGAGTGAAAGCGGCCTTCAGCGGAACGATACGGATGAATGTCGAGAAAGCCTATTGTCCATAGCTCATCGATCAGATCAAATTTAATACAATATCCAATGCCCTTCCTAAGCATGTTTTGCTAGGCAAGTCAGGTATTAACACACTGATGGCAACCCAGTTTCCCCCGATTTCCGCTGAGCTAAGGCGAACGAAGTTCTGTTCTCCCGTTCAGCGGACTGGACGTGCAACCGTCCAGGGGGACAGCCCCTGCCGACCTGACCCCCGGCACGCCCTTGCGCCTCGATGCACTCACTTTGCCGGCTCGACACTGCCGGTCCTTTTGTTCCTATCGCACCCTGAGTGCACCCATGCCGGAACCGAGAGTCCGCAGAGATTATATGGCACATGAGCGGCCCGATCCTGATTGCACAAGTCCACCCGTCTCCCGCCGGCCCCCCGCCGCCCGTCCGGTCAGCGGCACATGCTTGCTCGAACGGACCCAGGGATGCCTCAAGATCGTGACGTAAAACATCTCCACGTGCCTTTCTCGGAGAAAACGCTTTGTTCACGTGCGGCGCCTCCTGTCACCCGGCAAGCTCGCGACGACCTCCATCGGGTCTCGTCTGAGACGTGTCCGAGCCCTGCCAATCATCCTCCTGTCTTTTTCTCGGATTCGTCGCCTTCCATCGGTGCCACGACGCGTAGCGATTCGGACCTCCAGATCTACCGTTGAAATCTATCGCTATTCGAGCGCGCAATTCGCTCGGCGACGGCATCTTCCTGCCGGTCGCCACCAATTCCTCGTCACAGCCCAGATCGGCCACATGAATATGCGCCAGGAAAATCACAGCCATGCAGACCCTCGCCTGAAGCCGATGGAAGTGCTGGGCGCTCCGCGCTTCTGCCATGGTGCGAAGCCCCGGCTACCTTTGTTGCCATGCTCAAGGCATAGCCGCGGGCGCATCATGGGCTCCGTCGAATCAATCCCGGCGTGTTCATCGAAAACGTTGCGCACCTCCGTGCCGCGGACCAGTTTCTGTTCGGCATGTCCAAGGCCGTATTTCGCTTCGCTGCCGTGTATTGCCTGCCTCAGTGCTGAATTCGGCGCAGTCCAGTCCTCGGCCATGCCACCACCACGTCGTGTGCAGGCCCTGTCGCCATCATCGTGTCGATGCCATTTCCGTCTTCTACATGGAGATGGATATGACGGATTACATATCAAATACGTATCCGGATCTCAAGACCGCCTATGCAGCCTGTCTCCCATGAGATCTCGACTCGATATCCGCCGCGCGAGATCATCGCCTTATTATTGGTCGTCAGGGCGGCAATCCGTCCTGCGCGCCCATTTCCGGCGAAGCAGCCGGCTGCCGGCAGCATCACTGTTTGGCCGCCGCCTTGTGACACGCTGACCCGTCGAACGCCAGCCATCGAGCGCCGCTGGGGCCTCATGTTCCAGGATGCCCCTGTTTTCGAAACCCACGTGACGCGAGAATTCGAGGTGCCGATGAAGGAACACGAAACTCGGCCGCAGCTTCGCGAGAACTCGCCGACATGAAAGAAGATCGCCTGCCGGTCTCGGGCCGGATGCGGCGCGAAATACCCTTCGGACTGTTCCGCATGCGCAACTGCTGCCCTTGCCGTCCCTCGGCGCTTGATCCGGAACTCCTGTCCTGGACGAGCGACGCATCCTCGACACCGATCACCACCTCGGTTCGACGCCCTGTGCGGGCAAGCGCAGCGGCGCTGGGCCTCACGTCTTCCTCGTGACGCACATGTCATACGCTGCACGCACCTGCACCGGATTCGAGTGCTCGGTGAGAAACACTGCTCGCGGTCGACTATCGAAAGAACTTGCACCGTCGATCATCCACTGGGTGCCGGGAAATTTTTTGCGGCGCGTTCCGGGCCGCTGGACGGGACACGGTTAGAATGGACCCGATATGAAACGCGCGCTAATTAGCCCTCATCGCGCTTTCGTCCATGCTCCCGGCCCCGCGATCGGGCTTGTCCGTGGTCGGAATCGAATTCCGCGCGACTAAAGGCGTATTATACATCGTCTTTGCAGCCGTCTCGGCTTGAGGGATGGTGCAGCCGTCGGTAAATCGGCATCAAGGGGGCGAAATGTCCACCGTGGATCGACCGGGCGACCATCGAAGTGCGCGCCCGTATCCGCGATCGACCGCGAAAACCCCGATCAAGCAGACTCGACGCTTCATCCAGCTTGCCGGTAGTACCGCGTTACCTTCGTTGCAGTCACTCGGGCAACCCGTCAAGCACTCGAGCCCGTCCATGGCGAACCTCGGCCGTCATCCTTTCATGAACGCACCAACTACGATGATTTTCGCTGCGCGCCCAGTGCTCGGCCAAAGCCAGCCAGCCATCGAGAAGGTCAACACCTCCGACCGAAAGGAACATCCAAGTCGATTACCAGAACGCTTCAAAATAATTCGAAAGATCCACCAGAAAGCTTGCCCGAATGGAGGCCTATCGGTCAGCGTCCGCACCGCTATTGTTGCCTTGCTAGTACCACGTTTGAGCGGCCTCGCCTCGTCGAGACCATTCGGCAATACGCCATCACGCATCACCAGATTTTCGATTGAGATGAAGCCGTGGTCGCACGTACGGCAACGTGACAAAAATCTGCAACGAGCGTCGCGCAAGTACGCGCCGCATGACGGCCGCCCTGAAGCATTGAAGCCCGCGACGGTGCCATTTGAGGACGCCCAAAACTCGCCAGCCCAGACCGCGCTCCTATCAAACCGGTCTTGGACCGCATCGGCCCGTGAGATCGAACGAATCGCAGAGCTTCGTCACTGCGACCCTCAACCCTATTAGGAGGGCCCTAATGTCCGGCCTGGTTTGATATCGTCGCCGCAAGTCTGCGGCCCTTCGGTCCAGCCTCCTGAAAAGAAGCCCGGAAGCGCTTTACCGTCGGCCCGATGGAGTCGATGACGCGCTTATGCTCCATTTGTCATTGCACCGAGCGTCCCGCCTGGTCGGCTGGGCGGCCATCCGCAGCGAGGCCGCGACGTGCCTGCGCCTCGCTAAGGCTGGATTGGACCGACAGCCCACCCCGCATATGCAATTTGCGCTGCCGATACGTTGCGCTTCGGATCGCATTGCCGTCTCGTCTGAAACGGTGCGCGCCGACCCCACCGACTACGAACTGCCTGGCGCATTCTCCGACTCACGCTGTCGGCCACAACGGCCCGTTGCCGCATCGAGCACGCTTCTGAAGTTCGCACCGGAAAGTCCCTGCCCAGACGAATGTCGCACGCCATTGCGCTTGCAGAATGCCGCACGTGGCAAAGCCCTGACCATGCGGGGCAGGCTGTGTCATATGTCGCTGCTCGTCCGGAAAATCGGTTTGCCAAGCCGGCTTCCTGACGCCGGCTAGCCCGCTTATCACTCTGTCGACGCAGTCTTGTCGACCCGCACGTCCTGGGCAGCCCGAGCACGCGCTCGGCGATGATATTTTCAAGATCTCATCGGCCCCAGCAATCCGCAGGCCGGGGGCCCAATGAACTCTGCTGGAAGATGCCGTCGCCCGCTCTCTCGTATCGTTGATGATGCCGTATATGGCCTGCCATCTCGATCGCCGAATACAGATATCCTGCAAATGGTTGCGTTGATATCTTGCGATCGAGTGTTCCGATCCGGCTCTTGGGCCACAGCGAGAGCCGTCATGGTGCGAACTTGCGTCATTTTACCTCTGCGGGCGATCATACCAGTCACGAGTTTCTCGCGGAAGCCTGATCGGTCATGCTTCGGATGTCTTGCTCGTAGTCCATATTGATCTCGCCCCACCGGACCCGGTGAACCGCCGACAGCGGCAGCGCTCGTTTCATCATGCGTCACAGAGGGCGACTTCCAAGCGGGCGCGACATCCCGAGCGTCGAGTCAGAACGCACGTCCGATGAAGTAGACTTTCGTTGAACTCCGCGGCCACCGGACGCCTGGTGAGCGGCGTACTTCGACCCCTTCTGCCTCATGTTCACGATTGAACATGGTCAGCCCTTGTCTTGGCACTTTCGGTCTGTTCCGCACCAAGAACTCCATATCGGAATAGTGCCCGCGCCGCTGGTCCAGACTTTCTGGCCATTGATCACCCAGTCGTCACGTCCCACAAGGCGGTTTTCGGAAGCCCGCCACGTCGAACCGGCCGAGGTCAGAAAACAAGCTGCACCAGGATTTCCTCGCCGTAGGCTTCACATAGCGTTCCTTGTTGACCCTCAGAACCGAATGGATCACGTCGGACCACACATGCCCAGGCCAATGCGGACGGGCGTCGCGCGTCATATTTCGACTCTTTCTGTCCCCCAGATACGGACTCATGGACTGCGCCACGCCCGGCCCCATACCTTGCCAGCTGATCTGGCGAACTTGTTTTCGCCTTACCTCTCCGTCCTTGCGCCGCTGGCAGCTCCATCCTTCCAACCCGGCCGCGGCCGCGCCGCTTTCGGTGTCAGTGCCTTGTCGAGAAACGCACGCGCCTCGCCGGAATGCTGGCTTCGCTTTGTGCTGAAGTCCATGTGGTTTATCCTCTCCCTACGCTGCGTTTGTTCGAGAGCGCAGACGAAGTTTTCTTTCCAAACTTCGGCTGCCGCCTACGCAGAAGCTTGGCCCCGCTATAGAAAGAGGTCAGCGACTTCCCATGTGGAAGCCCATGCCCCAGCCTTCGATGTTTTCCTCTAAGCGAACCAGAGGCTTCCGACCCCCCACGCGGCGGCCGCAGCCCGCTTCGGGCAGTTCCGCCGCATCGTCGACAGGGCCCATGCCCCATAGAAACAGTTCGAGCGCCGACTCGTTCTTCACATACATTCTGCGCTTTGTGCTTTATCGCCGTTGCCCGCCGATCGGCGAACCAAGCGGTAGCGCTCCATGCATATCCTTTTCCATCTCAGACAGCCACCCACGGTCCCAATGTCTCGAACCATCAGACGGCGACCCGTCGAGCAGCGCACATTAAGCCGCGCACCCGTCGCCGACTCCGAGCAGGGTGCAGGCCACTTTTCGAAAGTCAGTTCGGCATGGCTTGCGCTGTCGGTCCAAGCGTCAGAGACACCTTCTCTCACGCCCTTGGCCGAGAGTCTACGAGCACAGCTCGCGCCCTTGCATCCTTGCCAGCACCACGCATGTGCAATGTCGCCCGTCCGACAGCACTTCAGCCCTCACTTGCTGCCTTCGAAAAAAAAACGGTCTTCAGCGAACCGCATCGATGCCCGGCCTTCGCTGGCCGCATAGAACGACGACCTCGCCGAGACGACTTCGGAACAGTCAGCTGTTGCGCCTCGGGAATCCGCGAGCTTGACGCTTCGGTAAAGAAGTAAGCGGTTGAGGCGAAAGGTACCAGGTCCCAAGTACCACGACCCATCTCTTCGCGACACGCACATCTCCAAGTCATGCCAAATGCAGGCCGCATTGGCTCTTCCGAATGAGGCCGAGCCACCCATTCCTCGACGACCTTTTTCCAGACGCCCTCATACAAACTTGATTCGTCGTCCAGATGGCGCGACCTCGGGCCATGGCTGACTTGCTCCTCGAAAATTTCGCGCTTCATGGCGGAGAAACTTCTGGTCCTCGAAAAATCAAAATTCATGGGCATCTCGCTCCCTAGGCCTCCCATCTGGAGCTCTGCAACTTCTAATATCCGCAACGATAGCGCCCATTACGGCGCGGGAACCGGACCCACGAATCGCAATTTCCTTCGTGGAATTCCATGGCCGGTAGTCAAATTTTACCACATTCGCTCAGGCGAACATAAAGATCGTGACCCCATGATACAACAGTTTCGGGTTGAACGCCATGGCAGAAGCACTCTTTCTCACACAGCCGCAACGGTTTTTAAACCCGTCGCACTGGCGCTCATCGACAGTTCATTCCCCATGATAGAAGTGAAGGGACGTCGATGAACCTCTGCGCATCACATATGATTGCGGGCTGCCGCGCGGTTCGAAGGCGCCGAGCTCGGGTCCGATACAGTCAATGCACAAAGCTGCAGCCTCGACACGAAGACGATGACTCGTGCTCGAACCCGGTGCCATCGACCGACAAGATGATCAAATTGGGCGCCGATGCCATACTACACCGGCATTGGATCCCAATCCCAAAGCACCTATCACGGTCGTCGATCACCATTGACGGTGACTGAGAGGCGGGGCGCGTGGAACCCCGTTATGAGTATGACCGCGACCCTCAAACCGCATCGAGCACCAGCCGCAATCATCGTCACGCCACGCCCATCTTCTGCGAGATGTGGGCGCAAGCTCGCGGATATCGCTCAGCGAGCCCCCAAAACCTGCCGGTTGAGATCAGGCAATTGGCTGACGTGTCCCCTATCTTCGCCACGTCTATCATAGCAGACGAAAACACCACGAAACCCCGCCGTAATAATGGCGGATGCTACCCCATCTTCACAGCTATTTCGCGACCATCCAGGCAAGCAGCCCGAGACAGAGCGGCCGACCAAAGTGCACTTCATCCATAGCAAAGACGCCTGCGCCTTTCCTGCCAACGCACGCGACGCGACGAACTTTCCAGCCAACCACCAAACCGACCTGAACACAGCACGCCTGCAATGATCCGGCGCAGCCAAGCCAGAAAACAGATACAGGCCGAAAAGCAACGGCTTAAGGCATGGCATGCTCCACACCTTGTCGGCAGAGGGAACATCCGGCAATTCCTCGCCTGGCAAAATTGCAGGATCGCAAATCCGCCCGCCACCAGCAGGCGGCCAGTCCGGCGAACGCCGCGCGAAGCAATGTATCCAGACTGGTAAAATATCAGTCGCCAGACCTGTGCTGTTTTCCGCGTTTCCGCCCGGTTCTGCCCCTTGGAATGGCGCCCGTCCATCCCGATGATTGAGCCCCCCTCGACGCGCTGTCTCCCAACACGTATCGAGGCATATTCCGTCCCGCCCCGGAAGATATCATGCGCACTGAAAACCCCCGTTCCTCAACTCGCTGACTACACGCCCCTATCCCGTTCGATATGAGGCATGTCGACCTCGTTGACCTCGATCCCGAGTCGACCAAGGGTCACGGGCGACGCTCACGGGGTTTTTCGCGCAAACGGCAAGCGGTCGCGCTCGTCCTTTCGACGCGAGCGCTGAAAACTTGTCTCCATTCGAAAACGACGTCGGGGCCTCACGCCCTCGGACTATTACCTTGACCTACCACGACCTGACCATTGGCCCTCCGTGCGAACAGAGTTCGGAAACCAATGGACACGGGTTTGGAGATCGCGCCCATCGAAAGAATTTTTACCCCCCTGTCGGACTCTACATGGCCGTTGTCGCTTTCCTGCTCGCATTGGCGAATCCGGTCGGCTTTCGCGCATCACCTTTTATCCGGGAACCGCCCGGACTGATGGGAGGGCCGCTCTTTCGTCACATTCCACTGGGACAAGCAACCTTGTATTCCCGGATTTCATTGCTTGTCGAACGGGCACGCCCAGGGCCCGTCACGGACGCCGGAAAACAGTTTCGCCACCACGGCGACCCCCCATGGGATGGAACCCACCACCAAGGAAAAAACCGTTTTTTCCTAAAACCTCTTCCGCCTCTGCCGCCGGGGGAAGAATGAACCCATTTTAACCGCGAACCACGGTTTTCACCCACCAAGGGAGCGGCCCCAATTTTCCCTTCTTCTCCTTTTTTGGTTTGTG
>Ga0163217_1115790_pt1 | contig 11704 bp, 17 predicted proteins | sample SynspAceP_FD_185933 | JGI IMG/M metagenome (GOLD analysis project Ga0163217, IMG submission 185933) | Saline lake microbial communities from Ace Lake in Antarctica - Synechococcus sp. Ace-P (PacBio error correction) | ecosystem: Environmental > Aquatic > Non-marine Saline and Alkaline > Saline ... | reverse complement strand
CAGAGTGGATCGCAGCTTGATTCATCAGCGCCACTCAACAAGACACCAAGAGCTTCACCAATGCCCTCAGAGCAGCGTTGCGTGAAGATCCCGACCGTGATTCCTGGGGGGGAACTGCGCGACCTCGAAAACGATTTTTTTCCCGTTGGCGATCACGGCCGCCGAAACCGGTCATCTCGTTTCGCCACGCTCACACCAGCTCCGCGCCAGGACGGTGACGATTGTCGACGTGTTCCTCCAACCAGCCAGACCAGGTACGGGTCAGCTTCCAGCGCAGCTTCCGCGATCTTGCCCAGGACCCTCTGCCTGCGCAGCGACCCAGTGGCCATGCGTTCGGCGGGTGATGCCCAGGAAACAATGGTCAACACACGGCTGTAGCCAACCTGATCGGGAAAGGGCAAACAGCTCAGATCTATCCCAGCTCCAGACCCGGCGCCAGTTCGGATGCAGACCCTGTCGGAAGGCCCTCGCCGCGTTGGTCGCGAGGGTGCATCAGGCTTCGATGAGGCCCGCTCCGATCACCCAGGGCCCGACGAGCTCAGCGCCTTCCTGCATCAGCGCCGCGCTTGGCGGATCGCCATGGCGCCATTCCTCGCCACCTTCCACCACACCCCGAGGGAGCACCAAGCAACCGGGTCAGCCGCACGACCGCTGGTCAGTGCCAAACGGGATCTGCGGCTTCCCGGCTCCTGGCTCGCCTCGATTGTTTCCCTCTCACGGCCAGTTTCCTCGCTTGGCGCCAAGGCAAGCCGGGCCTCGACTCCAGGCTCACTCGGCAAAGTGTTCGAGGCAGCCCCAGCGTTCGGACAAGGGCGCTGTGCGCGAACAAGCTCGCGGTGCTGATCGATCGGGTGTGCCGATCGTTGCGCAGGCCTGACGCTGATGGCCAATAGCAGAAGAAGCCCCTGTTTCGGCGATCTAGGCTGGAGGCGATCAGCCAGAACATCAGCCAGGGCGAAAGCCTCGAGCAGTGCTATTCGGCCAGTGGCCAAGGTCTTTGATCGGCTCAGGTGGCGATGATGAAGCGGGAGAAACGGGTGGTGTCCTCGAGAAACCCTCAAAACGGATTGTCGATATCTGTTGGAGCAAAATGCCCAAAAACTGCAGAAATCAGATCAAGGCCTTGGGTATCGGTCGCCGTTTTCTGGTTATCGCGGTGGCCGTGCTTCCTAGGGATGACGATCTTTCCTGATCCCCACTCGCGACGATCCTTCGATCAGCTCGGTGCCGGAACTCCCTTTGGTTCACCCAGATTGATGGGTTTGGCATCAGTGCGTTGTTGCGTCACCGTTTTCGATCTATTTATCGTGCCTGATTTGCGCCCTGGTTGTTTTGCGTGGTGGGCTTTTTACAAAACCCGGACTGGCCGGCGCAGGGTTGTTGACGCGTGCATTTGCTGAAGCTTCCTGTTCGGCGATCTGATCTGAAACCTCCACGGCTCAGTTCTTGCCGCACGTTCATTTCTTGGCAGGGGTGTTCCGATTTCCTCGGCCTTGAAATACTGTGCGCCGATACGGTCGGCAATGCATTATTGCTTATGCTAATCGCCTTCTCAAGTCAGGAAAATCCAGAACGGGATTGCCTTTGAGTTGGGCGCTCGCCCGAAAATTCGTCTTTCAAAATGGGCACTCTGAGCATGCTGGAAGTGGGAGAAGAAAACCGGGGAAATGGACAAAGATTGCTCTCCAGTTGCCGATTTCTACGAAGATGAGGTGCATCACGGCAAAAGCTGCTCACGCCTGCTGGAGCAGCATTGATCGTGAGTTGTGGGCTGTCATCGTGGCGGCCATTCTGCTGGCATGACATGCCGATGTTCTCGGCTTTTCGGACAAGAATCAGGTAGGCGTTTCCCGGGTTGGCAAACTTTCCTTAGGGCCCGGCTTGCCCACCGCCTCAGTTGCAGCGCGGCCCGCAATCGCCTGCCCGGCGCCAGCCTTAAGGTCCAGCAATGCTGAAAATTGAACACACCGTCACGCCGCGTATCGAAGCATTCCCCGCGAAGAACAAGCCAGGTTGCAGGCGGCTCTCCATCGTTGGCCATCGTCACCTCCCCGGTTCACTCCCACGGCGGTGACGAATTCCTCGCGAAGGGGCCGCGGCCGCTTTCACCGGCATTAAAGCTGGCGCGCAGGGCGTGATCAGGCCCCGTTTGTCGCTGCGGCCCAGGTCAGGCCCAGCGCTTTCTGCCCGCTCACGCGTTGGCTTCCAGCAGATGGATCCAAGCCGGCCGGCTTCAGTCCGGCCAGGGCGCCAGTTGCCAACAGCAAGCGCTTGGCTTGCTCGGATCCGGCCGAGCTGCAAGGCCCCGCCTCAGCTCGGCGGCGGCCTGCCGACCGCTCCAGTGCGACCCGCAGTGGGGTGGTAGTTTTGCTCTTTGGGGCAACGGGCGGGCGAAGGCGGTCAGGCCGCGTGCCGGGCGCTCAAGCCCCAGTGGGTTATTCAGGGCCGTTCCCTGCTGCTGAAGCGCTGGCCCTGGCAGTAGCATTCCAGACCCCACCGGGTCCATGACCAACGCCGCTGAGCTCAGCTAGGGGTTGGCGTCCGCGCCAGGGTGAACAGCGAAGGCACCGGAGCCACCACCCCCATGGCCCAGCTGGTTGCCAGTGCCCCGCCGCTGGGGTGCCCCGGATGGCCGCCAGCAAGCGGCGGCTGCGCATGCTGGGCCTTGTGGCGCCGCTTCCTGGCTGTGTGCGGCAAGCGCATTGCAACTCAAATCCCCCTTGCTCCAGGGGCTGGCGCCCTGCAGGGCCGCGCCGCGCAGACGTGACCCCCGGCGGCGGCGGCGCGTCGCTCCAGCAACGCGGACAACGGAGCTTGGAACGGTTTGCTGCGCGGAAAACAGGGCCCATCGCTGCTTCCACCAGTTCCAGGCCGCGGCTGGCAACCAGGCCAGGGTCTGTCGCCGGCGGGCAAAGCACTGAAAGGCTTCCGCGCAGGGCCTTGCTGCCCCGGGGGTATGGCACAGGCGCTCGCGGGATTCCCAGAGCCATGGGTTGACGTTTGCAGCCCGGCCACCACCACTGAGCAGGACCTTGCCGATGGCTGCGAGTGGCTTCAAGCAGCAAGGACTCCTTTGAGCCCCCCTCCGCTGCTGTGGATGGCAGCCATGTAGCCGGCCGGACCACCGCCGGCCACCACCAGGACTGATCTCAAAGGCAGGCCATGGGTGGGATGGAGAGGGCCGGTCAGCCGACGGCGACAGCCGCGTATCGCTCAGTGTTGGCGCCGATGATGACTGCACGATCGCACTTCCGGGTTGTGATGCGGCAATCACTCGCCACAGCCTTCTCTACACCGAGATGGGTTGGGTGGCGCAGCCCTGCACCACGGCCGTCGCGCAGTCCTGCTGGAGATTTCGACCCCTGCGAAAAGCCCCTCGCCCTCCAGTGTTGGCGGTGACGATCCGCCCTGCTCGCCGAAAAGCGGCCCACTGGCAAGCGGCCTGGGTATACGAGACCCAACCTGAACGGTGGCTGCCAAGCGAGCGGGTGCAGGAAGGCGCTTCGGCGCCTGCTGATGCTGAGGGCCTCCCATCTGGCCGCTGCGTCGAGGCGATGGCCAGGGGCCCCTCCGGTGACGGTGGAAACACCGGATCGGCATCGACCGACCAGGGATTCCTAGCCGAACTCTGGCCTTCGTGGACAGCCCTGGCTGCCGCCGGCGTCGCCCGCTTCAGCGTCATCGCCCGCAGGCCTGGCTCTCGGCTTTTGATTCCAAGCGGGAACCGCACGATTCGCCGTTGCGTTTCGACCTGGGTGCACCGCTTAAGCGGGCGAACGACCGAGCTTCTCTTTGAGCCTCAATGGCGGTCTGCTGGAGTGGCCGGACTGTCAGGCCCAGGCTGCCGCATGTGGATGGGTGATGTGGGGTTCGTGCCGCCTATACACCGCTGCGCTGGGGGAGCGTGACGGGAACTGTTCGGGTGGTGACACCAGGCCGCGTTGGCCTTCGGCGGTTTGCTGCGCGGCCTGATTCCCTACGTCAGCCGTTGGTGTGAGGCGGCGGCCGGCTCTGGCCGATCGCCCGTCACCCTGGTGCACTGGTGGAAAGGTGTGGCTGGTGCCCGGCCCTGGGCGGCGTCAGCTGGGGTGAGGCCGCTGATTGCGAACGGCCGGCGAAGTGCTGGAGCAGGCACGCTGTTGACGCGTAGCAAGCAAGCTCATAAAGGCGGTTCGCCACCGCCTTCACGGCGTTGCTCAAGAGGGGCGACTCTGCCGTCTTCCCAGCCCACGCTGCCGCGCTGGTAGCGCGACGGGGGCCTCCATCCACCGGCTCAGGCGCGGCCGGCTCCCCGGGGCTTCCGCCTTGTTGATGTCGCAGGGGAACGACCCATCAGCTCTTGCGGCCTCAGGGCCTCAATCCCGGTTTTCGCTGCCGGCTCGCCCATCTTCGACAAAGGCGAAACGCGCTTGCGGCCGGTTTCCCGCTCTAACAGGCAGGTTGCCAGCTGGCAATTGCCCAAAAGGAGCAACAGTTCGGTACATGCACGCTGCTCTGCATGAAGGAAATTACCTACGAAATTACTCACGAACAGGAAGGATTTGGAATAATCAGCAGTTGATTGAAAATGCTGCTGCGAAGCGAAATAAAGCTGACTCAAAAATATGAATTCCTTCAATCAAATTCAATTATCCAGATTCATCGTCTGATTGATTTTAAGGCCGATTCTGCAAAGCCAGCAGGTTCGGATCAAAGATTTTAAAATCAATCCCTGATCCGTGGTTGGCTCGCCCAGTGCTCCCGGGGCCGAGCCGCCACGGGCGAGTGCGGAACCGGTCCTTCCCTGGCAAATTCCGGTTGCCCTTCGCCTGCGACGGCCGCCACACTGGCGCGGGCGATGGCGGCGTAAGGTCGGCGGCAAAGGCGATGCAGCAGCTGCCAGGTCCAGGGCAGGTCGCGCCAGCAGCACCCCTTCGCACCAGGCAGGTTTTCACCACACCGCCGACAGCTGTAGGCCTCCGGAACGGCACCCCCGCGGCGACGAGATAATCGGGCCACATCGGTTGGCCATTGGAGAAATCGGCCGCCACGCCTGCTCCAGTCGCTCTGGGGCGGAAGCTGACTGCCCTCCTCGATCAAAATCGCCATCGCTCGAGGGCAAGCTTCGGTGGTGCGACCACATTCGAACTGAGGGCTTTCCTGTCTTCCTGTAAAATCTTTGTTGTAGGGCCCAAGGGGCAGCCCTTGATTCATCGTCAGCAGGCCTGGAGATGCGAAACACCCGCCCAGGATCTTGCCGCGCACCCATCTCCGGCACATCCGGTCTTCTGTCTGCGGCATCAGGCTGCTGCGGTGGCCGCAACGGTCGTGAGCCGCGACGAAGCTGAACTCCTCGCTGGCCCAGAGATCAACCTCTTCAGCCAGGGCGGCTGAGCTGCACCAGGATCAGGCTGGCGCGGCGGCTGAATTCGACGCGAAAGTCGCGATCGCTGACCGCGTCGGAGGCTTTTGGCGTAGAGGCTTCCAAACCCCAGTTCGGCCGCGGTCTGGCAGCCGGTTCGATCGCGGACGGGGGTGCGCCAGGGCCGCGGCGCCCAGGGGGCAGAATGTCACCCGCGGCGCACGTCGGCAGCTCTGTCAGGTCGCGCTCGGCCATTCTCCAGGTAGGCCATCAGGTGGTGGGCCAGCAGAGAGCTGGGCCGCTGCAGATGGTGTTAGCCGGGGATCAAAGGTGTTCGGTGTGTGCTTCCGCCTGCAGCAGCAGGGCCAGCTGGAAGCGGCTTCCAGACCTTTGATTGGATCCCGTCGATCTTCTGGCCGCAGCCAGGTAGGCGCAGAATTCGGTGCGACCTGATCATTTGCGGCCTGCGGCCGGTGTCGCAGCTTCTATCCCACGGGCCGAGCACCTCGATCAGGGTTTCGCTCCACGCGAATGGGAAACCGTCCCCGCTGTCCAGGCCAGGGCTGGAAGCTGCCGGCGGCCGCCCTCGGGCCCGCACCGCCTCAAGCCCGCGATAGGCCGTCGCCTCAGGCGAGGCTATCACACCGCAACGGCCCAGCCATGCGGGCATTGGGCGAATCGAGCCATCGAGATCCTGGGAAGCAGCGGCGAGATCAGAAGCCGATCGAGGGCATTGAAGCGCTCGATCGCCGGATCAGGCCTGCTCCCGAAGGGATTCGCTCCAGCCGCTGCTGCTGCCATTGTGGTTCCCGCTGCCAGTGCTCAGCCCTTGCCCTCCGCTGAGGAAATCTCCCCTTCCATCAACTCCGTTGCGGCCCTGGGGTCAGCTTGACGCATTTCAGCCGGGCAGGAAGGAAGGCCTAACTCCGTCGCGCACTTCAGCACCACCATCGAGGCAATCTCATTCGAGTTTGGTGGCCAGCGCCGACGAAGCGATCCAGGCGGGCGACAGGCGAGTCAAGGATGCCCTGGGCAGGCAGGACCGGACCGCTGTCGGATTGCAGGCATTTGGACGAGCGGCTTCTTCATCGAAGCGCTCCCCGCCCGGGCCGGCGGCTTCACTGACCCCATCCGGTGAATAGAGGATGACATCCCGGGTTCGAGCACAACCTGCTGGCAGCCATATTCCGCTTCGAGCTGCAGGACCGATCAGCAGGGCCGGTGGCCATTCGAGCCGCTCGACCCGGGTATAGCCCTCGCGACGACAGAATCAGTTGGTGGATTGTGGGCCGGCTTGGCATAGCGCAGCCACCCGGGTGAGTGGAAATCGAAATCGGAATAGAACAGCGCACTAACCGATGGCGAATGGGCCAGGTCTTCCTGGGCCAAGCGCCGTTGAGGTCGTGGAGGGATTGCGATCGGGCGGCAGGACGCTGAGCACTCGGCCCGCAGCATGCCGCGCAAACAGGTCATTCAGCAGCCCCGGCCGGCACACCCTTGCCCATCACATCGCCCATCACCCAGGGCCCAGGGCGAGTTTCCCGCTGAACGGGCCGAAATGCTGGGGGTGGGTCGGATTAAGTCGTAGTAGTCACCGCCACCTGGAAGGCCGGGCCGGGCAATGGCGCAGCATCGATCCCCTCGGATCACCGGGAATCGTTGGCTGCAAGGAAGCTGGGCCTGGATTTCCGCGCCCGTACTCAGGGCTGGCGATCGAAGCCGTTCATGGGCGGCGGCATGTCCTCCTGCACGCCATTCACTCTCGATGGCCACAGCGGTGAGGTCGGCCACCAGCTGGATGTGACGCGATGGCTGCGCTCCAAGCTCAGGCCCTGGCTGGAGCCGAACACGTACAGCCGTCCCCACGGTTGGCTGCGGGCCACGACCGAGGGCCGAAACACCTGGGTCTCACCCAGCAAAACATGCCGACGTCCCGATACGAAGCCGCAAGGGCACGGCTTCTCTGCCGCTCCTTCCACTGGGGTTTGATTCGCCGGGGATGATGGGCCCTTGGCTGCATCGGCCAGGCTGATCAGCTGTCGCAGAGGTCGTGGCTGCGCTCCGGCGGCGAGGCCTGGAACTGCTCCATTCCAGAGGCGCCCATCGGCAATGGAACGCACCAGCAGGCGCCCTCGGCTCCCACCAAGCGAGCGCTCACCAGTGGCACCAGTCAGAAACCGATTCAGATTGGTGAACTGCGCAAGCAAAAGCCCAAGCGAGGCAAGATTCCTTGGTTGCGGCTTTTGTTTCCGGGCTGAGCTTCTCGAGCAGGCTGGCGTCATCAGCGCGTTTGCCGTGAGCGAGGATGCGGGCCGGGCGCGGGGGTGGCACCCGTTGGCGACGGCGCTCGCTCAACGGGGCTCACCCCTGGGTCGCGCAGGTTAGCAACGGTTTATTGGGCCCTGGAGGCTGCTTGCATTCACCTGGTGTCTCAGGTCGCCAGCAGCGCTTCAACGATTCGAAGCTGTTTGAACGGGCGCGATCACCAATGCCTTCGCGGCGCCAACAAAGCGGATCGGCAGACGGCTTTCCGATGCCACGCCAGGGCCACCGCCGCCGCGGCGCTGCCGTCGAGCTTGCTGAGCACCACGCCGGTAGCCGGTCGGCGCCGCGAAGGCCATCGCCTGGCGCAACCATTCTGAACCCTGGCCTGCATCAAAGCAACCAACAGCGATTCCACCGCCCCGAAGGCGCCAGCGGTGATCATGCGCCGCACCTTGCCAGTTCTTCCATCTAAGTTGTCTGCTTGGTCATGCAGCCCGGCCGGCGCGTGTACGAACAAGCACCAGTTCGGTTTGCCCTTGGCCTGGGCGCCCGATCGCATTCGGAACACCACGGCGGCGGACGGGCGTTGGCGCTGGGTTTGGCGACACCGGCACTGCCGCTGCGCTCCCCCAGACCGTACCTGCTAGGCACGCGGCGCCGCGCGGAAAGTGTGCGCGGCGGCGATCATACAGCTGTAACCGACTGCGCACCGCCAGGTTGAGCCAGCTTGCCGAGGGTGGTCGGCTTTGCGACCCCGTGTCACGCCACCGAAAAGCCACGACAATTGAGCTGATCCCGCTTGGGGGGCCAGCAGGATCTGGCCACTGCGTTGATCGCGTGGCTCCAGGCAGGCCGCGCAGCTGCTCCTTGAGGAAACGGAAGCCTCGGCAGGATCAACCACACTTCGATGTGAGCCGCTTGCGCAGGGCCTCCAGCACCTGACGGTGGCCGCACCCCGACATCGGCCCGCAGCAGGAGGGTTTCCAGATGTTCGGAGACCTCGGGCGGGAGTGGGTCATCGCCCGAGGGTCGAGCAACGGAGACAAACTCCTGGCGGATTTCTTCCAGCCCACGGCGGAGGCCGGCTCAGCCAGTCGATCTCCTCAAGCGAACCTGATCGACGCGTCGCCCTGGGCGGCGCAGCACCCACCCACCCCCCACCCAAACACCCAATAAAAAGCATCGGACCGACCAGCTGAACTCGGCATGCTAAGCTGCCCAGCTGGGAGTTGGGGGGCTTCCGGCTCCGGTGGTGCGGCTGCCTGGCGCTGGGAACAGCAGTGCTGGATTGGAGGCCCCGGGTTCATTCGGGCTGGCAGGAGTTCTGGGGCCTGCAGCTCGGACTGGCGTTGCTGACGCCGGCCGCCGCCGCCTGCTTCCAGGAGGCGAACAGACCGGTCGAGGTTTTGGTCTGTGCTCGGCGCTGCGGCTGGGTGGATTGGGAGGCTGCTGGCGGGGAAGAGCGCCCGTGCTTCTGGGGCCAGCTCAGCGGCGGAGGGTTGGGCTGGGTTCTGCTTGGCCTGTTGCTTCGGCCTTGAGTCGGCGTAGCCATGGCGCGCCAGTCGAGGCGTCTGATCAACTCCCCCAGGCCGCCACTCTGGCTCTAGCGCGCCGGCGCGGCCAGCGGGGCGCCCTGGTAGGGTGCCTCCACGGCTGTCTTGGCTGCTGGCCTGCTTGGCTATCTGACTTGGCTCGGGGCTGCCGGCTCAGCCTGATCGCAGGACTTGCAGGCCTCCCGCAGCTGGGGCAAGAGGCTCTTCGTTTGAACCAGTCGAAGACCATGGCTTGCTCAGGAAGCGGCGGAGTTTCCAGGCGGCGTGGTGATCAGACCCCGCAGCGACGCCATTTGATCAATCCGCCGGCCGCTGGTACGTCGCTGTTTAGCGGATTGGCCAGCTCCACCGCTTCATTGCAGGCCCACCGCGCTGGCGTTGCCAAAGCTGAGAGGTCGACAGCAGGCCAGGCGCAGATTGTCGCGGTCGATGCGGGGCAGCCGGTCAGGCGCCAGCCCTCCATCACGCCATCGAGGCGCTGATCGAGATCCGTCGGCGTCGTTCCACACGCCCGGGCCCGCATCGAGGGCCGCGCGACGGTATCCTCCTCCTGTCGGACATCAGCAGGCGAGGCAGTTCCAGGCTCGCCGAAGGCGGATGAGGCCTTGCCGGCATGGGCCAGGACCGTTGCGCAAGGTGTCGGCGTAGACCGGGGTAATTCTGGCTTCGCCATCGATCAGTTTTCGCTGTCGAGCAGTTGCTGCGGGGCGTCTGCAACCCTCAGTTTCCGAGCGTGTCGAGCGTATTCCCACGTTGCCTGATTGACGGCTGGCCGGGCCTGACGCAGCAGTGTTCGAGGGAGATCGCGGCCGCAGGCGTCGCTGATCTGCCGAGCATCAGCCAGGGCCAGTTCTCGGGAGACGGTATCGACTCTGCATCAAGAGGTTAGGGAAGGCTTAGCGGACTCAGGCCTTGGTCGGGGGGGTGGAGGAGAAGACAGGGCGCGCAACTGGGCCAGAAGGTGAAAAAATGCGGCTTGGCCTTGCCGGCCGATCATCATCGGGGCTGACGATCCCCGGCCGAGATGAGCGTGCGCGAAGCTTCTTCAACCGAGAGGTCGAGTTGTCGCGCACGGAAGTCGGGCACACCGCATACACGGTCGGTAGGGTGGGTGCCGTGGGGATGAACACGCTGAGCATGGGTTCGGGAATCCGCTCTGCAGGCTGCGCCCGATTACCCGGTGACAAAGCCGATCGCAAACAGCCCCTCGGCTGGCGGGTATTCCACAATACAACCACGGAAGCGGGGTGGAATTGTTCCGAAAAGACGGTTTCGAGCAGCTGCTTGGTTTTGTAGACGGAAGCCGGCCAGGGGAATTGCGCTGAGGTTCCCTCGCCGAAAATCAAGCGAGCCAGCGCCAACAATGTTCCGCGCCATCAGACCGATCAGCAGGATGTCCAGCAGCACGGCACGACAGGCCAACTCCCAGGTTGAATCAGTCCTGGAGGAGCGATTTGAGGGTGTTGAAACGGGTATTGAACGTTTCGGAATCGTGGTCAAGAAAGGCCAGCACGAAACGGCTGAGCGTGGTCGCCAGCCAGATCTGGTCGCGAAGGGGATGACCACCCAGAGCCCGGCGATTCAGATCAGTCTTGAGGCCTGGCGCAAGCGCCCTGCCAGACGTTGATAGATCTCCGGAGACTCGATTCAACCAACGGTTGGAGTCCGGCAGACCGGCGTCAGAACTGGCACCAACTTAGCCAGCCATCGACTGGAGTGTTCCCTTACAGGAACAGCGCCAGGGCCACCAGGGTGAAGGCGATTGGTCAGGGCGATCGCGGCTGCCCGTGCCTCCGTAGAGGACCGCTGGTTTCACGGCAATGCCGCTGCCCGTTTCCTCCTGTTGAGTGCTTGCTCTCTGCTGGAGTGGCGGTCGATAAACGCGCGCCGCCTCAAGTTTACGTTGCCTCGGCGGTGGCTTGGGCTGGAACCTGTTCCGCGCCTGTTCGGGCCTGCTGACCGAGTTGCTGGAATCACCTCCGGATTCTCGCTCTTGTGCTTGGCCAGTCTCGAACTGCTCGTTCGGGCGGAGGGCCTGCTCGTTCTGGGTCGTGAGCTCTCCGTCACCCGTGATCGTCAATGGCAACCGCCACGGCGAGGGCGACGCCAGCCGGCGCCAAGCCCATCACAGCCACGCTGCTTGTGCGCGTCTGATCGGATGGGTCGAGGCGGGAGCGAACAGGCATCAATAAACCAGTCCCACCAAGGCCCATGGGCGCCTGGCTTGATTCAGCCCTTCCAGCACCACCTGAACGAAGGCCCGGCTCGTCCCAGTTTGCCAAGCGGCGACGGCCATTTTGACTGGAAAAACGCAGCACGACCAGAGTGAGCGAAGCCACGCAGCAGATAGCCGAGACGTCCGGAGGTTGCAGTTGGTCCACAACAAAATGAAAATGGTGTACGGGAAAACTTTACGGATGAGCTCGGAGCCCCCCCAGCCCCGGCCAGCCAAGCAAGTGCGCCCCCGCAGCGCCACAGAACTCGATGGCCGCCCTGGCCTGGCTCTGAAGCGGGGAGCGGGCTGCCCTTGGGGGTTGAGCGCGTC
>Ga0163217_1109594_pt1 | contig 11705 bp, 5 predicted proteins | sample SynspAceP_FD_185933 | JGI IMG/M metagenome (GOLD analysis project Ga0163217, IMG submission 185933) | Saline lake microbial communities from Ace Lake in Antarctica - Synechococcus sp. Ace-P (PacBio error correction) | ecosystem: Environmental > Aquatic > Non-marine Saline and Alkaline > Saline ... | reverse complement strand
CCATATGGCAAGATACACGATTATTCTACATCGTGTAATAACAACACGTAGTCTCGTATGTTAAATGAATACATCGGGTGTATATTGTGCGGTAATGGTATGTTTAAGTTAGATATAACAATGGTCCCACATTGATCAATTATTGCATAAATAATTCAAGCACCCTTATCAAAGTAGATAAAAGTCCTATTGTCACTTCTATTATGATAATGTATCATGTCTCTTTTAAAAATGATATACGAGAGGAAACTGCAACATCGTCGTTACAAATAAAAGTGAGTTATGCACAATATTGAACCGCAACGAATAACAAACTTCAATAAAAAAATCTAATTTTAGTAGATAAACATTGGATTTATTGGCGCCATACTAAAAGAAAAAGGCATGAGTATTATTAGAAAGTTTCACTAAGAAGAGCTAGAAATAGTGAATTAATAATGCAGTAATGGCAATTGTGAATATATCAAAAAGTTAAAGAAAAATACTCCAATTAAAAAATCATTAAGATGTGGGGCAAGTTTCAGCCTAACACTTTTATAAAAGGAATTGAAGTTTAGTTGGTCCCATTCATGTGGGAAGGAACCTCAAGCATAGTTTAATTCGAAACCATTAAATAGAAGAATCCCTATAGTTCGTCAACAAAGAGTAGCCGGAAATAATTTAAAAAGTTTCTGCCGGATTAATTTGTATGTTACTGATTCTAAAAAGGCAATTGTCAGAAAATCTAAAAAAAATCAATGATCAAAAATTAATTATAAATTATTACTCCCAAAAAAAACTTTCTCTCGATTGAAAGGAAGATAGCTTCTTCCGTGAAGTTTGAAGCATATATAGAATCTCATCCCAAACATGAATTAGAGTTTACGAAAATAGCATTTTAAGGCCAAATTTTTTATGTTGGAGCAGCTAAAGCTGGAACAACTCGATAGAAAAAACTTTTGAGGAAACCATCCATATATACATATCTCCTATCAAGGAACCAATTATTTTTGCGATGATTATTAGAAAAAATTGATGAAGCTGAATCATCAAGGGCAACAAAAAAGTTTAACTTTTGAGAGTTATGTTATTAAAAAGCTAAAAAAAAAGTCCAGTACCACATGTTTAATGTTACAAATCAAAACGACTATGAAAAATTATTTTTAGAAGCAAAAAATAAAAAACTGTAGGAATGTTCGACATTTGATCTGCCCTCGAAAGTAGCAAGCAAAAAACATATCATACAACCCAAATGCAAAAAAAATTATAATAACTAGAAATCCTTTTGACAGAATCATATCGCACAGGATATGGATATCGATAGGATATAACAGATGAAAAGTTAAAAAAGTCTTCTGGAACTGAAGTTCATTAAGGAGAGCAGCTAATTACGAAAACTCTAGATTTTACCTTGGTGCAAGCAATTATGAAAACCAAGAATAAATGAATATCAAAGAGTATTCAGCGAAAAAAAACTTCTAATTTAACATTCGAAGATCTAAAAGAATAGTCAAAAAAACACAATTAAAAATCTGCTTAATTCCGAATAGAGACAAGTAACAATAGATCAAAAATTATCAAAGAAAATGAAGCTAAAACCGCAATAATACGAGCTATTAATTATATTTTATATTAAAAACATTCTATCAAATCATCATCCTCAACAAATCTTGCTGGGATTTATCCGCAAGGGCTAAAAAACAAATTAAAAGAAATTTTTTTTTACCAGACATTCAAAAAAAAGCAATGTTAGCGACAGAAGGACATTGAATATTTGAATGAGATACTAGGAATAATTAGATGGCACCATAAGTAACTTAAAAAAACTATTTGTCTTTTTTAATAGGATTTTCAGCATTTCAAATTTTGTCATTAAGTCCCAGATCTAACTATAGTGTACGCTTAACTGATTTGGCTTTCAGTGTTCTCTTTGGACTATTTTTTAGCGCGGTTTTTTCTAAAAAATAAAAAATCATGCGTATTTCAATTGGATCTTGGTTGCTCGCTTTTTTCACCGCTTGGTTATAATATGTATTGTAATTTTGATTTAAGAACATCTCTTTTATCTTGCACGATTTACGTTATACATTGTTGACAGGGTCTTATTTTCAACCCACCTTTTGCTTGGAGAATTTTGACCTTACTTTTAATTTCATCAAGGTTAGTTTAGGAGCACCCCCTTCTTTATCACTCATTTCTCTAGGTCAATTATTTGAATGGAACGTATTCTTCCTAAATTTAAAACCTAGTTCAGCAAGGATTTGGGGACTATCGGCCAACAGAGCGGTGACGGAGTATGAACATCCGAATGGCCTAAGTTCACATGCTACTGCAGGAGAAGCTCTAAAGGGCATCCCTTTTTTTTTTTTTTTTTTCCAATTCTTTAGTATTTTTTTTATTTAAGAATAAAATTAGTTATCTCTTCTATATTTCATGTTGTGGGGCAGTATATTTTTCCGCAACAGCAACACGGAGGGGTGCTAACTATATCTATGATTAATTGCCATTATATTAGTAATTAATGGAGGTAAGAAGAATGTTAAAATATGGGCGTTTTGGTCTCATTTTAATAGTAATCAGTATGCTTTCGTGCCAAGTTTTCATGTTTCCCGAAAATTGGTTGGTGATGTTGGAAGTATCAATAGAAGATTAACTTTCAAGAACGGCTTATTACTCAAGTGAAAGTCTGTTTTTGTCAAACAATTTCGCATTTTGGTATGGGTGTTGAGAAATAGGAAGAATTACTTATGAGAACGTTTTGGTTTCATTGCAACTCATAAAAAATTTTTTTTAGGGGGGGGTTTATATACTTTTCGCTAACTTTAGGAGTTTTTGCTTTCTTTTTTAGTCTGGTGCTTCTATGAAAAGAATTGCAACTAAAGTCACTATTTAAAAAAAATTATATATCTATATTGTATTGCAATCCCTCTTAGCTCAGTTGGCGCTTCTCTGTTCTTATTTGAAGATCAATTTATGCGCCTCCAACATTATGATTCTTACTGTAAACTTGCTGCTTAATTATTGGACTTTCGAAAGAAATAAAACTATCTACTTCCTCCATAAAAACTCTAGATTAGGATAAATCGATAGAATGACTTAATTTCATTGAACAGTAAATTATTATTGAATTATTAACTATTCTTATTGAGGTAATAAAAAGATAAAAAATAGGCTACTAAATTGTTATATATAAACAGATAAGTTTTTGTCGGCAAAGTATGACAGGAGTTTCAGCGAGAGTAGCTTTGAGCTCTTAAAGGCCTGAGAATGTAACAAAAATAACCGAATTTCAAAAATCCATACAGCGCGGTTAGTCGACTTGTATATGAGCAATATTATACCATTTAAAATTCCAAAAACATGGGACACTTAGTATCACCTCGTTAATATAGGGCCGATATTTGTCAAAACCAAATTGTTATCATTCACGATATTGCTTCGATAGTTCATCCCTGAATGGTTTAATTGGAAATCAAAAATTTTTTACAAACCTTAGTACGCATATTGATTAAAAGAGTAAACGTCTATTGTAACTGTTCGCAATTACAAAAAATGCGTTTAATACCAAAAAAATATTGACTTACCAGAAAATAAAATTAACTGTTATTTTAAATGGTGTAGATTAATGACTTTTTTAATGGTGACCACTTACAAGAAAATAATATTAAAGGAATTTCTAATTTACAGGAAGGTAGTTATAGTTTGCCGTATGCTGCAATAGAACCAAGAAAAAACCAATGAGAACTTTTTTAAAGCTTGGCGCAATCAAATTGCATTTAAAAGGCTACAAATTAGTATTTGCTGGGAGTGCCGGAGCGGAATTTATTCTGAAGCGAGCAATTTACAGAGAAAAGTATTATATGTTGGGTTACCGTGGGCCGAAGAATCATTCCGCTTTATCAAAATGCAAAAAGCTTTTGTGTAGTATCACTATATGAAGATTTGGTTTACCTCAATTAGAGGGCTATGGCCGCTGCATTTCCAGTTTTAGCTATGGCAATACAACGCAATTCCAGAAAGTAGTTGGGACTGACCGGAGTCTTAGTTGATCCATATATCGATGAAGCAATGCTGCAGGTTTATGCAGTTGTTGAAAATAGCTTCTTGACTTATCATCTAAATGCGCCGAAGAGCGAGAGCGTTTGCATGGGACAAGTTTTCAAGTGGAATTCTTGCGGCTTGTGAAAAAAACATAATAATTGGAAGGCATTCATGAAGAGTAGCAATTTGCTACATGACTGCGTTGGTCAACTTGGCGGCGCAGAAAAAGTTTTTACTGCTATTTGCTGAATATATCCCTAAACGGCTGAATCTTTCTCACTTGTCTGTTTTTTAAGCGAGAAAGAACTACCTGCTTGCTGAAAGAATATAACGGACAAGTTCATTCAAAAAACTTCCATCTCGCCAGCGAAAAAGTACCGAGTGTACTTTGCCTATGCCTTTTAGGCAATCGAACAAACTTGATTTTTTACTGAATATGATTCTTATTATAGTAGCAGGTTATTGTGTGCAAAGGGATAAATTACTGCCCAGACCAAATTTTCATATTTCTTATTTGTCATTCCCTATTGCGCTATGCTTGGACTTAACCAAGAAAATCAGTATTTACGTGATTCCAACTTAAGTAAAGTATCCAAAAAGCCATTTTGACCTCGGATATCTACTACATAAAATGCGTAGTTTGGACGTTCTTCTTCATTATGAGTTGAACTTATCGCAAAAAACTCGGACGTTCATTGCAGACGTTATTCAAAAGACTTTATAGAAGAAGTTCAAAAGTAAATTTTCCAAATATAGATGTTGATAAGTTTGCATGTGTTTGAAGAAAACAAAAAATTTCTATATTACTTGGTCACGCTAGGCCATACAAAAAAATAGATTTAATCGTTGAAGCATTTTCTAAATGCAGATTAAAAAGTTAATTGGTACATGGGTGATGCCCCGACAGAAGCTAAAAATAGAAGCGCTATCAACTTCCAAGATCGAAGTTAATGGTTATCAACCTTTTCAACCTTAAAAAACACTGGTTCAGATGCAAAAAGCGGTGATTTTTGCAGCAGGAAGAGGATTTTGGAATGGTGCCTTTAGAATCCAGCCAGCAGGAACCCCTGATTGGCTTATGGAAAAGGCGGAGCGAAAGAAGAAACAATAATAGATGGTGAAACCGGCCTGTCTTTAGAACAAAGCACTGATGGCAATCAAGAATGTAGTAAATAGATTCGAGCAATCAAGGCATAACTTTTACCTTTTAATTGTAGGAAAAAATGCTGAAATGTTTCTGATTCAAATTTAAAAACAAACTTTTTTGTATGTAGATAAAATGTATTAGTGAATACTTACCTGCAATAAAAATCATGAAAAAAACCCACTTTGAACTCATTGTGCGGAATTGTATTCAAAAGAAAAGAGGTATTGCTCAATACTGGCACAAGTTTTTTCTTTAGAAATATTTAGGAGCTTGTGCAGCCGTTTTATGAGTATATAATTAGGCAGCACCCGAGGGGCAAACACGCAGGAGTATATTTTTAGCCCTTTAGTATTGTTCCTTTTTGCAGCCAATCCCGATTAGTCAGACAATATTTTATTACGATACACGAGGAGAAGCGTAGAAGGGACTACTGTAGCTTAAAGATTGTACTTCTAAAGTCTTTGTCAAGCACCCGCTATTTTGGTTCGATTTACTGATTATATGTTTCATATTTTTGCTGATTCTATCTCAAAAATAAATATTCGATAAACCAGAACTAGAATTAACGTTAAGAGCTATGGCGCCTGGCATTTTAGGTTTAGCCCACTATTAACTCTTATATTCCGTTAGCTTTCAAGGTTTAAGAAAGTTTATTTTTTCGATTTTTTTATTAAATCTATTCTTAATTAATTTGTCTAGCAAATTTACATTCAGTTCATCACTGAAGTTAAATCAGATGAATTAGCCACTATTTTTTCACTAGCTTACCTTTCTTAGGGTTCATGTAATTTGGTGGTTTAATATTAGCTACCATTTTCAACAAACAACAAGTTTTTTTGAAAAGTTAGAATGGAACGTTTTTATACGCTCTTCTGCGCAATTTTTAAGTCATGTTTATGAATCAATTTAATATCAATGGTCTGCCAATTAATTTCTGGTTTGTGGGTGTTTCAAATAGCGACTTAGCAATTTACTCGCAGTATGTCAGCGCCACAGCCTTGTTAGGTTAACTAGCTTTGTCTTAACAGCAGTCAAACTTAGTAGTAGCGCCGAAATTTTCAGAATTTGCACCATCAAATAAAATCTCTGAAACTTGAGATTAGCTATTTTTTCAGTCAAATTAATGACCCCCTCGTATCACTCCTTAGCTAGTGATGTACTGTCTTTCCGAGCATTGTATTGTCTATATTTGGTTCCGAGTTCAAAATGGGCTAATATATTGCGAGTAATCGTTATTGGACAGCTAAATTAATGTCCTAAACAGGATCTGTTGGCTACTTACTGACGATGTCTGGTCATGAAAAAAGATTTAAGAAACTCATCATTTTTCTGGTGTTGTAGCAGTTTTAATTTTGAATAATGTTTTAATACCGACTTGGGTATTTTAGGTGCCCGCTATATTCACCGCAATAAGCCGCTTAGTTCGCAGAAATTTCCACTTGCCGTTCATTACGTAAAAAAAAAGTTAGTTTTTAATAACTTGAATTTAAAAGACTATTATAAACCTGAACGGTCACTAAAGAATTCAAGTTACAACGAGTGACAACATTAGGTCTAAAACTGTTATTAATTAATTCTTATATTTTCAAAAGGCCTGAAAAAAATCGTTTAGATACAAGTAGAAGTCGGAGTATTGTCCACTATAGGATATTTTTTTCGAATTTTCAGAACCGGATGGAAACACTATTTCTTTTAGATTCACCCTAGCTTATCGCTTATCATTTCCAATTTCCACTAAAGATCTGACCATATTCAAAGGAAATCTTATTTTTTGGATCACTAAGTACTAAATCTTAGTGGGTTTTAATGCCTTTGAAAATCTAATAAATATGGTTATGTTCTGGAAAGAATGGGTTACGATTTCCAACGCCCCATATCAAATATTCTGCAGTTTTTTCTCAACTAACTTTTTACTTTTTTCATTTCACTTTCGAAAAAACTCTTTAACAATAAATAGAGTCATAGATCCAAATAGCTTTAAAGTGGTTACCTTCCAATAAGTGTTGAAGTAAGTTGGAAAGAAGCGTGTATGAAAGGCATGTCCCATAGAAAACAAATCTATAATCCTTTCCTTGAAACTATGATCTCACTACAAATTTCAATTCATTTAAAAGTTTCAGTTATTCTACTTAGTTTCTTACTATTTACTAATTTGAAAATGAACATCAAAAATCAACACATAGTCCGTTTAGTAACTCTTACGCATCGTAAATGAGACAATATATTTGAATCGGTTCCAAGCTAAAGATTTTATATTCATTCAAGTTTAAAAAATACTTTTAATATTGTCCATTTGAAGGACTCAGCGATGAATACAATATCTGTTCTTTGCCTGAGGTTAGATTTTTCATATAAGAATGACTTAATACAAACCTTTTAATATTACAAATCATTTGAGCAATGTTTAGCTTTTACGAGTATGTCCAGGCTCATTTTGATCATACGATACTATTTTAAAATCCACCTTTATTTGGAAACAAAAATTAAAATACTTATAAAGCTTCGAGGAACATGCTTCTCTTGAAATTTTGACTTATAATATGGTTTTCTAAGTTTTGATATATCAACCCAAACAAATCCGTGAGTACAGCTATTTAATAAAAAACTGACAGTCATAGCTCTTAAAAATACTATTAATTTCTTTCGACTTTACTAGACACAAAGCGCAGCTAATATTAGTTAATTCTGGGGACTTAATTTTACGTATGTATAAAACCTATACACTTTTAAATTTAAAAACCATCATTCTGATGAACATGAAATTAAACACTTTGTGCCGTATTTAATAGCTTCAACTATTCTTCTGCTCTAAAATCGATTTTTGCAATTGAGAAACCCGCTCATTAGATGGGTTCTTCGCCCTTTCCAAATTATGACAATCAGAACAATAGCGCTCAGCCCTCCCCTCTTCTAATAGTAACTCTGCATTCTCTGTGCTTCTTCACCAAACAAGCCAGTTAAGCTTGCTAGCGGGTGATTTGTAAGGGCAGCCCATATCGTTCAGCCTTGTTAATGTTTTTGTGGTAGACGTACAAGGTTGGTGCGTCGGGTGGACAGAAATGAGGTAGGTAGTTATTTATGGATCAGCCACTTCACAGTTTTCGTAACCTACTTGGGTACTTCAATGCGTGGGAATGTCTTAATAAGGAAAGTCTTTTTGCCGTTGTATCGCCCAAAAGGGTATAGGCATCTATGCGCTACTAGCTCATTATCTCGCTGCCAGAATGCGGCACTTCGCTGCCCAACTGCAAAACCAATTTTAATATTAGCGGCATCCACTGGTCTTGAAAGATAGCAAAAATAACGCTGCTGTAAAATTCAGCTTTTTGATTTTCGTAACGGTCACGTAATGAATATCGGTGTAAAGCACTGTATAGTCACGCCCACCATCAACAGCCATCGCAGCATATCAAGCGCCTCGTCTAAATGTACGAGCCCCGTCGTCAAGACACCAGGCAAAAATATGGACTATGAATGTCGACTTGCATCCGCTTTACTTCCTTAAAAACCCTGAAAATAATTTACCCACAGAGAACTCAAGTAAAAACACACGTAAGTGTAAGAATAAAATGAAACAGACAAAACAATGGTTTCACCATGGTAAGCAAAAGATAAAAGACTTTCCACAGGGAGGGACACAGAGGGGGGTTAAGAAAAAGATAGAAAAATGCCACAGAGGAACACAGAGGGGGATTGGTTAAGAAAAAAAGGTAGAAAACTTTCCACAGAGGGACACAGAGGGGGGATGGTTAAGAAAAAAGATAAGAAAACTTGCCACAGAGTGAAGTGCGCACAGAGTGTGGATGGGATAAGATATGGCGATTTCGGGGTTAGAGAACTAGGCGTTTAACGCCGTTATTAGTTTGATCGTATTAAAATTGATTAGTAAGCTTATAGCGATTTGGCTAGTTGTTCATATATTGTGAGTAGCTGAGCTGTCGTTGGAACAGGTTTTAGTCATTTATGGACTTTGATTTCTATCCACTAATTGCTCGGGGTATTGTAGGTCGATTCTAAAACCGCCTTTCTTATTTCTAAATCTTTGTAATTTACTGTAAACATAACTTGGCTTTGCACATTTAACCCCCATTTTCAAGTTCATAGACCAAGCATTGCCCATTAGCAGGATTTAGTAAACCTGGGCCCAGATTTGCCGAGAACTTCTATTGCAGCGCCGATAACTTGATGCGTAAGTCTATTCCCTGTCCATAAAACCATCCTTAGTTGCTAATGTGTAAAAAAGGGATAGAACAATAAATCGGTCATTTACCACATCGAGTCGATGGTTAAGAAAAGAGAAAGACTTACCACAGAGAACACAGAAGAAGTCAATGGTGAAGAAAAAAAAGATAGGAAAAAAACTTACCACAGAGGCACAGAGGTGGATGGGAAGAAATGGTGATGATTTAACCCAAATAATACCTCTGTGTCCTCTGTGAAATGCTTCTATCAGTTGATCTTACAAATAATTACCTCTGTGAAACTCTGTTACATGGTTCTATCTAGTTGATTTTACAAATAATACCTCTGTAAACTCGGTGACAGCTGTTATCAGTTGATCTTACAAATAATACCTCTGTGAACTCGCTGACATGCTTGTATCATCGATTTTTTACAAATAATACTCTGTGAAACTCTGTGACATGCTTCTATCAGTTGATTTACAAAAGTTACCTCTGTAACCTGTGACATGCTATCTATCAGTTGATTTTACAAATAATACCTCTGTGAACTCGCTGACATGCTTGTATCAGTCGAATTTTTACAAATAAATACCTCTGTGAAATTCTGTGGACATGTTCTATCAGTTGATTTTACAAATAGTACCTCTGTGAAACTCCTTGTTGACCATGTTCTATCAGTTGATTTTACAAAATAATACCGCTGTGATCGTACCCGCCAGCTCTGTGGGAAATGCTTTGGCTGGTAGCTTTGGCTTTGGTGTTGGATGTTTTAAAGCCCAACAAGTGTTTTTACTTGGTGCGGCTTTTTTGGTCGATGTTTGATTTATGACTCTTTGGTCTACGCCGATAGCCTTCGTGGTAGTATTCGCCGTAGTTAGCTCATTTTTTGGTGAGGCTTGGTTAGGACTACACCGGTTATATTGGGCTCTGACTTTGTGTAAGCGGCGCGGTTTCTTTGGCATGTTGATTTTGGTGCCTTCGGCTTTGACCGCGATGATGTGGCGTCCGGCTACTTAGATAGACGGCAGCGTCGCTCACCGTAAGTGCGGTGGGCTGTCGAATGACTATTAAGTAAAAACGTTCTTTTAAGCGGTCGATTAGCTTGGCAAAGCGTTTAGACGATATTCAGTTCCATGGGTGGCGGTTTTATGGTCCCGCAGGTGATCACACTTAAGTTGGCGTGTTGCCGCCATCAATGGGGTTTAGCACCTCACTGTCGACTTCTTTACCGGCAGAGTTATGTCGCTTAAACCCAAGCTTGTTTTTAATGCCTAAATCTTTGCAATGGCGGTATTGCGTAAATCAAGCTCGATTAGCAATGTCTTTTCGAGTTGGCTAAAAGGCCACGCTAAGTTAATGGCTAAGGTGGTTTTTACCTCAGCGCCAACGGTTAGAGGTAATTAATACGGTTTGGTGGGTTTATTCAAATCGCTAAATAAAACAACACCGGTGCGGATGTATAATGGCCTCAGGCAAAGTAGAGCGCTGGTCGGTGCAATTTAACTGTTTTTCAGGCATTACTGTTTTTTTAGTGTTTTCACCAAGCGGGTAATACCTAATGTGGTATGTGTAATTGTTCTTCTATTTGGGTCGGGGTATTAAATACATTGCCCAGGCCTCACGCGTAAAACGCTAATACCACGCCAAAAAAATAAAACCGGCCATTAGGGCGAGCAAGCAATAATTAAGGGGATACCCGCGGTTTTATGGAAGTCTGGCACATGCCGGTCGATAATCGCACGTTAGCAGGCTCATAATCACCACTTGACATCAGCCGTCCATCAAACGGCCTAAAACGACTTCGTATACGCGGCGGTTGTTTCTTACCCGCTTCTAGGCGGGTAATTTCGAAAGCTGCTGCCTTGATTAACTTTGTAATTCGCTTTGGTTTTATTAGTGAAGCTTCTTTTAACGTTTCAAAGTTGCCACTGGGGCCCAAGCGGTTATTTTTCTTTTGCCATATCTCTCGACTATTTTGTCTACTTCGCGGTTTTAGGTTGCGTTTGGCACCAGCTAAATCAAAGAGGGGCGTGCAGCGATGAGTTTAGGTGTTTTTCACATAACGGGTTTCCAGCCCAATTCTTTCTACTGCACCGACTTTGGTTACTCTTCGGCGCCACTAGAAATCACGAGAATGTTTGTTTTGTTAATTACGGGCCCCAACGCGATAAATAGTCGCCCTTGCTGCGATCAAGCTTGTGCACTTGGCTATAACATTTCTTGCGCTTGCGATAATAAGGTTGAGCGCGCACTTTAATTCGTTGTTTAATTAACAATTGGTATTGCAATACGGGCTTGCTGCTCAGAACCATTAAACCTGACTGCGTGCGCACAGCGGCTAAATCTCTCTCTGG
>Ga0163217_1113939_pt1 | contig 11706 bp, 7 predicted proteins | sample SynspAceP_FD_185933 | JGI IMG/M metagenome (GOLD analysis project Ga0163217, IMG submission 185933) | Saline lake microbial communities from Ace Lake in Antarctica - Synechococcus sp. Ace-P (PacBio error correction) | ecosystem: Environmental > Aquatic > Non-marine Saline and Alkaline > Saline ... | reverse complement strand
TGACGAAGCGAACTTTTGTCTGTGTTCTTTTGGGAGACCTTTCACATTACAGGATGGGAAGTAGCGTTACTGTTGGCTCCAAAAAAGTACCGAAAGAAGTTTAGAAACAGTCCATCATTTGTTCCATTCAGACACTACGCATAATCCAATATGCCTTGGCATTACATTCAAGATCTGTCGATTATCGATCCCTTATTCTAAATTCTTCAGGAAAAGCGGCGATTTGTTTTTGCTGAAGGGAGACTGGAACCACAGATTTTACGTTTTACCCCTGCTCAGAACGCTTTTTTCAGTTGGATAGTCTTAAAAATCTTTCCAACTGAGCAAGATTTGATTTTGGCAAAACGCTGTTGACGGACGGATTATGGGGGGCGTCGCTTGTTATTCCGATCTCCAGTTGAGTGTTTTCCAGAATAAAACCAGATTCATAAATCTTCGGATTCTTGCTTTTGCTAAAATAATTTTCAGAGTTTGTTTTTTTGAAGGATAAATGTCTTGTGAAGAAAAAAAAAAAAAAAACCCCTATTTTAACTTGAAATTGTAACTCATTCAAATAAAGCTTTTCCGATGAGGTTTCGTTGATTTTCGCTGATAGCTAAGTTGATCGGAAGCATGAAGAGATTTTAGATTTTTTTGATATAAAAGCGAAAGACTTTGTGGTATATGTTGATTCGTTTGAATTACCTCAATAAAAAATAGCAATTTCTTGCACGCTTTAATTATTTCCAAAAACCAAACGCGAATGATTTCCAAAAGAAACTGTCGAAACCAGACTTTTGACTTTCTCCAAGGAATTTCATCTGTGGATGGAATATCAATTATTCTTCAATGGAGTAGTAAAAACCTCAAAGAGATTATCGATAACTTTGTAAACTCCTTTTGAAGCTAACCTATTCTTGCCTAAGATTTTCTGAAAGTATTCAGAATGTGCAAAGCTTATTTCAACAACAGCGATCAAAACTCACGCTACCAGAGTGACTATTACCCTATTGCATTGTACAAAAACTTTCACCATTCAGCTTCGTATTGGCATGAGGCGGGTTGAAAAATACATTCATATTTAGACCTTCTTCGACTTTTTGATATTCTTTTAGGTACGAAAGTCTTCATGAGAAAGGAAAGTCAAAGGATAGATTATAATTATCTGCAATGGACTTTAAGCGGACACTTTATAACATAACATACTCTGAATTGCTCAATGATAGGGTTTTGTGATTGCATTCCCATTTTGGATAATATCTCCGAGATTACGATTAACTATTTTCAGAGCACGTCAAAGTTCCATTCCAAGTAGGGATTCAGAATTGCCGGCGCGAGGAGCGAAGTCTTTTGGCTTTTACACTCAAGACTGGGTGTACGACTACAATGATATCATTCAGGTCTTTACGGAGGAGAAGGAGAAAAAATTAAAAGGATCAATCCACTGGATAAGCTTAATGCTTCATTTTTTTACAATTCAGGAATCCGGGGACCAGCATTATTATTGGTCCAGAATTGCACTCGTTTCTATCCAGAAGTCGTGGATCTGAAAAAAATCGCACCGTCATTGGACACCATGTGATATCGGGAGGCGGGATTAGGCCAATAAAAACACATCTATTTTTCGATTAACGAACTCCCAATTATGGCGGATCAGATTCGGTCAAAATACTTAAATGGATTGTGGCCAAAAACACACTACGAACACACATAAATTACGGAGTTGGAGGCTACACGGATAGAGAAAGCGGGGCGGTATCTCATTCTATAATTGGATGAAAAAAGCTTCAAAAATTCGATAAAGAGCTTTGGTTATGATCTGATGGCTCATTATCACGCAACTCGCCTCAGATTAGCTAGGGGTTTGAATCAGAAAATTTACACTCATGCTTGCCATCAATTAATAGGAATGAAACTATTTCATAATATTTCCTTGGAGGATTGGACTTGTGACAGGTAATGGGACTTACTACAACTCGGAGCAAATGAATTCAACATATTTACTTACCAAAAATAAGAAGCCCGGCCGACACGCAATACATCGGATTTTCCATACTCGGGGAGCTCTTACCAAGAAGAAATCCCTCGGGGACGGCTACGTGGAATCCAGCTTTGCCTAGTCCCAGCACCAAAAGCATGTCTTGATTTGATCGGGGATACGAAAGATGGAAATGTGACCCATCCGACTCTTTGCAAAAGATCAAACTAGGAAAAGTATCGTTGAAAACCTTTAGCGTAACTTCGATCTATTATTACAGGTTGTTTGAGGAAAGGGATCTGAGTACTGCGAAAAGGAACCAGACCCTTTTTTTCTATAGTCAGAAGATCGTTGACAAAATCATTATTAAAAATGAATTCTAAAATTTAGATTACGTCAATTTTGAAAGATTTTCAGCTGACATTTTAGACAACAATAGGATATTTCTTTTTTATCGTCAGGCAGATCGAGGTTTTTCATTTTTAAAGCTATACACAATAGGCAAGTTCATCGATGAAAATAGGCAATCTGTACCATAAAGTAGGTCGGTATTAGGATTCAGCATAAGGTGATCATTATGCTCCAATTCAGTTTTACATGAATTTTCTCAAACTCATGCCGAGATAATTCCCTAACTACGCGCCCCGGAAAAAGTCTGCTGTACCATTTTTGTCTTTTAATACGTCACTCCATACAGTCTTTGATCACAGGATTGCCTACGTGAACAAGATCAACAATCTTCCAATTCTGGAAGTCCACTGCCAAGATCATCGATGTTGAATCGGGTGTGAATACTTATGCGACCAGTAGGAGAGTAGTGTCGGCCAGAGTGAAAAACATTACGGCACAGTCCTACTCAAATGGCCATGTCATTAGACCACTTTCATTCGTGTATCATTTGGGTCGAGTAAAAAGGTTCGTAGCCCGGGTAAAACTCAGCCCTTTGATATAGCCCGGGCTTCCAAATAGTCGGCTATTTCCGAAAGATCACGGATGGTTGTAATTGAGGTAGAAATCCCTGCACCACGGCCTGATTGTTATAATCTTATCGCCTCGAACTACTTGGGTGTTACTTCGGACGATTCTGATTTACGTTATAAGGAAGTTAATAACAAGAGTAATCCACCCTTGTTTTCTATCCATGGTTTTAAAAGCTCATCCAGCAAGACCTTCCACGGCGGAAAACCACTCGATTCTTCATGGAATTATCTAATGTGATTGTGTTGTACGTCTAATAATATAATTTCATTATTAGGTTAAATCGAAATTTAATTTTCCAGATGTATCCTGGGCCTTTACAGCTCTTCCGGGAAAAAGCGCAGTATGCTCGCCGTCTTTTAGGACTTGGGTTCGTTCACACAATACATGTGAAATCCAGTAGAGTGGTGGGGCTTTCTCGAAAGTCGCAATGATCCTGAACTTTTTCGGATACAAAGATGACTAATCGGCAAAAATAGCCGGGCTAGTAGCCCCTCTTTTTTGATTTTCAAAAAATTCTGGCAGGTAGTTCCGACAATTTAAGATGGCTTCTTCCAAAGAAATCACGTTCGCATCCGGACCATATTTAGCCCAAAAAGTCTTAGAAAAAAATTGGCCATAGGATCGGGCATGCTGTAATGCTTCAAGAAAACACCGGAGTAGCCATGGCGATGCACACATCCGACCGCAAACTCCAATATAGGGTAGCGCGATTTTGCTTCTTGACATTCTTTCTGTTCATCAGGGAAAATACACCGTGCACTTACTTCGCTTCCATTCCTTGACGACCAAGTCTTGCCGTTTCTCGGGCTTTTGCCACGTAAATGAGCTACTTCGGCTCACGTGTTTTTTCCCGTTAAATATTTTAAGCCTATCATAGCAAGTCCTTACTTAAAAAGTATGTTGTCAGTGGCTTCCGCAGCTTGCATCCAAGCTTTCCAGCCACATTCGGATCTTTCAATTCTCGGCCACTTTTCTTCACGAATGGCTGAGATCTTGAAGTCTTTTGCTCCAGGCTTCCAAAACTCCCTTCTTGCACCACGGGAGGCATTGCTGCATCCAAACCTTTGTCGCTCCCGCTACATAAGTTATACTTGTCAGTGCAGTGATCTGTAGTCCTCTGCCTCTTGCTGAATCTATCTTTTGAACCAACCTGATCATACTTTTGAACCAATTTTCTGACCACTCATTTTTAGATGGTAAAACCTCTGCTCTGATATCCTGCCTCTGCTGCAATCTTCGAATCAATCTCATTCTAAGCTTTCTAACAAAGCCGATCTCCCTCACTACGATGTGGGAATACTACATGCCGTCATACTTTGCAGCTATTTGGAGATTTCAAATCAGCTCCTCTTGCTGGAATAAAAGCTGGAGCGTAGATCAGTGATGAGCGATGCCTAAGTCTTCTTTCATTCCATTTTCCACCATTATTTCCTCGCTACAATTCAGCTGTGGTCGTGCCTCGATCTCCGAAACAACGGTATTGGATTCGGAGATAGTGGCTCCGATAAAAGAAGCCACATTGGTGGAAATCCTCTTCTTCTCTAAAAATCAAGGATATTCAGCTAGGCTTTCCCAAGTAACCTCATACTTAATGGCACTTGGGCATTATTCATAGCTTTGTTGCTAGCTTCAGTCAAGGGAACATTCGAACCTCCCCTTCGCCAAAATACTTCCAAAAGTCACTCCCTGTCGTAGTCTCCCTTCTGATTTCCCATCTTCGATCAGGCTTTTCCGTCGGCCCAACTGAGCATATTTATAAACCAGGAGAGATTACTTTTGCTTCTGCATCGATCTGTTTTCGCCAGTGGTTTGCTTAGCACTCTCCAATTGCAGCAATCGGTGTCAAGCTTCGCACACCAAATCACCTTAAATAGGAGGCCTCGCACTGAACCATCTATTGATCTTGCGTTTTGCGTATGATGAGGTCGTATTGATCTGGACTGGAGCAGTAAGAAAATTTGCCAGCGCGATAAAAGCGAGAGTATTAGAAAAACGTTTTTTCATAAGACTTTTTTTTTGACTACAGTTGCGGAATTTTTATTATAGTTTGTAGCTAAGGCTAGTAAATAAATTAGGTGTTAAAGAATCCATGTAGCCGTAGATATGACACTGAGCATAATGTTTGCGTCTATTGATCTCACCATTGCTCAATCATTTCCAGCGCTTTTATCGAATGGGCATCTCTAGTACTTCGATATTTTCCTTCCTCATGATCTTACCCCACGCCTTCGCCACGAATTTCATGTCTTGGAGTAGGCTGACGACAAAAAAGTGGGATCTCCGTCACCGATCCGGGCAGACATATAGGCTTCAAGACTTTATTTTAATCTTTGATCTAGATAGCCAGTTTCTTCCTCTGTTTCTCTTCGAATGCATTTCCGCATTGTCCTGAATCAAAGACCCAGCACCATCTTCGATCATCATTCCGTTTCATTGCCGTTGGTATTAGGTCGGAAGACGAATTGACGAGTTAGAACTCACAGATTTTGTTTCTGATTGTATAAAGAATGTTGCGCCATTTTCCTCTATCGCTAGGACTTTCTCGGTTTGCACTGATAGACTTCCCCATTCTCTTTTTGTATTCAAAAGTGATTTTCGAAGCGATTGTACCAAATTTTCTGAAAGATTTTTCTGTGTTGGTGATTTTTTACGTTTTTTGATCATGTGAATTTCAAAGAATTGGGAGATTTAAAATCAGTTTACTTTTTCCCAGCAGATCTTCGGGCGATTTAAAGGCGCTGAATTTTCCGCAGATTAGGGATTTAAAGCAGATTCAATTTTAAAGATCAGGTTTATGCCTACCAAAATTTTGCACTGACTTTATCGGTAGGACACAAGGCCGTGGATTTCAGCGGATGTAGTATTGCAGTCGTTGTCGGCTCACGAAAACTGTCACTAAATTACTGAGATTACTTCCTCAAGCATTGATCTATCCATCTTCATTCCAAACCTAAATAAGTGCCCATACCGATCCGCCGTTCTTGCAGGAATGGACACAGGAAGGATTCCAAGCAAATCTCCGACCTTGATTTTGCCAATAGTTCCATCGGAAGGCTTTGATGGATCCATGTTCCTGAGAAATACTTTTCAAGTTAGGAATAATGGTTTGGAATACTCCAGCCAGTTATTTCATTCAATAAAACATACCTCTTCCAAGCGTTTTGCTACCGTCTTTCATTTCAACTACATCTTTTGCAAAATGTACTCCACCGCCTGTGGATTCCAAGATTTCCTTTGCGATCTTTTTTTGTATCCACTACAGGCAGCCGCCATAGTACTGACACTATTTCGACTAAGTCACAGCACCAAGTTTGGCTTGCTTTCAAGTCACAAAAAGACAAAATTACCGGGTTCCATTTATCAATATCCCCGAAATCTTTCATTAAGCAAAGGCGGAGTTCTTCCGGTTCGGGTGAGCTAAGATTCTGGATATCAGAGTTGTATTTTGGTTTTCAAGGCATCGAGAGGGCATTCGAGTTTGCTCATGAGCGCTGGAAATATCAGGCATGTAGTTAGGAATGACCAGCGATAATGTACAGGAAGCCTTTTTGAAAAATAGTTATCAGGAATTGATTTGAAATCCTCAAAATCTCTTCAATCAAACCCAAAAATCTGTGACCTCAAACGCCTGCTCCCCATATCTGTATCGATTTCAATTTAAAGAATCCCAACCTCTCTGCCTCCAACTGAATCCACTAGCATTTGAGGCGGTGTTGGTGGCACTGATAGCGGGACTGAGATAGGACTGAATGAGCTTGCGATTTTATTATAGTTGGGAGATTTTCAAGGGGTTGAATGGAATGCGATATGGATAATTCCTCCCAGCTTTGTCCGCACCGGATTCTTGCCATTTATGATGAAGAGGTGGTCACTATCTGTGATTCACTATTTCCTTAGCCAATACACCGATTTGATGGATTGCGCCGTTTGAAGTTGGAGAATAAGCTTCATGTCATGTTCGAGCTGCTTTATCCAGCCATTCGTTTTCAGATTGTCGGCAGATTTTTTTCGTCAAGAAGGAAGAGTTGGAAGAGGTGATTATTAGCTAGCTTAGGACATTTTATATTCAAAAAAGGAATAGGAGAATTTAGCAAAAATGCAGATTTGGTAACCTGCATTATAAATTTGATCTCAAATTAGGAAAGGGTGAGAAGATACAAAGCAAGGTATATTTTTAGAATGAATTTAAGGATGATCACTTTTGTCACAATGGACTCCAAGGGGTTTTGGTTCTACTTTGCCGTTGCATATTATCCTGGTTCGTCGAGTTAAATTGGAATAACAGATTTAAAACCTTGGAGGGATACTTTTTACAGGTTTATATCGACACTTTGCAACCGTTTTTATTTTGTTATATTTGTCAGCCAGAAAAGGCGTGTTCCGCCTTTCAATAGCTACTTATTGCGCATCAAACTTCATGGAGCAAAAGAAATCCGGAGGAGTTTATATTAGAGGTTTTTCCATCAACAGCAACATCAATAACGTTCCCATTCCTCACCGATTGTAGGGTCCAAAAACGACCCACTTTGATGTTTACATGCGGGATGACCAGTTTTCAAGACGCATTTTATGGAAATGAAATCGCCAAAAATTCCCTAAGAGTTAGCAACAGCCAAAAAATGCCTGTCGAGTAGCGCGTAAGCCAAGGAATTGGAAGAGGTGGGTGTTGGCCATATCATCATACCATGTTTGAGATGGTTGGGCCAATTGGTCCTTTTGGTGATTATTTCAAAAAGGAGGCCATTACTTGGGCTTGGGGCTTTTGACTGAGGTCTTATGGGCTTTCAAAGGATCGACTTTATGTTTCTGTTTTTTCAGGAGATAAAGGATATACCTGAAATGGTAAAGAGCTTTTGAGCTTGGAATGCATTTGTGCTGGAAGACGAATCATCATGGTTCGAAGGAAGGATAAATTTCTTGGGAAATGGGGGATTACCGGTTTCCTTGTGGTCCTTGCTCTTGAGATTCAATATCAATCTAGACGCGACGCCGAGCGCTTGCGCGATTTCTTGGGAAAGGACTTGGATCATAATGATCACCACCAAGGTTATCGAAGATCTGGAATTTATGGTATTCATGCAATTCAACCGGATTTCTGATGGTAGCTTAAAAAACCACTTCTGCCACTAATAGTGGTACAGGATGGGATTGAAGCGGATGGTAGAGCCATTCAGCATAATCTTCGAATTACGAACACGGATCTCTTTATGCCTTTATTGAGCGAACTCGAAAAGAATCGGGTAACATCCTATGGTAAAAATGGAAGCAAACAGATACGCGATTCGGGTAATAGTTTTGATCATATATCCGTGCGATTCAGTTTTTTTGATTTACTATTTGCGGATGGTTTCAAATCCCGTCAATAATAAAAGCTGGCTATTGTCATTCGGAGACATTTCGAGACGTGCAGTTCGCTACGGATACACCTTCTTAGCTTTAAATGAGCCTTTTTTTTTATATTTGAATTGGACCCATTAATCGCGGTAATTTGGCAAGATATTTTTCAGAGTTCAGCGTGCAAGCGAAGGGTGGCATTGCAAAGTGATTTTTTGAGAAGAACGGCTCGTTTCCTCAGAACTTTGGCAAACGGCCTAAAAATCCAATTGAATCAAATCAGACTAGAACTCAAATCAAAAAAATGAAAAGTTAATACCAGGTAAGGACAGCTTATCGAACTTTACGAACATTTGGATTTCCACTGGATTTTGCACTTCACTAATTGCAAGAGAAATGATTTTTTCTATTGACTGAGCTAGGGTTTACTCCGAAATGGGACACAGAAAAAACCGGCTCTCGAGCGCTTCTGAATAGAAACTGGAGACTGGGTGGATGGTCATGAAGATGAAGGGAGTAGAGTTTATTGATACGATAGTTAAAAGCGGATTCTCAACCATCTCAGAATACCGAAATGATTTCGGAATTAAACAGGTGGTGATCGCTATCAAAGTCAGTGTTAGATTAAAAGCCATTTTAGGCAGAAAGTGGTGGACAAGTAGAGATTCTGAATGGTTGATCTCTGAGTCGGAGAAAATCAGGATGGTAGAACCAAAAAGGACAAATGATTAATTTCATTTTTGTAGAAAACTTCCTCAACCATCTTGAAAGCAGTTTTCTGCGGAGGTGGATCAGGCTATGAAACGAACGCTGACGATGAATAATCATTTAGGCAACCCAATTTTTGCTTCAGTCAGCATTGAAATCAGTGCTTGAGATCACTATTCAAACAGCGTGGTCTTGGGGTAATGTGTGAGAGAGGCATGACTTTATGACGGGTGGTGGTTGATTTATCCACTTCGCAAAAATGATGAATAACTGAGGGAATATCGAAGTCAAGGTTTGAAAATCTTGGTTAAATGCGAAAAGTTCGAGAAGAAATATTCACTTGATAGAGCGAAGAAATGTCCGATCCGAAGAAGCTAAGGCCAATGGTTGTGCGACAGCGCTTTTCGGTTGAAAAATATGCGTGAATTTTGTACGAAGTGTTACTTTTCGATCCTACGTAATTCAGTGCGAGCTTATACGCGGAGGACACCCATGTGCTCGTCATACCAGTAGATTGGATTTGGTGGAGATCGTTTCTGAAGGATCCATCTACCGCAGGAGTTCGCCGAATTGCAAGCGCTTACTTCAACAGTAGCAGCATCCTTACATTTTTGGGGGGGGGGGCGGCCGAGCACCAAAAAGAGAAATGGGTACTAAAAGATATTTCAAGAGTTCTTAAAAATCCAAAGATGTTTAAGAAGGCGATTGAAGCCTTAATTGAAGGCGGGAAATAGTCTTAAAAAGAAATTAAGCACTTTATTTAGAAAGTTCTCGGAATTAAAACTGAACTTTTGAATTCAATTCAATTTAGCGAAGCATTTAATACGCTCAAATTGCTAAGTCTCCGAATTGCCAAATGGCAAGATTCGCCTTAAAAAAACTTGCTTACCGAGTTGAAAATGAGGTAGAAAAAAAAAAAAAAAAAAAATTGCTTTTGTGATTTTAGCGGCATCCATTGAAGCGGAAGCCTTCAAATCGACTGTAATCCTTGGGAGTCATTGATTCCAGTCAAAAAAATTCTTAAAATGGCCTGGATTAATCGTTAGAGAACAGCAAGAAAAATACAAGGTGGAGGAGGAGCGTCAGGCTTTCTTTGCCACAGCAGGCGGGAAAGGACATTGAATGGTGGACAAAAGTCGTATTATCGAACAGCCCGAGGAAACTGTACTTTAAAGATTATTCCAGAAATAAAACGTGAATGTTAATTCGAAGAGTTTAAAAAGAATAAATATCAGTTAGGATCATTGTCTTGAGTGCATAGCGCCCACTTCAGGACTGAGAGTAAAATATTTGCTTTACGGATTCAACTTGCCTATGGTAATTCACCAAACACACAGGTGTTTTCGCAATTAACTCCTTGGTCACCCAGGAAAACTTCCTAAAGTGAATAAAAAAGCAATTGAAATTTTGCCATTAAATGGCATTGCCTGTGACTGGAGATTACTAGAAATACCAGTTTTTTTGACCGTAAAAATTATTATCTTTCCTGATTGCGAAGGGCTAATCAACAAGCAAAGATATAAGGCTCCAATTTGTGAGGAGGCTTAGTTTTCCATCAATATTGCCAGATGGAGAGACCAGAAAGTGTAAACTCAAGCCGAATTTCCATCTGAGGAGAGACGCAGGAAAATACAAATTTCACCTTAGCCGCGTGAGCCCGACACTTATGATTTAGACTCAACATCGTAGCGGGCACTCACAATTGATTTGGAGGATCGTCACCGAGCCTGAATAATGCAAAAAAGCCCGGACAAGAGGCCTAACGCATAACATTTTATGCACGAGAAATCAAAAAGCATTTAGATCAAACAATACCTGTAGAAAAATATAGCCGATGCAAAAAAAATGGATAAAGGGAGTTCCCTTACGAATATATGTCGATGCACGTTTGTTCTAGTAATGCTCAAAGAGGAAAAGAACAGAATTTACGGTAAAAAAGTCGAAAAAGAGTAAAGGAAATATGAATTCTTTTTCGGAATGTGAATTTTCGAAGCAGAAATTAGAGAAAAATGAAAAACACACGAACGATTTGAATTTCATTTTGTAAGAGGCTGGAAGAAGGTTATAAAAATTTACGCGAGACAATAAGGACAATTGGATAAGCAATCTTCTTGGAAACTAAACTATCCACAGTAATAATGCGAAACCAAAGAGGGAAATATAAGTAGAAAAATAGATTATCGGTATTTCCCTGAAGCCATGATCTAAGTCAAGTTTCTATAATTTCTGAACGAATTGGCTCCAATTCAGTAAAAGTCGGAAATATTGCCCCAAAAAGTTTCCCGTGGAATTACATCTAGCGATTAGTAATCGGAATTTGGAATTTTGCTTGCATACGATTTGCTTGGCGGTGCTGACAAGAGGCATAAAAAGAAATTTGGCGGCTTGAACGCTATTAGGATTTTGTGGAATTTTATGTTGAAAAAAAGAACACAAAATAGTATAAAGCTAAATTTGCATTCAAAAAACTAGGGATTGATTGAGACGAGCAATATATAAGGTTCACATATTTAAAATGAGGAAAAAAACCATAAAATATTTTTGTCGATAAATTGCCAATCGTACAGCGATTTATGCTTGCTTTTTTTCAATTGATGAAAATTATAATATCAGATTGACAAAGCAAAAGGTGAGGTTTTTCACAGGTTGGCTGCTTCAGCGGATTTATTTAATTCCCCAGAGTTAACTTCAAAAAATCCAATCTTTTTTTCCCCCCCCCACCCCTA